>JAALOO010000055.1_pt1 | contig 89432 bp, 84 predicted proteins | sample 7257641 | NCBI WGS metagenome assembly JAALOO01 (sample SAMN14085613, study PRJNA598686) | mite metagenome | biome: ENVO:01001000; feature: ENVO:01001002; material: ENVO:01001226; isolation source: single female mite from University of Michigan culture on fish food culture... ...
TCGGCGTCGCCAGCAGCTCTTCCAGGGTGTCAATCGCTTGAAGGGGAGGCACACTTCTATCACTGGACTGATCCTTCTCTTCAACGATGTTCATCTCGTCGGTGTCCACCAGTCCTTCATCAGCAGCGTTTGATGCGCCGAGCAGCGTGTCCCAGAGAATTGACTCGATGTAGTAGTTGGTGCCGCCCACAATGACGGGCACCTTCTGTCGGGAGAGAATGTCGTCGATGGCCGCCAGCGCCAGTCGTTGAAAGTCCAGTACGGTGAACTGCTTGAAGGGGTCCACCACGCTGAGAAGGTGATGTCGCACCTGGGCCTGCTCCTCGGCGGTGGCAATGTCCAGTCTGCGGTAGATTTGCATCGAGTCGGCGCTGATCACCTCGCCGCTGAAGCGCCGGGCCAGTTCCAGTGAAAACTTCGTCTTGCCTCAGCCGGTCGCTCCGATGATCACAATCATCTGCGCGTGCTGGTACTTGCTTTGGGCGTCTGCTGTCCTTGTGGCTGCCATCCGTTGAGAGTTGATGCACTTCTTTAGGTGGGCGGCTCAGGAAAGAGCCGGGAGTTTGCGAAACATTTGGCCAGGGAGTTTGAAGTTTGTTTACATTTTTCTCTCACGTGTTTCGACCGCTTCGCAGATGCTGTTACGCTTGTTGTTGTTGTTGAAAGGCAGAGAGAGAGCGTGAGCTGATAGATAAGGTTTATTCAACTATAAGATAGAGAATAACTGACTCTCTACAGTGAGATACGCCACTCTAAATAGAGTGGGAGAGCAATGCTTGCAAGTTCTAAAATCATAGAGGTTCTATAACCTAACAGTTGTAAACAGCAGCAGTTGCAGCGTGTGTGCTCTCTGTCAGTGAAGATCACTTTGAATACAGTCGGACTGACCAGAACTGGCTGGAAGTCCTTGCTTTCAGATCATCATCACCATCAACACCATTTCCAGTGATGTCTCCTTCAGTGGCCCAGACGAGGTGGCCACCCTCAAGCTCGCCGATGACAGCTACGACTTTATCGAGCTGGACAAGCTGCGCATTTCCGTCAGCGCCGACGACGAGGACTGCCCTGATCAGCAGCAGCAACTAAAGAGGGAAGTCTTTACCTGTCAGATTGACTGAGACGATCTGATGGGCGCACTGATCGACGACTCACCAGCCCGGACGCCGCTATTCAACTGCTCTAAGAGGAGGCCACAGAAGACATGGACTGCTTCACAAATTTGATGATTGACTAATAAAGAATATACTAAAACAGTGAATATTTCTAACAGCTACTACTGCTGCATCTGCTTTCTTCCACCTGTTGAATTGTTGAGAATCGTCTGCTTCGACTACTACAGCTGCTGGAGAGAATCTGCTCGAACTACTGCTTATGAAAAGTCTACGCACACACACACATCCACACACTGCTACATTTTTTATTTCTGTTTGTTTTCTAAATAAAGACAAAATAATCTGATTTCTTCAAGCGAGATTGATCATCTACTAAAGAAGCAAAGAGGCTCATCTCCAGATCAACCCGACGAACTCGTCAACGCTGGTGCCCGCTGGTCACACTTCACAAAAATTGGCCTGATGGCGACTACGACTGCTACACAACTGCATCGTAACCTCACATGTGTAAGGTGCGAGCAGGGTTTTCAGCAAACAGAGTGAGTAAGCACAGTTGAGTGGAAGAGCAGGGAAAAGTGGTCAGCAATGCCCTCCAGATGACAATGTGACCGGCGTGCTCATGCCTCACAATAAATGCCAGTCGCATCGCCATCTTCGCTGTGATTTCTCTCGAGTTTCTAGAGCTCTCTCCTGGACTCAGCGTAGATTCGCCTACTGTTTTCCAGCCCTATTCCTGACTCAAATCACTCCAAAGCAAGCAAACAATGTCTGACATTGCACTGACGCGACTGGCAGAGGAGCGCAAGTCCTGGCGCAAGGATCATCCTTTTGTAAGCTGATCGAGTCACCTTCTTTAGTGCATTTGATTTTGAGTTGCTCTCAATGCAACCTTCATTTTGGCTTTTTTTTATCGGTGCATCAAAACTAACGTTATTCTACTTTTTACTCCTCATTTAGGGCTTCTATGCCCGTCCTGAACGCAATGCGGACGGCACCTTCAACCTGCTCACCTGGGACTGTGCCATTCCCGGCAAGGAGAACGTAAGTGAAGTGTCAACTTTCTTTCTCTCTTTGCAAACCTGTCTTTACCTCTAACCTTGCCATTTCCTGTCCATCTTATCGTCTTATCACCTGATCATCATCTTATCTTACCCCCACCACTCAGACCATCTGGGCAGGCGGCCTCTACAAGCTGCAAATGCTCTTCTCGGCGGAGTACCCGGCGGTGCCGCCGCGATGCCGCTTCGTGCCGCCGCTCTTCCACCCGAACGTCTTTCCCTCGGGCACCGTCTGTCTGTCGATTCTGGACGAGCATAAGGACTGGCGCCCCTCGCTCAGCGTCAGGCAGGTGCTGCTGGGCATTCAGGAGCTGCTCGCCGACCCCAACCCAAACGATCCCGCCCAGGCAGAGGCCTACAACATCTTTTGGTAACACCTACCCTTGACGCCATTCTTTCGTTTCAAGTTTTTACCCAAATGACTGATTCCTTTCCTTTTTCTTATTACCTCCTGCAGTAGCGATCGTGCCGCCTACGATAAGCAAGTTATGGAGCAGGCCAAACGAATGCGAGCCACACATTAAGACCAGTGAGCTTCATTATAAGTGAAAAGCGAAATGTCGCTAAACTCTTTTACAAAAGGTCGTCAAGTGCAGCAACTGGCCATAATTGATTCATTTGTCACCTTCATTGCATTCACACAACCACATACCAAACACATATGTAACCCACTGTCACACTTTTCCTCTTGTACAAAAATCAAACATCATTTCATTTTCTCTTGCTGTTACTCCATATTATTTATTATACATTTTGCCACAAAGTAGAAACAGACCAACTTACAACAACACACAATTTACCATGATTGCACTAGATGCAAACAAACCACAAACAAATGAACAATCTTTACAAAATTGATTTTATGTACATACACAAAAACTGGAATTTAACAACACATTTTGACGTGTTTTTGAAACTCAAATTGATTTTCAAAGTTTAAAAACTGTAATGTACCAAACCACGAAAGCGAATTCCCACACACACATACACACACGCAAAAAATAGTCAATGGAAACAGTACTGATGTGTATTGCATAGCCAAATACAAATGTTTTTTAACAATTGTTATTAGTTAACAGCTAATATTTTAAGCTTTTTAACTAAAAGTAGTGTCAGTTACAAGGCTACATAGATAATATTAGGTAGTTTTACTTATTTGAGTATTCAATTTTAATCACTACCGGATAGGTTTAAAACTGCCTGCAGTCGATCAGAAAGCTGGCAGACACTTTCACCCGTGGTTGTAACTTTAGCTTTCCTTTTCTTCTTTAGCATTTTCTTTTTGCGTTTACTCATTTGAGAGATTTCAACTGATTTAACTGAAGCCTGCACTCTTACCTCTTCAACGGCCTGGCCACTTTCTTTTTCTGAGGCCTCTCTTTCACTGTAATCCTCGGCAAACTCTGCCGGATTTGGCGCACCAGCACCACTTTTGTTTTCAACACTAGTGCTCCATCTTCTTCTTCACCTTTTTCACCAGTGGTTGAAACACCTTCAAGCGTTCCTTCAAGGCGCCATAGCACACAGCTCACACTCTTGAATGGCGTACGCCTTCTTACCACTGGAGGCGCTGGTGAGGAGACCTTCAGGAGGATCTCATCTGTGGGCGATAGTAGGCAGTTGGCATGATAAGATGCGATCAGCCTGCAGAGTGCTCACCACTCTCAGCTCTGTTGTAATCCTCATTTGGCGCTTCACCCTCTCTGAGCAGCTGCAGCGAGCAATCGCCACTCTTCCGGTACTGCAGGTACTGAGGCAGGAAAAAGTAGCGCCAGTAGAGCAACTGCAGCTGCGGACAGTGGCGCCGGTACAGGGTCATCAGCTCCTGGTAGATGGCCAGCAAGAGGAACTCATCGCCGGGAATGACTTCTTTGTAGAAGACAAAGAAAATGCTCATAGTGGCGCAAAACTGCATCACCTCTTCGGTGGAGCGCACCTCGAGGAGAAAGTCCATTATTTTCTGTTTTCCTTCTCAATGTGCTTTGCCATCGTTTCAGGAGTTTGCTGAAGAGGAGTTTGTGGTGGAGGCAGTGATGAAAAGAGGGGAAAGTCGTTTTGCCGGCAGTTCTGCCGTTTTGCTGTTTGAACACCGAAGAACGTTTCAGTGCCTGACAGAAGCCTCAGTCCTCAATGTTCTCGCTAGCTCAGAAGATCCGTCACCTAAGAATTAAACAGATGTCTTTTTTGCCTTTGATTACTTAATCACCTTCTATAAACTCCGTCCACTTTTACCTGCACCACTAGGACGGGCGGACTAGGACTACTTCTTCTGTTGACTAGTGTTGCCGGCACTGAAAGCCACCGCCGCCGCCGCCGCCTGCCTTCTCTCCGCGGCCACCAGCGGCTCAGTTGTTGAAGCAGTGGACTTGAAGTTTGAAAAACAATGGCAAAGGTGAGTGAGGGCAGTTCAACGGCGGTGAAGGTGGCAACGATGCTGTTTCACTCCTTTTCACCTGCTTTGTTTTTGCGTTTTTGGGAGAACTTTAAAACCTGTTTTGTAGTAGTGCTTGAAATTGGAGGTTGAGGTGGTGGTGTTGTGGCTTTTGATACTGTCGGAGAGCAGTTACTCAGTTGATTATTTTGAGGTTTTGATGAGCCAGGCGAGGTTACTCGCTATCTGCCAGTGCACCTTCTACAAGTACGGCCTCGGTCGGGTGATGTGCGATGTGCATTCTTCCCGTTAACATTGTCAACGAGAAAATCTACGTTTTCACTGGTTTTGGCTCGGCTTCATTGTCCTGGTGAGCTGCCTAGCCATTGTATTCCGCCTGGCTAGGTTTTGCTCTGGCCACTTCCGCCTTATGATCACCCGCCTTCTCTGTAGCGTCAATGCCCGCCAAGATCTAGTCGATGTGCTCAGCCGAGCCTCCATCGGCGACTGGCTCATCATTGACCTGCTCTCGCAGTGAACCTCGATCCGGCTTACTTTACTGAGCTGATCAAGCAAATCAAAATCTCGCCCAGTAAAAACAATAGCGAGTCAAATAATCTGTCTCCGTTTTTGTCGTCGTCGTTGTAGAAAACTAGTAGTAATCAAACTCTACACTCTCAAGTCTTCTACTACGTCATCTATACGCCCTATTCAACGGGGTACACAACCAAATTACACACTAATTTACGCACAACTACTTCTTTGAAACTCTTTTGTACACCTTGCACACACTTTCTCTCTGCACTTTTTATTTTATTGCATTTTTCTCGACTTTTAGTTTATGTGTCTCTTTCTCTCTTTTTCCTCTTTTTCAATCCACCTTACTTACAAAAACACTTTCACTTGATGTTTGCTGTTTAGAGTTGCCAGTTTAGTAATCAAATCTTATTAAAACAGATTTGACTTTGCAACAGTAAGTTTTGCTGGTTGGAGCGATGCGACAACAAACTTTCACAAATGTTAAAACATAATCATTTCTTATCAGAGCGAATACAGACACGAAATTTTAACGGAAATTGCCCAAGGACAATTGGGAATCCAGGCAATGACACAGGAAGCTGGCAAGCAAACCGGACGTCCACTGACGAGGTATAGCAAATGACCTGCTGGCCTACCACTGTGCGGTCGAACTCGGCCACGCAACAGATCGACCATCACCTGCAGTTGCAGTTGACGTTCTCCATAGGGAACGACGCCAAAGTCGGACGAGCCTCGACGCTTGCTGACGTAAAAGATGTTCTGCGTGTCAAACTCGGCGTGTCTCATTCGGATGGTGTTGAAATCATCTCGGCGGACAAACTCTTGGTTGAGAGTGTTGGAGGCGATGTAGCGCTCCAGACTGGCACGACTCATCACCTCCACGTTCAGCTTACTTCCGTAGCGGTTGGAGGAGATGAGAAAGCCCAGCTGAAGTGGCCGTTGGACGCCGGCAAAGGTGCGAAAGACGGCAGTGGCGGCAACGAGGTTGCTGAGAAAGACACTGAGAGGATTGTGCTCGTGGTTTCGGAACAGGGCCTCGCCGATGCTGACCAGCTCCTGTTCACTCAGTTCGGGCGGCAGCTGACGGGCGGTGAAGCGAATCAGGGGAATGATGTCAGTCGAAATAGTCTGGTCATTGTTGACAGCTCGAACGCTCAGCTGTGAGGGAAGTCCAAAGGGGAGCATCAGCCGACCTGAGCATTCAGCTCGCGGAAACAGCTCCGAGCTGATCTCAATCTGCATCTGCCGATCAGCGAAAGCAGTCGCCGAGCTGCCGTTCTCCCCGTTGACGCATTGTGCCAGAAAGAAGAAGTACTGAAAGAAGGCGCAAACTGGCTTTCCCTCAATGACGGTCGTGTAGTTGGTGCATTCCGACTGGTACGACAGCTGAGAGCTGCTGCTTTCAGCTCGGTTCAGCGCTTGAACCTTTTCAATAATATGCCGGCGACGGCCCACGGTAACCGCCAACAGGTTCGGGTCAATGTCGGCACGAAAGATGAAACCAATGGGGAACATGGGCTTGTTGTTGCAGAGCGCCTTGTCAATGATGCGGCGTAGTAGTGTGCCAACGGGGGCGTGAGCGAAAACGGCATCGAGTACTTCATTTTTCTCCTCCATAGTCAATTGTTGTTTTGGGGAAAGATTGACCTGTTCGTCGACTTGGTTGTGTTCACTCATTGTTGCCTGTTTTTCTGTTTAACCAAAAGGCCAATTTATTTGTTTACTTTTGTTGCACGAGATTTCAAATAATCAAACAGTCACTTTCAGCAAAAAACAAAAATGCTGATTTTCAAAAATCAAACGGTGAAAATAGTATTGCTGCTATTGGACAATGCATTAAAATGAATAAAATAAAAAATTGGTGTTTGTTTAAAACTTGTATACAGAGCGGATTGCACTCAGCAAATGATGGATTTCAATCAACCATTGTTTTCGGCTCATTTGCTTCCTCAGTTGCTAGGCAACTTTGTTCCACATGATTGAATTGAATTTTGCACCTTTCAATCAAAAGTGCTGCCCACTAACCAAAGCAGGTATGATCATCATCTGTTTCTCTTCAAAATACTGTTTTGTTTTTTTAAAAAACGTCTCTTTCGCCGGTGATGGCGATGCCATTCAGACGGGCACGCAGTTTGCTGGTTAGCTCCAGGTAGGCGATCACCTCATCGATGGGCACCAAATTATCATCGTCGCCATTACCAGCAACAGCTCAACCTCTAGGGCCGTTTCCGGCGCCGATCCAGGCCAGTTTCCAGTGGGCTACTGTATTTATGGATATGTAGTGGTTCAGCCATGACCGCTACAGATACTTTTTTAACGCAGGTGACCAGTAAAAAATTGCATTTGAAGTTTTTAAAACAAAAAGAACGATGATAACAAACGAATAGGTTTTGTTTTGCTAATTAGAGCTAATGAATAAAGCAGACAACGCAAATTAAAACTGCGCAGTCATTTTTAATTGCGTAGATTGGATTTTAGAAAAGTGCAAAATACATTGATTTAAATATTTTTGCAATTTATAACAAATCAGTTTGAACCCTTGATTAAAATATATTTCAATTTGTGCCATATAGCCAACTAGCACTACAATAAAAATTGATTTGGTTGAGGAGTTTAGTGAAAACTGGTTTTTTTGGAAAAAGAACAATTAAGAATGCTTTTGTATGCAAATTAGTCAAGTTTTAATCAGAACTAATGGTGATAGTATAAAGTTAAAGCGCTAGCAATAAAACTTTAATTAAAAAACAAATTGGTGCACCCCTTTTTAATTAGTTTAGGCGTTTGGCTGTTGGACACAAGGAATCCTGAATTCACTCCTTTTAAGAATCGTATAAAAGATTGTGCTAGTGAGTTGCAAGTCAGTCAGAAGCGTTTGCTCACAACAGCGGCCAGTGAATCAACCAAATACTTTGATTTTTAAGTCAAGACATTTCATCACAACAAAATGCACTTCTTTGTGTTTGTAATTCTGCTGACTCTAACTTATGGAAGTTTCTTCACTGAGGCAAAATCTTACCATACACCGTTCTTCTTTGACAGCCGCCAAGAGTATGACTACGGAAACGGTACGTATTTTAGATCTAAAAAATTGTTTTTGTTTTCTTCTTTTACTTCAAATTTTAAATTTTTTGCCGCATTTTCCTTTACAGCGCTCAAAACTGACAATGATTATTTGGAGCCGGAGTCAGTGTTTCCTCAAATGGCGACTACTATCTTTGAAACTCCAGCTAAAACTGATTTTGATGCAAAAAATAGTTTCAAATTAGAGGACACCCCAAACATCATTAGCCTTCTCAAAAGAAAGAAGAAGCCCCTGCCAGAAAACAAAATTGAAAGCAATCTAAAGCTACTGATTTTGCCTCCAATGGAGTACGGTTTGCCTAGTCTAAGTAAGTAATTTGTAACAACATAAATTTTGATGTATCAAACTAAAATCTGTCATTACTTCTTTACTACTAGATTCAGAGGATGCAGTTGTCAAACTGCCAGTCAACGATAAGATCAACGTTGTGCCGACTATCATCAAAACAGACAACGACAAACTGTTCACTGATTGGAAAAAGAAACTGGCTCGGATCATTCAATTTAAGCAGGGTAACCGAGGATTCTTCAGTGACAGTGAAAAGGACACCTCAGAAGAGGAGCCCAAATTGGAAGGAACTCTCAGCATTCCACCTCGATTCGGGAAGCGCTAATCAGTAAACCGATGACTACTTTTTAGCAACCAATATACTATCAATTAAACAAATCCGTGGCAAGTTATTTATATCAGCAAATGATTTTGTAACAAAATGTGTGTTTAATTAGATATTTGTTTTTGTAGAAAAATAATAAAAAGTTGTGAAATGTGGTGTTTGTTTTGAAATTATAATTATAAATCATTGTGGTAAAACTTTGTCAATTTCAATATATCAATAAAATAATATTGCAGAAAACTTATTGTGACAACGCTGAAGTAGAAATGATGCATCAAAAATATCTGTGTTTGTGTGTGTGAGTGTGTTCATGCAGAAAAAAGTAATAAAATGTGTGAAACAAAAATTAATGATACTTAACATAAATGTTCTTAAGTTAGTGTGTGGGAGGTTTGTGTAAGTTCTCGTCGTCGTTCGTTCCAGAAATGACCTGTCTAAAATGAAACAATTAGTTTCTAGCAAAAATGCAAAATTAAAAACTAAATTATCACTTACTGTCAGCTCGGTTGTTTACCCTTCTAATAGCAACTTCAAGTTCATAGGTTTCTTCGACCAACTTTTTTATACAACAGCATTTTTCGCTGCTTAACGGTCATTTGATCATATACGGCGATTGGCACTCTCATCGATTCCACCCAAGCCTGGTGCTTCTCAATAATGTGCTTTCCAACGAGCATCTTTTTGGAACGCTGAAAGTTGTGGCATTGCAGGCAAAAGTATTTGTACTTATATCGTTTAGGCTTAGGCAGCACTGGAAGCCTTGGAGCAGGTGCAGGACCAATAGAAGCCGACGAAGCCGGAGCAGCAGCAGTGAGAAGAGAAGTCGTAATCGGATAAGAAGAATTCATGGAAGGCAAGGAGGACGCAGCAGCAGCTCTCTTAGTCGTTTGAGCTGAAAGGCCAGAAAACGGCAAATGATTTTGCAGAGGCTCGCACATATGATGGTCAGTGCTAGGTGAGCAGTTCAGGGAAGGGTTTTGAGGCGGTTCCAAAAGTTCGGATCGGGCTTGAAGAGGCAGTGGAGTCTGATTGGAGGAGAGGCTTAAATGCCGAAAGCATCGATCTTCAAGTTGCTTAAGAACTTTCTTGCGAGTCCAAACTAGAAAACGCTTCTGGTCAATGGAAAGTGAAGAACTGTCTGGCTTTTTTGTGCTCACAACTGAGCTCAATTGCGTAGTGTTGCCGATCTTTTTCATTTTGTCCTCTAGAGTAGAAACGAATCCTGAAGCGTATTTCCCGTTTTTTGCAGTCACAGCAAAGGCAGAGTCAACCGAGCACAGTTTTCGAGCGGAGAACAAAGACAGTGCAAGGAATGACACATAGCGGAGTATGAACTCCTTAAAGGAAGTAGGAGTTTCTGAAATGTCGGCAATCGGAGAAACTTTGTCCGTAGCTGAGCTCAGTGATGATAGAGATGCTCCTGCAGAAAGAAATGGAAACTTGTTAATTAACCCCTTTTTTAGAAATGTTTAGTGGTAAAAGATTAGTGCAGTACCAGATTGAACACCAACATCGCGAGTGTTTTCTCGCTCTTTTCCAGCGAAAAACAATTTAAGTTTTTGTGAAAACCCGTACATCACTTCCCGTAATTCGCAAACAACCGACTCCTAAAAAATGGGTAAAATATTGAGTGAGAAAATAGTGTACTTGAAACATTAACTTGATTAATTCAGTCACTAGCTTACAATTATGACGTCAATGCCGTTTGAGCCACCGGCTGATTCTCCAGGCGAGTTCACCGTGTCCATTATGACGCCTTTTGAGTAGCTTTTTAAAAAGCTGCTCTATTTAAAAAATGTAGTTTATAGTTTGAGTATGAGTTCACAGGTGCCAGGGCCAAAGCCTTGGAGCTAGTAAAGTACTCACCGCTGGCTTCAGATGCAAACAACGGCTGTGTGAGGTGTTGTTTACGTGTTCGGGTGTGCCAGCTTGGCATTGCCGAGTCGCCTATTGCTGACGCCAAGTGCAGCCAGGTGGCTAGTTCGCAGAGGACGTAAATGATGCTAAGCTGAAGCAAACAAATAAATTTTTCCAAGAGGAATTGAGTGTTTGAGAGTATTTTTCGGGTTGCCATTCAGCGTTGCCATCAGTTTGAAACGGCTATTTTTAATGTGGGGAATTACTTTGTAAATGCAGCCTAGGCTGATCAGCTCCGATTGCTTATCCACTTGACTATCCCCAGCAGCAGCAGCAGCAGCAGCAACTGAAACGATTGCATCATCCCCAAACATTGCTGCGTAGTCTGTGACTTGGCTTACTTTGCAGTTGTGAAACTACTAAAAAGCAGACGCCACTGTAGAGAGCAGAGAGCACCAGTTTGCCGCAGTAGAGCACTGTTTAGCTCAGCGTCTCTGTTGTTGCCTCTGTGATTCGCATCCCATCACATTCTCAAACTTCTTCTCGATACTTCCACCAAGCTGTGGGCCATTGAGCGACCGTGCTTCCGCACCATCATGATACGGTCCGGACTGATGAAGCAAAAGGAGCACATAAAGTTCCTCAAAACTGTGCCGTCTTTCAGTAAGCTCAACGACGAAGTCATTCTCAAAATTGCCAATGTTCTTGAAGAGGTAATGTGCCACTTGCTGTGCATCATTCAGCGTATTCAATCTCCCTGATGACCACTTTCTCTGTAGCACATTTACCACCACGGCGACTACATTATTCGCCAGGGTGAAAAGGGTGATACGTTCTTCATTATCGTCAGCGGCTCCGTCAGGGTGACCATCAATGAGGGTGACTCGAGTGCATCCGCGGCCAATGACAACAACAACAACAACGGCATCATCAACAACAACATGCACCCCTCCCTAAGTCAGGGAAAGCTGATTCGCACGCAGACCAAGGGTGAATTCTTTGGTGAGCGTGCCCTGCAGGGAGAGGAAACTCGCTCCGCAAACATCATCGCCGAGTCGCCCATAGTCACCTGTCTCGTCACTGACCGAGAGTATGCCTGCATCACTTTCTGTACTTTCTGTTGCACACTCATCATTCATGTATCCCCCTCCCCACCTTTCCTTTCCGCAGTTCATTCAAGCAGCTCATTAGCAACTTGGACGACGTCAAGACGAAGCGGTACGACCAGGACATTACCGAGAGAAAAATGTAAGTGTTTGAGTGTGCAGGCTTTTCCGCTTACTCTTTTCCCCTTTTAACATTCTGACCACAACATCCTTTCTCTAACATTACTAACACTAACTCTCTCTAACATTCTCTGTCATCTGCTACCTACAAAAAGGCTCTGCTTACTATGCTTTATCGAGGTAAAAGTGGCACCTTTGTTTCTTTTTCCTCTTGTTCTCTAGCGGCTTGGTTTCGTTACCACTTGACCACTAATGATTGTGTGTGTTTGTAGATTAAACGAACGATTCGCCCACCTGCAACTGAACGACCTGCGGAAGGAGGCGACACTGGGCGTCGGTGGCTTTGGCCGAGTAGAGCTGGTCACCCTGGCAGACAACAAGTCAGTCAGCTATGCGCTGAAGGTGATGAAGAAGGCGCAGATTGTGGAGACACGCCAGCAGCAGCACATACTGAATGAAAAGCAAATTATGCTCGAGTCAAACTGTGCCTTCATTGCCAAGCTCTTCAAGACGTTCAAAGGTAGGTCCCCCCCCGCAGGCTTGCTCGGTTGGTCTTGGCTGACGGCCACCGATGAGCAGCACTGATTGCCCACCCATTAACACCACCACCACCACCACCACCACTTGACTATCACCACAGATAGTAAATATCTGTACATGCTGATGGAGGCTTGCCTTGGCGGTGAGTTATGGACTATTCTCCGTGATAAGGGCTTCTTTGACGAGCACACGGCGCGCTTTTATGTCGCCTGTGTAATTGAAGCATTTGACTATCTCCACTCGCGACACGTCATCTACCGAGATTTGAAGCCGGAGAACATGCTCCTTGACCAGACTGGTTACGCCAAGGTCAGCACACTAACCACACACAGAACCTGAGTTTGTAAAGGTTTTAACCATTCATTTTCTCTCACTTAGTTGACTGACTTTGGGTTCGCCAAGCGACTAATCCCCCCTGGTCAAAAGACCTGGACCTCCTGTGGAACGTAAGCGTTTGACCGTGCACCAAACTGCGAACCTCAATTCTCTAATGTGTTCGTTTGCAGGCCCGAGTATGTGGCTCCCGAGATCATCCTGAACCGCGGCCACGACCACTCCGCCGACTACTGGTCACTGGGCGTGCTCATGTACGAGCTGCTCACCGGCTCTCCGCCATTTACCGGCGTCGATCCGATGCGCACCTACAACATTATCCTCAAAGGGATCGATGCAATTGACTTTCCTCGCAATATTTCTCAAGATGCAAAAAACCTCATTAAGAAGCTCTGTCGGGACAATCCCGCAGAGAGACTGGGATACCAGAAGGGCGGCATTGAGGACATCAAGAAGCATGAGTGGTTCAAGTTTTTCAACTTTGAGAACTTGAAAGCCAAAAAGATGACCCCACCTTTAATCCCGACTGTAAGTGTAAAGAGGCAATCAGTTCTCTATCAACTGCTCACCTCGTTCTTTTTTTCAGATTAAAAACGCATGCGATAGCTCAAACTTTGACTCGTATCCGCCCCACAATGAAGGGGATCCCCCTGACGATTTTACCGGTTGGGACGAGGATTTCTAAAGTCACTCCCCCAATGCCAGACTGCCCCTTTTATTGCCATCCCTTTCTTCTCTCTCTCAGCCCCCACACACAAACATTGACACATCCAATGCACACATCTGACAGAGCTCTTCCTTTATTGTTGTCTGTTTGTTGATTTTCATTAGTGCTGATTTTTAAATCAAAGACCTTGTTATTTCTGTAAAAATAAACAACCGTCAATACTTTTTGATGTACATTTTACTCATTAATAAATGCAATTACATTCAATCAGCAGTTCGCAGGTAGAAGTGTTTCGAGTGAGCATCTACCATACTTTTCTCGATCTGTTTTCCCTGTTTGGGCGACGTCATACTGCGTCAACCCATCTTTTTCAAGAAAAAGCTACAATATGCGCGCTCAGTAGTACTCACTGTTTTCCTCGTCACACACAGTCAAGTCAGAAACGTCGAACCTGAGATTTAGAATTTGTTTTTTGAAAACAAACCGACTCAACCGTTCTCCTCTCTCAACTCTCAGACACCTACCAGTGACCATCACCATGAATACTCTGTTTGAGTCTGCGGATCACTTTACCCGCACGCTGAATGATCGTCTGTAAGTGCCAGCCATCCGGGTAGTGTCCGGTTGCATTAGCATTGCCATTGACAACTAATCTCTGTCTTGTCCTTCCCACAGTGAGCCTCGAGTCAAGACCCATCTGAAGCATGTCTACTCTACGCTGACGGCCACAGTCCTGTCGGCGTCCCTGGGCGCCGACCTGCACCTGCACACCAACTTGGCGGCCACTTACGACTTTTGTTGACTTTCTAAGGTTTTTGTCGATTTTTGTCGACTTCCTAAAGTTTTGAGAGAGTTTACTTGTTAATTGGTTTTTCACAATGTGCAATCGTTTTTATTGAACTGAATTTGCGCCACTGAAGTTAGAGAAAAGAATGAAGTGGCCACGTTGATTTTTGTGAGAATAAGAAAGGGAAGTTTAATAAAGATAATAACACGTGCCATTAGGTTAGAAACAGTTGGCAGAGTGAGTAGTGAATCACACTGCTTACAATGGTATATATAGCAATAGTGGCAAACATCGAACTTTTAGCAGGGAGGAATCCGTTGTTCACAACTTTGAAAAACAGTGCCACTGTATCAGCGCTACCTCTTGCCGGCAGCGAACATTTGGACCAAGGCCTATGCCTCTTCTTTCTTCTTCTTCAACCATTTTATCTTTTTTTTAAAAAGGTGGCACCGGTTAAGGCAATCGTCATTCAGGATTGCCGAGGGAGACGCCCAGATTACTCAGAGGCATCTCTCTCGGCGACTTTTCACTAGCTTCAGCCATCAGGCGGCGGCGGCTGTGCCACTTCAACAGCCTTACTTCTTGCTGGCAGTCGCCGTCGGGAGTTGTCTTTGGGCACATAACTGCCAGGAGGAAACAGCTCCGATCAAACCTTGCGGCTTCTTCCTCTATCTTCAGGAGCTAGCAAACTCTTGGCGCCAGCAGAGTTTCACAAAGCAAAACTGCGCCATTGAATTTTTTGTTTTTGTGTGCTCCTAATCTCCTGTCGTCAATAAGCATGTGATGGCGTGGAGAGTGTGGTGGGCAGTTATCTCCTTCATTTGCAAAAAAAACTTTATTTTAGAAAATCAAATAAACATTAAGTTCAAAATGAAAAAATACTTACTTTTAAGAAGAAAGAAAATGAGGTGGTCACGTTGGCCTTGCAAGGCAGTGCCACGTCATCGGCCACTTTTTGCTTGCAGCCGTTTTCTTAGGTACGTGGTTGCCGCCACCCAGCTTGAAAATGGCGTAAAGCCAACTTTTTTTCAACCATTTCATCTTTTTCTTCCTCTTGAGAAGGTGGCTCCTGCTGGTACCATTGGCAGCCAGGTGTGCAGAGGGAGACGCTCCGATAACTCTGAGGCATCTCCCTCTTGGCTTTATCACTAGCCTCACAAATCTTGTAGAAGGGGAAGGAGTGCCACGTCATCTGCCATTTCTTGCACCATCAAGAGACATTCGGACCTAGGCCCATGATCTTCTTCTTCTTTTTCTTCAGCCATTTTATCTTTTTTCTTATTTTCTTGCAAAGTTGAAAAAGAAAAATAGAAAACTCAAAAAGAACTTTACTGAGCGAGTGCTAAAAAGCAACTGATTTACTACAATGAGATGTGTCACTCTAAATAGAATGGGAGAACAATGCTTAACATTTCGAAAATTTATAAAAGTTCAAAAACTATAAAAATTCCTAAACTAAAAATAGCAGCCTTTTTAGGCCGTTGGTGACGTGGCTTTTTTTGCACGCAAAGTTCGAACTTTTTGTAAATTTTTTGAAAACAGCTCCTTCACATACAAAAAATTATTTTAGAAAATCAAATAAGCAAAAAGTTCTAAAACACTTACTTTGAAGTGAAAAAAGAGCAAGATAGCCACGTTGACTTTGAGCAACAGTGCCACATCATCAGTGCTACCTTTTGCCGGCACCAAACATTTAGCAAAGCCATGTAACGCCATAAAACATTGGCCTGGCAAGGAAATGCCACGTCATCAACTTCTTTTTACCAGAAAACGTTTTTTAGGTACGTGTTTGCCGCCACCAAGCTTGAAAGTGGCGTAAAGCCAACTCCGCAAACTCTTTTTTCAACCATTTCATCTTTTTCCTCCTCTTGAGAAGGTGGCTCCGGTTGGCACCATTGGCTGAAACATCTCTGTTTTAGCTTTATCACTAGCCTCACCCAACTTGTGGAGGGGTTCTATGTGCCACGTCATCTGCCAATTCTTGCAGCAAAAAGACATTCGGACCTAGGCCAATGATCTTCTTTTTCTTTCTCTTCAACCATTTTATTTTTTTTCATTTTTTGAAAAGTTGGGAGAAAGAGAAAGCTGGTAGAGAACTTTACTCAGCGAATGCTAAAAAGCGACTGACTCACTACAGTGAGTTGTGCAACTCTAAATAGAATGGGAGAACAATGATTGACATTTTGAAAAATATAGAAGTTCGAAAACCTAAAATAGCAGCTTTGCCACACTGCTGGTGACGTGGTGTTGCTCACTTGCAAAATTCGAACACTTTGTAGATGCTTTATAAACTGCTCTTTTTGCTATTAAAAATCTTTTTTAACTACCTATGCTTGCTTTCACTCTCACCCTACGTTTCTCTACTTTTTTTTATTAAAAAACCCTTATGTTTATTCCTTATTTTTATTATTGTTCCGTTTCCGCACTTAACATTTTAATAACATTAGCACACTCTTTAACTTTATTTTTCAGTTAGTATTGTTGTTGTTGTTTCAAGTTTTTTACAAGTAGTTGTTTTCAAAACAAAAATGTTTTTACCTTTCATTTTAAAATAAAAACAAACTGAAACAAGAATTTTAAATAATTTTAATTGCATTTTTAATGTTTTAAATCATTTTGTTGTTAATGATGAAAGCACAAGAAACTAACAGACAAATAACAAATATTTTTGCTTTTTCTTAACTGACGTTTAATTACTCAAAATTTTATAAATGCTTTTAAATGAGTTTCAAAAAAATATTGCAGTTTTTAAGTTTTACAAACGTCAACAACACAACAACACCACTAATCGTTTGTAACTTTTTATAAATGATTTACAAATTTTGTTTTTGCAAATTTGAATGCACTTAAAATAAATACTTTTTTTAAAACAACTTTTAATAATGGACAAAATAGAGACAATGTTTCAAATTGTTGGCAACATTTTCTTCACCCAAATATTTATCAAAATGGGCATCATAAAAACAGTTATTTTTTTTCAAAACTACCTAACTACAGTGGGCCAAATTAAGGCGGGAAACACCCAAGCACGTTACCGAATTTATTTTCAACAAGGTAGCCTGTTTTTCATTTCGTTTCATTACTTTCTTCTGTACCTTTTTGACGACAACATGACTTACCGAGAACTGGTACTTCAGTTTAACTGGCTCCACCTGAACGGATTGCCGGCCATTTTCAATTTGATGGGAACCTTTTTTGTACTGTACACTGGTCACCTTTTTTCGTTGATGTACTTCCGAAACAATCGTACACTTTACCGCATTTTGCAGAACATTTTTTCCGGCCATCGAAAAACGGTGTCACTTGCAGTGGCCAATTTGTTCAACTTTCGAGCTTCACCAGCCGTTGTAAATAGAAGTGAAAATTTCTTTTGGAACTCAAAATCAACTGCAAAATGGGCTGTAAATAGGAGGTTTTTTGGAGTCATTACCTTTAGTGGCGCTCTAGAGCTGAAACACCTGCAAATGTTTGCTGTGTTGAATGTCAATCTGCTCAATCTTATCATGCTGATGACATGTAAAAACATTTTTTAGTTCTATTGTTTTTGTGTAACTTATAAGGTAAACTGTTAACTTTTTTTGCTTTCAGTTTTTGACTTTGCCAGTCACCTCTTTGTTCACTGGCACGTGTACGCCGCCTTTCCAGCAAATCCGTTCCGCCTTTCATGGTCAAACTTTCACTACTTTTTCGGCCTGTTCTACTTTTTCTTCAACACCTTTCACCTAGTTTGCTTCTGCAATGTGCTGATGCTGCTCGGCTCACTGGGCATCACCCTCAGCGTGGTGGGCCACCTGCGAGTCGCTCAAATTACCGCCTACTGCGCAAATTATTTAACCAAAAGGGTGAACACCAGCAGCAGCAAAAGTGAACCTGGAAAACATCCACAACAGCAACAACAACATCAACAAAAGAAAATAAATGTCAACTTCACTCCGGCCAACTTTTCCGTCTTCCTGCGCCAGGTGGACAGCTTCCTAGTGGCGCTGGCCGACGCGAATCGAGTCGCCGGCTCGGCCATCTTCGGTTTTGTGATGACCAATCTGCCGATGAATGCGTTGATCATACTGATGCTGGCGAAGGGGGCGATTGCCAGCGAAAACATGCGTCGCATCACCGTGGTCTTTGTGGCTGTCCAGCTCGGTTTCATCTTTGCGCTCACCTTCTTCTTTGCCATGCTCAGTCTTAAGCTGCACAGGCCTGTCAAACTGGTGATGGGATGTTCAGTGGCGGAAATCAGAGAAGAGAAGAAAGAGAGGGAGAAAAGGATTGTAGATAGAAATTTATTGCATAATGGAAAACTGAAAAGACAAGTGCAGAAACAGTCTTGCAGGTGGCCACCGCGTGACCGCCTCAAACTTCACCGGTACATTGAAACCTTTCACACTGAACGGCAATTTACCGTACAGTACGGGCGGTACGGCGCGGTCACTTTTGCCTCTCAAGGAAAGGTAGGATCTTAGTTAGTTTTTTACAAAAACGTTTATATTTATTTTATTTTTTGTTTTTTAGCACTTGTTCTTCTACATCAAGTGCATCATCTTCTTCTACAAGCTAGTGTACAACAATTGAGCTTTAATATATTTGTTTTTTTGTAAGTTTTAGTTTGAGCAAAGTTGCATTGTGAACACAATTTGTTGCCTAATGTTACTAGCAATTTAAAAAACATTTTTTTGAAGTAACTTAAAAAATTACTTTTTACGCAAAAATGTTAGTTTTATTAAAATAAAATTTAATTTATTTAAAAAATATGTGTTGATAAAAAATAAATTGATTTATGTTTAAAAAATTTAATTGTTTTTTTAGTAAAATAATTAGCACAATCATAATTTTATCTCTAACTACTTACAAACACTATCTTCTTTAAAGTAATTTAAACTCAACTTTTTTGTTATATAAAATTTATTTTTTACTACTAAAAATAGTTAAATGTTGATAAATTTAAAAACTGTTTTATTTTTTTACATATACATTTAGGTTAATTTAAACTAAAAAATTTTAGTTTTAAAATGTTTGTTCAAGTTTTGAAATGGTCGTCATTAATGACTTTTTTGAATGTTCAACTTATTGCCAGCAACCAAGTGTTGGCAAATACTGGACCACAACCGCCACCTCCAATTGCCTCCACTAATGTTAGCATTGTGTCAGCAGGCAGTGCATTTACAATGAAATGTCAAATACCGGACAATTACACTATTGGAAATGAACAATTTGATATGTATTTTGGTTATGATACAACTGGAATATTTGCCAGTTTTGAAATACCAGGTGAACAAATAACAGCAAATTAGTTTTATTTTTTTGACTAATTGAATGTTTGTTAAAATAACAATTTTTTTTTGCAATACCAAAAACAGCATCAACTTCTGGTCGCAATAAAAAGTTTTTTCATACTTTTCTTAATGATAATCACAAACTGTATATTGCATCAGTACAACCTGTGAACAGTACTACCACTGTCTTCAGGAACATGTTTGAAATCGTTATCACTACAACCGAGAAAACATTCAGTGCACATTTTTCTTGCTATGCTGGGTACAATAGTTTAAATTCTATTCCTTCTAACTATGTGAGCATCACCACCGTTACTCCTCTCTCCTCACCCACCTTGATAAGTAATGTGAGCCATGTTCCTCTGCATCATCCCTTTACCCTCACCTGTTCATTGCCCAGTCAATTCAACCTAAACAGCAGGGCATATCAAGTGGCATTCCTCAGCAGTCGAGATGGACTAATCGCAGACTATGAAGTTGACGGTATGACTAAACAAATAAAAATGCTTATAATCAATGACAAAATAAAAAAATAATTTACTTTTTATTGGCGCAACCACAGCATCAGGAAAGATGTTCCTTGTCTCCAAAGACCTGGCCAACGTTTCAGTCTTCTCTGGAGCGCGAACAGCATTTCCTACCTTTGACCTGCAGATAACAGAAAAGTTCGACCAGAAGCTCAGTTACTGGTGCCAGCTTTTGACAGTCAGCTCAACTAGTCAACAGAACAACATCAGCCTTGAATCAGCTCACTGGAAACCTGTGGGACCTTTTGTCGACTTTAGCTCAAATATAACAGGAATTGAACGCCGAGGAAAGTGTTCAATTGATGAGTTGACTAATTTTAGTCACCAAGAGTACCAAGTACTGTTCTACAGTGACTTTGGAACAAAGCCAAGCGCCGACAATTTGCTGGGCTACTTTTTGGTGAGACGTAAGTGAATTTAAAATTTAAAAATAAAGTTTACACTAATTTTTTTGTTTTTAGCTCATCAAGTAACCCAGTTTGTCACTGAAAAGGTCACTCACTGGACCACTATTGTTCACGGCGGCAGTGTCGAGTATCCGAACTTTGAGGTAGTAGGCAAGCTTGAATCAGGTTGGAATGTGTCACAGAGCAAATGGTGGTGCTCTTTGAACTACACTGAGCCTGGTCAAAGTAGCGCACGGCTGATCAAGTCAAACGTAGAGGCACTGTAGTTTTTGTATTTTAAGAAAGTTTTTTTGTTATTTGATAAAGATTTTGCAGCATACAAATGTAACAAACAAGCTTTAGCAATAGTTTAAACTTGCCAAAAACTTACAAATGGTACTTTAGATAATAAAACAATGTCTAATGGTTTATAAAAAACTACTTTTTTATCAGTAAGTTAAATTGTTAATAAAAAAATATAATTTTTTGTATATTTGCAAAGTTTTTACCTTTTAAATTTATTTTATTTTTTGCAACTTTTTTTCAAAATGTTGGCTCAAAATGTACAATGGTTGTTTTTAGTTTTTTTACTTTTTGTAATTTACGTCATTGCTTTTGAGCAAATGTTGGCAGATATTATAATACAACCGCCACCTCCAATAGCCTCTACCAATGTTAGCACTGTGTCAGCAGGCAGTGCATTTACAATGAAATGTAAAATGCCGGACAATTACACTATTGGAAATAAAACATTTTATATAAATTTTAATTTTTTTAATGTTAGGCCAACTGCCTACTATATTATACCAGGTAAAAAAATTACAGCAAAATAGTTTTATTTTTATGACAAATTAATTGTTTGTTAAAATAACAAAATTTTTGCAATACTAACAACAGCATTAACTTCGGGTCGCAATCAGAGATTGTTTTATACTGACTTTAATAATAATGACAAACCGTACATTGCTTCAATACAACCTGTGAGCAGTACTATTACTGTCACCAGTAACACATTTGAAGTTAATATTATCACAACCATGAAAACATTCAGTGCAAAGTTCTACTGCGATGATTATTACAATAGTTTTAGGTCTGTTTACTCTAACAAAGTGACCATCACCACCACGACCACTCTCTCCCTGCCTACCCTAATCAGTAATGTGAGCCATGTTCCTTTGCATCATCCCTTTACTTTCACCTGTTTATTGCCAGTCAATTCAACCCAAAGAGCAGTGCATATCAAGTGGCATTCCTCAGCAGTCGAGATGGACTAATCGCAGACTATGAAATTGAAGGTATGACTAAACAAACAAAAAAGCTTAGTTACAAACCTAAATTAATTTTTAAAAGCATCTGGACGAGTGACTCTTGTCTCTAAGGAGCACGTCAACTCCTCAGCTCACCTTGGAACAAAAGCAGCATTTCCTACTTTTGACCTGGAGATACGGGAACATGTTGATCAAAAACTCAGTTACTGGTGCGAGCTAATAACGGTTGATTCGGTTACGCAGAAAAAATCAGCGCTGAATCAGTTCACTGGAAACCAGTGGGACCGTTTGTCGATTTTGCCGCAAGCGCTTCCGGGTTTGAGCGCCGAGGAAGGTGTCAATTGATGAGTTGAACAATTTTAGTGAAAAAAAGTACCAAGTACTTTTTTACAGTGATCTAGGACTAAAAAACAACGGAGAGGAAACACTGCTTGGTTTCTTTTGGGTTCGACGTAAGTGATTAAAAAAAAATTTTTAATTTGTTTTAATTTTTACTTTTTTTCGGTTGTCAGCTCATTGAATCATTGAATTTGTCACTGAAACGGTTACTCACTGGACCTCTATTGTTCATGGAACTAACATAAACTATCCCAACTTTGAAATTGTCGCCACACTTGAATCAAACTTAAGTGTAAGCAGTAACAAGTGGTGGTGCGCACTGAATTACACTGAATCTGGTCAGAGGAATGCAAAGCTAATTAAGTCAGATTTGCTAGCACTTTAGAAAACAATTACAGTTAAAGTCGACAACATTTAAACACACAATTTTTTATTTTAATAAAAAAATAAGCAAACAACACATAAGCTAAAAACAATTAAAATGAACAAATAGGCAAAGTGACACACAGAAAAAACTGTTACAGACAAAAATTCAAACCAAAATAAAAAAAATAAATTGTAAAGTTTGGTTTAAATTTAAAAAAATACATTATTGAAAAACGTTTAGTTTTTTAAAAATAAAATGGTTTTTCTAAATAATGACAAAAAATAATGACAAAAATATTTTGATGAAACTGAGACGACAATGACATAAGAGATTAAAAAACATTGCTCAATAATGAATCAAAAGTCATTACTATTACTGTTTATGCAAAAACAGGCAAAACTTTTAAATTTTTTAATTTGTTAACTTTTATCCTGTTCTTCACTCTGCATAGCGATAATCTGCGTGCAAATTCGTTGAGGATCGGCTGATTCTTCCGGTGGCAAACTTGCCATTGCTCGGCGCACCTGGTCCGCAGGAAAGATGGCCGAAAGGTGGTAAAATATCTTCTCCTGTCGAGAATCGTTGAATGTGGAGAGTGATTGCCCTAAACCCCCATTACTGAAAATTTTTGTTTTATCTGCTTTTGGAGGCTGATCATCAGTTTTTAGTGTTAAGGAATGTCCCTTTAGAATGGCATCCCAGGTGGCGGCACTTTCCACGGCAGATGACGGCTGATCGTAGGACCAGACGTTGTTTTGGCTGTTGATTGATGAAGAAGAAGATGATGAAGTATTTGAGTGATTTGTAGTCATTGGTGATGAAGATGATAGTGATAAAGCTGAAGAGTTGGAAGCTGTTTGGGTAAGTTGGTTATGACTTTTGGTTGATTTTTGATTGGTAAATGATTTGTGTGAAATGTAGGGCGACGGTTGAAAAGTAGCAGATTTGGGATTCAATTGTTGCTGTTGAGAAAAAGAAGATAAAGTGTTTAGTAGCTGAGGTGTTGAGCCGGCTGTCAGAGTGGAAGTTTGGCTAGTTTGGCCGCTGTTTCCGCCTGTCAGAGAAGTGGCCCAGTTTAGCGGCGTGGAATGGTTTCGGGTGATTGACTGGTGAAGATTATGATTCTGTTGATAAAGATTAAGTGGTGATAAGGTGATTGGAGTGATTGCAGAAATGTTTCCAATGGCTGATGATGATGATGATGATGATGATGATGACAGAGATGGTCCTAGAACAGGTCCACAAAGTCGAGGGCAGTTTGCCGACGGCTGACGAATTACTTTATTGGCCGTTTTAGTGGGCATATTAGTACTTTTTGGAGCTAGTGAGTTGCTTTTTAGCGCTGATGTTGACTGTTTACAGGTATTTCCAGTAGAGAGTGCAAAGGTTGGCAGCGAAAGTTGACCGGAGACAGTGAGAAAGTTATTGCCACCTGGATTTCGATGCTGAGAAGTTGTCGTTGGGTAATGGGAAGTACTGGTAATGGAGCTCGTAGAATGGGACTGCTGAAGCTGAGGATGATGTGGTGTAAGGCTTTGAAGCTGTGGTGTGTACAGTGATGAGCCATTTGGTACTCCTTTTCGGTTCTGATAAATAATGGGCTGTTGATGATTTTGGTTGGGGTGAGGATAGTGGTGGTGATGATAAGAACCCAAGTTCTGCTGATGATAATTTTGCTGCACTGCCGATGTGGCTGCAGCAAGGACCGCTGCATTTGCCTGCTCATTGATGGCATTCAGCATTTGATGCAGTGATCGTTGATGCTGAAGAAGTTCCTGTTGTTGTTGTTGTTGTTGTTGTTGTTGTTGTTGTTGCTGCTGCTGAATAACCGGAAACGGCGGATTTACTGTAATAAACGGAGGACCTTGAGGCTGAAGTTGAAAAGGCTGAAAGTTTTGGTGATAGATTGGAACAACTGGTGCTGCCGCTGTTGCTGCATTTGTAGAACCGACGGCTGATTGTGATTTGACAAGAGGAGACTTTTTGGCTATTTGAGGCTGAAGTTGTGGCTGTGAAGGTAAGAAAAGCAGTGTATTGTCGTTCAAGAGCATCTTTGGGGCATTCTGTTGTGGCTGAGGGTAAAGATGATATTGACTATTTTGATAAGAGGGCAGCTCATTCAGTGCTCGGGATGATTTGCTGTAGGGTTTTAGTAAAGTGCTGGAATTTGATTCGTCGTTGAATGAACAGTTAGAATTGTTGGTTGTTGAGGATGAAGTGCAGCCCCAGCTTTTGGTCTGCAGGAGTTTGCTTTTGGGAGACAGTGCTGTTGGCTGTGAGTTTAGGGATGAAGTAGATGAAGCGGAAGAGAGCGGTGATGGCGGTGACAGTGTTCCAGGAACAACCAAATTGGTCAAGTTTGAAGTTGAGATGTTGCTGTTGCTGTTTAAAGTAGTATTTTTGGCTGTGATTTTGGCCACTAAATTCCGATTACCAGTTGCGGAGTTTGTCGTCAGTGAGTTGGAAAAAGGATTCAAAGACAGCTGACGTTCTAGTTTTTTGTGCTGCAGCAGTTTTGGTTGCAGCAGTTTTTCATTGACCACTTTTTGGCCACTTTCAGGTGTTTTGGCGACAAATGGAGACAAGACGATGTTTTGCTCTTTGGAGGCAATTTGTTGCTGCACCAAAATGTTGTGACTGTTATTGCTGTTTGAAAGGGGAACAGCAGTAGATTTTGTTCTGCAAAGTGCTTGCTTGGAAAAGTTTGCCGGCAGTTTTGTCGCAAAAGAAGAAGAAGAAGAAGTGGGGGCTGAACTTAATTGGTCTCCACCACTGTGAAAGTTCACAGGCAGACTTTGCTGAATTTTTAGGGCAGTTTTTGCTAATGCAGGTTTACTGTTGTAAGTTCCAGTCACTGAAAAAGTTTGCTGAACTCCCAACAAATCAGCAATGGACTTGTGATTTGTAATTACATTGGCACCTCCATTCTGCTTCTCTGGATGAAAGTACTTGCACTTGTTCCCATAGGTACACTTTTTCTCATACGGACACGGCTGTCGGTACAGTGAGGATGATAACGGAAGTCCTAAAGTACTTGACGATACTGACGAGCTACTGTTCGGAAATCTCAGGAACTCGTTTAGGGTTGGTCCTCGTTTTCCCAGTGGATCATCCGGTGGCATAAACTCATCGCCGACAAAACTGTACATCAGCAGACGTTCCTCGACGGCCCGTCGGTACTCCGCCGACTCCCCCTTCAAGTCTCGGTACTCATCATTGGAAACAATGATTCCTGAATTTTTCACCGCCAAGTTCAGAACGTATCGATCGTCGTAGCAGGCCAACAGCCGGCCGGAAACGTTTCTGGAGGGCGTGAAAACGAGCAGTCGTTCAGTTTCCAGCTGAAGAAGGATGTGGCGATCTGAAATGGGGTGAAATGAGTTAACGAGTTCAATAAAAAAAGTTACCGACAAAGTTTACCTGTCACCGGCATGTCAAAGCGGGATTGGCCGTTTTGAGAACTTCCGTTTCCGCCTGCTTTGCGCCACATGGGCACAAAAGCGGTAATCTCTCGGTGACCTCTGGCTCGAAACCAGTCAATGGCGAGTTGAATGCCTCGACAGCTGAAAACCTCCTTGTTGCCATGACTAAAAAACAAAAAACGTTAGATTTGTTTAAAACGAATTTCTAAACTGTTTTTGGCAAAATCATTACTTAATCTTTTTTTATAACCTTTTTTATCAGTTGAGCCGTACACAACAGCAATTCCTCCTTTTCCTTCTTTTTTTCTGACTCATTCTCAGGTTGCACTTTATTACTGATCAGTAATCACTATTATTATCATCAGCATTGTCTGCAATTGATAACCTGCCTGCAAATCTCTTAAAACTGGTCAAATCAGTTCCTGTACTGAGCTGTCTGATAAGCAGCAGCAGCAGCAATCCCTTTTGCATGCAGGTATGCAAGTACAGCCTTTTTTCCTTATCAAAAACAAGCACTCTCTTATATTTGCCTGCGCAAAAATAATGGGCTTGAGCTTATCAACTAAAGCTCAAGTGAGCGAGAGTGAGAGTTCAAAGGGGTTCACTTGTGCTTGACAACTTTACTGAGAGCGAGAAAAGATCTTTACTGTCTAGTGATTAAAAACCAATTTTTGCTGCTGCTGATGTTGGATCCGGCTATTGTTGTCGCTAGTATCCACTGTTACAAAAAAATCAAACTAGGATGCAATTTACTTTTTAGAACCAACCCTAACTAAATGAGATCAATGAGAAGAGGATGTGCTCTAATTGGCTTTTTTAGTTTAGCTAAAATTAGCCACTTACCTAATGGCGACATTGCTGCCGTCAATGACGATCGGTCGAAGTTGGGGCTCGGATGATGATGATGGCTGCTGCTGCTGTTGGACGACTGCTGGTGGAATACTTTTGGAAACTATCTCAGAGTTGGCTAGCTGAAAATCTGAAGATGCAAACTTTTGATGGCCATTGTTCTGTTCAACCGAGTTGTTAGACACTTGATCTTTAAGATTTGTTGCTGTCGATGCTGTTGTTGCTCCAATGCAAATGAGCGCATTGAGAAAGTCGTTTTTTGCCGCCTTGATGCCCACTTTCTCTACTGCCAGCGCCACCTGCGACTCAGTGTAGCCCAACTTTTGAGAGTACTTTAGCTTTTCAGCGTACAGTTCGGCCCTTTCAGGATTGGAGAGATCAATAGTTGATAGCTGCTGGACAACAGCAGTTGACAAGTTTTCCACTGAAGCAGCAGGAAAGTAGAAAGAATTTCCGGAATTTGAACTTGCACCTTCAGAATTCACTGAATACTGAGACAGTTTTTCAGCATTTTCAACCTCGTTTTCATATTCTTTATCTTTTTCGTCGTCAAGAAGCTCCTCAATTACGGTAATAAAGTCAGGTTGATGTGAACTAGCAAAGTCCTCTGAAAGTTTTTGATTGTTTTGTGCTGATTCTATCATTAGATTGGAGTTGGGGCTATTACTCCACTCAGAATACTCCTGAGACAACGTTTCAGAAGTGGTTCGATTGATCTCCTCGTGAAGAATTGAGCTCAAAGTCAACGTTTTAGTGGATGAGGATGAAGATGAAGAGGTTTTATCCTCCTTTTCTGCCTGCCAAAAGTGCTCAAGCGAAGGTATCATTAAGCTGTCATTCCCCCTTTCAAAAGCAGCTTCTGAAAACTCCAAAGGAGCTACTGTTCCTTTTTTAGGTGAGGCTGGATCAAAAGAACTTCCCGAGTCGACGATGTCGCCAACGATTTTGGCGAGGTCGACGCTGGCGCAGAAGACGTTTTGATCATCATCATCAGCATTTTCATTATCGTTATCATTCTCATTATCAGCACCTTCACCATCATCATCATCATCAGAATTGTAAGAGGAATCTGCTGAGGAATGTTGCCGTTGATGTGGGACAGTGTTAGTAGAGGACTTTTTGGCAGTATTTAAAGAAGAAGTCGGCGTGATGAAGTTGTCAATGTTTAGCGGTTCAAGGTGCCCAAATTCCTCATTTGTGGGCCACTGGAAAGGCGATTTTGCGGCGTTTGAAGACATGATAGCTGAAGAATGATGATAATTTGATGAAGAAAAGTCGTCTAGATTTGACCAGAGCTGTTGTTCGCCGCCCAATGAAAACGGTTGGCGCCGACTGCTGTCGCTAAAAGGCTCGAAACTGATAAAGGAATTTAAAAGGGAGTGATGGTGGTGATGGTGATGATTGATGATGTTTGCCGGTGTTGAGAAGAGGCTCAAACCAGCAGAAGGTGGAAACATTGTTGAAGATGAAGAGGGAATCGGTGGTGGTGGGGGTGGTGATGGTGGTGAGATATAGGAAAATGGCAAAAATGGTGATGGCTGAAGATCAACTTTGGCTAGGCGGTGCTGCAGCTGAAACGTAGAACTATCGTTGGGCTGAATACTGACAGGAGGAGAAGAAAATGATGATGATGATGATAAAACTGATGAATCTGAGGAGACTAAAGAGGCCAAAAACAGATCATTGGAAGTGGTGGTGGTGGTGGTGGTGGTGGTGGCAGTGCTCGTCATTGACCCTTCTACTGTCGTACAACGGTCGTACAACGGCGGTGTGCAGCTTTCATTCTGAAGTTGAGGGTGGTGGTGATGGTGGTGATGGTGGTAATAGTCGTCAGCCTGCTCTTCAGCCGCCTTGAAGCCGTCTGATGGCGGTGAGGAATGGTGGCGGTGGTGGTGGTGGTGGTGGACAGCATCACCGACATCATTATTAGTTGGTGATGGTAGTGGTGATGATGGTGGTGATGGTGGTGAGGGTGACGACAGAGGCATTATCACCATCAATTGTGATGCAGGTGGTGATAGTGGTGAAAGCCGTTGCTGCTGCCGTTGCCGCTGCTGCTGCAGCGACTCTTGACTTGCGGCCATGCAATCGACAACAACGGCTGTTTTCTCCTGCTGCTGCCGTTGTTGTTGTTGTAATTTCTGTTGTACGACAACATTTTGACTGCTGCTTTTGTTGTAGTCATTTTTGTCGTGGTGGTCGTCGAGGTGACAAGGAGATAGGAGAAGGCGAGAGAAGAGTAGTCCGTTGCCACCATTTCCCCTCTCTTTGCAATGAACTTGACTTTTGCAACTGATGCTGCTGCTGCTGCTGCTGCCTCTGTTATTGTTGTTGCCGTCGAGGGGTGACGAGGAGGATGATGATGATGTCGGAGAAGATGATGAAGTGGTGGTAGTGGTGGCGGTGGTGATAATATTTAGGTTGCTAGCTGAGGACAGTTTCTCAACACCGCTTGAGGACACCTTAGGTTCGCACTGGTGCTCTGGTGTTTGTTGAAGGTGACAAGAAGGGGACAGTGGCGGTGGGGAGGAATAGGAGTTCTGATGGGGGTGAATGGGAGCGTGAGTGTGATGATGTCCATGAACGGGAGATGTTAGCAGCGACTGCAGCAGCGGTGAATGACACTCCGGTGATCGGAGGTGAGTGGTGGTGGTGGTCATCTTCTTTTTATTCCAAAAAGAAGATTAACGGGAGTTAGTTGGATTGACTGAGCAGCATTTTCTGAGCGCTATGGCAACAACAACATTTTTCCTAAAATTAAAAAACGTTTGTGAGTTTTTTTGGTAAAATTTTTAACAAATTATTGTACTTTTGAAAAATAATGCTTTTTGTATAATTGATGAGTACTCATTTAGACAAGAGGAAAGACAAATAAAGCACTTTAGAAAATTTATTACTAACGGTAATTTATATTGCAAAATGAGCTTTTTTTATTTAAAAAACTTTTTCAAATTAAACAAAATAAATACGACAAATTCTAACCAATTAGTCAGCTAACCAGGATTATTAAAAAAAACTCCAATTTTTCCTTTTAATCAATTAGTCTTGTTCTGTTCTCGTTATTCCTTTTTATTTTACCCTCTTTCTCTTTCATTCACACTAACAAGTGTGAGTCAATTTTTGAGCAACTAACCAACTAAAAAAGGCTAATGCCTATTGAGATCACAGTGATCGTAGAGTATCAGAGAGAAGTATACTGCTCCAGTACAATACAATAGAATCTCTCTCTCTCTCTCTCTCTCTCTCTCTCTCTCTTATCAAAGCCGGATGCAATACGCCATCACCATCGTCACCGCTACCAAAAAGAAAGAGAGAGAGAGAGAGAGACATGATCACCACCATCACCACCAACAAAATCGGCACCAGGATGTACGGCAAAACTACTACCACTACCACCACTACAAAAGCTTAGCTAAAAGCTTTAGTTTCTCCACTTTTTCATTTGTACGACTCACTGTATTTTTTAGCTTTTAGGTTAAGTGATGTACTACTGCTGCTGCTAAAGATAAGTCCTGCACTGTCTAAAGAAAAACTGCTGAACTCCGGCGTGTGTGTGTGTGTCTGTCACCAGATGGTTGTAAATAAAAAGAAAAAAAGAAAAAAAGAAAGTAGTTGTAAAAACTAAGAAGGTGACAACCGGTGACTACGAGAGAAGACAAACGCTGGCAATTACCTGTTGATGGCCTTATAATTGCTGCTAATGCTGCTGCTGCTTTCATTAGGTAATTACTCAAAAACTTTAAGTAAAGTAAAATAAAAAAACACATGATGAAATGAAGAAATAAAACATCAGCATCATTAGGTATTACAGCAGCAGCAGCTAATAAAAGAAAGTGATGTCAATAAATTAGAGAATGAGAACAACACAGCTGTGCAACAAGATTTGAGGTGAGCAGCTTACGCAGCTTAAGCTCTAAACCCTGATGCAACGAGTTTGGTTCAGACATAGCAGCAGCAGCAGCAGCAAAAGAGGCTAATTATAATTATTGCCAGTAGGTTGCAGGTGACACAACAACAATAAAAAAATGATGAAAATGAAAAAAAATAGAATGACATAAGGGTATTGCACTTTTTATGCTGTCTGCTCTTTGACAAATGTTAGATAATGTAAGGAAAAACACTGTAAATAAAATTAATTTTTTACGATACACTACTAAAATAAAATAATCATTTAAATCAAACATGCAGAATTTAATAAAACTTTTTTAATTTATAATTTAAAAAATAAAAACAAGTTTTAAATTGTTCTGTATTTAATTTTAAGTAATATGCTGTGCAATAAGTGAGCAACCTTTTGATAAATTAAAAAAAAGTTGTATTTAAATTAAGCAGATATGTTCTTAATTAAAATTTAGTATGCTAAACCAACTTTTAAATAAAAAAAGTTTTAATTTGCACACAAACAAAACACACACACAGAGCAATCAAACTTTACTTTCAATTAACTTTAAAATATAAAACTTTTTGTCTGTTATTACAAATGCAAATTTTAACTATTCAGAAAAAAGAATATCGTAAATGTTATTTTTAGCAGGCAGCTTAAGTACAGTTTCATTAACATTAATTTGAATATAAGTTAATTCTAAGCAATTTTTTCAAAAACTTTAAATTATTAAATTAAATTGTACAAACCGCAGCAAAAAAATCATATAAAAATTTATCAATAAAACAAAAAACAAATAGCTATTGCAATCAACAACTGACAGAAAAACATGTTGACAGCAACAACTGTCTACTACTGTCTGCATTTTTTTGCCAGTTGAACAGCAGGCAAACAAACAACAAACAACTAATAACATGATGAGTGCAACTTCTCAATACGAAGACAATCAATAAAAAACAGAGACATGAGATAATGGTGACGGTGGGAAAACAAATTGGGACAACAAAAGCAAATACCTACAAAAATAATTGAGACAAAGACTACTGGAAGATAAAGAAAACAAGTGCTACTGACTAATGACATGATGAGCTTCAAAAGTTTTTTTTGCTAATGGTAAAACGATCACAAGAAAAACGATATGTTTTGGCGTTTATATGGTTTCACTGAATGAAATTTTGTTTGCCTTTGCTTTTGCAGACAAAACAAAGTTTCTGTTGATGTACTACTGCACTTTTGTTTTGTCTCTACTTGAGCGGAAATTTGTTAGCATTAAAAGATTAAAGTTTAGAATGTACTGCTTGCTACAGTGTTACTTGCATATTTTGCAAATAATTTAAGGCTGTTTTTAATGATTTTTGATTTACCTGAGAAAAAGATATACTTTTTCATTTTCAAATAAAATGATATTTTGAAAGTGTAGAAACTGAAACTTTTTTGATCGTCGTGCAGTGTTTAGTTGTGTGATTTCAAAAATTTGAGATTGAGTTTGCAAAAATAATGGGCAGATATCGAGACATCGAGACTGCAAAAAGCACATAGCTGACAAACTGACTAATGTAATGTAATGTAATGTAATGAAACTGGCAAATGTCAGAGAGGACTGAACGATTATGAAAGAAACCTAAGCCCAAAACAGTCACTTCAGCAGCATCAGCAACAGCTGCAGACGATCAAGCCGCATCAGACCACACTTGATCTGACGCTGATCGGATTGGCAGTTTGTAAGAAAAAATATTTAAAGGAAAGAGGTAGGCGTTTTTGGTGTTCAGTAAAGAGTAATAAACTGAGATTTTTTAAATAAAAACAGTGTATAAATCGAGTAATTTTTTAACATTTTGTTTCTTAAAAGTTTTTAGCTAGCTATTTTTCTTTTATGTTTGCCAAACACTTAAATCAATGTTCACTTTTAATGATTTAATTATTTTTACAGTAAAGTTTATTTTTCATTTTTCGGCTTCATTACACCTCTTTTTTGATGATTAATGATAACGCACTTACCAGCCACTTTAGCCAATCAATCTGAAACACAGTCAACACTCAAATAACTGAACGTTTCAGCAGATGGAATTTTTGATGAATTAAAAAGCGAGAGAAAGAGCGAAGTGGGCAATCAAATGCAAAATTATTGTGACAAATGGTGATAGTGGTGGTTGTGTTCAAGTGCCGAAAACCATCAGAAACATTAGTTGGCAGCCAGACAGACAAACTGAACAAGAAAAAAACCACACACGCGACAAAATGCAGCTGACACAATTGCCGGCACACTGGTACACAAGCAAAAATAAAAAATAAAAATTAAAAAAGAATCTTTTAATTAACAGCATAAGCAGCACACACACACACCACAAAATACCAAGTTTTTTTTCAGCACCTCTTTACAAACTGGTCAAGAAAAAAAATAGCAGCAGGCTTGAATGCTTTGCAGCCGTTGCAGCCCGCTGTGTCAACGGCAGCAGCGGCGGCGGCAACGACGACGACTGCAAAGCAACTGACAGCAACTGAAAGTGCAAAGCCGAAGAGAATGACTGACTGAAGAGGGAAAAGAAATGGAAAGGAAGCCAGAACAGACGATATATGCTGCTGCTTCTGCCACTGCTGCTGCTAAGAACGACTAAGCTAGAAAACGTACGAACAACAGGCGGTTACCTTTTCTGCTGCTGCTGCTGATCGAACGAAGAATTTGCTGCTTGTCAGGAAATCTTTAAAAAAAGGAAATGAAAAAATGAGATCAGATGAAGAAAGGTTATCTCAATCTCATCAAGTTGAGTTCACTTAAAATAAACTTTTTTTTACAAACACACAAGCTGTGTTTAGTTGAATTTGAGAACGTAGAAGTGAAAGTAATGAAAGGAAAAACATGTGAACAATAGTAGTTTTTAATAAAGTTTTTTTTCAGGCATTTAAAAAAGATAAAATTAGCGTGCATGCTTTTGCTTATCTGCTTAATGTCCGTGCCTGGAGGAAGAAGAAGAATCTTCGATATCCTTTTTCACTTTTTTCCCTGCTTTTTTACTCTCTACTATTTCCCGGAAACTAATGTGTTGATGGTAATGGTTGATGGGGGTAAATTATGGTTATGGCTGAAAAAAGATGAAATTTGCAAGAGGATGTGTACCTTTCTCTTTCTCTGCCTGCCATAATTTGAAAGTGTTTTTCCCGGTTTTAAACAAATCAACACTGTTTTGACTGTCAACTGCTTTCACTATATGCAAATGAGTTTGTAAGTGTAATTTGTTGTCTGTGCTATGGTGTCTGGCTGTAACTTTGCATAAAAACTAAATGGTTTTAATGTCAAACGGGTATTTTCTCACTTTTAAATCAAAAGTTAATTGTTCCAAAAGTGTTTTCATTACAAAAAAATTGCATTTTTTAGTTTGACTGACATTAAATAAAGCTTGCTATTGTTGAAAGATACAATACGCCTTAATTACCTTCAGTTTATTTCTAAAATCGCATTTATTTCTTTTTCTAACTGGTTGTTACTAATTAGTAGTTCAGTCAAAACTTTGTCAACAACAAAATTGAGTTTTTAAATGAGTTTGAGTTTTGAGCCAACAAAAAAATGCTAGGTATTGATTTTTAAGTAATAAAAAATACACCAAAAACAACAACAAAAGTTAAAATTAAACGATATTTGCAACACTAATTGGAAATGACCATGTCAATTTGTTGCCAACAGCTGGCAACTGTCAAACTGGTTCAATTTAGTAGCAATTTTTTTGACAAATCAAAAAACTGATTTGCCGTGATAAGTGCATGTAGCACCAGAAAAGGAACTAACTAGTTAAATAAACAAACTTTCTTGTGAAACCAAATGATTCAATTTTAAGAAAAGGTTACAAAAATACAAACAAAGTTATTGAGAATAAATTAAAAGAAATTGATATTTGTAGAAAGCATTAAGTGTAGTAAATAAAAAAAGAACTAAGTAAATTAAACTTTGGCAACTTGTCAATAAGTTTAAATTAAAGCCCACGGCTGAAACGGTTTATTAGAAAGCACCGGAAATATCAAATAGGGTAATGAATTTAAAAGCAACTAATTCAGTAGCTGACAACGGGCACTTTTCGACAAATCGGGAAAATAAAAACAACATTAGAAAAACAGTTGTCTAAAAAAGTTTACATAACTTTAAAAATTATTATGTTATTATTAAAACTGACAGCAATGGCACTATTGCAACATTGTGTTTGCTCATAAATAAAATAAAAGCTTAACTTGATTTGTCATTTCAACAATTGCTGCCATACCAAAAATGTGACAACTTGTTTTATAGTTTTTGCTTGTTTAATAAAATTAGTACATGGCAAATGATAAAGATTTTTAAAGTATTTTTTAAACTTAAAACTGTTAATTAAAATTATTTTCATTTTAAGCATATTCTAAATTAGCATATTCAGTAAAGTTTTTTTTTAAAATTTTCATTGCAAATTAGATTTATTTTCTGTACTACTAAAATCTTTTCTACACAAATGATTTGTTTTCTACATATTGTTTACTTATAGTTTTGTTACTTTTTAATTTTTAATTTTTTATCAACAGTTATAATAGCATATTTGATTCCCAGCGTCACACAATGCTCGTCTGTTTTCTTCTGTCCGGGAACAGCCGCCAGCACAAAAAGTGAAAGTAAAAGTTACAAGTGCAAACTAATTTAAACGGTTGTTGCAATTTTTGGTGGTGGTTGTGTTCTTGTTATTTGCAATAAAAAAGCTAATCATTCTTGGCAGTTATCACGTTTAGGGGTTAAAAAGATCCAGACAAAAGGTGATACCAAAGGTCATGTTCTCAGGACCAGGTAAGTTGCTAGTACCTGCTGAAAAGCACCTTGGCTACTATGTTTGGCGGTAATCAGAGTGTGTGATCTAGTGACTAGTTGACATTGAAACAATTAAAATTAGGCAGACCTTTCTGACCTAGTCAGAGGTCAGAGGTCAAGTTCGTGACTGAGGCTACTGTGCACTGGGGCTACTTTTGCGCATTTTTTAAAAGTAAATCAATACAAAATATTTAGCATTTATTTTACGTTTTTCAAGGTATTTTAGAAAACGATTTTAAATTATTTAAATTTTGTGTTAAAAGAAAATTCTGTAATTGTTCAACTAGAAAAAAATCAATAATCAGAGTAATTGACCTGTTTACTGTTTGCCAAAAAACTCAGACATTCAACCTATTTTTTCATACTTTTATTTCATCAACTTTTCTAATCAAACATAACAAACAAAACTAGTTTTTCCTTTGCTTTTCAAACTGCCGTTCTCACTTTCAGTTTTCACTTTCTCATCTCATCCACTTGTTCTGTTAGCAATCACTGACTTTTTTCAATTCAGTTCTGTTCCAGTTTACCTCTCTTACTTTGTTGAACAGAAGACATAAAGTGGCAGTTCACGGTAATCACGAACTGCCACTTACTACCACACAGTTCGGCCGTTGTCAATTTTGATTTTTTTTGCAGCAGCAAAAGCAGAAGAAGAAGAAGAATAACACTGGCAATGATAATTAATCATCAAAAGCAGACAACAGATTGGCTGCCCAACCTTGCTCACTTACCTTTTGAAGGGTAAGTAAAGAAGTGGCGGTAAACTGAGAGAAAGAAAAAAGAGAGAAAAAAGATGAGAGCTACTGGGCTTGTCTGCAGCAATTAAAGTCAAAGGTTTTTAAGGGAAAAGAGGGAAACAGAAAAAAGAGGACGTCCAACTGAGAGCACAAAACTGAGAAAGCAAATTATAGCATTTATATTTGTAGAGCAACCCTCTCTTCTTTTTTTCTCTCTTTTAAGTAACCAATTAAGTATTCAAAGGAGCAGTAACAAGTACTTAATATTTCTTTTTTTCCTTATTATGATGATGATTGGTAGTTGGTTGGCTATTACAGTGTTTGATGTTCAGGTGTTCACTTTATTATTGATTGGCTGGTTAGTGGTGTTTTGAGAAAACAACCGTTTAACACAGTTGGACTGTTTTATTACACCGTCAATTAGTTACATTTTGAGAATGAGTATCTAAACACAAGACGTTAACTTATTTTTTTTATTTAATTCATTGCTTTTTTATTCAGCCAAAAACGTTACACTGACCATCATCACTATCCTTTAATAAACACACACTCACACAAACATTCATCAAATCAACCACAAAAATTGAAATTGCACAAAATGGAAAAGATGCTAGTGATTTGTGTGCCATTTGCAATCTCTTTCTCTCATTGGAAAACTTTTACCCATTTTCTATTTACATTGGTGTGTGTGTTTGTGAGTGTGAATGAACTAATGTAAACTGAACTGGTCAAACTTATTCTCGCTTATTTCTCTCCATCTTCAAACAGACACACACACACACTTGTCTTCAGTCAAAAGTTTGCTCAGACAGACAGACAGACTGAGACTGACTGAGACTAAAGCCCCAATGATTAGATCCGGTTTGATTTGAGCAACCTCAGCAGCAACAGCAGTCAAAGTTAGAGGCCGCCTGGGGACAATCACTTTTTGGTGAAAAAGAAGAAGAAGAAGAAGAAGAAGAACTGCTGGCAACGATGAGCAGACAAACAGGACGAGGGAAAGCGAAAGAAAAAAAAAGAAAACAGTGCAACTTTTGCCCTTACAACCTGTGACCCTGAGGGCAACAAAAGAAGAAGAAGAAGAAAAAGAAGAAGAGAGAGGTCCCAATAGAAAAATAAGGAGTGAAGAGAATAAGAGAGAGAGAGAGAGAGAGAGAAAGAGAGAGAGAGAGTACCTGCTAATTACTACCACCACTACCACTGCCCAGTAAAGTGTTTCACCTGTGTTGGAAAGCAGTAAAAGCAGTAGCAGTGGCAGCAGTCTCGTCCACGCGACCCTCGCAGCCCTCAGGTCACACTACCTCAGGTCACACTACCTCAGGTCAAAGGTGAGCCATCCTGTTCTCTCTCTCTCTCTCTCTCTCTCTCTCTCTCTCTCTCTTTCTCTCTCAGCTAGTCACCTGTCTTGCCAACAATCGGCCTGTCTGGCGGCAGAAAAAGGGCAGTGGTGGCAGTGCTGCTGCTGGTAATGATGATGATGACCAGTGATCAGAAGAGAAAGAAAGAGACGAGCCCAGAGAAAGCTGAGGCTATTTGATTTGAAAGTGAAGAGGATGATAAAGAAGAAGAAGAAGAAGAAGAAGAAAATGAAGGGACTAGGATGAGCCACACCAAAGTAGTAAAAAAGGAGGAGAAAGAGGAGGATACTGATTTTCAGCATCCTCAAACAGTCATTCAGAGTTTTGGCTTTTCACTAGTCACTCATTTAATCAAAAACATAAAAGTTTATTTTTAAAAGTGAAATAACGTATGTACAAATTGCAGTTAAAAATGTCGTGTTGATTCAATATAATAAAAAATTGCAGATATGCTTACAATGTCTCAGTGCTATGATAACTATGTTTGAAAAGTGTAATGTGTGTGTGTGTGTGTTGTCAAACAATAGATGATTCAAGATGTGAAGCAATGTGATTTCAAGAAAAAATAAAAGAAACAAAAAGCGATTTGAAGAGTAATAGAAACATAAAGGTGATTTAAATTTTATACAGGAAGTTTGAAAAAAAGCAGAATAAAAATAAAGATAATCTAAACAAAACACTGGGATTTACTCATAAACGATGATCGTACTGGGAAAGAGCGTCTTCAGCTCGGGCACCAGCGCCAGAAAGCAATCGACTCTGGCGGGCCGCTTGGCGTACTGCTCAAACTTGGTCTCAATCTTCACCTGATGGTCATGTTTCTCCTCAAAGTCGTCGGCGAATCGCCGCAGCTGATCCTCATCAGCAAACCCTCCTCCTCCTCCTCCTTCTCCTCCTTCCTCTTTCTTGACCTTCTTCTTCCGGTTCTTCTTCGAAGCCTCTTTCTTCTTCTCCCTGGCCGGACACTGAAGGCAGTGACCGGCTTTGTTGTCGGTGTTTCGGCAGTCGACGATGCGCAGGCAGTTCAGCTTGGGAAAGGCCACCGACAGCTCGGTGAACACCCTGAGCAGGTAGTCGTGGTGAAAGAACTCCTTCAGGAGCACCCGAAGACCCTTCAGCTTCTTCTTCACCGCCAGGACGGCAGTGCTGGGAGATAACTGGGGCCACTGCTCGCCCATCACCACCAGGCCGTCGATGAAGCGCAGCGAGGTGGCCGGCTTGGTCATCTGCGTCAGCAGGTTAAACGAGGGCAGCCAGGGGAGGTAGTGGAGGTCGAGGAACTCGAGGTTCGGCTGCCTGCTGAAGAACGCCTCGAAGGTGGCCCGCAACTGAGCCGGAGTGCCGCCCTGGAAGCCGCTCAGGAAGTGGTCAAAAAAGTCCTGGTGGGGGAGGTTGCTGCCGATGTGCGCCCGGGTGAGGGCGTTGGAGCAGTCCAGCGGACCTTTCTGATCGAAGACGGGGTCCACCTGGTGGGGGCGGTCACAGCGGTCAGAGGGGAGTGGCGCAAAGAGGAGGCCGCCCTGTCGGAGCAGGTGCTGGTGGGCGGTGTAGAGGGAGGTGTGGCGAAAGCCACACTGGGAGCTGTACTCTCGAGGCTGGTGGTGACTGAGGCGGAAGCTCATTCGCCGTCGGGAGGATCCACATTCTTCAGATGTCACCTCCTCTTCAATCGCACGTCCGTTGGCAAAGTAGGCGAGAAAGGCACTGGGCATGCTGTACAGCGGCACGCCCACCAGGTGGAACTCCTCCAGGTGGCGGACGAAGGCGAGGTCGGCCTGGTCGAAGGTGTTCACCGGTATCTTCGCGTACTTCAGCGTCAGCCGGCGCAGCTTGGGCAGGTTGTTCAGCGAGTTGATCAACGCGCGGAAGTGCCCGGCGAAGGTGAAGTCCTCGATGTCCAAATCAATCGTCGCTTTAAAACCTTTTTCATTTGGGTCCCAGGCCTGCCGCTCTCGGGGAGGCAGGCCAAAGGCGGCCACGCCCTCCGTGAAGATGATCAGTCGAAGGGAGGTCAGCTGGCGGGACCACGCCTTCAGCAGCTTCATCAGCGGGAAGAAGAAATCCGCGGAGAGTGTTCGCTGGACAAAGGTGAGCGAGGTGACGTTGGAAAAGTACTGCCCAATGGCCATTGGATAGCGAAGGTTATCAGCGAGCCTGATGCGAAGGGCAAAGGCCGACCGGGCGACGATCGCCTTGTCAACGTCTCCGGCCACGCGAAATGAACTAAAAGAGCCGTCGACGGTGTTGGTGTAGAAGAAGGGGCCCAGCTCGTCGCCCTTGCCGTACACCAGCTCCGCCGCCTGCTGGTCAGAGAGCAGCGTCATGTGGCGCACCCTGTCGGCGGCCACCTTGCTGTACCGTTCAAAAGCCTGGCAGACATTTCTGGCCTCGAGCAGGGCGTCCGGTGGCAGGTAGCGGAAGATTGTGGCGGTGATGCGGTGGAAGGGTGGCCAGACAGGGCTGGGAACGGGCAGTAGGTTGGGAAGCTCATGGGCATTAAGCGCGGTTGGCAGTTGGGGGTTGGCAATCGGGGGCTGAGGTGGGGGTGGTGGTAGTGGTAGTGGTTGTGGTGGTGGTGGGGGTAGTGGTTGTGGTGGTGGTAGTGGTTGTGGTGGTGGTGGAGGTGATGGATTGGGAGTTGATAAGTTCGAAGATTCAGTGTTCGAAGATTGAATTTGAACATCTGAAACAGTCTCGCTGTTTTCTTTGCTGTTGTTGGCGTTTCCGTATTGGTCGTCAAAAATCTGCATGGCCAAGATAAGTAGTGTTATTCTATCTGCTGTCCACGACTGCTCATTGTTGGCAGATGAGGATGAAGATGAAGATGAAGATGGTAGTGGCTCTGCTGTTAGTGGTGATAGTTGACCATCATTATCAGCAGAGTTCGCAGAGATCACGGGAGCTTCAGCTTCAGCAGGAGCAACTGCTGGCAGTCCATCAGGTGCTGATGACGGCTGAGGATCATCTTTTGGCTGGTTATTACCTTTTTCATCAATGAGCAGCAGCTGTCCATTTTCAATTATCATCGCCGGCTGAACTTCTGCCGCTGTCTCCTCCTTCTCCTTCTTCTCCTCCTTTTCCTCCTCCTGGTGCTCCTCCAACTGGTCCTCACCGAGGTTCGCCAGTTCATTGACGGGCATGTGGCCTTGCCGCACTACAAAGTCCTCCACCAGTTCGTAGTTCCTGCAGGTGGGCCACTCGGCCAGGAGCCACTGGTTCGCCTTCAGGACCCCGCCACCGTCACCGGAAGAGGAAGAGGGCAGCTCCTCTCGGCGGTAGCAGAACTGGGTAGAACTTGGGTGTGAACACTCACTATCACCACCGAGCACAGACAACTGGTTGATGTCGTCGTCGTCGTCGCTTTTAGCCGCGTCGCGACGCTGAATCAGGCTGCCAAACTGCCACTGACTGGAGCGGTGAATGATCAACGCCTGCTGGTAGTCAGTCGGCATGATGGTGAGCATCGCCGGTGACAGCAGGAGAATGTCTAAAATGGATGTCGGCTGTGATTTTAGTGGCTTCTGTGGCAGTGGCTGTGTCTGTGTCCCAGCAATGGGCACCACCTCTTCGCCGTTGACGAAGAAGCGAATCGCCTTGAAGGGGTCCTGCTTCTCGGCCGGCGCCAAGAGGATGGACACCACTTTGACTGCCGGTTGAGTGGCTGGCTTCAAACTTCTCGGGCTTTCAAGCTTCTCGTACCTAGCCGACAGGTTGGTGGCCATCTTCCGGCCGTTCAGCGCCACCGTACCGCCGGGCATGTTCAGGAGGAGGCTGAAAACGCAGGGATGACTGGTGTCCAGTTCATTGTCGAAGCCGAGGTCAATGCGTCCTGTTGTCAGCAGGAGCACCTCGACGTAGTACCGCACCTTGGGGTGGTCGCAGAAGCAGTCGTTCCAGTCTGAGCGGAGAATGAGCGGCTTGAAGCGGCTGCACATTGTCCCGCCGCCGCCGGCCATCCAATTGCCAAAGGCGGCGTTGCCGCTGTACGGCGATTGCCAGTCTCGGCTGAAGGCGATGAAAGGCCGGCGCCAGGGGCCGTCGTACAGCAGCTGCGCGGCGAGGATGCGCAGCTGCAGCAGGGCGAGATGATTCGCTGTTAGGGCAGTGTAGTTTCGATGATGTTCATCATCACCATCACCATCATCATCACCATCACCACCATCTTCTTCTTTTTTGGGATCAGCACTCTTGGAGGTCTCCACGATTCCGTAGGCGGCCTTCGGGTCGGCGAGGAGTCGCAACATGTCGGCCACCTCCGAGCGGATCAGCAGCCTCTTCACCGCCCGGCGGTCGAGGCCGTCGGCCAGGGTGAAGTACCGCCGGAGGGTGATCAGCCAGTAGGTGGCCTCCTGGAGGACGACGATGAGAAGATGACTCTCGGCAGGCTTTTCGGCGGGCAGCAGAACTGTTTTAGCAGCAACTGAACTGCAGTTCGACTGCAGAACCTTCTTCAGCGATCCGCCCAAAAACGGCTTCAGCAGGTGGAGGGGCATCGGCCGGCTGGCCATGATCTCCTCGTTGATGCAGTCGGCGGCGTACTGCAGGGCGCAGCTCTCCTCGATGACCCGCTGGAGGAGGACGGCCAGCAGGGCGCGGTTTCGCGCATAGAAGTGCCGCTTACCGGCGCGCAGATAGCCGATCGGCGGCGGGAGGTTGATGCGAATGTAGTCCTCCTCTTCGGTGACCGCCCCGGCCTTGATGCAGGCCGCCTCCGCCGCATGGGCGTCCTCCAGGCAGTCGTAGACGTAGATGTTTCGAAGCGGAACCACCTGGTGGGGGTTCTTGGGCCAGACTTCAACCACGGCAAAGGTCAGCACCTTCTCCACCAAATGGTAGGATTCCCAAATGCTGGCCGGGTGGAAGAGGACGTGCGGGAGGTTGAGGTGAAACTCCACCGCTCGGAGGGCTCGGTGCAGCACCGGAAGTACCGCCTCCGGGGGCGCCTGACAGGAGTGGCCTGGGCCTGGGTCGTCGTCGGTCAGTCGGGTGAAGACAGTGGCGCAGAAGACCGCCACAAAGAAGGGCATCTGCTGGTGGAAGGTACCCGGGTGGAGTTTTCGCACAAAGCGGGCGATTATATCGCCCACCGGATCGAGGTTCAGATGCTGCTGCGGCTGCTGCTGCTGGAAGGTGACCGCCGCCAGGAGCTCCTCAATCCACGACTGAAGTTGGTTTAGAGATTTGAGCCGGGCCGGATTCGGCTGAGGTGGCTTCACTTGCTGGTGGTTTTGCTGGGGCTGCTTCAGGCCCTCAGGCAAGATCGAATCGGCGGGGTACTCCATTTTTTGAGGGGAGTGATTAGAGTGGGACTTTGAAATACGGGGGTTCGAGGCAAATGCGGTAGATTTGTTTTGCTGTGAAATACGAGCCGATTGAAAGGCGAGTTTGGCTGGCTGGTCTGCAGAGAAGTCTGGTTCTATGAAGAAGAGAAAAGAGGTGATTAGAATACAAAGTGGTCGAGTTATTATTTTACTGACTGTTATTATTGATACTGTAAACAAGAGGGCTGCTTGAAAGTTTTACCGCTGGGGTTAAACGTTGTGCTGCTGTGTCCGACAGTGGCTAGTTGCAGAGGCTACTTGAGGCTATCTTCGCGACTTTTGAGGTAAAGCTGCTGCTGTTTGAAATAAGAGAACAAGATCAGTTGTGATTAGTCGAAAAGAAAAACAAGGCGGTATGGTTTTAATTAGCAGTTAGCCGTTAGCACAAGGTGCGATTGTTGCCATTATTGGCTAATGGCTTTATCACAATGAAAGATTACTTTTTTGATGAAAGATACCACGTTTACCTACACTGTTGCTGTGTGGCGTTGTGAACCGAAGCTAAGAATGGCCAAGGCTACTTAGGCTCGGGGTGTGTGTGTGTGTGTGTGTGTTTGTTTGGCAACCGGAGCTCGGGGAGCACACCAAGCAGGCAAGCAAGCGGGCGTCTCACCGCGACTCGGCCCTGGGTTCTCCGAAGGGGGGTAAACTGATTGAGAGTGATTGCGAGTGAATGCGAGTGATGACGATCTGTGGGGCTACAGGTCACACCGACCGGGGCAATCTGATCGGGACTGCTTCGGGTCTTCTCGAGATCGGGGCTTCCAACTGATTGCTGATCGCTGAAAACTGATCCGCTGACGCAAGCAAGCAAGCAAGCAAGCAAGCTAGACGACGTAGCATCTGCCTCTGCTTGGAGGGGACAATCATCACACTGTCGCAGCGAGCGGCAGCCTGCTCTGTTTACAATGACTGCCCGCATGGGGGCGCTCGCCGCGGATAGAACAATCTGGAAGGTATTTACCAGATTGGCCGCTAGTCGGCTAGGCTAGATATTTGGGAATGGTGGCTAGATAGAGTAAATAGGGCCAGAAATAGGGGCTAATATTAATAATAATAATAATAGGGAACGAATAAGAGTTTATGAATGCCCCCCCCCCCCCCGTTAATGCAACACTGCTGTTTTGGTTCAGTCAGTCATGGCACACTGTCTGGGGAGCTCAGTAGCAAAACATAAACAATCCGCTGTGGTTAGTCAATCAACAGGCACGAATCGGGGCAGCTCATTAGTCATTTTGGTAACAATAACACACACATTCTAAACTGAGTCACTAGTCAGTGATACCTGGTAAACAGCACCTCACCTGAGAACTCCTCAAAGACACAAGTACAGGTGGTCATCAAACTTACCGTACTTCGGTGATGACACCAGTGCAAAGGCTTCAGCAGCTGGCGAACAAGCAACAGGCACTACTAGCACTTGATAAGCAAGAACTCCCTAGAGCCGAGGTTGTAGAGTCAGAATTGCAAAGCGGTTCAGAGTCAAGCAATGACAGGGCAGGGCAGTGAAGAACAATGGAAGGAAGAGGAAAAGAGATGAGCGGAAAAGAGGGCTCAAAGCGGTGGAAACAGCGGCGATGTGAGGCACGCTGGATGCTGCTGCTGGAACTGGTGCTGCCGCCACTGCCACTGCTGCCAAAGAGAGAGGGAGAGAGAGAGAGCGAGCGAGCGACTTAGAAGGGAGACATTGCGTAAAAAGAGCTCAGCGCTGTGCACGATCAAATCGGACATTCTGTCAGTTTGCAGAGAATGGACAGTTAAGCGTCGGCTCCAGTCGTAGTAGTGGCAACACCACAACAGCAAAAAAAACTTTGTACAATCAACGTTACGTGCAACCAAAGTGATTATAGCCGACTTGTAGCTTTGGCAGTGCAAAAGCTGTGGTGGTGCGCACAGTAAACAGTGCCGATAGAACGACTGGCGCTCACGAGCCAGAGTCCATTCCCTGTTGTCAATTCAGGGCACTTTGGGCACTTTTCCTCCCAGTAGACTGGGAAAGATTGCGGGAAAACTGCTGCTTTGTTGGTATTTTGATGGAGTCTCTATTTATTCCTGGTGATCGGAATGGAAAAACAGACATTCAAATAAAAAACTGCCAACTGTAACTTTATTGCATCCAGCATTTGGAATTAACTCTTGAAAGTCTCAAATTTGCCTACACACACACACAGTCTAACCCTAACGAGGACACATCGCGTGTCGTCCACCATCGACGGGCAGGCAGGCGCCGGTGATAAAGCTGGCCGCAGGCGAGGCGAGAAAGGTGATCGCTCCCGCCACCTCGTCCACCTCTCCCGGGCGTCCCAGGGCGTGCGTCTGCTTGGAGCGCTCGAGGAAGGCGGCAAACTGCTCATCAGTCAGTCCGGACTTCTTCTGAATGCCCGTGGTGATGACGCCCGGATTCACCGCATTCACGCGGACGCCCTTGGGCGCCAGCTCTACGGCGGTGCAGGCGGTCAGCTGATCCAGCGCCGACTTGGAGACGCAGTACGCGAGCACGCCCGGAAAGGAGCGCAGCCCATTCACCGAGCTGACGTTGACGATGTTTCCTATCAGGAGAAAAATGGGAAAAGAAAAGTTTTTAGTATCACAGTAAAGACTTATCAAGCACTACCTTTTCACTTACCTTTACTGGCAATCAGGCTGGGCACCGTCAGCATCATCAGCTGATAGATGGACCGTACATTGGTGTTCATCACGCGGTCGTACTGCGCCAGGTCGGTGCTTTCAATGGAGCCCATCTCGAGGATGCCCGCGTTGTTCACCAGCACATCGAGTTGACCGTTGAAGGCGGCCAGCGTCTCCTTGACCAGTCGCTCCACATCGGCCTCCACGGTCACATCGACGACCGACTGGTGAAATCGCTGACCGGGCTCCGACCGCTGCCGCTCCAGTTGGGCGACGGTCTCCGCGAGGGCCGCTGCGTTTCGGCCGCAAATCGACAGATGCGCGCCAAGACGGGCAAAGTGGACGGCCACCTCGCGGCCGATGCCCGAGCTGGCCCCAGTGACCAGGACTACTTTTGAGAGGAAGGTGGAGGTCATTTTTTCTGTTCTGCTTTTGGATGATGAAGGTTTGTTGATTGAAGCAAAGTGTGGTAAAGTGTGGTCTGGAGTAATCTGTGAGACGAAAAGAGACGAAAATTGTAGTCAGTTATAAGTGGAGTGAAATAGGTTTTGCGGATTGGGAGAGCTGTTTATATGCCTGTTTTCTGGTTACGTTTGGTACCAGAAATGACTATGCTTTTAGTTGATTGTAAGCAGTGGACAGTGTGCTGAAAAATAGTGCTGATAAAATGTACTGAAGATGTGTAGACAGTCGACAGACAGTGAAGCAGAGAGAAAAGCGTGGTTACCTCGAGAAGCTGCAACTTCAACTTCAACTGAAGCAGTACTAGTGAACTAGTGTGAGTCGATGGAGTCAAAAGTGAGAAGAAGTAGTGGCTATCCTCTCCAGTTGATGACATTGACAATGTGACAATGTGCGGCAGTGTGTAGCAACGACAATGAGGGTGGTGGTCACGATGAGATGATGATACCACCGCCACTACCACCGCCGCCGCTGATGCCCCTCACCATGACCACCAATAAAGCGTTATCATCAAACAGAAGTACTTACTCTTCTTCTTTTTTTCTTCGTCTGTTTCAGTGGGTTGCACACCAGTCGTTGTCACCACCAACAAACGAAAAAAGTATAAGAGAAAGTAGGGGAGAAAGTGATAAGAAGTAGCAGCAGTAGCCAAATCACGCCACCGAGTGTTTACTTTTCGCTGCACCCTCTCATTCCCTGTACTACAAGCGAAGAAAGTGAGGGGGAAAACGTGGCGGTGGCGGCCTCTAGTGACTCAAATGTAAACTGTTTATCGGTAAAACTTTCTGAAAGCCCATCTACAGCAGCAGCAGCAGCAGCAGCAGCAGCAGATTTTCCATAATGTAAACACTCTGATTACCGACTTTTGTTTATACTTTGACTGGAAGATCCAGTGATGATCCAGTTCCTAGTCTGCACACAGAATCTTTTTACCCTTTTCAGATGGTGATTTATGAATTGTTATGATTTCCCGCTCTCTCTCTCTCTCTCTCTCTCTCTCTCGCCTCTGTTCTCGCCTTTTCTCCACTTTTCTATTTGCACAGCAGCCGACGCCGCTTGGTGGCTGTTGTCACTGCGTCTGCTGCTGCTGCTGCTGCTGCTGAAGAGAACAGATTGAGTGTTGTGTTCTGCGTGTGTCTGCCTGTCTGTGTGTTTGTTGTTTACTGCAGCTGTGGTGAGCGAAAAAAAATTATCTTATTATCCTGAAGGTTCCGTTAGCTTTACCCCGCAGACAGTGAAATGGAACGCTATGTGTCAAACGGTTTACCACTACCACCACCTACCTGAGGTACTGCTACTGCTGCCACTTCACGTTTGTTTAACAGCTATATTTGCTCTTTTTCATTTGCCTTACTATTTACCTTCTAGTTTTACCTAACTTAATCCCCAGCTCAATTGATCTTCTCACCACTTACCACAACTTTGCGTGATCATCATCTCACCCACTTTCCGACACTCGTGCTTTCCGCTAAAGTCTTCTTCTTCTTCTTCTTTGCTTCAATTTCTAACGTCTTCTTCTTCTTCATCTTCTTCTCCTTCATTTTTTAAATTGTGCCCTCTCACGCTATAATCTTCGATCCAACTGCGGCGACGACGGCAGTAATGGTCGCCGCAGTTGCCCTCTTCTGTACGGTCTCTTGTGGTTTATTGATTTTGCCAAAAGTACAGGTTCAACTAGGTAAATTTTTGAGTAGCGGAACGTAACGGAATTTCTTTTCCAGCTATTACTTCTTGTCAGCTTTTGACAAATGTTCTTATTATTTCACTTTCTTTTTTTACCTACTCCTGACGTTTTTTACAAATGTTTTTCGCTTTTACTTTCAGGAAAAACTAGTACTGCTGGTGATTCACCACATCATTAGCACTTGATCATCGACTTTTTATGTTAGAAAATTCAACCAAAAAAGTCTTCATTTGTTTGGTGGTGATAGTCTTTGTGGCTGCGTAGGCAACGGCAACGGGTTCAACTCTACACTAAAACCAACAACATCAACAACAACTGCAAAACAACGGCGGAAAATAGAATTGAAAAGGTAGGCAGCACGGACATTTGTGTTTGTCTTTTTTGAGCTAAATTCTCTTTCTCTCTCTTTGCCTCATTTTTCGCTGTCTCACCTTCTTTTCCTTTTTGTTTTCTTCACGATAGTTCGTGTGTGTGTCATTAGTCATAGTGCAATTGTTTTGTACAGGTACACGCACAAAACTGCGTTGGCTAATGGTTTGACGGATTTTCCTAATGGTTCAGCAGAGAGAACAGACAGTTCAACAGCAATTCTGATCCGCAGAACTTTTGAGAGCGTTTTTGAGCAAAAAGACTTAAACTTTAAAGTAAACTTGCTGAGCAGTAGTGTTGGAGAATTTTCAGAACGAGTGTAATGAGTGAATTATTATATTTCTTGCAAAAGGTAAAGTCTGTTTGAACTGGTTTAAGTGGTGCATTTTAAGCCAATATTATTGACAAAACAAAACCGCTACCTTACTTACATCCGGCGGCGGCAGCATAGACCACATAGTCATCAGTCATTTTGTTTGCTGTCACCTGTGTCTTATGTACTGTAAAGTACCTTAGGAAAAAAATGCCTTTGAATACAAATCAATTTTATTTGTGTTAGAAGGCAGGGAGAGCATGTGCTGATAGATAACTTTATTCAACTAAAACTAGTGAATAACTAACTCACTACAGTGATATATGCCACTCTAATTAGAGTGGGAGAGCAATACTTGCAAGTTCTAAAATCACAGAGGTTCTAAAACCTAACAATTTAACTAAAATTTAAAGTTTTGAAAACGCAAAAGATTATGTTTTTTAATTGTCAAAGGTTAAATGGTGGCAACACTTTGTACAAAAATTAAAAAGTCAGTCATCCCAACAATTTAAAATCTCTATTGTTTAGAGTACTTTTTTAAACATTGACTTTTTCTTCTCTTACTTTTACAATTTTGTTTTGCCCTCACGCAATCAATTCGTTTCTTTTAATTAGTTTAGTTAAGCAATTAATAATAGCAATTAATAATAATTATTAATACCAGCACTTTGCTCGCTCATTACCGTTTTGTTGTACAGTTCTTTTGTAAACAGAACACCTATTTATCAGTTTCTTTCTTTCTATCTTTTCTTTTCCTTTTTCTCTTTCTCTCTTTCATTTTTCATTTCAATCCATAAATACACTCACGCACTCACTCTCTTGTTTTCTTTATATCATCTTAATTACTCGTCTCTCTCTCTCTTTCTCTCTTTCTACTGTACAGCAATTTAAACCCATTGTACGGCAAACAAACAGACCATCGATACTCTATTTCTTGGCGGTTTCTAAGGCGGTCGTCATGAGCAAACAAAAGAGGAAGGAGAAAGCTGAGAAAAGAGGAATGAGCAGTAGCTTGCAGACGGTTTGCAGTGTGCGAAAGTCATTAGTTTTTACCTGCAGTTGACATTTGTCTTTAGTCAGGTGTACTCTCAAATTGAAAGAGAGAGAGAGAGAGTTGGCTGTTAATAACTCAGTTCACTTTAGTAGCTAGGTAGATTTCAGGTAGAGCAGGCACGCAGTTTCCTAATTAGACAAGCTTAATAAATAGACGCTAATTTTTCACCTTTTTTTTCTTCTTTTAGTCGTAGACGCTTACAGAAGACGGTTACTCATTAAGCGGCGAGCACTGTCCCGTAGTCGTAGAAGTTTGGCGGCAAAACTCAGGAATCACCCCATCATCCCATCACCCTCATCACCCTCATCACCTTCATCACCACTTCATCACCCCCATCATCCCCATCATCAACACTACTAAGTCATCATTGAACCCCTTTTAGTCATTTGCTAATCAACACCACCGAATCAGAAATATAGAATTCACCCCCTGGTAGCCCACATCACCGGCATCACCATTATCAACCTCACCGACAACGCCACCCTTATCATCATCATCGTCATCCTCATCGCCAAGGCCATCAGCTCGCTGTGGTCCACATCATCATCATCATCACCCTCATCACAGCACCTGTCACCCTCAGCACCAGCACTTCGATTATCATCGTCATCATCACCCTCATCACCCACACCCTCGCCACCATCGACACTATCACTGCTGAAAATGCCCTCAAATCACTTTCGCCAGCAGCTGGCAAAGAAGAAGCTGCAAAAGGAGCAGCGAAACTTGGCCAAGGCAAAGAGTCCCAGCGCTCAGCAGCTGCTGAAGGAAAAGGAGGAACGGGAACGCCTGAAGGCGGCTAAAAAGAGCGAAGAGGAACGGATTCTCTCTTTTGGGTTCAAAAACGTTCCAAAAGCTTCTGTTGTTTCAAATGCCGCCGTCAACGGTAACAGTCAAAAGCTGGAACAGGGTGAAAACGGTAATGAAGGTAATAAAAATGACGATGAGAAAGAGAATAATTTCAAACAGGACAAAAATGAAAAGAATGAAAAAGTTGAGAAAGAAAAAGTGAAAATGAACAATGAAACTCGCAGAGAAAGCGGTGGTGGTGGTGGTGATGGCAAACAAAAGTCTAACAACACCTCAAATCATGCTCGTGCTGAAGAACCTCTGTACAATCTCTATAACCTGGCCAACTCACCGACTAGTCATCACCAGCTAAAAGTGGATCCTGAACCACGTAAGCTTTGTTATCAATTTTGTTTCTGTTTCTATCAGCTTATCACCACCATCACTTTTTCTTTCAAACAGGTGCCATTGACGTTTCAGGCCTGAAAGGCATCGTCAACCTGGGAAACACCTGCTTCATCAACGCCGCCCTGCAGGCTCTGGCCCACATCACTCCACTGCGAATGTACTTCATTCGAACGTACTTTCGACGACTTCGAAACTCGGCCGAGGTCTCTGCTGACGCCCTCTTTGACGCCTTCATCAAGGCCATGTGGTCCTCGACCTCCTCCTCTTCCTCCTCCTCCTTCTCTTCTTTGTCTTCAGGAGTTCAGGGATCATCATCCTGTTCTTCAGAAGAGGGAGGCAGCAGTAGAAGACGTTCTTCAGTAGATCCTTATGGCCTGTCAACGGACACCGTCTCCACGGTGGTGGCCAAGGGCCTGGTCTCCTTTACCTGGCGCCGTTTTCCCTGGCTTCATCCGGGGGAGCAGCATGACGCCCAGGAGTTTCTGCGCTGTTTCCTCAATGAACTCCACGACGCCCTGAAGACGGTCGACATGAGATCGGTGATGTTTGGTGGTGGTAGTGGTGGTGGAAATGATCATCAGAAAAGAAGCTCAAAGGAAGGTCGATTTCAAAAAAAGAAGCAAAAAAAGAAGAAGGGGAAAAGTTGTTGCAATGTTGAAAACATCAGTCCCAGAGCTGCGGATCGAACTCGGCTAAAAGAGCTTGCCGAGGAGTTGTTGGGTATAATCCTCTTTTTAAAAGGTTACCTTTGATAAGGAATGCGTTACTAAAACTTTTTTCTTCATTTTTTATCAACAGCCATGGCCAGCTACGAAGAGGTGGTCAGCCGTCATGGTCGCTTGTACCGCTCCAAGCTAGACGCCTTTATCCGCCTCACGGTAAAGATGGCGGAAATGCCTTCGGATGACGAAGGTGACGGTTTTGAGGGCATCGAAACTTCCGGCTTGCTCCTTCAAGGAAGGACACACTCACCATCATCATCATCTAGTCACCACCACCATCATCAAGAATCGGAAACTACAGCTGTAACAGAAACTACAACAGCTGAAACCGGTGATAACTGCTGCTGCAACTCCAGCCCTCATGGCTCCTCTTCCTGTTCATCTTCTAGCTGTTCACCCTCTTCATCACCCTCATCACCCTCAAACAGTCAAGCAGCAAAGGGCGACAGAAAAAGTCAAAGTAAAAGTTCCTCCAGTCAAACACCTCCTCCATCGTCGCCTTTATCATCATCAGCTAGTCATTATCATCAAAGCTCGTTCTCGCTACCATCAGGACGCAGCAGCAGCACGACCATCGATTCTCGAAGCATCATCAGCGACATCTTCACCGGTCAACTAGAGAATACCGTCCGTTGTACAGTCTGCGACAGTGTTTCGGTGACGGTGGAGCCCTTTCAGGACCTTTCCATCCCCATTTCGGTCATTGATCGGGCGATGAAAGGAAGCGGAAATGGAGGTAATAAAATTTTTTTATACCAAAGAGTGTTATCAAATTTTTCATTAACTTTTTTACTCTTTCAGCAAATCAGCGAATAAAGTCCACTTCTTCCATCTCCTCTTCTTCTTCCAATTCCAATTCACTGAACCGAACTCCTCATCAAACTCAGTCAAACTCGACAAAAACCTCCTCAACTTTGGGCTCTCTTTTCAGCTCCCTACTGAGCACCTCTTCCTCGCTTCTCTTTGGAAGTTCTAATGGAACTCAACAACCAGCCCAGCTGGCCCTCTTTCAGTACTACAGCAACTACCTGCTAGGTTGGCTGCAGTGGTTCGGCCGCCTCTTCATTCCGCCCACCGTCCACCTCGACGACTGCCTGGACGTCTTCTTCAACCCTGAAGCGCTGGAGAAGGACAACCGCTACAGCTGCGACCGCTGCCACCGCCTGACCAACGGCTTCAAGAGCGTTCGCATCAAGAAGCTGCCCGAGGTGCTGACCATTCACCTCAACCGCTACCAGGTGACCAGCGGTCATGGTTCAGGTCTGCAGAAGATCACCACCAACTTGCAGTTTCCGCTGGTGGACTTTGATGTTGGGAAATACTTGACCGTTGATGAAGAAGAGGATGAAGATGAAGATGAGGATGGAGAAGATTCAGAAACCGAGGAGGAGGAGGAGGAAGATTCAAAACCTAAATCCCTGAATCCCAATCTCGAAATCCCCGCCACCGCCCCCAGGCCGTCCGCAAAGTACGAACTGGTGGCGGTGGTCTGCCACCAGGGCGCCCAGCTCAACTCGGGCCACTACACCGCCTACGCCCTGAATGACCTCAACTTTGAGTGGTACGAGTACGATGACGTCCGCGTGCGGCACTGCCCCACCGAGGAGGTCCAGGCGGCGGCCGCCTGCCACGCCTACATTCTCTTCTACCAGCGAATGTCCGCCAGTCCGCTGGCCGGCGCCGCCTCCTATCCCTCCTTTGACGCCTACGCTGAGGATGTTCGAAGTTCACTGTCCTCTTCTTCAGGAGTTTCAGCAGTTTCCGAAGCTTCTTCCAGCACGATGCTCAGCAAGTCCCAGGCGGCGATGAACCTGTGCACCGACCTGGAGCAGCTGTGGCTCGAGCGGTACTGGAAGTTTGAGGAGGTAACTTGAGTGAACTTTTTGAACATTTTTTTTAACACCACTTTTTCCTCCAATTTTGTAGGGCTCCTCAACGAATCCCTTCGCCGACTACTACTTCTTCTCGCAGAACATGTCCAGCCTGGTGGCCTGTTTCAGCAATCACGGTTCAGGGAGTTCAACAACCTTCTCGAACTCCCTCAACTCGAGCTACGGAAACTTCACCGAGGCAACGCTGAACGAACAGTCGGTGACCATCAGCCGCTACTGGCTGAACCTTTTCCTGACGGTGGCCGACCCGGGGCCAATTGACAACGGCGACCTCTACTGTCGCCACCGGCGAATCCGCCCCACCGAGTGGATGTTCTTCAACTCGCTGGCCGTTCCGTTGATTGAACCAGTTGGACGGCTGCTGTTGGCGCTGTACGGCGGCGGGCCGACCATGTCGCGGCTGAAGATAATCACCAACATAATCGAAGGTGGCGGTGATGAACATGGTGATCAAACTGGTGGTGATCAACAACCTCGTCCCGCCAGCTCGCTGGCCAACTTCGAGGACTCACCGATTTGCGTCATCTGCTCGGCGACGCTGAATGAGCTTCGAGAGCGTCGTCGAGAGGAGTGGTCCCGCTGGGCGATGCTCCAGTCCGTTCCAGGGATGGTCTTCCGGCGGCTGAAGGTGCGCAATGCCAAGGCGATGATTCACTTTGAGATGCTGGAAGATGATGAAGAGGAGGAGGAGAAGGAAAAGGAAATGGAAAAGGAGATGGTCGATGATGATGAAAGTGGAGATGAAGATATTTCTGAGAAGGAAAATTTCAATGATGATAATGTCCATCAAAACAATTGCAGCAATGGAAAGATCAATGTTGATGACAGTGAAAGAAATGATGGAGCTGCTGATGATAATGAAAAAGAAGGCAGAAATGGAAAAGTTGATGGCGGCGATCCTGAGATTGAAGAAGCAGTCGAGGTGAAACCTTCCGCTCAAAATCAGGTGATGCTATCAAATGGTGGCAGAGGTGGTGAGCTTGCTAAACGACCATCACCACCACCACCAAACTCCTCAACGAACCTCTACGAGGAGTACCCCATCGACGAGGAGCCGACGACGTACTACCTGATCTCCGCCGAGTGGATCCAGGCGTGGTTCAACTTCGTCAACGTCGACATGGGCGCCGACCTGACCAGCGCCCGCAACCGCCAGCTGATGGCCATCTACCAGAAGATCACCGCCCAGGAGTCAAGCTCTCAGGCGGCCAGTACTAATGCTTATCATCATCATCATCAGCAGCAGCAGCAGCAGCAAAACGCAAACCGCTCCGGATCGCCCTTTCGACACAGCCTGAACAGCCCTGAATCGCTTTCAGCTGTTCACTGCTCCAACTTTCATCCAGGACAGTATCAGCAGCAGCGGCAACAGCAGCAGTATCCTCAAATGAATCCCAATCCTAATCACTATCACCACCTTCCGCATCCTCCCTTCTCCTCGCTGATTCGAGCCGTCGGAGGAACGGGAACTTCATCTACGTCCACTTCCGCCTCATCTTCAATCAAAGAGAGCGGCTCCTCCCAATCTGCTCGCAACCTTCAGGAGCAGCAGCTGTGGTCGCAGCTCGACTTTCACCACCACACCGTCCTTCCGCCTGGCCCCATCGACAACTGGTCGCTCTTCGGCATCAAGCGGAAGCTGCTCACCGAGCTGAAGAAGCTTCGACAGAAGGCGGCGAACTCTGCATCAAAAGAAAAAACGTCATCGAGCTACACCTTCTCCGAGCCGACGACCTACAATGAGCTGGCGACGTTGCTGGCCAAGTGTCTCTGCCGCGGAGAAGGTGAAAAGGACGACGACGAGGATGATAAGGATGAGAAGAATGAAGAAAAGAATTCCTATCAAACTGAAAGCACTTCCTCTCTGTCCTTCAAGTACAACTTCACCTTCGCCGGCCGTCTTCACGGCGGCATTAGCGAGGAGAACCGAAGCTGCTCCTTCTACCTTCTCTCTCCGGAGTACTGGCACCTCTTCAGCACCGCCTACGGAGGCGGCGGTGGCCCCGTCTTCACCTTTGACTACCGAGATGTGGAGCAGAAGTTTTCCGTTCACATCAGCGTCGCCGATGTGGAGCACTTTATTCGCCACCATTTTAAGGGTGGTCTGGGAGGTGGTGGTGGTTCAAAGCCGAATCATCAAATTTCCAGTTTATTGGATCATCACCAGTACTTTTTTCCGATGATTCTTGGCAATAGTATTGAAGAAGAAGGAGATCGTGATGGTTCAACTAGTCAACAGAAGCAGAAAAAACAAGCTCGAAAAGGCTCAACTTCGATCTTTGATAGTTCAACTAAAGCCACCACCAGTAGCAGCACCTCACTGCGACGTCGTCGAACTGTGTCGGCCAGTGCTGCTGGTTCTAAATGAAAAAAATGGTATCAATTTTGTGAATGTTTTTAAAAAGATGTTTTTTAATCAAATTTATTATTTTTCAGCTTGATGAGCGATCTCAACAATAAGAACACTGGCAATAAGAACAAAAACCTACTACTAGTAACTCAGCTTTTTACTGCACTTTTTATTTATTTTTTGTTTGCAAAACCAGCTACGTTTCTCTAGTTTACTTGCACTGTTTCTACTGCTGTTTTTTATTTATTTGTGACTTTCGTATTTATTTCGATGACCGTTCCTCTCTTTTTTTCCTCTCTGTTTGCCTCTTCCTGTATTCCTCTTTTTGTACTTGTTTGCGCTTTTTCTATCTCTTTTTTACCACACTGTTAGAGTTTAGAGACACACCTTGCGTTTTCTATACACCAGCTCACATAGTTTTACACATCACTTTTGATAGTCATTAGCTTTTGATAACACACACCCACACATTTACACACACACACCATTTATATTATCCTTTTATGTTATTTAACCTTTTCCCCATTTTTCCCCAATTTCTCCCCCTCTTGCTCCACCTCTGGCGAAGACGACTTTCTAAGCTCTCACGCACGGACGGTGGTTCTGCTCTAACACGGATCAAGTAACATTTGCTAACACAGTTTGGGTAGACATTCCGGAGACGGAGGACGCCTGAAAGTTTCCGGTCTTTTGAAAAAATGGCCCTGGAACAGGTTTTTATTGAAAGATCTTTCCGCTCTGCGAATTTGCACGGTTAGAAACACTTTGCACCACCAGCACTAGCTAGGTTTTCACTAAACGCACCGTGACTTTTACTTTCACGTTTGTATTGTACTGTAGTTTTCACTAGTAGTTTTCACACACACAAACACATGTACACACTGTTTGATAAACTCTTACCAATAACTTATCACTTTCTTCCTTTTCTCACTTTGCAAAACAAATATCTCTGCTTTGCCACTACTATTCGCTACTAAATAGACTGTGTAGACACTTTAAGCACTTGGGCAAAAGGAAAAAATGCGGGTGTTTAAAGTTTAGATGATAATAAATGTAAACTGTCAAATGTAAATCTGTTATTTACAATTCAATTCAAAATAAATAAAGATGTATGTAATAGTTCAGCGTTTATTGCCGTACTATCAAAAAGACACCAAGTCTACTTGAAGGATTTTACTCCTCAAGAATTGACTCTATGTTGATGAGAGAGAAAAGATTTATTTGAATAGAAAATTTAGAGATAAAAAATGGGATTCAGCTGTAATGTGGCTGGAAGATAGCTGGCAAAGAAGAAAGTTGAGGCAATAGGGAAATGGTAGAGTTTAAAGCTAGATTCGCTGTGAAGCAATTGCTTGAAAAGCAGTAACACGAAAGAGGTACAAAACTTTGACTTTCGAGCTAGGTGGCCACCAAGACTCTGAGGAGGCTGGTGGTCGGTACTTGATTATATAAGTTTTGAACAGGATTTAGGTGAAATGGGTAGGGATTAGTTTATGATCGGCACAGGGAGCAATTGTGTAGTCAGCAGTCAGATGATGATTGTGTAAATGTGCATTAGATTAGGTAGTATAGGATTGAGTAAAAAAAAGAAAAAAGAAAAAGATTGTCTGAAGTGGACTGGCGCCCTAATCACAAGGTGAGTCTGAGGGTCAGACAGGTGGTTAAAATGTTACTTGTTGAAATGGTTATTGTGTGTGTAAGAGATAGGGGTAAATAAAGATTAGAGAGTGGTTAAACAGTGAGGTTGAATAATGGTAAGGAGTGTATTTGTGTGTTGAAAGAAAAAGAAGAAAAAGCAGTAAAAAGTGATAAGGAGGAAAAATAGAAGAAAGAAATGAAAGTGAGAGAATAGAGGTTTTTGATAAAGAAGGAAGACCAAATATGGTAAGAAAAAGAAAGTGTAGATAGGATAGAAAGGAGTAAGATAAAAAAATAGAGCAAGTTTGGTTTACCAGAGTGGATTAAAGTTTTTTATTGACCAGCTCTTGGTCTTTATTGGCTTTTGTTTTTATTGACACACTTAGAGCACGATTACGCTGGTCTTTCATTACCGAACAAAGTTCTCCAGAAAGGTCAGAGCTAGTTACTCTAGACAAGCACTCAAGATGGAAATATGCTTTATTGATACACCTCCCCACCTAAGAAAAAAATCTGAGTCTTCAGTGATGCAAATTCTGTCACAGATTGCGTGGTAGCACAAGCAGTCACTGTTTTGTTGTCACAACAAGTGTGTGACATTCAACTCACTTACACTGTCTGGTGATGTTACCGTTACAGTGATAGCCTGATATGGGCTAACCACTGGACTAACCAGTGTGATGCAACATATCCGAGAATGTCTTTACAAACTCCCGCGCATCAAGCACCCGTACGATCTTGAATCGTTGACGGAGTTAACTGATCAGTTACGTTCCATTCAGACGCTTTTTGGTTTTTACAAACTGGACAAAGGCTTTGAAATAAAAGTTTTCCGACATTTCTAGTATCCTAATTGGATGACTGACAAGTATATGAGTCGATTAGGTCATAAACTTCCTGAGTTGAAACCATTCCTTAAAGTGATAGATGTCCACATCAAGAACCTAGGGGTTAATTCTTTGTACAAACTATCCAAAGGCAATTATGCTATTTGCGGTCGGAATACTAGTTACAACTTTTTTCATGACAAGTACGACAAAAGCCGCTTCAGGCGCCGCAATTACGTGAATCAGGGCACGGCTAACAAGGCTTAGCCAGCTCGTGCTCCTACAGCCAAAAATGGCAACAATTCACACTCTTTCCCTAATCGCCAGCAAGGCAATCGCGGTAACCAAGGGTTTCGCGCTAATCAGGGTTATGCCAATGGTAATCGTAACCAAAGCAATTTAGGCAGACGTGGCAACAATAACCGGTTTCGCGCCAACAACAATTTTTCACGCAATAATAACAACAACCACGCTGCTAATTCAGGCCCTGCCAATGCTAATGCTAAGCAATTGCAGTTTCCTTGCATGAAATGCAACAATGACACACACTCTCTCCTTTACTGCCAATACATCTCGGCAGAATCTTCGTCTTAAGATCGCCAAGGACAACCACCTGTGTCTGGTTTGTCTCAAAAGGGGACACAATGTGTCTAATTGTCGTTCCACCTACCGATGTGCCAAGGGCAATGCTCGGCACAGTTCTTTCGTTTGAACGTCGGTTCAACAACCGTGGCAACAATAATCGTCCTGCCGGACAACGTTCATTCAACAACCGTCCAGTTGAACAAGTCGCCAATGTTAACACCTTCGATGATGACTCTTCGGATTCCTACATCGGTCTTCGAGGCCTGTATTCCCGATACGGGCAAGTCTATGCACTAGATGATGAAGGTGAGTGCAAATGTGTTAAAATCGACTTCGAAATCAACAGAAGCCGACTAACCGGCATGTTTGACACCCGGCGCCAGTGTTAATTTAATGCCACGCGAATTAGCCACACGTATGCAACTTAAACCGTTTCCCAGTCCTTACAGTCTGCGCACAACCCAGGGACAATTTCGCACCTATGAGGCAGTTGAAGTAGTTGTCAGTATCGGCTGCTACAATCCTCCAGTAAAATTCTTGCTGTATGATGACCGTAGTACTGTCATTCTTGGTATGGGTGTTAAACGTGCTTTCAAAATCGCCATCGACTACGACTCTACAGCTCTGCAGTACGATGAGCCTCGCCAAACATACACACAACTTCTACCTATTTCAATGGCTCTCTAAAGGGTGTGAAGTTGGACTACGACTTTCCTATAGAAGTAGGTCTCATCATCTAAGAGAACGCCAGTGTGTTTGTTGAAAATTCCGGTAAAATCGGAAAAATCAATAGTGAGGAGTGCCATCTGCATCTCACTAGCGAGATCTCTATCACTCTTCGCCCATATCGTTGTACCCAGGAAGATCAAGCCAACATTGACGCTTAAGTTGGTGAGCTTCTCAAAAAGGAGCTGATCCGAGAATCGAATTCTCCTTACTCTTTTCCCGTGGTAATGGTAGACAAAAAGGATGAAGGTCAAAAGACTCGATTGTGCATTAATTACATAAAGTTGAATGAGGTAACTGAGTCTGAACATTTTCCTATGCCCAAAATCGACGACATGAAGGACCTCTTCCTGAATGCCGTCTGGTTCACAACCATTGACATTGCATCCGGTTTCCACCATGTCGCAATGCACGAGGCAGACAAAAGAAAAACAGCTTTTTCCACCATGAATGGCCACTACGAGTGAAATCGTATGCCATTTGGTTTGAAAAATGCTCCAATTGTGTTTCAGCGCATCATTTCCAATCTTTTACGCAAACACAAGTTTCAGTCATTTGCCACCAATTACATTGACGACATTATTATCTTTTCCAAAATTTTAGAGAAATGTTCTCTTCAGCAACCATTCGCAACAACTGCTGTAGGTGAGAGAGATGCTCTTCAAAAGTTTTGGTTGATTGTATGAAAGGATAGTGCTGACTGTTTACTATTGGTGATACTGTTGCTCGGCTACACAAATTGTTTACATTTGTTCTCTTTCTCCCTTGCTCACTGCTTAAGCATAGTACTATTGGTTGCTGCTGGTGACTCTTCGCATTGGTTCTCTTCAGGCGAGAATCAGCGAGAGTGTCCTGCAGGTAGTACTTGTGTGGTGTTGTTTGGGTTAACACTGACTGTTCGTCGAGGTGCTGGTTGAAAACTAGCAACTAGCGACTCAGGAACATCTGAATCATCATCTACCGGAGCAGGTGTGACGTTAGACGGATTGGCAGAAGCTGGCAAAGGACGAGGAGGTTCCCTCTCGGCTGAACTAGGCTCCTCTTCTGGCTGACTGTCTTCGACCGAGCCTTCAGAACTCCCATACTCATTCCAACTTGATTCCATGAGTTCAAAAGGTCGATTTGGAGCAAGAAGGCGTCTGAACGGCAGATCTGAACACACATGAATGACATTCGGAGAAAAATGCCGCATAGCTATGAACGGAAGTGGAGAAAAGATCACGCGTCCTCCTTGTCGACCATGAGTTTCGCAATTTGCCCACTTAGCTCATCATAGTGTTTCGTCATCCTGCGGACCTGGTCCGGATATGGCGTAACACTACGCTTTAGCTCAATCAGCCTTACAGGCGGAGACATTAAATGAAAATCCTAATCTGGTAATTAACTCGCAAAGAGAAGGATAGAAAGGACAGAGAGCAGCGATAAGAAAGGAAAGAAAAGGGAAGTCACCAAGCTACTTAGAGTAGTAGTTGGGAACTTACTGTTATGTGTGTAGTGTGGTAGTTGATTGCTCCCTGTGTGATTGTTTCAAGAAACGGGAAGAATGCTTCTCAGGAGTAGAATCTGCACAACTTTAAGGGGTTCTCTGAAGAAAAAAGAAAAGGGAAATGAAAAAGGAGAAAGAAGGACTAGTGCCTTCAGGATAGGGTTAGTGTTAAGAAAAAGAAAGACTGTTAGTCAACACTGGCTAGTATGGTAGTTTGACGTCTTCTTTGACTAACAGATGAATAGGGAAAGAAAGAAATAGAAAGGAAAGATTAAAGATGTCTTCCTTGTAGACTCGGGAAAGAGTGATGACTTATCTTTGAAGTCTTCTTTCCGACAAAAAGGTAGTCAACCAGGAATGAAGTGGTTTGCCAAACTACGGTACGTCTGAGACTCGGTAGACAGTTGCAGGATCAGGCAGCAGATGCTGGATCTGGATACAGGAATGGCTTGAATCAGCAGGAAAAGGGACAGCGTAAGAAACAGTGTCTTTCTGAGTTGTAATAGTACTGCAAATTTGCTTGGGCGATCAGAACTGGATCCTTTCGATCTGTAATAATTCAGCGGGTTTTGCTGTATTATCGAGAAGACACAAAGTCTACTTGAAGGATTTTACTCCTCAAGAATTGACTCCATGTTGGTGAGAGAGAAAAGATTTATTTGAATAGAAAATTTAGAGATAAAAAATGGGATTCAGCTGTAATGTGGCTGAAAGATAGCTGGCAGAGAAGAAAGTTGAGGCAATCGGGAAATGGTAGAGTTTGAAGCTGGATTTGCTGTGAAGCGATTGCTTGGAAAGCAGTAACACAAAAGAGGTACAAAACTTTGACTTTCAAGCTAGGTGGCCACCAAGAGGAGGCTGGTGGTCGGTACTTGATTATATAAGTTTTGAACAGGATTTAGGTGAAATGGGTAGGGATTAGTTTATGATCGGCACAGGGAGCAATTGTGTAGTCAGCAGTCAGATAATGATTGTGTAAATGTAGATTAGATTAGGTAGTATAGGATTGAGTAAAGGAAAGGAAAAAAAGAAGAAAAGGAGATAGGGGTAAATAAAGATTAGAGAGTGGTTAAACAGTGAGGTTGATTAATGGTAAGGAGTGTATTTGTGTGTTGAAAGAAAAAGAAAAAAAACAGTAAAAAGTGATAAGGAGGAAAAATAGAAGAAAGAAATGAAAGTGGGAGAATAGAGGTCTTTGATAAAGAAGGAAAACCAAATATGGTGAGGAAAGGAAAGTGTAGATAGGATAGAAAGGAGTACGATGAAGAAAATAGAGCAAGTTTGGTTTACCAGAGTGGATTAAAGTCTCTTATTGACCAACTCTTGGTCTTTGTTGGCTTTTGGTTTTATTTACACACTTAGAGCACGATTACGCTGGTCTTTCACTACCGAACAAAGTTCTCCAAAAAGGTCAGAGCTAGTTCCTCTAGACAAGCACTCAAGATGGAAATATGCTTTATTATTACATGTATTTGAAAGTTTGGGTTTTTCTTAACTTATTCACTTAAAAACTCATTGAAAGAAGTGATTGGTGGATTGCGCTAAAAAGCTCAATGTAAGTAAATTGAGTATAGCCTTAAATTAAAAATTCAAAAACTTTACATAAATGTTTTGAGCAGAAAAGTTCAAATTGTTGAATTTCAGAACTTTTTATATTTTCGAACAGTCAAGAATTGTTCCCCAACTTTATTTAGAGTGACGCATCTCACTGTAGTGAGTCAGTTGTTTTTTGGCACTCGCTGAGTGAAGTTCTTTATCATCTCAGGCTCTCCCTGCCTGCCAACACACAAATTAATGTTTGCGCAAGGGCAAAACGGCAAGCTTCCAAAACAAGAAGAAAAACGATAACGAACGGTTGAAGAAAAAACAGCAAAAGATGATGAAGCCTGCTCAAAAGCTAAGCTATGGATGGGACTTCACATGCCAACAAGGAGCCCTGGTGATTGTTACCACTAGGGCTCTTTTTCTCGGCCACATCATTAACAACGACAAAAAAGAGCAAAGAAACTATGAAGAACTGGGTTTTTCAAAAAGTGAATTTTGTTTTATTTTTGTAAATCTTCCTATCCCTTTTCTTTTGACAAAACTTTTTTCGAAATATTAAGGGCGCGACTCACACATCGGGACAGTGCCCTAACAAGAAAACATTGAATAAAGCAAACAAATTCAATGTATTGGTAGCGATTCACACACCAAAACAAGGTTTTAGCAAGGAAACTAAAAGGAAAACCAAGTCAAACTTTTGTTTAAAAATCTTTAAAATTTGTATTATTAATTGTATTGTTTTTGATTATTTATTTATCATTTTGTAATTAAATAAGCTTATCATTTTAAAGTGTTGGAACAATATTAAATTGTTTTTATCTATTAGACTTATTACTAAAACGATTTAATTATTTTTTGCTGTAAATTAATAAAGTTTTTGCATTTTAATTAAAATAAACTAAAAACAAAAATGAAGCTGTTTTTATATTGTTTAGTTTGCACAACATTACTTTTATTGGCTAAAATTTCTTTTGGTAAACATCATTTTACAAAGTTACTATTTGATAATTTTTTTAATAACAACATACTTTTTAGCATGTAAACATCCTCGAGGCTTTGGCAACGGCGCATCAGTGTGCGTTTGCAAGGCTGAACTTGGTGGTAACACTTGCGCGAATGATTTGCAATTAAAACCGCCACTCGAGTACTTAAAAAAGAGCCCAGGCGTTGTTTCTGCCTATGTGTCCAGCAAAAAAGGAGCCCGATTTTCTCATTTACAACTGCAGTTTAAAATTGGCCAAAACAATTTAAAATCACAATTACCAACAACAACAACAGCAACAACAGCTCAGCACAATGTGACCACAATTGAAATCAATCAAACCATTACCTACCAGCGCATCATCGCTTTTGGAGGCGCCTTTACAGATTCAGGTTTTACTAGTTTACCAGATTTAAAACATAAGTTACTTAAGTAAAAAAATAAAATGGTTTCATTTTGATAGCCGGCATCAACATCGCCTCACTGCCTGATCAACTGCAGCGGCAGTTTATCAAGGACTACTTTAGCCTTGAGGGGGGCATTGGCTACAGTCTGGGCAGAGTTCCCATCGGTGGAACTGACTTTTCATTTCGCCCCTACTCCTATGATGACCACAACCAAGGAGATGAGTCGCTGAAGCATTTTGCCCTTCAGCCAGAGGACTTTAAGTACAAAGTAAAAAAAATTACTTTTAAATAAAAACTTGATAACACTGTTTTTCCTTTATCAGTTACCTCTTCTACGAATGGCTATCAAAGAAAGCCCATATCAATTAAAACTTTTCGGCACCTGTTGGTCGCCACCGGCCTGGATGAAGACCAATGGACAGCTTCATCACGGAGGACTATTGAAGGGAGCTCCCGGCGGCCGGTACTACAAACTGTTTGCCCAGTATCTGGTCAGGTTTTTAGAGCAGTACCACAAAGAGAATATCACCTTCTGGGGCCTGACAGTGGAGAATGAGCCGCAGATGGGCTTCTACCCGAACTACACCTTCAACAGCCTGGGGCTGAACGCCACCCTTGAGCGGGATTTTGTCAAACTTGATCTAGGGCCGGCCTTAAATCGGTCAGGTTTTGGCGGAGCACTTCAGCTGATGATCTACGACGACGACCTGGTGACGATGGACGGCAAAACGACGATGGAATCTTTTGTAGAGACGGTCCTCAGCGATCCCGAGGCAAACCGGTACGTTTCCGGCGTCGGTTATCACTGGTACGCCGGTCCAAAAGCGGATAAGGGCATGCTGGAACGGCTGGCGAAGAAGTTCCCCACCAAGTTCCTCCTGCCGACTGAGGCCAGTGAAATGTGGCACGGACAGAAGGTGCATGTCCGACTAGGCGACTGGGCCACCTTTGATCGATATGCGGTAGACATCATTGAGGTAATTGGGGAAAAAATGAGGAGATAAAAAGGTATATTAGAATCACAAACAATAATTGTTATTAACCTTTTTAGGACCTTAATCGATACGCCGTCGGCTACACTGACTGGAATTTAGCTCTGAATCCGGTAATCTAATTTGACCTGTAGTAAAATAACAATTTTAAATAAAATTTTTCATTGTTTTTATCTTTAGATTGGAGGGTAAATGTTTACAGTTTACATTTTTTGCGCAAAACTAAAATGAACTTTCTATTAAACAGACCAAGTTGGGCGTCTAATTTTTGTGAGTACTTAAAAATTTTTTTTTATTTTTAACAATAAAATTTTATTTTTATGCTGGATCAGTGGACTCTCCGATTATCATAAACGCCACCGCAGGCGAGTATTACCGACAGCCGTTTTTCTACGCTCTTGGACACTTTAGCAAGTTTCTAGTTCCCGGCTCGGTTCGAGTTGAAGGAAAAGTACAAGTGGAACAAAATAAGGGAAACCCAAATAAAAACACACAAGTTTTCCCGCTGTTAACTACCGTTTTTCTACGACCTGGCAATGGCACCGTCCTTACGGTGCTCAACCGAAACTCCCATTCAGTGGTGGTAAAAGTGCATGATCAAAAGCGAGGCACCTTAGCGACTGAAGTGCCGGCAAATTGTCTGCAAACTTTTGTGTGGTATTAAAGGTGTAAATAAAGACAGGCAAAGTTAGAAATAAAAATTGATAATATTTAACAGCAAAATAAAGTTCAGCTAAATGTCTTTACTGCTGTTAAGCATAGTAGTATTAATCTTATGTATTTCATTCATAAAAACTTACCAACACTCGAGTTTTAGAGGGTTTTTACCACCATCAACACTGTGGATGTTTAATAACTGATAACAGAAAAAAACTAGAATACATCCACAAAACAACAAAAACATGTGAACAGACAGAAAAAGTGCGATAAATAAGAGGGTTTTTTCGGCTCGTTTTTCCCTCCTGTTTATTCTCTTCCATCTGCTCTGTATCTTCAACAACTTGTACTACAGGGGCACTACCTAACCTGTCTTTTGGCCAATGATTTGTAGACAGCAAGCACAGTACAGTGTTGTACTGACTGTACTGAAGGTCAAGTGAATGTTCACAAAAAAGGCCCCGTAAAAACCCTCTGATAAAAGAAAGTTAGCTTTTTGCTGTACGACAAAAAACCAAAAAAAGTTGAACCATTTAATAGGCAGGGTGGTAGTCAAGTTTGAAACTTGTATACAACAAAACTGTGCACTAATTTTAAAAAATGCTTTCAACGAAAACAACTTCGTTTTCCGTTTTGTTTTTGCTCAATTCCATTTACATTTTACTACTCTTGACCATTTTCCCTGCAGTAGCCGAAGCAAAGTCGAGCTGTGAGCGGGTGAAAGAGCTGGAGGAGGCTTCAAAGGCGGTCACGCCCACCAAGGTCAATCGGCTGGACATTCGCTGTACGGCCACCGGTCACTACGAGCCAGTGCAGTGCTTCGCCGCGCCCAACACTCGTCTCTGCTACTGTGCCCTGCCTGATGGGACTCCCGTTACGGCGCCCTCATCCTGGAACGTTCTTAACTCCTCCTCTGAAAAAACCGTTGGACCACAAAAGTCCTGCACCTGTCTGCTGGAGAAGTTCACCGTAGAGCGAGGGCTGATGGTCGGCGGAGAGGCAGTTACCGGTGAGTGCCGTTTTTTCAGTAAATAAAAAAGTGTTTTTTTTCATTTTAAGTACTTCTTTACCTTACTGAAGCTCCAAACGGAACCTGGATTCCCTCCTGTACGGCGGAGGGGCACTACAGCCTGCGGCAGTGTGAGGTGGGGACAAATATTTGCTGGTGTGTTCACGCAAACGGCTCGCCGGCGTCCAATGAAAAGGCCGTTGGGCTGACTTGTAAATAAAAAAGCAAAAAAAACACTTACTGCTGAAGCTTTGTACAAATTAAAAGTATCGTCTTTTATTATCTTCAACCATATCATCTTGATAAGTCGTACAATGTTTTCATCATTTTCATCATTATCACCTCACTTCCGCTTACTGACCACCACGGCGGCGAGCAGGGCGGCGCCAATGCTGCTGCCCTCCTCGGCGTCAAAGAGCTCCACCGCTCGACCGGGGCACATCTGCTCGAGGATGGTCTTCAGCAGCGTGGCCATCTTTGGGTGCTTTCGAAAGAGCGACCCATCGACGCCCACCTTGACCACTGGCAGCGAGGAGAGGTGGTCGACGAAGATGGCAACCTCTGCAAAATAAAAAAAATAAAGTTTTAGTTAAATTTTTTGTAAAGATAAAATCAGGTTTTTAAAATACTACTTACCAGCAGCAGCAAAGGTGGCCACTCGCACGGTGATCAACTGTACCACCAGTCGAACCAGCTCGATGTCATCAGCAGTCACTTCCGCCTCCGAGTAGCCCAATCGTTTGAGGAAACTAGTTACCACCTTCTTATAGCTAGCTCCACCGTCCTTCTCCTTTTCCAAGTAGGCGCCCTCAATCTCCGAGCAGTCCTTGGCGGACATGGTGTTTTTGGTGGTCAACTGACCGGAAACTCGTCCTCCCAGCAGGAGCCTCTCCTCCGCCAGGCCAATCAAAATGTACCGCAGATGTTCGCCCATGAAGGCCGCTCCGGCGCACTTCTCAAAGACGTACACGCTGGGCAGGAAGGAGCTGGCGTCAATCTGCTTCTCAAAGCGGCTGATCCACCGGCCGTCCATCTCGCCTCGGTCGCCGAAGAAGCCCAGCTCAGTGTTGATAATCAGCTCCTGTACGTTGTCCGAAGTTCCGAAAACCTCTTGTGAACTCCGGTCGGCGATCCGCCCAAAGTTGGCCACCTGCTCAATGTAGCCGACATTGGTTCCCGAACCCAAAATTAAACTCACAGTCGCCTCTGGTTTGAGGTACTTGGCGTAGATCAGCGTCGAGGTGACGTCATTCGCCAGGGCCACCACTTGGACGGGCGCCTTGATAGAATCTAGCGATTTTTGAAGCAACTCCACCGGATCGCGGCCAATGGCGTCGGGAATGTTCGTCTCGATGCCGAACTGTACGACGCTGCCCTTATCAATTGCCAGCTGGTCGTAACCAAAGGAGAAGGTAAAGCCGAGAGGAATTCGGTAACCAGGGTCGGCGTCATTTTGCAGCCGGTGCTTATCAACAAAGTTCAAAATTGAGGCGGCGAGGAAGCCGAAAAACTAAGAAGAAAGAAGAGAAAACGAGCTGTTAAGTTTTGCTTAAAAGAGCTTTTGTTTTTTCTCACTTACCCTTTCTGAGTTGCTCTTGCGCACCTCGTCGGGCGCCTCGTAGAAGTCCACCTCAATTTTCTGTTCGGTTTTTCCAGTGGCCTCGTCTTTGGTCAGCCGCAAGACCATGACGCGCAGATTAGTGCCGCCAATGTCAATGGCGAGAAAGTTGCCCTGCTCGGCGCCGCTGGGAAAATGGGCCCCTGTGGCCATGGTGTTGAACATGGGAAAGGCGCTCGGGCGGCTGGGCGTTTTCTCCAGCCCTAGGGCCAGCTCCTCGGCGAGGGCCGCCTTCAGGGCGTCACTGCGCTCCACGGGGAAGCGGACCTCGGCGAGGACCGTCTCAATTTGGGCCGCCTTGGTGGCATCCTTTGAGGGAAGGCAAAGTTGAGGGTTGAAGTAGGGGTCGGAGGCAAAGTAAAAGGTGGACATCTTTTTGATGATGTTGTGATTGTTTTTGATTGTATATAATTGTTTGTTCTTCAAAGAAGAAGTCGGTTTGTGGTTTGTTGATGTTGTAGCTATGGTCGTCGTTGTTTTTGCTATGATGACATTATTTCTCTTATATAACAGATGATGTAACGTAGTGGATGATTACAGTTTTTTATGACGTTCTCTTTCTTCTTAAACTTACGTGTCACTTTGAGTTGTGCTGTCAGCTTAAGCTATAGCAACACAGGCAAAAATGAACCCGATATACCGATTTTCAGATCTTTTCTTTCACCCAGTTTACATCATAGAGAAAGTTGAACAGCTGCAGTGAAGGCTTTACCACCACTACCACTAAAGTTTGTTGTTACGGTCACAACTGTTGGCATAAGGAGAAAAGTTATCAGCCGAAAACGAGTGATAAAGTTTGTATAAATAGAAAATGAGGGGAAATCAGCGATAAAATGTGAGCACTAAACAAGGTCGTTGTGCAGTGTGCACTGTGCAAGCATTTCAGCACCATGGCGACAGCATCGGACGAGTTATCTAAGCAGATTAGAAAAAGTTTAGCACTTTTTGGGAGTATTATTTACAATGACTTAACTTTTTAGCACACACACACCAATTGTTTTGGTTATTATTGCAAAAAGTACTGCATTAATCTAAAATAAATGCAAATTTTTTAATGGAATTTTATAAACAATAAACAGTAACAGTAGTGGAGATTATTACATTAGCCTAAAAAATTGGTTAAAAATGCAAAAATTGAGTACAGCAATGAAATTGGTTCAAACAGTGGTCAAAAGTAAGAAAAAAATTGGTTTAAAAATCCCTAAGAGCCTTCATCTCCTCTTCCTCTTCTTCTATATCACCATTGATGGCATTGTTGTTGTCCGACTTTCCACTTGAATCCACCACCACCTCATCATCGTAGAAGTTCTTCACGCGATGCGCCATAAAGATGGCGGTAAAGTCGAAACAGCTTGAGACGACAAAGCAGAACACCGAGGCGCCGTGGAGGTAGTTGCGGAACTTCACCTGATCGTAGACCCAGCAGTTGCCCGTCTTGCCGCATTTTTCCTCCCAAATTAGACAGGTGTTGTCAATGATCAGGCCAAAGACGATTGAGGCGGGGATGAAAGCTAAAAAAGTGTTTACCGACAAAAAAGTAATTACTTAAAAGGTACTGGAAACCAAATTTTTGTGATCAAGATTTTACCACAAAGATCAATGACGGCGGCGGCAAAGCCAATGGCGAAGGCCTTATCATGCGGCTCGACGTTTCGCAGTGAAATGAGGGCGTTGGGCGTTCGGGCGATGCTGGCGATGATGCCGCCGATGGCCAGCAGCAACACGTAGGGAACTAGATTCGTGCAGGCGGCAATGTCTGAGGGGCAGTAGCCCACCGTGGTGACCGCCCCCTCCGGGAGGCAGGCACAGTTGGAGAAGGTCTGCAAAAAAAATGTACAAAAAATGGTATGATTTTTATCGGTTTCAAAAAAGGTCGTCGTCCTCTTAATCTAAAGTCCTCACCGAATTTCCCTGAAAGCTAGTACAGCCGGCGTGACAGGGACTGAAGAAGGTGGTCTTCGTCGACGGGCTGCACATCGGCGCGTAGATGTTCGTCGAGCAGTGGCAGTCGGCGTTGCAGCTCCTGGCCAGCCCACTTCCCTCCAGACCGGAAATCATCGCCTTCGGCGGGCGGACCAGCTCAAACTGGCCCGTATTCGGGTTCGTCTGCCCGTCAATCTGCACCGGGTCGCAGCCGAGAAAGAAGCCGCCACCGTAGCAGATGATCATCGACAGTTCGCAGAAGAAGACGAGGAGGAAGACGACTCGAGGTCGAGGCTTGATGTAGCTGAGCAGGGCGCCGCCGGCAAAGATTCCCACCGCCTGCGGCACGAAACCGGAAACGCCGGTGAGGAAGGAGGCGGTGCTGCTCGACTGCCGGAACTGCGCCTCAATGTACTTCGACTTGTAGTAGATGTAGCCCCAGAGGCCGAAGAGGCGGAAGGAGTTGGCGAAGAGGCAGCACATCACCAGCGGATTGGTGACGATGCGTTTGAAGGCGCCCAGGCTTCCTGTGATAAGATTTGATAGAAAGATTTGATAAGTTTTTGGAAAAATGATAGAGGTTTTGTTTTAGACTAAAAGTGAACTTTACCTCCTCCCTCTTTGATCTTCTTTTTAATTTCCTTTGCCTTGACCGGGGCCCCCTTTAGTTGAGGGGGAAAGAGGAAAAGTGGCAAAGTAGCTAGTAACAGTCCAGTTCCGACAATGACAAAGGAGAGCCACCAGGCGCCGATGAAGCGAGGATCTTTCCGGGAGATTTTGGGGTCCACTGTTGAAAATGGATAAAAAGTTGATTATTTTCAGATATTCAAAAAAATGTTTAATCACTTACTGAAAGGATTCTCGTAAAAGCTGAGTGAAAATGAGGCCAACATAAAACCGGTTGCCGGGCCGATCAGTCGAAGTGAGGTCAGCGTGCTGATGTACATTGGCGTGTTCTTCTTTCTGGTATTAGATGTGTTTTGATATTAAGTATTAGAAAACTTTATCAGCACTTATTAAAACAGTTCTTACTTCGAGTTATCATCTAGATAGGGCAGCCCTACCACCACATAACAGGTGTAGCCTAGGCCCCGCATAAAGCTTCCGAAAAGAAGACAGGCGACCGCCGGCCACACGGTGGCGCTGGCGGCCAGGCCCCCGGCTGCGCACTCCTCTGCGTGCTTATCAGTGTCGGCGCAGAACTGCAGGTTGCTGGTCTTATTCAGAAAGCCTGATCCTAATCCTCCTCCAAAGGTTGCCGGCGGAAGCTGCTTATCAAGCAGGTGCGTACCGGGGCCGTAAATAAAGTACGGCGCGGCGGTGACGAAGCAGGAGAGGGCGAGCATCACCTCGCCGCTGGCAATCAGCCGGGCCCGATTGACGCGCACCGCCAGGTGAGAGACGAACGGGTTTAGCTGGGATAAAAAAATCAAAGTTTTAAAATGTGTAATTTAAAAAAAGGTGATTTTAAGATAAGCTTCTTACCAAAATTTCGGCAAAGTTGTCCATCACCATGATGATGCCGGTCAGCTTGGAGTCGTAGCCGAAGCGCTTCTCCAGCGTCGAGCTGGTGCCGAAGAAGATGGAGCCGGTCATGGCTGAATTTGTTTAAAGTTTGTTGATAAGTTTAAGAAAATTTTAAAAACAGGGGTTTTAAAGTTACTACACTTACACTGAAAGATGCCCACCAGGCTCATGACGAGCATGAAGTAGAAGGGACTAGCAAAAGTCTGCAGAATCTTCGGCCGCCAGCCAAAGATGCCGCATTGTGTAAGCTCGGCGTCCTCTTCAACATTTCCCTGGACGCCATTCGGCTTGTAGGAAGCCTTTTTGGAGGAGCTCATTCCAATGAAAACAAGCAAGGTTGAAATATTTGAACTAAAGTTGTAGTTAATTGATGATTCTTTCTTTCTTTTTTCTATTCAGATCTATGAACTAAAAGAACTAGTGTTTTAGTGAATGGTAATGTGTTTATAAACACACAGTCACAAACACACACACACTTTATTTTGCATCAAGAGATGCCATGCTATTAAATTGCCAGTGATGGAAACAAACCAATCATCACCGTCAATCATCACTTGGAATTGATTACCAGGCCGACTTTTCATTGGCATCCACTGCAAAGTGTTAGCCTACTTTCTATGCAAAACTTACTTTTGGTTTCTCTTTACTATGTGTCGGTGCCTCTTCTTATCTCAACTTTCTTCCCTCGTTTACTATTGCATCGTTTATCCAAATAAACCAAAGATAAACAGTGTTAAATTAGTAGTAGTAGTAGTAGTAGTAGTATTGCTTTTGACACTGGTGCGAAAAGATTATAGAAAATGGCAATTTTGATGCTGTTGGTTTGTTTGAAGTATTGTGGAGAACAAAAAGTTTAAAATTTGTGTTTATTTTGTTAAAAATCTTTTTAATAAGCATTTTAACTTTAACCTTCACACTTTTTTTGTCAAATTGAATTTAAATGAAAAATTGATGTAAAACCTAAAATTGACATTCAAGGACAAGGTGGCGTGGGCGGCAAACTGTTTTTTTATTTGATTGTAATTTGTTATCATCAATTGAGTGTAAACTGCCTGGCAATTGAGTTGCAATCACTGTAAAAAATTTGGGTCACGTGATTTAAAAGACACGTAAATATATTTAGCAAAATGTCTGTTTTTTGAAAATATATTTATGAAAACAGACATTTTGCTAAATATATTTACGTGTCTTTTAAATCACGTGACCCAAATTTTTTACAGTGATTACACTGCAAAATGAAAAGATACATTATTTTAGCTTGCACTGCATGAAAAATACGCCAACACATTTGTTATCAATCATAGAAAATAAACTGAATAGACCAAACTAAGCAATTTAAACTTTGTTTAGTTTTAAAAACTGCAAATACTTAAAATTTGAGTTTTTTAATTGTGGTTTTTAAAAAAAATGTATTCAATTAGTTACAGCAATTAAAAGCAATCAAACACCAAAAAATCCCGCAAAATTGCATAAAATTATCTTTTTTGTCATTTTGACAGATGATAATGTCAATCAAATTTGAGTTTTGTGTCAGACGAGTTTTACTTGAACTGAAATCAGGTTATGCTTTATAATGATCAATCAACTTAGTTGTTTGTAATCAAAACTTTTATATGTGATTAAAACCAACATGTTGTGACTAAATGTAGCTAGTTTTTCAATTAAAGCATACTGTAAACCTAAACCTGAGGGAAAGATAACATTGATAACAATAGTCTGAGTATAAAACATAAAACAAAATGTAAGCTAAAACCATAGTTTGGCGTATAAACACAAAATTCATATATTTTGCGCTCTCAAAAATCTCTAATAGTCTTAATTTCAATCACTCTGTCGGCGATCTCTTCATTTTCATACTCATTAATTGGGCTGCCTTTGTTGTTAATTCTAAGGCCTTCATCCTCAATCATCGGCTCCTCATCATCCTCGTAGAAGTTCTTCACTCGATGCGCCATAAAGATGGCTGCAAAGTCAAAGCAGCTAGCGGTGATAAAGCAGAAGATTGAGGCACCGTGAAGGTAGTTTCGAAACTTCGCCTGATCATAGACCCAGCAGTTGCCCTGGCGGCCGCACTTTTCCTCCCAAATTAGACAGGTGTTGTCTATGATAAGGCCAAAGACGATAGAGGCGGGAATAAAGGCTAAGTTTAAAATAAAACAGAGAAAATTTTTAGTAAAAAAATAATAAGTATTTTGAGTAAAAATTTTAAAATACCAAAAAGATCAATCGCCGCGGCGGCAAAGCCAATGGCAAAGGCCTTATCATGTGGCTCTACATTTCTCAATGAAATGAGCGCATTGGGCGTTCGGGCGGTGCTCGCAATGACGCCCCCAACGGCCAACAGCAGCACATAGGGCAGCATTGTCTGGCAGCCTTCCACGTCCTCAGGACAGTAGCCCACCTTGATTGATTCACCCTTTTCTAGGCAGGAGCAGTCGTTGAAGGTCTATTAAAAAATTTTTTTATCAATTTTTAAAACTTTAAAGAAACCTCAAAACTTACCTTATTAAATCCTTCAAAACCTTTACAGCCTGCATGACAGGGACTGAAGTAGGTGACCTTACTGGCGAGATTGCAAACCGGTGCAAAGATGTTCGCCGCACAGTGACAATCTGAATTGCAGCTTCCAGCAGTGATGCCCGCCGGCGCCAGCAGCTCAAACTTTCCCGTCAGCGGATTCGGGTGTCCGTCAATCTTCACCGGGTCACAGCCGAAGAAGAAGCCGCCGGCGAAGCTGACGATCATCGCCGACTCGCAGAGAAAGACGAGGAGGAAGACGATTCGAGGTCGAGGTTTTAGAGTGCTCAGCACGGCGCCGCCGGCGAAGATGCCAATTGCCTGAGGAACAAAACCGACGGCGCCGGTTATGAAGGAGGCCTTGCTGCTGGAGACGCGGAATTGCGTCTCCAGGTACTTCGACTTGAAGTAGATGTAGCCCCAGAGGCCGAAGATGCGGAAGGAGTTGGCGAAGAGGCAGCACATGACCAGGGGGTTGGTGATGATCCGCTTGAAGGCGCCGGTGCTTCCTGTGATAAAGGGGTAAAAGAGTTGATAATGATAAGTTTTTAGAAATTTGATAAGGTTTTTTTGTTGTCGAAATGTTTACCTCCTCCCTCCTTGATCTTCTGCTTTGTTTCCTTCATTTTCACCGGTGCACCTTTCAGCTGAGGAGGAAAGAGAAAGAGCGGCAGTGTGACTACCAGCAGACAGCTGCCCACAATGACGAAGCTGATCCACCAGGCGCCAATGAAGCGAGGGTCGTTGTGGGCGATGCCAGGGTCCACTGATAAACAAAAGCAAACAAACAAAAACATTAGAGCTTATCAATAGCCTGATAAAATGAGGCTGATTTACTGAAAGGATTCTCGTAAAAACTCAACGAGAAGGAGGCTAACATAAAGCCAGCTGCTGGGCCAATCAGTCGGAGAGAGGACAGTGTACTAATGTACATTGGCGTGCTCTTCTTTCTGATAAAAACCAAAAATTAAAATGTTTAAATCACCATAAAAAAGTTTAATATTTTGTTTGTAAACTCACTGTGCATTATCATCTAAATAGGGCAGCCCTACGACAATGTAGCACGTGTAGCCGAGACCTCGCATGAAGCTGCCGAAAACGAGGCAAATAACTGCTGGCCAAACGGTAGCGCTGCTCTCCAGTGCACTGCTGTTGCACTCCGCCGAGTGGACGTCTGTCTCGGAGCAGAACTGCAGATTGGTCGCCGCCTGAGAACCGACCTTTTTTGCCAACAGGTGCGTACCGGGGCCGTAAATAAAGTACGGCGCAGCGGTGACAAAGCAGGAAAGGGCGAGCATCAGTTCGCCGCTGGCGATCAGTCGAGCGCGGTTGAAGCGGACCGCCAGGTAGGCCACAAAGGGATTAAGCTAAAATTTTATGGTAAGTTTTAAGTACTTTGTACTGACTACTGAATACTGAATACTAAAAAGAACAATACTGACCAAAATCTCGGCAAAGTTGTCCATCACCATGATCAGCCCGGTGAGTTTCGAGTCGTAGCCGAAACGCTTTTCTAGCGTTGAACTGGTTCCAAAAAAGACCGAGCCGGTCATTGCTAGTCAATTTTGTAAAGTGTGATTTGCACACAAAATAAAACATTGTTGTAAAATCAAAGATGAAATAAAAGGTTAGAGCTGACCTTGAAAGATGCCCACCAAGCTCATGACGAGCATAAAGTAGAAGGGACTGGCAAACATTTGCAGGCACTTTGGGCGCCATCCGCAGGCGCCACATTGGGTCAGGTTTGCTTCCTCTTCCTCATCATCAAGTACTTTTCTTCTTTTGCTGTTAAACCGATAGCTAGTTGGATCACTAATAGTACCCAGTGATTGCTTCTTTAAACCCATTATTATTTTTATCAATAAAACAAAACAAAGTTTTTAAACTAGACAAACTTTTAAAACGCAAATAATCATTTGTTGAATCATTAATCACAAATAATAAATATTTTTTAAAAATGAACATGGAAGTCAAATTGATCAAATTTTTAGCTCATTTTTTTGCCTCTTTTTATCTGCGATTTGATGACACTAGCTTTTCATTTATTATTTGCCATTTCCTTTCTATCAACTTTTTTTATTAGACTTTGATTATCTAACATTGAAAATGAAAGGATAAATCAAAATCAAAATGTCTAAGTTGTGTTTTTATGTGCACTCAAATGAATGATTGAATTTTTTCACTTTGTTTGTAAGTAAAATTTTTTGGTGACACCTCTTTTTGGTGCAAAAATACATTGAAAGATTGACTTGTGTGTCCTTGATCAGCAATCGGTGCACACAACCCGTACACTGTTTGCTTCTTTATCATTTTTGGTGCACTTGCCACCTTCATCAGCCTATCATTTATTCAACTACAAAATAACTAGCGTATTTTTTGAAGATGATCAGCACCAACTGAAAAGTCCTTCAAAAAAGGAAACAGCAAAACAAATTTATCACTCATTTATCATTGCAGTAAAATCAAAACAAAAACAAGTTTAAAATTTTTGCATTTTTACAGTTTTATTAAAATGATTAGTTTAGATCTATTTAGTTATATAAAACAACGCTTTTAACATGTTTATTAAAAACAAAAAAGTTTTATTTTAATTAGCAAACCATATAATAGGCCGTTTCTATGCGCTTCTTTTAACAAAAAAGTTGCAAAATAGATTTATAACAATAAATAATGCAACAAAACAAACATTTTACTTTCAATAAAAATAATTTGCTTCTTTTACAACTCAGTCGCTCAGCCAGTGGTATATAAATAACAAAAAAATTGCAGTCATAGTAACAAAATAAAATAATTGATAAACTTTTAGTTGTAATAAATGTTTTTCAATTTAACAAATGATTTAAAATATTTAGCTAAAATCAAACATAAAAAATGCTAACAAAAATTTTGTGTAGCGGTTGCTGCAACAAGTTTTATATAAAATAATTTAAAATTACTACAATTTTTAAAGTGAATCATGTTAAAGTTACATAACAAACGCAAACTAACATCATCAAACATAGAATTGAAAAATTTAAAACAACAACTTAATCCCTGGACAGTGTTCAACACCAACCCAAAAAAAAGTTTGCAAATAATATCTTCCTTTGCTGTTATAAATGGAGCATATTACTATGAAGTTGAACTGGTCAATGGTGGATACATACGACTTGGATGGATAACTAGATTTGGCCCATTTCCAAATGACAAATTAAACTTTCATGATGAAAACGCCATTGTAATATCAATAAAAAATTTACCACCAAAAACAGTTCTTGGTTGTTTAATGAATGTAGACAGCAAAACGACAACGTTTTTTAAAAATGGAAAAAAGAAAAAATTGCATAAAAATAAAAACATTTTTAGTTGTTTGCCAGCGTTTGCGTATGTTTTAGTTGAGCCTTTTATAAAAATTACCATTAATTTTGGACAACAAAAATTTAAAAAATTTTTTAAGAAAAGTAAAAATATAACTTCTTTTTTTCATGAATCAAATCAATATAATTACATTTTTAAATTAAAAAATAATTCAAATTTTAAATGGTTTTGCTCTAGTCTTGAAGACAAATATTACATAATTAAGTTTAATCAAAACAAAATTAATTTTCCTCCTTTATATCAAGATTCTACACAAAATAAAATTGATAAAATTGTGTTACAAATGGAAAAAAAGATAAATAATGATTTTTATGAAGTTAATACAATTGTTGATGAAACATTTAATAAAATTTCTAAAATTACAGAATCTAAAAAGTATTTAGTTTTTTTAACAAAATATCCTACTTTTGAAAGAGTGTTTCAATCAGTTATTGAAAACATTGGTTTTAAAACTAGCAAAAACAAATTTGATAAACTTTTTTTATGTATTTTTTGTTTGCTGGAAAAAACAAGATATTTTAATAGATTAGATATTTATTTTCATTCAGTGATTTTACATTACATCAACAATTTAAAAATAAACGATAAAGAAAATAAACAAAAAATTAAAATATTTTGTCATTTGTTAATTCAGTTCAGTAAAAAAAGTAATACAGGTATATCTGTAATCATTATAATAAACAACTGTTGCAAATACATTGAAGACAAAATAATTTCATTTTTGTTTAATGTTTTACTTGAATCTACTGATCACCTTTTGCAACTAATTTCATTTTTAGCATTAGAAAAGATGCATTGTAATTTTGCAAATTATTATGTTTTACTTAAACAAACTTTTTCATTAGAAAAAATTCAAAATTTTGTGAATTGGAAAAATCAGTTTAGTCATGATAATGAATGCAAGTATTTAGACAACATTGCCAAACAATCACTTCGACTTCAACTTTACCTTTGTGTCAACGATCACTACTATAGATATTATTGCAAACCAACTGAATTTATGGTAAATGGTAATCAATCACTAGAAAAACCGTCATTTTTGCAAATGAACCCTGAAGACAAATACTACTACATAAAATTGTCTCCTTCTAATTTAATGGTGCGAGGTGATGAAGTTTATTTAACAACATGTCGCTCTAAATTTTACATTGTTCCAAGTGTGTTTTACTTTGAAGTGACACTTATTACTTCAGGAGAAATGAGAATTGGCTTTGCAACCAAACAAATGAAAATTTACGAGGAGGTAGGCAATAACGCTCTGTCAATTGGAATTGACGGATTCAACGGGTGTGTGTGGATGTCGGACAAAAAGTTCAAAATAAAATCGCTTCAGACACAATGGAAAGCTGGAGATGTGATTGGCGTTTACTTTGATGGTTTTAATAAATCAATCACTTTTGGAATCAATCAAATTATTGCTGAACTAGAGGGTGATCCATTTGAGGAGGAGTTTATTTTTTCCGTTTTACCCACTTATGTTGCCGTCAGTTTAGGCATGCATCAGCAGTGCTACTTTAATTTCAATTGTACGACTATTCCACTGGTGTTTTATAGACGTCGAAGTATTTTAAACGGTCCAAACTGTATGAACATTAGCAGTTCAATGGTGCTGTATGGGCTATCGGGCAACACTACAATGGGAAACTTTTCAGTTAACGGTAAAACTTGACTAAAAATTAAATCTAAAAATTGTTTAAAAATTTTTGTTTTTAGCGCTACAAAATTTATCTAATGTTCAAAATTGTTTAACTGGTAAACGCATTTAAAATATGCATCAATGTTCTAATTAACAAATTTTGTTTAGGGATGCAAACACAAGAACCAGTTGAACAAGTGATGATTAATGAAGAAGCCACTAAAAGATCCATTGAACTTTACCAAAAAATTACTAGAGAAATTGATATTGTTTGCAGCAAAATAAGAGTTGAACGGCTGAACAAAAATGATTTTAAAAATACATTAGAAAAATGTGAATTATGGAAAAATCAAATAGAGTCAATTCTAGAAGATTTAATTGATCCTGAAACTTTTACAGACAAGTACATGACAAAAATTGAAAAAATTCAAAAATTTATAAATAAAAAAAAATGTTACATTGATATTGAATTGTTCTTTTTTAAAATATTTTTTAGTGTTTTTGTTTGGGTTAAGTATAGGATATTTTATTGATTAACTAAATCATTAAAACTCAAATAAAAAATTGAATGATTTAAATAAACAATTTATATTAACTGGAAATTAAAAATTGTAAAAAATTGTTTTGTTAAATGCATTTACAGTTGCAATTGCACTTCAAAAACTATCAAGTTTTAAAAAAACTTTGAAACAAATCAATAATTTAGTACAACCAAATTAATAGACATCAGGTTGTAAAAATAGTCAACCACAAAAAAATTCTTTTTTCTAGTTTAAATTCAACTTGTACAAAACATTTTTTCATTTTTAAAATCAATTTCAATAATGGTGATTATTGTTGTTATTGTTATTTTTGTCTTCAAAAAACATAAAATCCTGTAATAAATAAACTTAATTAAAAAATGGGTTTCAAAAAACCCAAAACTGCTACTTACAATCAAGAAAGTGGTCGCCATGAGGACGGCCTTAATCTGCACGTCTAGATCCATTGGAAAGGTGACGCCAAAGAAGTCTGCATCAGTGAACATCTCCCGCGCCAGACCGGACCACTGCTTGGTAATTTTGCCCACCTTGGTCTCCTTATCAAGCGTCTTCACGTGGAAGACCACGTCGCTGCCGCAGCTGAAGGTGCAGATGGGCCCGTCAATCTTGAGGACCGTCTCTCCGGCGGCGTCCTTGACGCTAAACTTGGGCGCACAGATGGACCAGTCCTGGTCGACCGAACCGAGCAGTTGGCCGTTGATGCTGTACACCTCGAGGTTCTAAAGACGGTATGGTAATAAAGTTATTATTTATTTATTTTGAAAAACTTTGATAAGGATAAACAGTACCTGATTGCAGCACGGGGTCAGGCAGCTGTTGCAGCGAAACGGCCTGCGAATGCTGATGATCTCCTTGCGAAAGTTGTCCATGATCTTCATGTCAAAGGAACGGGCGGCGCCGCAGAACTGCCGAGTGCAGCAGTCGTTTTCTAATTTAATTTTTTTATTAGTTTAATTTTTTAAGAAAAGTTTAAAATATTTAGCAAAAAACTTACCCTCAACAGCAAAGTAGACATTCTGGCCCATGACATTGCGGATGGCGTACTTGTTGTTGGTCTCCCAGCCGGTGAACACCTCCAACATCTCCACCTTCTGCTCTATCAGCAGCTGATCTACCACGGTGAGGTACTCCAAGCCGGGCGGAATGTTCGGGTTGGAGCTGGGCGGCGCTGGGGCGTAGATGACTGCAATGGAATGGGATAAATTGAACATGAAGTTAAAAGTTTTTGGTTTTAAAGAATTCATCATTTTTACTAGTGTTTGGATTAGGTGGATAGGAAGTGTTGATGCCAATGGGAGCCGGTGGATATGGCGGTTGTTGGTTTATGACGCCCAATGGGTACTGATTTTGCGGCTGCTGCTGCTGATGTTGGTAGTGTTGATTGGACATTTTTGCAGGCCAAGTTTAAAACTTTAAAAACGGAAAATTAAAACAGAACTTTACAAAACTTTTTTTTCAAACAAATCTCAGCAACACTTTTTGCTCAATTTGTATTGTTTTAGCAAAAAGCCCGCTCTCTTTCTCGCACTTTAATTTAATCTACTATACTTGCAAAGCAAGGCACACACTCACCGAGTATTTCCTTCTCCTAAGCATTAGCAGAAGGTTCGATACAATCAGCGAAAGATCAAGATTTCCCCGTTGCTAGCAGGTGAGTGCAGATTATCGCAAAAAACTTTACTGACTCAGCCAGCGATACTGATGGTACTTTGGTGTAAGCTAATAAAGGAAAAGAAAGAGGCCCAAAAATGCCTTCTTTCTCTCTCCCTCATTTCATTTCCCTCCCTCGGTTTGACACTTGTCGCCGCACTAAAACAATTGCCTGCCGTCTGGCAGACAGGTGGCAATAAAACAATACAGGTAAAAGTAAAGGCAAAGGTAATGAGTAAGTTTTTGGGTTGCAGTAAATTTAGTTTAAGGCAACACTTTTTGTTACGTGCAAAAGATATTGGCAATGCCGTAATCACAGTCCGAATGAGTAAATTTGAGTGTTACACTTGACTGTGAAATTTGTGACTGAGGGTTGTCAATTTATTGGTACTAGCAGAATCAAGCAAAGAAATTGCTTGCATAACTTAGCATATTGAAAAGTTTTATGTTTGATTTATTGATTGGCTGAATTGAACGCAAAAATTTTAGTAAAATTGTTTTTAAAATGCACACAAATAAACAAACAGATAAGCTCTTTTATGATGTTTCAGACGATGCTGCTGCCGCCGCCGCTGCTTTTGCCAGTCGACTCCTGATGATCAGTTTGCTAGTGTACATAATGAAACCGCTGTAGCCAAGGAAGAACTGCAGTTACAGAAAGGATTATTAAAAAAATTCAAATCACACTTTTTTAACCAGAGACCTCATAGAGCGACTTTTTTGAGATGCCACCCAGCTGCCCCAGAGTAAAGATGAACGGCATTCGCGTGCAAACCAACTCAAAGTAGAGGTTCAACTTGAGCTTCTCCACTAGCATCACCGTTCCAAAAAGGCTCCCAAAAGTTGGTTTCTGCTCTTCAATCTCCCGCAGCATCGGCTGCGAAACATACAGCAGGTGAATGCTCGCCTCGCTGTACAGCGCCTTCGCCCAGGTGATCTGTACGAAACAGGCCGGAAGTGAAATAACTGTCTGCGCGAGGATTATCAAGAAAACAACCGCAGCCTCTGCAGACAACAACGGCAACTCAAAGATCAACTTGGCAATCATCATCACGTTGTTGAAGATGTTCGTGAGGAAGGTGACAATCATCAGCCGCGAGCTGACCAGGTCGTTGATGGCGACGGCCACTCGCAGAAGGTGTCGATGTTCCCTTCTAAACAGAGCTACAGCTCGTTTCAACGGAAGAGCCGATCTTGCCATTCGTGATTGCGTGATAGAGGCGGAAATAGCGCTGTTCAGCTCGGCGATTCGACCTTGAGTGATGAAGGCCTGCATTGCAATGACATGAAGAGAAAAAAATCCCATTCGAACTGCGTTCCAGGAGCCGTAACCCATCAGAACTCCGTCGACCACGGCAATGACAATGGTGGGCAGTGGCTGATAGATAATGAAAAAGAAGAAGAAGAGGAGGAGGAAGATGATGACAAAGAGACCTGGAAAACAAAAAAGTTAGAGTAATTCGTACATATAAATGAAAGATAGTGACACCTACCAACAAGTAAAATGATGAGCAAAAAAAGAAGCTCTAGCCCTAGGGAAAAGACCATAATCCTCGCTCTCAGCCGCCTGGACAGCGTTGGATAGCACTCCAGCTGGGGACGATAAAAGGTCAGCGATTCGCTGTTCCAAATGCGCCTGATCCACCCGGAAAAGACCCGCACACTGCCCAGCGGCCTCAAAAAGCTCATCTTTGGCCATCGGAGAATGTGTGGGTTCAGCGAGGTGATCTCCCGTATATTGCCAATGTTGATCTCGTACATCATCGCGGTGATGGCCAGATTGGACTGAAAGGAGAGCGAGTAGTCGATGTAGAGGGCAAAGAGGGCGAGCAGTGAGGTGGCGAACATCGTCTTCTGATCGAGGAAGTGGAAGTTCAGCACGCTCAGCGTCATCAGCGGGTCGACGTGGACGTACTCGGTGGCGAGGTAGCCTGAATTTAGAACGTTGGAGCGAAGTAAAACACCGGAAGTAGGGTCCAGCTCAAAGCTGAGAAGGTAGCGCATGTAGGCGCCTCGCAGTGGGATGATCGCCAGATACGAGTAAACAACCGCTTTCATCAGGTAGAAGCCCCAAACGACAAAATGCTCAAAGGAATGCTGTGGATCAGTGGATCGGAGCACCTTGATTCGGTGAATTCGTTCCAGCATCACATTGGAACGAGTGCACAACAACGGATATTGGTTGTTGAGCAGGAAGAGGATGGCAGTGAGAAAGAGATTGGCCATTTTTTAATGATTTTTTTGTGTTTTTCTTTTTAGTGAGTTTGATTGGTTGTGTGTTTGAAAGTGAAGTGTAAATGTGTGTGTGTGTGGTAATTTTAAAGTTGTTTATGCTGCTGCTGCTGCTGTTTTCTTGGTAACTATGTTACAGTGAAAACAAACGGTTGCAAAACAAATTATATACTTTGCTTTTGCAAAAAATAAAAATTGTCAGTAAAACGTTTGAGCAGTGTAAAAGTTAATGAACAAGTGCAAATGAGTTTTGGTATTCTCTGTTCAGCAATTGCTTACATTTTTTATTATTACGCTGTCAATTATGCAAATGCCTTTAAATTTTAAACTAGAGAGTATTTAAGAAAAAAGCAAAACTAAACAAAAACAAGACAAATTGACTCAAAAACTAATTGCCTTTTGTGAAGCAAGTTTACTATAGTAAAGTTTAATTGCTTTTATTGATTTTAAAACTATTTTTCAATTTTTTCTTTTTATGTTACAAATTTTCGAGTGCAGCATTTTTCACCAGTCGATTTCGGATGAACATCTTACTAGCGTACATGATGAAACCGCTGTAACCGAGGAAAAACTGTCAAGACAATCATAAAAATCATAGAAAAAACTGTTAGAGCCAAATAAAACCTTGTGCAAAATGTAAAAAGTGCAAAAAATAGCAATACCTCATAAAGCGACTTCTTTGAAATGCCGCCCAACTGTCCTAGAGTGAACATAAACGGACTTTGTGTGCAAACCAACTCAAAGTAGAGGTTTAACTTGAGCTTCTCCATTAGCATAACCGCTCCAAAAAGGCCACCATCGCCCAAACCTAAAGTAGGCCGTTTCTGAAACACTCCTCCAAAACTGGCCTGCTTTTTTAGGCCACTTTTTTTGCTTTGATGGGCAGTACCATTATTATTTCCAAACTTTGCTCCACTTTGTTCATCATTTGTCAGCATTGGCTGTGAAACGTACAGCAGGTGAATGCTCGCCTCGCTGTACAGCGCCTTTGCCCAGGTGATCTGTACAAAGCAGGCCGGAAGTGAAATGGTTGTTTGAGCGAGGATGATCAAGAAAACAGCCGCCGCCTCCATTGGCAGCAACGGCTCAAAGATCAACTTGGCGATCATCATGACGTTGTTGAAGATGTTCGTGAGGAAGGTGACGATCATCAGCCGCGAGCTGACCAGGTCGTTGATGGTGACGGCCACCTCATGCAGATGTCGATGCTCTCGTCGGAAAATGGCCACCGCCCGCTTTAGCTGAAGAGCTGCTGCCTTGTTATTGCCTCCGCCAGTTTTAGCCACAATACGACAGCTCTGAACGGCCCCGGTTATAGCGCCGTTCAGCTCGCCAACACGGCCACGGGCAATGAAGGCCTGCATGGCGATGACGTGCAGCGAAAAGAAACCCATTCGCACGGCGTTCCAAGCACAATAGGTGATAAGGACGCAGTCAAAGAAGGCGAAACTGATCACCGGCCACGTTGGCAGGTCAGCGAAGAGAAAGAAGAAAGTGAAAAGAAAAAAGAAGATGAGGGCCAGGAGTCCTAAAAGATAAAAAGTACCTAAAACTTTTATTGAAAATCTTGCTTTGTAAACTAAATACCGGCAAGCAGAAGTGTTAGGAGTATCAGCAGCTCCAGTCCCAGTGAGAAAACCATAATTCTTGCTCTTAACTTTTCGACAAATTCGGATAGCATTCAAGTTTTTGGTGATAGAAAACCAATTTCTCACAGTTTCAAATCTTTTTCAGCCAAACACTGAAGACTCGAGCACTGCCCAGCGGTCGAAGGGGGCTCATCTTTGGCCAGCTTAGCGCTTCACTGTTCAACTTGGAAATCTCCTCTATATTGCCAATGTTAATCTCGTACATCATCCCTGTGATGGCCAGGTTTGACTGAAAGGACAGCGAGTAGTCGATGTAAATGGCAAAGAGAGCGAGCAGAGTGGTGGCAAACATCGTCTTCTGGTCAAAAAAGTGGAAGTTCAGAACGCCTAAAGTTATTAGCGGGTCGATGTAGAGGTACTCCGTGGTGAGGTACTCGATAGGGAACTGCTCAGCGCTGAGAATGTTTCCCATGGCCAGGCCCCGCAGGGGCAAAATGGCCAGGTACGAGTAGATGACTGCCTTCATCAGGTAGAAGCCCCAGACGACAAAGTGCTCAAAAGAGTGGTGTGGATCAGTGGAGCGGAGCACCTTGATCCGGTGAGCTCGCTCCAGCATCACATTGGAACGGGTGCACAACAACGGATATTGGTTGTTGAGGATAAAGAGGACGGCAGTAAGGAAAATGTTGGCCATTTTTATCTTTTAATTTGAATGTGAGTTTAGACAGTGTTTTGCTATTCTACAAAGTTTTTAATGTTTTGCCTGTTCTCCAAAATTTTTCTCAATTTGATGATTTGCTATGGTAAAAAGTCTGTATAAGTAGTACTTTTACTGTCTTCATTTGTCAGCTGTTTTACTGAAAAAAGAAAAATGCGTTTTGATCTTGAAGTTTTAAGTACTGTTGAATAATAAATGTAGCACCACTTGTTTTGTTGGGTAATAATTAATGGGAAAAATGGAAAAATGGAAATTAAGTGTTGTTGTAAACTATGTAAAAGTAGTTTTAAATTTTTACGTAGAAAAAATCGCTATTTGGCAACTAATTGCTTTAAACTGTTTTTTGTTTGCACTGACGTTTTTTGTTTTGCAAACGGGAAACAAAACATTTTAAATTGAGTGTAATGATTTATTTGTTTTTGAAAGTTCTAAAAGTTTAATATGTCAACTTTAAGCTAATAAAACTAAACTGTTAACTTTATTTGTACACCATTTTTGTGATTTGTCAAGTTGATCCAATTGTTTGTAGTTCTTTGCATAAAAGCTTACACAAATTAATTTTTATTGATTGTATCTGTATTTTTGCATCATTAAACATGTACCAACTTTGTAATTTTTTTAATTTAATGTTCTATATTTTTGTTGGTTCAAATAATAAAAATTAAGTTGAATACAATCAAAATAAATCTTGTAAAATTGAAATTAGTTTTTGCCAAAACTTTATTTTATTAAGTACCAAAGTTACAAAAATTAAACGATTTGTTTGTCAAATTGTAGCGTGATGTTGTTGCATTTATACGCAAATCAAACAGATTAATTTGCTTTTATGTAAATCAACGTTTAAAACAAAACGCTAAATTGTTTTTGGGTAATTTAACTTTAGGCAACTTTATTGATCTAATACAATAAAAGCAAAACAAAAACAAAAACAATGGTCATTTTCAATTCAGTATAAATATAGCAGGTTTTCAGAAAAGCACAAATCCCAATCATTGAGATTGCATTTTTTCCTTAGAAAAAAACTATTATCATCAAGAATGGCCACTCTTGGAGCCTGGGTATCATCGATAAGAAGACATTCCTTAAACTTCATCAAAATCACTCAAGCACATTTTAACCTCTTGTTTCTGTACAATCTGAACCCCGTCAAAGATGCGGCCCTCTTTGGTCTGGTCAAAGTTGAGCCTCCTTATTATGGGTCTTCCAGAACAGCCAGGAAAGCTCAAAAGGTTCAGGTTGTAAAAGAGGATAAATATGCCTCCTCTAAATCGGGACACCAAACCAACTACCACCGTCTTCTCTACTCTCACAACTACCTCAACTACGCCCCACCGGTGCTAGTCTCACTGTACGTCATCATCGAGTGCGTGGTCATTCTCTCGCAGAATGGCTTTAAGTATTCTACCACTGCAATGCCACGTTTTTTCAGCCATCGTTTCATGTTGAAGGCCATCTGGCAGATTGGCGATGCGGTGGTCTTTATGGCGCTGGCCAACTCCGTTTACGTCTTCTTCTCGCTGTTCTTTGATCCGCTCTTTTCACCTAAACTAGTAATGTATCTTTTTGAAGATAAAGAGAAAACAAGTTCAGCTAATGAAAAAGGGGGCAACTGCTCATCAACAGCAGCAGCAGCAGTCATCGTACAGAATGGAAAAGGTTTGAGAAGGTTTTTAAATCGTGAAGTGATGAACGAGGATGTAAAACCTTTTCCAATTTTTTTTCGCTTTTTTTACCAGTTCTGAATGCCAAGACCAGCGACGCCATTGCCCGCTTTTATCGGAAGACCGGCGGCACACTGCGCACCTCTTTCACGCTGATCTTCGGCGTTTGTGAGATGTACGTCAATCTGTGCATGTACCAGAATCAAAGCCGGCCTGACTATCGCCGAACGGCGTACGACAACTTCATGTGGGTCATTGTCCTTCTCGCCGCCGGCTACATGGTTACCGGTAAATGACAATTTTCCCCTTTGTCAATTTTTAATTTGTTTGAACTTTAATCATATTTTACCATTCTCTCTCTTTTTAGCGGCTCTCTTTCTGCCCTTCTTCTTCTGCATCAGCGCCCGGTACGTGCAAATCAAGCAAAAGCTACTTCGAGCCTCCTTTCAAAAGTTGCAGTCAAAGGTGATCCTCTTGATTGCAAAAAGTACTAAAACCTCAAATAGTTCTCAACAACAACCGGACATCGAGAATCGAGTAGCCTACCTGTGGAATAAACTCAACTCTTGCAACCGTGAAATGGTCTCCCTCTTCGAGGAGATCCGCCTGTACAACCGCTTTTGGGCAAAGTACATCACCAGCCTCTTCCTCGTCTGCTGCCTCGAGGTGTGCTACTTTGCCTTCATCATACTGATCTACTCGTCAACAATTCCCGGCTACCAGACGTTCGTCTTCAGCTTTGTCGCTATAATATTGCTCTTTTTTCTCGTCTTTCTCACCTTTCTCTGCTCTACGTTGGTCTACCGAAGCGCCCGGCTGGCGAGGCAGGCGCAACAGGTGGCCATGATGCTGGCGGCTAATTCAGTGGTCCTTTCAAACTTTCAGTCAGCTTCATCCGCTAGTTTTTGGCACTACCGACACCTGAGTGGCCTCTTCAAGGTAGACCAGATGGCGGCCAACTACCGAAACATCGAATCGGTGTCGGCCTTTCGCCTGAGCGTCGGTTATGAGATCAATTCAAAGATGTTCCAGATGCTCTTCACCTACACTAGTCTTTACTTTATGATGATTCTCGGCGGGTACTACAAGAATAGTAGCGGAGAAGTTGTTAATTTTATATAATTCTAGCTCTTGATATGTAATCTTAAAACCACATCATTAATGACAGCGCCAGATCAGTGCTCAGATTTGTTCAAATCAAAAAAGAGACAACTGACAATATCAAAACTTAGTACTAATAAATGTAATCAATAATGACCAATCTATTGAAAATATAGTAAATAAAAAAATAGTAAAAATGTACAAATAAAGACAAGTATTGTTGTGAAACTAAATGTTAATGCTGGTAGCTTGGTGGTACCTAATGGGTTATGTTTCTTTTTTGTTTTTTGAGATAGAAAAAGGAAAACCCTAAGTGGATCTACGCCCAAAACTGCAATGAGCATAAAATGACCAGCAGGTGCTAAATGAAAAAACCAAAGACAAAAAAGAAAAGTGGAGCTTAGCCATTTGATAAATGTGACCAGTAGGCACTGGTGTGTACTGAAAACCCAGTCGCACCAGAACTAATAAATGAAATTTTTGCCCATTGCGGAAGGAGACAGTACAGCATCACCAGTTTCAACCGCAGCATCTAGTGCATTCCAGTTTCTCCTTCTCTTGCGCCGGAACTGAGCACATTTTATCTCTTTACTGCGCCATTTCGCCACTTCGTTTGAACTCTAGTAATAATTATAATATTTTGGTGTCGGTGAAAGCTTTGAAAATTGGCGGCGGTGCCCTTTTGAAGGCAATTAAAATCCAACGATTGAAGTCCAAAGTGAAAAAAATTGTAGTGGTTCAGTGATGCTGCAGTGTTGCTCATCAGTGTTGCTATGAGTAAGTTTTTCGCTCTTCACAGGATGAATCACCTGGTCACCTAGGCAGCAGACACTCGCTCTCGTTCTCGTGCTCTCTTCCTATGCCTCATTGACTGGCTGGCATTTGGCTGCGCCCGATGGATTTTCGTATAAAAGTCGCAGCACCGCAGTCCTTCAGTGTTCACTTCACTTCAGCATCGACGATCAGCAGCACTTTGGAAGCTAAAAAGCTTTTGCCTCACTTTTGCCTCAGTTTCTAGTCTCTTCTAGCAGTCATCTGTTTCCTTCAGCCACTTCTTCTTCTTCTTCTTCTTCTTCTTCTTCTTCTTCTTCTTCTTCTTCTTCT
>JAALOO010000056.1_pt1 | contig 89131 bp, 68 predicted proteins | sample 7257641 | NCBI WGS metagenome assembly JAALOO01 (sample SAMN14085613, study PRJNA598686) | mite metagenome | biome: ENVO:01001000; feature: ENVO:01001002; material: ENVO:01001226; isolation source: single female mite from University of Michigan culture on fish food culture... ...
AAACAGTGAAATGGTTGGTGGCGAGCGAAGCGAGCGTAACTGAGCCCTTGTTATTCTCTATCTTTTAGTTGAATAAACGTTTTCTATCAGCTCACGCTCTCCCTGCCTTCTAACACTAGTATATTTAAAAAAAATTAACGCTTACCAGTTAGGTTAACAAAAGCTCTATGCTGTCTTATGCAAACCTCATTTTAAAAAAATAAAAACATTTTTTTGTTTTTATATATTAATTTTACTTAAACTACAAATTAAACTTTTTTTCAAGTTTGATAATAATGGATTTTCAGGTATATTGTTCAAACCAAATTTTAAAATGTTTTAAAATTTTTTGTCAAATAAAAACATATATTAACTTTTAAATGTTTATTAGCCTTCCACTAGTGAAAATGCAGTTCCGGATCAAATACATAATGACACATCTTCCACAAATAATACTAAAATGGAGTCTCTTATAATACCAAAAAAACATTATATTTCTGAAACAAATGGTCCTTTTAATGATTTCCCTGAGGACAAATATTTAGACGTAAATGATATTTGCGAAATTTGTGATGAATTTTTAGATATTGAAAAAAAAAACTTTAAAATGACAAAAAAGGGGGGACCAAAGGGATTTGTTCAAATAAATAATTCAGCATACAACAGAGTTGAGTTCCTCTTCGCAATAATAAATATTGAAGATAAGACAAAAGGCACTGATATAAACCCCACAGCAAAAAACAAATTTGAAACACTAAAAGAGGAAAACGATCAAGCAGGTCATTTGTTGGCAAAAAATCTTGGTGGCAAAGGTGGTATGGACAATGTCATTCCACAAAATGCTAAAATAAACCAGGGAAATTGGAAAGAAATGGAAAAAGTTATTTCAAACGATGTAGAAAATTATGGTTCTGTAGAGTTTACCTTGAGGGTCATATACGACGATACACACAAAGAATTTATGAAGCGTCCCAAAGAAATTCTTTTTAAAGTTGAGAGTAAACAAAAAAAACTTATTCGGTTTGGAAAAGTAGACAATCCGCCAAGCAATTTTGTTAAATTGAAGCAGTATTTAATTAAAAATTTAAAACAGGTAAATAATATAAAAATAGTTCATTTTAATGAAAAATGAAAACAAATTTGCCCCATTTTCCCGACAACTCAAAAATTAGTAAGTTGCACACCATTAGAAAAGTCTAATTGCCCTGAATACTAATGTATAAGTATCTAAATGGCGCCAGAAACGGTTCTTTAGAAAATCGGGTTTAAAGTTGATTAAATTATGCAGTTTAGCTATACTGTTTTGTTTTTGCCAGTAACACTGCAGCTTAACTCCGTTAGGTGACACAAGCAGCAGCAGGTAAAGCATTGCCAAAGGTACAGTTTGGACCCAATTTTTTCAAGAACCGTTCCGGGCGCCACTTTAATTTTTACATATTAGTACTCATGTCATTTTTAACTTTCCAATGGTGTGCAACTTATTATTTTTTGAGTTGTTGGGAAATTGGGGCGATTGACTATGAAGACTTATTTTCACTCTTTAACTATTTGGTTTTAGGTTTGGAATGATATTGAAATTGGGCGAACATTAATTCGTTCTCTAAATAAAGAATTATTTTGGGAAATACTTTCTTCAGACCAGTTGACAACAAAAAACGAATATTTTATTTGGCAAGTGATTCATGATTGGGTTGAGTTTGATAAAAGCAAACAATTGGAACATTTACCCTTTTTAATCAGTATATTTTTTAATAATTTATCTGTTTATTTTGTTGATGTTTTTATTTCAAACTGTGTTCTTTTTAATGAAATTAACAATAAGGAAAAACTAAATATTTATCACAAACTAAAAAAGTATGTTTTACCTAAAAATAATCAAAGCACACCAATTACTGCTGGTAATAAAAACATATTTAATGCAGAAAAACAAACAGATAAAACAACAAATTTTCTCGTTTGTTCTACTTGCATTCAAACTGAGAATCTTGTTCAAATTCTTGATTTTAAAACAAAGACTTGGCATATAACAAATACAACAAGTTTTGAACAATGCCAAAACAATGTATTACCATGCGACATTTTTAACAATAGTTTTTTAAACGACAACCAGCATGGGCTGTTAAAAAAAATTAAACCAATGCGGATTTCGCGTAAACATGCGGCTGAAATTACTTACAATAGCTGCACTTACATTGCTGGTGGCTTAAATGAAAAAGGAGTTGTTGAGAAGTCTGTAGAGAAATACGATCATTCGTTAAAAACATGGTTTTCTATTAAACCAATGACCATAGCTCGTCGAAACTTTTCTTTAGTTTTGCACGCAGGTCGTATTTGGGCTATTGCTGGTATTGACGACAATTTAGTATTGTCCTCCGTAGAGTCTTATGACTTTGAAAAAAAAACTTGGCAAGAAGAAAAATCATTGAACGATACTAGATACAATCATGCAGCAATTGAATTCAATAAAGAACTGTACGTTGTAGGTGGTCTTGGCCAACATAATGGTTAGCAAAATGCATGCAAAATTTTTTTATTTTTATTTTTATTTTTATTATTATTTAGATTTTAATGTAGAAAAATACGACCCTAATGAAAAACGCTGGGTACAACATAGCAAACTTCGGAAAACTGCGCCTAAATCACATCTTTCCATTTTGAACTCTGAAATTTCTTCTGAAGGAGATGATCTTGATGATGACGATGATTTAGGAGAAGACGACAAAGAAGATGAGGAGGAGGAGGACGATAATGATGAAAACTCAATGGCTGAAATATCTTCAAATTCTGTTGAAAGTCAGGAAATGTGTGAGCTGACAGAAAACTTTAATCAACAATTAAAGATGGGGAATAACTAACTCACTACAGTGAGATACACCACTCTAAATAGAGTAAGAGAACAATGCGTGCAAGTTCCAAAATCACAAAGGTTCTAAACCCTAACAAATTCTATTACAAACGATTTAAAATTGTTTAGCTTGGATTAAAATCAGTTTATTTTTTTGGGGAAGGGGAGGGTCTTGACTACCATTGCTGGCCACTTTATCTAAACTTTTTGAAAATTAAGTCAGCGACTTGACTAAGGACTGACCAATCATGCAGATGTACGATCAAGACCGGAGCTTTTTACAAGCAATAACGCCTGACAATTAACATAACAATTGTATTCACTTTGTAAAACATCAATAAAATTTAGACATACGTCAAAACTACGATTGTCCAGACGGTGAGCCAGTAAAAGAATAAGAGATAGAGAAGGGGAGAGAAAGGTTGATGTTTAAGCCACTATTTGAGTTTTAAATATTTATTTTTTAAGTTTATTTTATCAAAAGTAAAAAATAAAGTTTCCAAGCATAAATCTGATGTGATCTGCAGTGCGCTAAGTAGAGTAATGTCAAGTGAAGTAGTAGCCGATGAAATAGCCAAATAATTATTCAAAAAAACAGCAAATTAAACTCCTGCCGCCGCCGGAAAGTGCCGGTGGTGGTGGTGGTTAAAACTTCTCATTGTAAATCTGCAGCCACTGGCGGGGATCATCATCGCTGACGATGCCCTTCTCCGTCTGCTCCTTCACGGTGGCGGGCTGCAAAAATAGAGCAAAGGTTAAACAAAAACTTCCACCAAAAACAACTCCCTACAAACACAAATACTCACAAGTCGAAGATGGCGGACGCGAATGTGGCGAATGGCGTTCGCCCGGTCCTCGCTCAGGTAGCGGCACTGCGGCCAGCTGCAGCCAAACGGTTTGGAGCGCGAGTGGAAGCGCTTGTGCGTGCGCAGGTTGGTCCGCTCGCTGAAGACCTTGCCGCAGCCGTTGTAGGGACAGGTGAAGACGGCCTTCTGGCAGCGGGAGGCCTTGATCTGGCGGAAGGCGGCCGCGTGCTGCACCTGAAAGTGGCGCAGCGCCTCGCGGCGGGTGGAGGCGATGAAGTCGCAGCCCTCCGCCCCCTCCACCAGCGAGCACCGGTAGATGCGCTGGTAGTGGGCGGTGTAGAAGTGCTGCGTCAGGCGGTTGCAGTTCTCCGCCTCCTTCGGGCAGTCCTTGCAGGGCCAGGTGGTCAGTGCCTTGTGGGTGTTGTTCTGGTGGACCACCAGTTGAGTGCTAGGGGAGAAAGAGGGGGGGAAAGGTGTCAATTGATAAGAGTTTGTTTAGGGTTCGAATTCGAAGGCCACTTACATGTCCGGGAAGGAGCGGCTGCAGCCGCGCAGGACGCACACGTAGGGATTGACGCCGTGCTTCTCGAGCATGTGCTGATCGAGCTCCGCCTTGAAGTCGCAGATCTCCTCGCAGTCTGCCACCGGGCAGCGAATGCCGAAGCGGATGTAGTTGCTGCTCTCGTTGCTCGAGTCGGCGGTGGTGTTGATCGTCATCTTGGGGATCTTCCGCTTGCGATTGTAGAGGCCGGGCAGGGTTCGCTGCAGGGGCTGCAGTTGATGCTGCTGCTGCGGTTGCTGCTGCTGCTGATGGTTGAAGAGTTGCAGTTGACCACCACCACTTCCACCAAGACCACTTCCACCAAGACCATTTGCTCTGACAACGGCCGACTTCATGACCGATGAGTTGTCGTACATGGCAGCATCAGACAACTCGGCCTCATCATCATCACCATCGTCGTCAAACTGTTCATCGTTGTTGTCGGCTGTCACCAAAGTCACTACGGGGGACAGGACAGCCATCGAGTTTTCATCACCACCATCCTCCTCCTCCTCTTCGTCTTCTTCTTCGTCTTCTCCTAAATTATCGTCATCATCAAGATCATCTCCTTCCTCCAAGTTAATCAGCTCCCGAGGGCCACTGTTTGGAGCGACCACTCTAATGCGTGTTTTGCAGTTGGCAATTGGGCGATTAATTTGGGCCGGCGTGGTGGCGGCCGTGGTAATTGGCGTAGCACCAGTAGTTCCATTCACCACTACAAAAGTGGCATTTGTTTTGGTTGTTGGCGTTACAGCATTAGCATTTCCATTCGGAGCATTGGCTGGTGTTGTTGTTGTTGTTGAAGCACTAGCATTAGCAGCATTAGCATTTCCATTTGAAGCATTTGCTGGTGTTGTTGTTGATGATGATGTTGAAGCACTAGCATTAGCAGCATTAGCATTAGCAGCATTAGCATTAGCAGCATTGACATTCTTCTCAGTCGCCTGTTTCTTGTTGTTGTTATTGTTCGACGACTCCTCACTGGGCAATTCATCCTCTGAATCATCTTCGCTGTCGTCACTGTGCACCTTGTACTCTACCGTGAGCTTGTTCAACGCCTTAGTGATAATGTGTCCATAGGTGGCCTCCATATTGGCGGCCATTTTGGTGATGGCGCGGTCGATCAGCCGGTTCATCTCCTCCTTCACCTCCCTCCTCATGATGTTCCTCTGCACCTGCAGCTCAATCCACAGCTCAGTGGACATGTTATTTTTTAGCTGCCTGATCAGCTCCATCTTCAAGTTCGGTTGTAGTGATGACAGTTGGTGGAAGTTGAAGACCAAGGAGGAGAACTGTTTCGACTGTTGACCTGATGAGCCGTTGAATTGTCGAGAGAGTTGTCGAGAATGGCGAGGGCAAAGGCGAGGCCCAAGGAGAAGAAGAGGGACACACAAAGAGCACACAAAGAGCACGGCAAGGCAAGGCAACAGCGTGCTCGCTGAATGTGAGCCAATGTGAGTCGTTTGTTTGTGTGAAACATGGCGAAAAGGAATTTTAGTTTAAAAGTTGTCTACCAGGGGACGCCACGTTTTAGCTGCGGCGGAATCTTGCAGCTTTTTAGTGCTGGCAAAATGTGAATATTCAAGGGAGAGAGAGAGAGAGCACGTGTTTGGTTTGTTTTGAAGCTTTGAAGCTTTTTTTGTTTGGACTTTGGATTTGTACAAGTTTTTACCATTATTAGATTTTCTCCTCCTCCAAGATGGTAACTATTATTTTCTTTTTGTTATCTTCTCAACTAAAAGTTACCTTATGAACTCACTTCACTTCACTTTAGCTTCGACGACAGCAACGGCTTCGGCGCGAGTACCTGGTGCGAAAGTCTCACGAAGAGCAGAAGAGGATAATCACCGAGAAGAAGCAGACGCTGAAGAAGGCTCTAGATGGTACAGTGGAGCTTTATAAGGATTTTAATTCTGATCACTTTTCAATAACGCATTTTCTATTCCCCTCCTTAAGAACGCAAACAAATTCCCAGCAACCTGCGGAAGGTAGCCCTCGACCTGCAGCACACCCTGGACTGGGACGACCTCGCCTCGGAGCAGGTCACCTCCCACCAGGACGACGAGTACCGGTGGGCGGGCGTCGAGGATCCGAAGGTGGTGGTGACCACCTCTCGCGACCCGAGCTCGCGGCTGAAGATGTTCGCCAAGGTAAGTGGACAAACACATTGTTTACACACAAAACTCTAACGCGCTTCTATTTCGAAATTCGCCAGGAATTCAAACTGGTCATCCCCAACTCGCAGCGCATCAACCGCGGCAACTACCAGCTGAAGCAGCTGGTGGAGAGCTGCCGCGCCAACGCCGTCACCGACTTTGTCGTCCTCCACGAGACCCGAGGCGAACCAGATGGCCTGGTGATCTGCCACCTCCCTTTTGGCCCTACCGCCTACTTTCAGCTGCTGAACACCGTCATGCGGCACGACATTCCCGAGGTGGGCACCATGTCGGAGGCCTACCCGCACCTGGTGCTGCACAACCTGACCAGCAATCTGGGCACCCGAGTGGGCAACATCCTCAAGTACCTCTTTCCGGTGCCGAAGGCGGACAGCAAGCGGGTGATCACCTTCGCCAACCAGAATGACTACATCTCATTTCGACACCACGTCTACAAGCAGGTTGAAGGTAAGGTGGAGATAGCCGAGGTGGGCCCGCGCTTTGAGCTGCGCCTCTACCAGATCAAGCTCGGTACGCTGGAGATGGAGAACGCTATTGACACCGAGTGGGCCTTCAAGCCGTACATGAACACCACCAAGAAGCGGCAGTTTCTCAGCGACGGCACTGCGAATGATGATGATGATGTTAGTGGTGGGAAAAAGGAGAATGCTGGAAAGGAGGAAAGTCGGACGAATGGAAAGCCTTCTTTCAAGTAAAATGTTTTTTATCACTAATTTTAATAGTTCTCGGCAGTTCTGCTCAGGCAGAACAATTTTGCAAACTAAAGTTTGGAGCTAAGGTTAAGAATAGGAATAATAATAATAATCATCATCATTGACAACAACAAAAATCGACAATAATTCTACTTTAGAAATTGACTGATCCGTGAGGGGTAATATCTCAACAAAATGACAAATTAGCAAAGGACATCGGTAGAAGTTGTTGTAGTAGTAGTAGGAGTCCTTGACTTCAAAGTATACCCAGTTCTTTCTTTCTTCTCTTCAAGACAACACATTTGCAGGTTACTTTCGCAGGTTAGCAGAAGTGCATGACGGAAGTTTTTCACCTCCTCTTACACACTTCCTCTTCTCAGCACAACAATAAACAAGCACATCAGCCTCACTCAAAAACCTTTTCTGTGGAACATATCCTCAGCATCCTGAAAGTGGTGGTGGTGGTGGAAGTGGCATCTGAAGTTGCAACGGCAGCAGCTTCAGCAGCGATTTGTTTTCCTCCCTCCCAAAAGAAAGGAGGATTTCCCACGGCGTTAGTTGAATCGTCGTCGGTACTGCTGATAGTTGATGGTGTTGTTCTGGCCGCTGCTGTTGTTGTTATTGCCAGAGTTATTGCCACTGCTGTTGGTGGAGGAGTTGTTGCCGCTGTTGTTGGAGTTGGCATTGCTGTTGTGGTAGTAGCCAGAACCTCCTCCTCCTTGACGATGATAGTAGCCACCACCACCTCCCGAATAGTGACCTCCACCTCCCTGGTAATGTCCACCACCGTGATGATAGTGCTGCTGCTGGTAATGCTGCTGGTGGTGCGAGTAATGTCCACCTCGAGAACTGTAGCCACCACCACCACCGCTGCTGCCATCCGTCGAACTTCGACTGGGACTTCCGCTGCTGCTCCCTCCGCCGCCAGCACTGTCCTCCTGCAACTCTCGGCGCTGGTTAATGTCCAGAATGACCCGCTTGACGGCCTCCTTCTGCGCACGGAGCTCCTCTTCACGAGCCAAAAAGTTCTGCACCAGCTCCGACTCGGGCGAAACCTCGATGGAGCGAAAGAGCGGCTTGTTAGACTTGTTCGCATTGCGCGCCATGACGCGAAACTGAAAGGTAGTTCGATTGGTGCTGCTGCTATTTGAATCGCCCGAAGTGCTCTGACGATCATTGAGCGCCATAGAAAAGGGCTGCTGCTGGCTTCGATCAGATTCTTCATCGGCAAAAGAGTTGACCGTCTTCTTCTTCTCACCACCGCCTCGCTCAATGGGAATGACAATCTCCACATTGGGGCGGACCACCTCCTGGCTGCGGCTGGTGAGTGACTCGGTGAGCATCCGCTCAAAGTCCCGCTGAAACTCGTCGTCCTCGGTGCAGCCGACAATGGCGGGCGCCTTGGAGTTGTTGGCCTTGTTGCTGCTTTTATCCTCTTCCTCTTCGTCGACCACTTCCTCCTCCTCCTCATCCTCTTCTTCCTCCTCCTCAGCGTACTCCCCGTCGCTGTTGAAGCAGCGCTGCTCCTCGTCATAGCCGTCCTGGCTGTCATTGTCGCCGTTCAAGGTAACACCAGCTTCCGGTCCGTCCTCTTCACAGTCCGCCTCTTCGACAATGGGCTCCAGACCGCCGGCACTGCCTCGACGACTTCCCTTTCCGGTGGTCAAAGGCTGCAGCGGCTGCTGCTGCACAATGGTAGAGGGCTTCAGCACCTGCTCCGCCGAGAGCGGCGACGAGTTGGGCATCAGCTCCTTGGCCCGCTCCGCCACGCCCTTCAGGTGCGTCTCCAGCTGCCGACAGGCGGTCTCGTAGGAGTCGGCCACGCGGAAGCGAGGCTTCAGGTAGGTGATCACATCGCGAAAAATCGAGTCAATGTAGAACTGGGCGTTCAGGTCGGCGCTGTTGGTGTTGCCGCCGCCACCGACGTAGGTGGGCGGCTGTTGTTGAGCTTCTTTGCCTTCCTTGGACTCCTTGGTCGTCTCTGAAGCAGTGAAAATAGCCGCCGCCACCACCGAGTTCAGGTACGCCTTCTTCAGCCAGTAGTATCGCTGATAAACAAAACAAAAGCAGCAGATTATTTCAAGCTTTCAACCACAACAAAACAAAACAACTCCTCTCTTACCTGATAAAAGTAGATGTAGTAGTCGAGCTTCTTCCTCGACTGATGCGTAGTGAGGAAGCCGCCCGTGGCGTGGAGAATGGTCGCCACCAGCCGAAGACGCATCAGATTGGCGGGAGGATCCAGCGGCGACAGCGTCACATCCTCGTAATTGACCCCATAGGTAATCAGCAGGTAGAGGACGCGAAACAGCAGCCCACTGTCAATGAGGCGGTAGTTGAAGCACTCGGCGAGAAAGCGGGCCACCGCCAGCCGCCGCTGGTTCCACTCAAAGGCGCCGCTCATCTGCAGTCCCAGGCGAATGTCCTCGAGGACGGTGTCCAGGACCCGGGGGACGACCCACTCCTGGTAAGAATAGAGCCCATAAAGGAGGTGGGCGAGGTAGACGATGTTGAAGTACTTCAGCTGCCAGACGGAGGCGAGGCAGCTGATGGCCACGGCGGCGGTTTCCGGGTCCTCCCAGTTCAGTTTTCGCAGCTTGATCAGAACCTTGGTGACGCTGTTCTTCGTCAGCTCCGTGTAGAGGAGGTGCTCAATGTAGAGCGTCATCGGCGGCTTGGTGGGCAGGTTGCGGCCGAGCTGAAAGAGCAAAGCATTTTTGATAAGTTTTAAGCCAAATCTAAGCTCCCCAAAAACCGTTCTTACCAGCTTATCCTCCGGCGGATTGACCACGTAGTAGGCGTTCTCGACCATGATCGCATAGCGTGAATCCAGTGCCATCCTCGCCTTGTGGCGCATCAGCTGATCGAGGAGGTGGCTGGTCATCGGATGGGAATCGGGGCTGCGGTACAGGTACTGCCCCGCCGTCTCCAGCAGATTGCAGGCCATCTCAATGTGGTGGTGGCGAAAGTCGGAGAGCAGGGTCTGAAGTTTAGGAGTAAAAAAAGTGAGCTATAAAAAGAAAAAACACAACAAACCTACCTTTAGAATGTAAAGCGCATCAGGCTTGGGAAAGACCCCAAACTTCACCAGCTCGCCAATGAAGCGAATGTTCTTCACCTTGCTCTCAATGTTGATCTGGTCCTTCTTCTTGAAAAGGTACCGGAAGTTGTGCTTCAACAGGGAGACCAGGTCCCCGCCCACCGTCGGCATGATCGGACTCAGTTGGGCGACGAAGCGGGCGTAGAAGGGGAGGAGGTCGAGGCGGGTTCGCGGCACGGTGAAGAGGACGTTCACCAGCTTCTTCCGGTTGGTTTTGGTGTTGTAGGTGGTGGCGAAGGTGAGGGCGGCCTTGTCGATGAAGTCCCGGTTGACGCACTTCAGGAGGCTGGCGAAGAAGACGTCGATGGGCGATTTGGTGGAAGTTGAGGTTGAAGCCGTGGATGAAGTCGAGGCTGAAGCAGCAGTAGCTGTCTTTTTGCCCTCTTCAGCAGTAGTGGCCGTAACTTCACTGCTCAAATTTTCCACGATAGGCAAACCTTGATTCTTCTGCTGCTGCTTCTGCTCGGTCTTCTGAATAGAGGAGAGGGCAATCTCCAGCTCGTCGTTCTCATTCAGCGTGGCCATGTCCTTGCCCGAGTCGGCAAAATCCTCCTCGTCTGCTTCCATCTCCTCCTCCTCTTGTTCGCCTTCGACTTTCTCCTTTTCCACTTCAGTTCCTTCTTCAACTTTTATCTCGCCCGCCAGTTCCCCATCAGCGGTTCCATTGACGAGAGGCTGTTGTTGTTGATCGGGAGAGTTAGTTGCCGAGGATGAAGATTCGGTAATTGTGGAAGTGGCAATTTGCTGCTGCTGCTGCCCATCCTTCAAACTGTCCTTGTAGAGAATGGCGGGAATGATGGACTTGAGGTCGGGCAGACTTTCGTAGAAGGTCCTCGTCTCCTCGTCCTCCCAGAGGGCCGTCTGCAGACAGCCGTTCCCCTCACCTCGAAAGCGATTGCTAAAATCGAAGACGACGTCTCCTCGCTGCTCATCACCATCAAAACCGTCTCCGCCACAGTCGCGGCTAAACGCCGGCAGCTCCTCGTCGAGCAGGTCCGCCAGCTGCTCCGCCGTGGCCCACAGTTTCTTGAACTCCACCGACCGGCCCTCATAGGCCTCCTTTTGGTGCTTGGCCACCTCGCCTCGGGTCACTAGCACTCGCCGCATCTCGCCCTCCATTCCCCGAAGCCGCTTATCGTCTCGATGGAGGTGGGAGACCAGCGAGGCAAAGTACTCCTTCAGCAGGTGGCGGACGCCCTTCTGCCGCTCGGCGGAGAGAAAGTCGCAGATGGGCACGGCCAAGCCGTGAGCCTCCGCCAGCAGGCGCATCCGTCGCGGAACCAGGCCCGCAAACTCGTTCCCGTACTGGCGGACAAAGCCGAGGACAATCGCCAGGTTGTTGTGCGCCTCCCGGTCACCGGTGGTGAGCACGGTCAGCACGGCCCCGAGCAGGGAGAGGGCCTCCTTTGGAGCCGGGCCAAAGACCCCGGCGAGGATCAGCTCGGTGAAGAGGCGGACGTCGATGCGCATCTTCGCGGCGTTGAACGTCGGGGGGTCGGTGGGCTTGCGAGGCAGGTTCTTCGTCCAGGCCTCCAGCAGTTGTCCGCTGAATTCGGCGTATCGGCGGTGAAGAAGGGAGCAGACGGTCACAGCCAGGCCGATGTCCGTTAGCTTCAACTTCGTTTCTACAAGAGCTGAGGCGAGCTCCGAGACGTAGCGGGAGAGGTTAAGGCTGGCCAGGTCCTTGAGAATTAGCTCTCGCCCCGCCTCGGTCATGTTGCGGAGCTTCTTCACGAAGGCGGTGTTCTTCTTGATGCTCGAGTCGAGGCGGCCGAAGAAGCTCTCGTCGGGGTAGTCGATCGTCTTTGGGTCGTTCGCCTGGCGGTCCTCGCGTTTCGCGGCAAAGCGGGCCGTCAGCTCGGCGATGAAGGCGGTGATCGTCTCCAGGTCCTCCTGGTGCTTTTGTTGCTGCTGCTTTTGTTGGCCATCGTCATCCTTACTTTGACTGCTTGAATCGTCAGCGTCAGCTTTGACGCCACTATCACTGTTGTTGTTGTTATTTGGAGCGATCTCCTCCTCCTGCTTTTTCGGGGCTTTCGTTGACTCGTCCATCTCTGGCTTTTTCTTTTCCTGTAGCAACTGCTGTGACTAGCAACGGTGGCCAGAGACTCTTTGAAGGGGAAGACTTCGTTGACTATCACATTTGCCGGTCAGCAGCAGCTGGTGCTGGTGGTTTTGCTGTCCTGGTGGTGAACACCAGGGAGATGATCTTTGGTGGTGGGGTGATCCTCGAAGCTCCAGAAAAGATGTCAATGGGAATGCTAACGATGCGATGATGAATGGTCAATGTATGGAAAGATCGCTTGCCTTTGCTGCTGCTGTGATTGCTGGGCTCGAGAAAGAGAGAGAGCAAGGCGAGAAACGGCAACACACAATAACACACGCTGCAAAAACGACAGCCGTAGTGGCAGTGGGCGGCTGGCGCCCCCGCCGCCTGTCCCCCACTACTACCGTGCGCGCAGTCACGCGCTCTGTGAATGTGCGCCCGCGCTTTTCGGCGCTATTTTTGAGCCCAGATGAACTTTGATACAGGCACTCTGTACAGGTGCTGCATTCAGGTCAATCAATGACAGGGTAAAAGGGTCCCTTGATGGAGCTTTTGTTTTGGTAAAGCTGCTTTAGTATAGCTGCAAAAAGTGGCAGTAAACAGTTTTTTATTTTGTGATTTTGTTTGGTTTTTAGCCTTCCCCTTGCTTTGATTCCGTTGAGCTTTCACGCCCCCTTTTAACCATCTCAAAAGATCTGTCACTTACTAAAAAGGCTACCATGTTCTTCCACTTTAATCTAATCCAATCTGAAGCACGAAAGCGGTACACATTCCTGACCAAAAACCAAAGAGCTTTTGTTGCGCCAAAAGCGTTTCACCAGCCACCAAAAGCAACAGAAAAAAATTCTGCGTGTCTTCTCACTGCCCCGCCAGCAGATGGCGCGACGCTCGTTCTGCCAGGCAACACTAAAAACAACTGCAACAACAAATTCAGTAGCAGCAGCAGCAGCAGAAGCAGCGGCCAGAGCAGGAGAAAGTCTTGGATGGCCTTAGAAACCTATGATGCGGATCAGAAGAAGAAGATTATCGTCAAACAGATGCTGAAGATGAAGAAGAAGGCTACCACCACCACCACCCCCAACACCAACACCAGCAACAGCAGCAACCACCACCTTCCCTCGGGCAAAGGAGAGGAGGCCGAAGAGGATGGACAAAGAGGAGGCAACGGCAACGGTGGTGGACGTGACCGCGTCGGACCGCATCGTCGCCCCTGTCCGATCTCCGAGGCGCGACACCTGCTGCTCTCCCTCTCTATTGCCGACTACGAGCGGCAGAAGGAGCGCCTGCTGAGGCTGATACTGAAGCACACCGAGGAGGACCGCCTCTGTCCCCATCCGGACCTAGTCAGAGAGGAGGATGGGGAGCAGACGGGAAGAGATGGTGAAGACTGGGAAGAGGAGCCACCGAAGCTGGAGCCGCCCGATGAGGTAAGTCCTGGTCCTGGTGGTGATGGTCTTCGAGACAGTGATGGGTGAAACGAAACGAGACATCAACCACCACCAAAACCGTTTGTTTACCTCTCTAGTTCTAATTTGCTGTTCTATTTTCCTCTCCACCACCACCACTTCTAGCTCGCCTCGTTAGCAGCAGCAGCCGATCACGACCAAGGCCAAAACCACCACCACCTCCAAGATCAGCAGCAACCAGAACCTCGTAACTACCAACAACACGATCACCACCCAGCAAGTGCAATTATCATCAACGAGGAGGTGCAGGAGCTACTGAAGAAGGCTTTCGTCACCTCGCTGACGCCCAGTCAGCAGCAGCTGGTGCTGGCGGCGATGCGCGACGACCTTCACTCTCTTCACCCCTTCACCATCGGCCTCACGCCGGAGCGCTTTCCCGAGCTGGTGGAGAACAATCCGGTCATTGCCACGGAGATCCTCTTGCTCTTCATGAAGGCCTCGCTGCTCTCCAACACCACCAACTCTAGCACTTCTGAGGAGGGTTCTGAACAGAGTTCATCGCTGAAGACGCCATCCACCTCATCATCCTCTTCATCCACAGCCAACACCTTAACTTCTTTGACGAAAGCTGCCGCCTCTAAAGACGCTAAAGAGTCTTCCTCTGAAGGAGGAGGAGGAGGCGGCACCCTGCCCGAGGTCTCCGGCGCCACCATCACCGACTACTTCGCCGTCCTGGTGAACATGGAGGTGTCGGTGCACTCGCTGGAGGTGGTGAACCGCCTCACCACCACCGTGGAGCTGCCCTCGGAGTTTCTCCACAACTACGTCTCCAACTGCATTCAGACGTGCTTCAACTACAAGGAGAAGTACATGCAAAACCGGCTGGTCCGCCTCGTCTGCGTCTTCCTCCAGTCGATCATCCGCCGGAAGATCATCGACCTGAAGGCCATCTTCCTCGAGGTGGAGTCCTTCTGCGTGGACTTTTCGCGCATCCGCGAGGCGGCGGCCCTCTTTCGGCTGATGAAGCAGATCAGCTCGGGTGGCGGCGGTGGTGGTGGTGGTGGCGAAATGGAAGCCTTTTCCCTCGGCACCTCCTCTCCAAACAACATCAGCATTCCGACTGGTAGTGATCACCACCACCAAACTGAGAAGCCGTCGACGTCCACCACCTCCTCAACAGCGCCCTCCACCTCTTCGCCATCCACCTCCACCTCGCCGTCACTGTTTGGAGAGTCATGAGAATACAAGGGAAAAGGAACAACAGACAGACCAACAAAGTAAACAATACCACTGGTAAAAAACAGCCGCAGCTTGGCGCGCGAGGGCTGTGCCTTTTTCTTCTCCCACAAAAGTGGCTGCTGTTCAGCTGCCTTTTGTCGTTTTTCCATCATCACTGTGCTAAGGTACCTTTTATTTCAGAGCAATTATTTCATGCAACACAAAAGAACTAATAAACTGTACATGTAAATTAACGCCGTAAGGATAGGGAGAGAGAATGGAGGGGCAACTTTGGACGGTCCAAAGTTTGGACCGGATTGTTGCCGTTATCCTTTGATACAAGTCGGATTCTCTTTGCAGCTGCAGAGGGCGCTGCAGTTGCTGAACTATTTGCATTCTTCTGAACACCTGTGCGCAGTGGCAGGACATGTGCTCAGTCTTTCCTTCCTGCTTTGCTCACATTGCGTCATCAGCTTCAGTTGTTTCTGTTGCTTCGGTCTTTCCCAAATCTCTTCCTTTCAGTCTGATCATCACCCGAAGACGATGCCTCCTCTGCTCCCAATTTCCGATCTGTCTTGGATTGCCATTTTCCAAGAATTCACACCGAATGTGCAGATGGTGGCGAGCAAGATTAGTCCACGCTGTGCCGTTCTGGTGAGAGCTGCAAATCGCACCGTGAAGTCACTGGTCATCACCGATCGAAATGTTGAAGACCCAAGAAATCTTGCTTTTATTAAAAATCAAATCAACCGCTTTTCTCTCGCCTCCAAGCCAGCCATGCAGCCACCGATGAACATTCCCGGCGAGCCATCATTCCCCGATTACCCGATGACCACCTCTCGTCTCAGTAAATGGCACTGCCTGGTGATTGACTTGAGAGAACAGATTGACACTGCGACCATCGAGCAGATTGTCTACATTTTCTCCGCAGTCACTGACCTAAAGTACATCACACGCAACAGTCACTACCTTGTGCCCCTTTTGCAGCATCCCCAGTGGCAGTGCCAACTGACCCACTTCATGGCGCATACATCAATGTGGCTTGACGGTCAACATAGTCGTGAGCTGATCACCGCCATCAACGGTCTCATTGCTCTGCAGTACCTGGCACTCGAGTGGTGTACCCTCATCGCCCTTCCCGATCTACCCATACTCGCCCAGCTAAAGGTAGTGGCCTTCCATTCGGGCAACCTGCATGCCTTTATGCGTTCCCTCGAGCGGTATGCCACTGACAATGCCGATCTTCAGGTTCACCTCATCTCCTGTGATACCAAAGCTCTGCTCAGCCTCAGCCAGCCACTGCACAGTCGCATTCTTTGCTTCGGATGGAGTTATCTTGACTACACCCGTGACCGAGTGCCCCTCCTCTGCAACCAGTTTCGTTCACTCACTTCCATCAACTTTATCAACGGAATTGCCATGACTGATGTCGTGCCGCTGTTCACTTCCCTCTCTCAACTTCACCAGCTAGTCCACTTGGGGTTGGGGGTAGATTTGGTGAGAGGCGAGGAGTTACCACCAGCACGTCCACTGGCTCAGCTGAACACTGTGAGGGCTCTTGAACTGCGCTTGAGCATCTCCTCTCACTCTCAGGTGCAGTGGCTAAATCTGCCGGTGAAGATGCCCAACCTGCAGACCATCTACATCGTGGAGTTCTGCTGTCGTGGTTGTGATGTTCAGATCGGCCATTGCACCAAAGAAGACTCTTCACTTCTCCCCTCATCGTCAGCTCTAAACTGCTTTCAGTCCTCTCTCTTCACCCTCCATTCCGATGTCCCAATGAATCGACTCCTCTTGAACGCAAAGGGAGGGCGCATTTCTGCCGAGAAACTGCTGCTCCTGTCAGCCAGTGAGCCAGGCACTGAGCAGTGCTGAAAAACACTTATGATCGCTTGTCTTACTTGATATAGTTGTAATAAAATTTGCTGTCTTCTCTTACTCTTCTTCACTTTTCACTCATTGTAAACTGCCTCATTTCTGCCCGCTTTCTTCAGTTCAACTCAATGTCTCAGTCCTGATCGTTAATAGTTGGTCCTGTTAAGTATTTTATGTCAGTTCTTTAAGAGGATCTAATCCGAAGTTATTGCACTGGTTACCGTTGCTCTTTCATCTGATTATTATCACTTCAAAGGGCGATGCTGTTGTTGAGTTTCAAACTCAGAGTTTGCATTCTTCTGAACACCTGTGTGCAGTGGCAGGACACGTGCTCAGTCTTTCCTTCCTGCTTTGCTCACCTTGCGTCAGCAGCTTCAGTTGATTCGGGCTTTTCCAACTCGATTTCAATCAGATCATAACCCGAAGACGATGCCTCCTCTACTCCCAATTTCCGATCTGTCCTGGATTGCTATTTTCCAAGAATTCACACCGAATAAGCAGATGGTGGCGAGCAAGATGAGTCTGCGTTGTGCCGGGCTGGTGAGAGCGGCCAATCTCAAAGTGAAGTCACTGATCATCACCGATCGAAATTTTACGAATCTGGAGAACCTCAAAAATGAAATCAACCGCTTTTCCCTCGCCTCCAAGCCAGCCATTCAGCAGCTGATGGACATTCCTGGCGAGTCATCATTCCCCGACTATCCACTGACCGTCTCTGCCCATCTCAGCAAATGGCACTGCCTGGTGATTGACTCGAAAGAACAGATTGACACTGCGACCACCGAGCAAATTGTCTACATTTTCTCCGCCGTCACCGACCTAAAGTTCATCACACTCAACAATGGGCACCTGGTGCCTCTTCTGCAGCATCCCAAGTGGAAGTGCCAACTGACCCACTTCATGGCGCATACATCAATGTGGCCTGTCGGTCAACAGAGTCGTGAGCTGATCACCGCCATCAACGGTCTCACTGCTCTGCAGTGCCTGGCCCTCCACTGGGGTGGCTACACCGACCTTCCCGATCTGGCCATACTCGCTCAGCTGAAGGTAGTGGCCTTCAAATCGATCAGCCTGCGCTCCTTTTTGCGTTCCCTCGAGCGCTATGCCACTGACAATGCCGACCTTCAAGTTCACCTGATTTCCTGGGAAACCAATGGTCTGCTCAGCCTCAGCCAGCCACTGCACAGTCGCATTGTTCGCTTTGGGATGGGTAATCTTAACTACACCCGTGACCGAGTTCCCCTCATCTGCAACCAGTTCCGCTCTCTCATTTCCCTCTCTATCTACGCAATTTATCCTGCTGGTTTTGTCTCACTGTTCACTGCCCTTTCCCAACTTCATCAGCTGGTTCACTTGGAGTTGGGGGTAGATTTGGTGAGTGACGAAGAGTTACCACCACTAGCACGTTCACTGGCACAGCTAAACACTGTGAGGGCTCTTGAACTGCGCTTGAGCATCTCCTCTCACTCTCAGGTGCAGTGGTTGAATCTGTCAGAGACGATGCCCAACCTGCAAGCCATTTGCATCGGTTGGTTCAGCTGTGATAGCTGTAGAGTTAATACCGACCATTGCACCGTTGAAGACTTGTCACCTCTCAGCTCGTCAGCTCTAAACTGCCTCAAGTCCTCTCTCTTCACTCTCTATTGCGGTGTCCCGCTGAATCGACTCATCTTGGAATTAAAGGAAGAGTGCATTTCTGCCGAAGAACTGCTGCTGCAGTCAGCCAGTGAGCCTTCAGTCATTACCGGTCAGCGTTGATGAACACTTTTGTAATCACTTGTCTTACTTGATAGTTGTAATAAAGCATGTTGTCTTCTCTTACTCTTCTTCACTTTCTCACTCATTGTAAACTGATTTATCTCCCCACTCTTTTCACTTCAACTCAATGTCTCAGTTCTGTTCGTTATTAGTTGGCCCAGTTGAGCGTCAGTGTTGTCTGTGCTTGAAAAGGATCAAATCAGAAGTTATTGCACTGGTTTCCGTTTCTCTCTCATCTGATTATTATCACTACAGAGGGCGATACTGCTGCTGCATTTGCATTCTTCTGAACACCTGTGTGCAGTGGCAGGACACGTGCTCAGTCTTTCCTTCCTGCTTTGCTCACATTGCGTCAGCAGATTCAGTTGATTCAGTCTTTCCCAAATCTCTCCCTTTAATGTCTGACCACCCGAAGACGATGCCTCCTCTACTCCCAATATCCGATCTGTCTTGGATTGCCATTTTCCAAGAATTCACACCGAATGAGCAGATGGTGGCGAGCAAGATGAGTCCACGCTGTGCCGGGCTGGTGAGAGCGGCCAATCTCAAAGTGAAGTCACTGATCATCACCGATCGAAATGATGAAAACCCCAGCGATCTGAAGGATCTCAAAGATCGAATCAACTCCTATTCCCTCGCCTCCAAGCCAGTCATGCAGCAGCTGATGGACATTCCTGGCGAGCCATCATTCCCCGATTATCCAATGACCACTACTCGTCTCAGTAAATGGCACTGCCTGGTGATTGACTCGAAAGAACCGATTGACACTGCGACCATCGAGCAGATTGTCAACAATTTCTCCGCCGTCACTGACCTAAAGTTCATCACACACCACAGTGTGCGCCTGGTGCCCCTTCTGCAGCATCCCACCTGGCAGTGCCAACTGACCCACTTCATGGCGCATACATCAATGTGGATTGACGGTCAACAGAGTCGCGAGCTGATCGCCGCCATCAACGGTCTCACTGCTCTGCAGTGCCTGGCCCTCTACTGGCATACCTTCACCGACCTTCCCGATCTGACCATACTCGCCCAGCTGAAGGTAGTGGCCCTCAAATCGAGCAGCCTGCATGCCTTTGTGCGTTCCCTCGAGCGCTATGCCACTGACAATGCCGATCTTCAGGCTCACCTCATCTCCGGTGATACCAATGCTCTGCTCAGCCTCAGCCAGCCACTGCACAGTCGCATTCTTCGCTTCGTATGGAGTTATCTTGACTACACCCGTCACCCTGTGCCCCTTCTCTGCAGCCAGTTTCGTTCACTCACTTCCATCAGCTTTATCAACGGACTTGTCATGACTGATTTCGTGCCGTTGTTCACTTCCCTCTCTCAACTTCACCAGCTAGTCCACTTGGGGTTGGGGTTATATTTGAGGAGTGGCGAGGAGTTACCACTACTAGCACATCCACTGGCACAGCTGAACACTCTGAGGGCTCTTGAACTGACCTTGACCATCTCCTCTCACTCTCAGGTGCAGTGGCTAAATCTGCCGGTGAGGATGCCCAACCTGCAGACCATCTACATCGAGGAGTTCGGCTGTCGTAACTGTAGTGTTCAGACCGACTGTTACATCGATAGAGACTCGCCACGTCTCAACTCATCGAAAGCTCTAAACTGCCTCCAGTCCTCTCTCTTCAAACTCCATTGTGGTGTTCCTATGAATCGACTCATACTTTGCTTAAAGAGAGGGCGAATTTCTGCCGAGAAACTGCTGCCCCAGTCAGCCAGTAAGCCACCAGTCACCCCCGGTCAGCGTTGATGAACGTTTTTGTAATCACTTGTCTTACTACTTGATACTTGTAATAAAGTCTTCTCTTACCCTTCTTCACTTTCTCACTCATTGTAAACTGCTTCATTTCCCTGCTCACTTTCTCATTCACTCATTTCTCGCTGTCTCAGTCCTGATCGTCATTAGCTGGTCCTACTGAACTACTGGTCAGTGCTGTCAATGCTACAGAAGGATCAAATCTGCCCTTCGGAAGGGACTGCACTCGTTACCCTTTATTTCTGCTCACGTCTAATTATCACAAGAGGGCACCGCTGTAGCTGCATTTGCATTTTTCTGAACACCTGTGAGCAGAGGCAGTGGCAGGACACGTGCTCAGTCTTCACTTTCTGCTTTGCTCACATTGCGTCAACAACATCTTCAGTTGATTCGGTCTTTCCCAAATCTCTTCCTTTCAGTCTGATCACCACCCGAAGACAATGCCTCCTCTACTCCAAATTTCCGATCTGTCTTGGATCGCCATTTTCCAGGAGTTCACACCGAACGACCAGATGAAAGCGAGTCAGATGAGCCCTCGATGTGCCGTCCTGGTGAGAGCTGCCAATCGCACCGTGAAGTCACTGGTCATCACCGATACAAATGTTGAAGACCCATGCGATCTGAAGGTTCTCAAATATAAAATCAACGCTTTTTCCCTCGCTTCCAATCCAGCCATGCAGTCACTGTTGGACATTTCCGGCGAGCCATCATTCCCCGACTATTCACTGACCGTCTCTGCGCGTCTCAGCAAATGGCACTGCCTTCAAATTGACTCGAGAGAACAGATCGACACTGCGACCATCGAGCAGATTGTCTACATCTTCTCCGCCGTCACTGACCTAAAGTTCATCACACATTACAGTGGCATTAATCGCTTGGTGCCCTTTTTGCAGCATCCCAACTGGCAGTGCCAACTGACTGACTTTATGGTGGATACATCAATGTGGCTTGACGGTCAACAGAGTCGTGAGCTGATCACCGCCATCAACGATCTCACTGCTCTGCAGTGCCTGGCCCTCGAGTGGTATAACCACTACGACCTTCCCGATCTACCCATACTCGCCCAGCTGAAGGTAGTGGCCTTCCAATCGCACGAACTGCAGGCTTTTGTGCGTTCTCTCGAGCAGTATGCCACTGACAATGCCGACCTGCAAGTTCACATCATCTCCGACAATACCGATGCTCTGCTCAGCCTCAGCCAGCCACTGCACAGTCGCATTGTTCGCTTCGGATGGGGTTATCTTGACTACACCGGTGACCAAGTGCCCCTTCTTTGCAGCCAGTTTCGCTCTCTCATTTCCCTCTCTATCGTCGGCATTGCCGTTACTAATGTTGTACCGCTGTTCACTGCCCTCTCCCAACTTCACCAGCTGGTCCACTTGGGGTTGTGGGTAAATTTTTGGAATGACAAGGAGTTACCACCACCAGCACATCGTTCACTGGCGCAGTTGAACTCGCTACGAGCTCTTGAACTGTCTTTGACCATCACCTCTCACTCTGAGATACAGTGGTTGAATTTGCCGGTGAGGATGCCCCACCTGCAGACCATCTACATCGAAAGGTTCTACTGTTGTGGCTGTCATGTTCAGATCGACGGTTACACTAAAGAAGACTGGTCACTTCTCCCCTCTTCGTCAGCTCTAAACTGCCTCCAGTCCTCCCTCTTCACCTTCCATACCGGTATCCCGATGAATCGACTCATCTTGAAGTTAAAGGAAGAGTGCATTTCCGCCGAGAAACTGCTGCTCCATTCAGCCAGTGAGCCATCAGTCAGCACCGGTCAGAGTTGATGAACACTTTTGTAATAACTTGTTAGTTATTTGATAGTTGTAATAATAAACTGTGTGCTATTCTCTTACTCTTCTTCATTTTCTCCCTTGCAGTTCAAACTGCTTCATTTCTCACCCCACTTTCTCATTTACTCATTTCTGATTGTTTCAGTCCTGATCGTTATAAACCGGTCCTCCTGAACGACTGGTTAGTGCTGTCAATGCTCCAGGAGGATCAAATCTGGTCTTCGGAAGGGACTGCACTCGTTACCCTTTATTTCTGCTCACGTCTAATTATCACAAGAGGGCACCGCTGTAGCTGCATTTGCATTTTTCTGAACACCTGTGCGCAGTGACAGTGGCGGCACATGTGCTCAGGCTTCCCTTTCCTTCCTGCTTTTCTCACACTGCGGAAACAGCAACTTCAGTTGATTCGGTCTTTCCCAAATCTCTCTCCCAGTCGGACCAACACCCGAAGACGATGCCTCCTCTACGCCCTCTTCCCAATCTGTGCTTCATCACTCTATTCAAGATGATGCCACCGAATGACCAGATGGTGGCGAGTCAGATGAGTCCACGCTGTGCCGTCCTGGTGAGAGCTGCAAATCGCACTGTGAAGTCACTGGTCATCACTGGTCGAAATGTTGAATACCCATGCAATCTGAAAGATCTCAAAAATGAAATCAACCGCTTTTCCCTCGCCTCCAGTCCAGCCATGCAGCCACTGATGGACATTTCTGGCGAGCCATCATTCCCCGACTATCCAATGACCACCACTCATCTCAGCAAATGGAACTGCCTGCACATTGGCTTGACCGGGCAGATTGACACTGCGACCATCGAGCAAATTGTCAACATTTTCTCCGCCGTCACTGACTTAAAGTACATCGCACACCACAATGAGCGCCTTGTCGCCCTTCTGGAACATCCCAATTGGCAGGGCCAACTGACCAGCTTGATGGTGGACTGGATAGAAAGTTATCAAAGATGTGAGCTAATCACCGCCGTCAACGGTCTTACTGCTTTGCAATGCCTGGCCTTCTACTGGGCTAGCGACATCAACCTTCCCGACTTGTCAATACTCGCCCAGCTGAAGGTAGTAGCCCTCCAATCTTTTTACAGCTTGCGTGCCTTTGTGCGTTCCCTCGAGCAGTATGCTGCTGACAATACCGACCTTCAGGTTCACCTGATCTCCAGTGACACCAATGCTCTACTCAGCCTCAGCCAGCCACTGCACAGTCGCATTGTTCGCTATGGGACAGGTGTTTTTGGCTACACCCGTGACCGAGTGCCCCACCTCTGCAACCAGTTTCGTTCACTCACTTCCATCTTTATCAACGGAGTTGGCATGACTGATGTCGTGCCGCTGTTCACTTCCCTCTCTCAACTTTCCCATCTGGTCCACTTGTGGTTGTGGGTTGATTTCAAGAATGGCGAGGAGTTACCGCCACCGGCACGTCCACTGGCTCAGCTGAACACTCTGAAGGCTCTTGAACTGTCCTTGACTATCTCCTCTCACTCTGAAGTTGAGTGGTTGAATCTGCCAGTAACGATGCCCAACCTGTATACCATCTACATCGTGGCGTTCTACTGTCGTGGTTGCGATGTTCAAATCGACCATTGCACCAAAGACTCTTCACTTCTCCCCTCATCGTCAGCTCTAAACTGCTTTCAGTCCTCTCTCTTCACCCTCCATTCCGGTGTCCCAATGAATCGATTCATCTTGGAATTAAAGGGAGGGCGCATTTCTGCTGAGAAACTTCTGCTCCAGTCAGCCAGTGAGCCAGGCACTGAGTAGTGTTGGAAAACACTTTTGTAATCACTTGTCATACTTGATAGTTGTAATAAAGTCTTCTCTTACCCTTCTTCACTTTCTCACTCATTGTAAACTGCTTCATCTCTTCCCACTCAGTCTGATCACCACCCGAAGACGATGCCTCCTCTACTCCCAATTTCCGATCTGTCCTGGATCGCCATTTTCCAAGAATTCACACCAAATGAGCAGATGGTGGCGAGTCAGATGAGTCCACGCTGTGCCGGGCTGGTGAGAGCGGCCAATCGCACTGTGAAGTCACTGGTCATCACTGATCGAAATGTTGAAGACCCGAACGATATCGATGATATTAAAAAACGAATCAACCGCTTTTCTCTTGCTTTCAAGCCAGTCATGCAGCCGTTGATGGACATTCCTGGAGAACCATCATTCCCCGATTACCCGATGACCACTCGTCTCAGCAAATGGCACTGCCTGGTGATTGACTCGAAAGGGCCGATAGACACTGAGCAGATCATCAACGTCTTCTCTGCCATCACCGACCTAAAGTACATCGCTCCACGGAGTAAGAACATCCAGCTCCTGGTCGCCTTTCTGCAGCATCCCAACTGGCAGTGCCAACTGACCAACCTCATGGTGCAAATCATGTACATGTATCAGAATCGTGAACTGATCACCGCCATCAACGGTTGCACTGCTCTACAGTACCTGGCGCTACACTCTGAAACCGGGGCCGACATTTCCGACCTGCCCATACTCGCCCAGCTGAAGGTAGTGGTCTTCAAATCAGAGGACCTGTCGGCCTTTGTGCATTCCCTCGAGAGCTATGCCGCTGACAATGCCGACCTGCAGGTTCACCTCTTCTCCCTTGATACCGATGTTCTGCTCAGCCTCAGCCAGCCACTGCGTAGTCGCATTCTTCGCTGTGATGATGGGAATTTCTCTACTCCCCTAGAGGTGCCTCATCTTTGCGGCCAGTTCAGCTCTCTCACTTCCTTCACTATTGGAGACATCTGTAAGCCAACTGAAGTTGTACCGATGTTCACTGCCCTTTCTCAACTTCATCAGCTGGTTCTCTTGGAGTTAGATATAAGTTGGGATAGTGATGAGGAGTTTCCACCAGCACGTCCACTGGCGCAACTGAAGTCGCTACGGGCTCTTGGACTAGGCATGACCATCGCCTTACACTCTCAGCTTGAGTGGCTCAATCTGTCGTGGACGTTGCCCCACCTGAAGACCATCTACACCGAGGATTTCAAGTGCCGTGACTGTGCTGTTCATTTTATCAGCTGGCGCTACCCCGAAGACTTGTCACTCCCCAATTCATCGTCAGTTCTGAAATGTTTCTCTTCCTCTCTCTTCAAACTCCATTGCGGTGTTCCTATGAATCGATTCATCTTTCGCATGGGTAAAGAATTCGTTTCGGCTGAGAAGCTGCAACTGATGCTCCAGTCACCCACCACCAGTCAGCGTTAATAAACGTTTTTGTAAAAACTTGTTAGTTACTTGATAGTTGTAATAATAAAGTTTGTTGCCTTCCCTTACCCTTTTTCACTTTCTCACTCATCGTAAACTGCTTCATCTCTGCCCGCTTTCTTCAGTTCAACTCAATGTTTCAGTCCTGATCGTTAATAGTTGGTCCTGCTCAGCATTTTATGTCAGTGCTTGAGGAAGATCAAATCATAAGGTATTGCACTGGTTACCGTATTTCTCTCTCCTGATTATTATCACTACAGAGGGCGATACTGCTGCTGCATTTGCACTCTTCTGAACACCTGTGTGCAGTGGCAGGACATGTGCTCAGTCTTTCTGCCTTGCTTACATTGCGTCAGCAGCTTCAGTTGATTCAGTCTTTCCCAAAATCTCTCTTCCAGGCTGATCATCACCCAAAGACAATGCCACCCCTACGCCCCCTTCCCGATCTGTGCCTTATCACGCTATTCAAGATGATGACACCGAATGAGCAGATGGTGGCGAGCCAGATGAGTCCACGATGCGCAGTCCTGGTGAGAGCTGCCAATCGCAGTGTGAAGTCACTGGTCATTACCGATCGAAATGTTGAAGACCCATGCGATCTGAAGAATCTCAAAGATCTAATCAACTCCTATTCTCTCGCCTCCAAGCCAGCCATGCAGCCGCTGATGGACATTCCTGGCGAGCCATCATTCCCCGACTATCCAATGACCACTCGTCTCAGCAAATGGCGCTGCCTGTTGATTGACCCGAAGGTGCAGATTGACACTGCGACCATCGAGCAAATTGTCAACATTTTCTCCGCCGTCACTGACTTAAAGCACATTACAAGCTACAGACACTACCTGGCGCCCTTTCTGCAGCATCCCAAGTGGCAGTGCCAACTGACCCACTTCATGGCGCATACAACAATGTGGTTTGACGGTCAACAGAGTCATGAGTTGATCACCGCCATCAACGGTCTCACTGCTTTGCAGTGCCTGGCCCTCGAGTGGTATAACCAATACGACCTTCCCGACCTGTTCATACTCGCCCAGCTGAAAGTAGTGGTCTTCGAATCAAATGACCTGCAAGCCTTTGTGCGTTCCCTCGAGAAGTATGCCACCGACAATGCCGACCTTCAGGTTCACCTGCTTGCCGACATTACCGATAGTCTGCTCAGTCTCAGCCAGCCACTGCACAGTCGCATTGTTCGCTATGGGACGGGTTATCTTGACTTCACCATTGACCAAATGCCCCTCCTCTGCAGCCAATTTCGCTCTCTCACTTCCCTCTCTATCTGCTATATTGTTGTGACTGATTTTGTACTGCTGTTCACTGCCCTCTCCCAACTTCATCAGCTGGTTCACTTGCAGTTGGAAGTTGATTTGACAGGTGACGAGTTACCACCACCAACCCGTCCACTGGCGCAGCTGAACACTGTGAGGGCTCTTGAACTGCACCTGACCATCACCTCTCACTCTGAGGTGCAGTGGTTGAATCTGCCGGTGACGATGCCCAACTTGCAAACCATCTACTTCGTGGAGTTCTACTGTGATAGCTGTGAAGTTCAGATCGACCGTGACATCACTAGAGACTCGTCACTTCTCAACTCATCGTCAGCTTTAAACTGCCTTCAGTCCTCTTTCTTCAAAGTCCATTTCGGTGTTCCTATGAATCGATTCATCTTTGGCTTGGATGAAGAATTCGTTTCTGCTGAGAAGTTGTTGCTGCTCCAGTCACCCACCACTGATCAGCGTTAATAAACGTTTTTGTAAAAACTTGTTAGTTACTTGATAGTTGTAATAATAAAGTTTGTTGCCTTCCCTTACCCTTTTTCACTTTCTCACTCATCGTAAACTGCTTCATCTCTGCCCGCTTTCTTCAGTTCAACTCAATGTTTCAGTCCTGATCGTTAATAGTTGGCAATGTTGAACGTCAGTGTTGTCAGTGCATGAAGAGGATCAAATCCGATGGGATTGCACTGGTTATCGTTTGTTTCGCAACTGATTATTGGCATTGCAGAGGGCGTGATGTTGTTGCATTTCCATTCTTCTGAACACCTGTGCACAGTGACAGTGGCGGCACATGTGCTCAGTCTTTCCTTCCTGCTTTGCTCACATTGCGTCAGCAGCAGTTTCAGTTGATTCTGTTGCTTCGGTCTTTCCCAGATCTCTTCCTTTCAATCAGATCATCACCCGAAGACGATGCCTCCTCTACTCCCAATTTCCGATCTGTCCTGGATCGCCATTTTCCAAGAATTCACACCGAATGATCAGATGGTGGCGAGCAAGATGAGTCTCCGCTGTGCCGGGCTGGTGAGAGCGGCCAATCTCAAAGTGAAGACGCTGGTCATCACCGATCGAAATGTTGAAAACACATTCAATTTTGATGAAATTAAAGAACGAGTCCACCGCTTTTCTCTCGCCTCTGAGCCAGCCATGCAGCCACTGATGGACATTCCCGGCGAGCCATCATTTCCCGACTATCCAGTGACCGTCTCTGCGCGTCTCAGCAAATGGCACTGCCTGCAAATTGACTCGATAGAACAGATTGACACTGCGACCACCGAGCAGATTGTCTACATTTTCTCCGCCGTCACTGACTTAAAGTTCATCACAAGCTACATCACACACCACAGTGAGCGCCTGGTGCCCCTTCTGCAGCATCCCCAGTTGCAGTGCCAACTGACCCACTTCATGGCGCATACAACAGTGTGGTTTGACGGTCAACTGAGTCATGAGTTGATCACCGCCATCAACGGTCTCACTGCTCTGCAGTGCCTGGCCCTCGAGTGGTATACCCGCACCGACCTTCCTGATCTACCCATACTCGCCCAGCTGAAGGTAGTGGTCTTCAAATCAAAGGACCTGTCGGCCTTTGTGCGTTCCCTCAAGCATTATGCCACTGACAATGCCGACCTTCAAGTTCACCTCATCTCCGACAATACCGAAGCTCTGCTCAGCCTCAGCCAGCCACTGCACAGTCGCATTGTTCGCTTCGGATGGAGTTATCTTGACTACACCCGTCACCCTGTGCCCCTTCTCTGCAGCCGATTTCGCTCTCTCACTTCCCTCTCTATCTTCGGCATTGCCGTTACTGATGTTGTTCCGCTGTTCACTGCCCTCTCACAACTTCATCAGCTGGTCCACTTGGAGTTAATGGTAAATTGGAGGAGCACACACGGCGGGGAGTTACCACCACCAGCACGTCCACTGGAACAGCTGAACACTGTGAGGGCTCTTCAACTGAACCTGACTATCGCCTCTCACTCTCAGCTTGAGTGGCTCAATCTGTCGTGGACGTTGCCCCACCTGAAGACCATCTACACCGAGGATTTCAAGTGCCGTGACTGTGCTGTTCATTTTATCAGCTGGCGCTACCCCGAAGACTTGTCACTCCCCAATTCATCGTCAGTTCTGAAATGTTTCTCTTCCTCTCTCTTCAAACTCCATTGCGGTGTTCCTATGAATCGATTCATCTTTCGCATGGGTAAAAAATTAATTTCCGCTGAGAAGCTGCTGCTGCTGCTCCAGTCCACCCACCACCAGTCAGAGTTAATGAACTTTTTTTTGTGAAAACTTTTCTTACACTAATAGTTGTGCAATTAAAGTATGTTGTGTTCTCTTGCTCTTCCACTTTCTTGTAAAGGAAAAACTGTACTCATCACTTTCTGCAGCAGACAAATGGCAACCAGACGGGGCTACCCAACGAACTTCGACAAAAGAAGAAAAGAAGAAAGATCATGACTGTTTTCTTCAAAACTGTACATCTGCGACCAATCAAAACTCAGATGCGCGGCAAAAGTGGAAAGAGCACAACTTTTTCTCTCTTTCCCCTCCTTCCATCTGACCACTAAATCAATGAACGCGCACACTGTTGCACCGATGCATGGTTAGCAGTGCTCTGTAATGCATGGTAGTCCTCTGTCTACAATGCCGCTATAAATCTCCCCCGCTTTTTAAGGGAGAGTGAGGAGAGGAGAGGATAAATATTTAGATGAGAAACAACTGAACGGGAGCAAATGACGCGAGCGATTATCAGGCGTTTCTTTCAGACGAATGCAAACGATAGGGAGCGAAACGGCCGCAGAAAGCAGACGCCGAATATGAACACTGGAAGAGCACTGTTTTCTCTCTCTTTCTCTGATCATCGATGATTGCCAAGTTCGGGTGGTAGTGTTGATCTGAGATGATGCCCATTTGCAGGGAGCACAAAACGGCAGCCAGTGATCGAGCATCGAGCACATCGACCTTGTCTTACTTTATTTTGCTTTTTCGGCTTCCACTTTACTTTCTCGCCCACTACTGAGGATTACTGTCCTGTTCATTTCACTGACACCGCCAATCGGAACTGCCGTTTTCGCTGCTGATGCCTATGCTGAAAAACGATCCATTTAACTTTTGCTTTCATGCTCACTTTTTGTTTGTTGCAGTTCATTCACTCAGCTGTTGTCACTCTCCACTTCAGCTGCCTAAGCGGACGGAAGCCTTTTCTTTTGCCTTTCTCTTTCTTTCTTTCTTTCTTTTATTTTCAAAAAACAGGTTCAGTGGCTTTCAACGTTCAGCGGCAGCAGAAGCAGTTACAACAGCAATTTGTCGCAGTGTTTTTTATTTGTACTACAGCAGCAGCAGTTGTCACCGTACAGTAAAGTTCGGCAAAGTCATCGTCGGTGGCGGGTGATTGTGCAAGCAGCAGCTGACAGTCAGAGTTAGACTTTGTCACCACCACCACCTTGATTGCCAGTGTGTTCTCAACTGACTCAACTGCCAACAAAACAATATCTCATCTCGGCGTCAGATTCTGTTTGCACACACACACACACTTTTCTTTCCTTACCTGTCGACCTTACCTCACCAGCACCACTATCGACAAGTCTCAATTTGCCTAATTTTGCACCTTCTCGCCAGGACTACTACCTGTCCACCACCACCGTAACCGTAACCGTAAGCTGTAAGCTGTCAACTTCAGTGTCCTTTTGGGCACTACTGTTTTTCTCTCTCTTGCAGCCGTTGTCACCCCACAGCTGCTGAAACCAAGCAAGTGTACAGGTGTACGACAGCAGCGAAAGTCAACTTTTGTTGGGAAGCTGAAATGACACTGTCTGCCACTGCCTAACTGACAGACTCGATTTGCAGCTAAAGCTGGCGGTCTTTTTTGTTTTCTCCTCCTTCCCAGTTTTTTCTGCGTCTGCCTCTCTCTCTCTCTCCTTCTCATTCAGTGTCTTCATTCATTCGTGCTTCTTCACTCGATTGATGATGGTGACAACCAGCTACAGAGTGCACAGAGTACAGTTAACGGCTTCTGCAGCACTCGGTTAGTGTGTCGTTGAGTGTGGCGCCAGAGTGGTGAAGAAAGAAAAAGAAGAAAAGAAAGAAGAGAAAGAAGAAGCATTCAGTGGCTTCTTTTCACTTTCACTTTCGTTGGCACTGACGGTGACGGCGGTTGGCTCAACCGTTAGCTGGCGGTAGTACTACCAGTAATTCGGTGGCGCCAGAAGCAGCAGCAGCAGCAGCAGCTCCAACAGAAGTCTCGGCAAAATCAGCAGAAAACGAAGACAGCCGTACTTCTTCTTCTTCTTCTTGTGCTGTACAGCTACTTCAGCACTTTACTGTCGGCAAACAGCCTCCCAGTGATTCTGCTCAGCCTTCGTTTTCGTTGAAGGGAAGAAAGAGAGCAAAACGATGACAGTGAAGTAGAAAAGTAGAGCAAGCAGTTTTCTTTTCCCTCCCAACTTTCATTCTCTAAGAAGAAGGCCTTCATTATTCAACTGCATCAGCATCAGACGCATTTTGAGCATATCGAATGGGGTAAGTAGATCTACTTTTTGCCAGATTCAGTGCCAAAAAACAAACAATCCCTTTTTTCTCACATTTTTCACATCGTTTCAGCGGCAAAAGCAACAACCAAAACAGCAGCAGCAGCACTGAATTCTCGCTGGTGACCATCACCGCCGTCGTCCACCACTACAACGCCGACACTCAGAAGTGGATCGTCGTGGGCCCCGCCCGCGTCGGCATCTACCACGACACCGAGGCGAACTCCTTTCGCATCGTAGCGAGGCGAATCGGAGAAGAGCAGAATCATGAGGTAATTAATCATATATCTCAATTATGTTTAATTATAAACCACCTCCCTCAGGTGGTGGCCAACTGCCCGGTGGGCGAGACCTTCTCCTACAACGAGTCGACGCCCTCCTTTCACCAGTGGCGGGAGCAGGTAGGGCCAATTTCCGGTCCTAGCCGAGTGCTGGGCGTCAAGTTTGGCAGCACAGAGGAGGGCGCCCTCTTCGCCGACACCATCCGCCGCATTCTGGCCACCTTTGAGAGCGTCCACCGGATGATGCTCGAATCGGGGGCGGCAGCGGCGGCCGTGGAAGATGGTGGCCATCATCCTCACCTTTATCACCCGCAGAACTATCATCACAGTCATCAGTACAGCCATCAGCAGCAGCAGCTTCCGCCTCAGAATCCACCGCCCCCAGTGCCCGGAAGTAGTAGTAGCGGCGGCGGCAGCCAGAGCAGCTCCTCCAGTCTCTACGGCGGAAGTGGCGATCAGCCGCCACATTTTGCCGCTGCTGCTGTTCTTCAGCGAGGAAAGCCCGTTCCACCGCCACCACCTCCTCCCTCCTTGAATGGAGGAAGTCTGAAGAATGGAGGAAGTCTGAAGAATGGAGGAGGTAAAAAGGAGTTTTTTCAGTAAAAATTTTTGAAATATCGAAATCTTTTCTTTTCAGGTGCTCCAGTCAACGGTAGCAGTAGCAGCAGCAGCAGCAGCAAACCGGCCATCCAACCGAAGCCAGGCTTTCTCAGCGAGATGGAGATTACCCTGGCAAGACGAAGGGCAAAGATTGAGGCCGCAGATGGAGGTGGAGGAGTTGGCGGAAGTGAGGTGGAAATTAGCCTCAACGGAAGAGACCACCATCAGCCAGTTCTGCCGATCCTCAGCCGAAAGAACTCCATTTCAGAGCAGTTGAGCACCTTTGCACCTTTGAACAAGGCAGTGTAAGTGCCCATTTGTTTCCAAATTTTTACCAAACTCTCGCTGATCTGCCTTTTCGAACTTCATCAGAAACGGCCTCCACCCTTCCAACAGCTTCTCGAATCCCAGTTCGCCGAGCGTTGAACAACCACCAGGAAGCAACGGCAGTCCTCAGATGATGTCACCGCTGGCCATTGAGAAGCTGAAGCAGGAGATTCTGGGCGAGATTCGCCAGGAGTTTGCCGCCTTCAAGATGGACCTGCTACAGGGTAATTTTTGATGATAACTTGAGCACCTTTTTTGATGACCATCATTTTCCCCTAGTGATCAAAGAACAGATGAGCAGTCATTAGAGTCTGAAATGAACTTTCAACTTTGTTCTCCTTCACCAAGTTTTTTCCCCCTCTTCATCAACTTCTTCTCTTCTTGACTTGACACAAGTTGGCAAAAGTATTTGAACATCGCATAAGTTAACTCATCATCATTTTTATCATCTTCACCTGTATTTCATCATCATCATCATCATAATAAATGAGCAAAATAAAAAACTTTCGTTGTTAAAGTCTGAGCGGCTTCAAGCCGAGCTTGGCACGAAGGGCGTTCGCCTGGGCAATTTCGTCGTTTTCGACGTTGGCCGCCGCTGGTTTGGGTTGATCCTTTTTGGAGGACTTCTCTTTGCGCTCTTCTCTGTTGCGACCTCGATCTCGGGCGTCGGGTGAGCGGCTGCTGCGGCCTCCACCTCCTCTTCGACGATCATCTCGGTGGTCTCGGTGGTGACGGCTGCGGTCGCGGGAGGTTGACCGCCTGCTGCGGTCTCGATCTCGGTCTCTGTCGTAGCGAGAAGACCGTCTATGAGGTGAGAGGCTGTCTCGGCTGTCTCGATGACGGTGATAGTCTCGCCGGCGGTGGTCTCTGTCGTCGAGATCATCCCTATCACCTCCTCTTCCTCTTCCTCGACCTCGGTCGGCTGATCTCGAGCGACGTCGCGATCGTGAGTCCATGTCGCTGCCGCTGGAGCTGCTCCTCTCTCCGTCTTCCTTTTCCTCCTCCTTTTTCTTATCTTCATTCTCTTCGTCGTCCTTTTCTTCACCGTCCTCCAGGTCGAGGTCTTCGTCAATCAGGCTGACCCGCTTCTCCAGCTCGCCGTTTTCGACGTGCAGAAAGCGCTTCGTCAGTCGCGGGAGGATGACGTCGAAGACGCGGTCTTCGCGCAGCAGCATGTCCACAAACTCGTCCATGTAAATGAGATCAAAGGCTGAAGTGATGAATGATCAATGTTAGTAGGTGCAAAATTAACAATTCCACATGTTCCACTTACTGCCCATCTTGGACATTCGCCGCAGCTTTCGGTAGTCATTGTACAGCGGCTCCAGGTACTTGTACACGTCCAGCGAGTTGCTCGTCAGGCGAAGGTAAAAGGCGCCCAGGGCGCGTATGTACCTAAAGGGAAGGTTGAAAGTTTGAATAAACACAAACTAACCAGTTTAAACTTGAAAGATGTAGGCACTCACTTAAAGTTCTCCTGCCTAATGAACTCGATGATAATGTCCTTCTCCGGCTGCAGCTGCAGCAGCTTCAGCGTCAGACAGAGGAAGGGCGTCGGCTTGATGTTGCCGCTGTAGATGCCGCCGATGTAGCGCAGATCAGCGCCCTTGTCGACCACCAGGTCGGCTGGTAAAGGAAAGAGATAATTGGAATTGAAAGATGATTAGCAAAAATTGAAATAAACAGACCTGAAAGGGCAAAGCAGTCCTCCTTCCAGTAGCGGCTCTCGTAGATGCGCGTGCGGATGATCTTCTCGACGAGGTACTGCGGATTGGTGCCGTGCACCGTCACCGCCTCCTTCACCGTCTTGTTGGCCATCAAATGGAGGGTGTTGTTGTTGTTGAAGTACCAGAAAGAGGAAGAAAAGAAGTCCAACAAACCAAAAAACTGAAAAGAGTTTGAAAAGCGTGTTTTTTATTTTGATTTTTTCCCACTAAAATCACATCAGCGCAAGCCGTTGCTATTGAAATAGACACACGTGCAAGTTTTAGCTTGAATTTTTCTCACTAGAGGGCGAACGCTGTAAGGCGATTTTTCTCGATTTTTCATTTTTGCAAAATTCAACATTCCTTCAACATTCTGTAGACCTAATTTTCTCCTCCTCATCATTGTTAACCATTACTCTTGGTTTACTATCTTCTTCAGCGGTAATCATAGCCAGATGGTGGTCATACTTCGGCAGGACCAGCGCCTGAATGCATCTAGCGGCAAAGCAGTCGCCGATGATGTTTGTTGGCGTCCGAATGCGTTCCATAATCCACTCAAAGGCCATCACATAGGCGAGCACATCGGTGGCGTTGTCGATGCCCAGCACGGCGGCAAATGTAATGTGATTGACGATGACGGAGCCGCCCGACGGAGCTGCTGGCAGGCCCATAGACATGACCACGGCGAAGAGGCTGACAGGACAGAAGAAGAAGAAGAAGAAGAATATTCAAGCAAATGTTCACCCTATTGCATCAATTCGAAAAAACAACAAACCCCAGCATGACCAGGGTGAAAGGGTCCACGTAAACGCCCTTCATCTGCGCCACAAAGAGCGCCACCATCGGGTAGTACATGGCCGTGCCATTCATGTGCAGTGTCATGCCTGAAGAGGAAAAAATCGACCCATAATATAATTGAACTGCTCAATTTGAAATGCAAATTATCATCATCATGCTCACTTACCTAAGGGCAACACCGAGCTGGCAATGCCCTTCGCCAGGCGGCCCTCTCTCGTTTGCATGCACTGCATGGTGAAAGGCAGAGAAATGGCACTGGAACAGGAGCCCACTGCCACCAGAATCGCCGGCAGAATGGTTCGATAGAGGCGGAAGGCGCTGGATCGGGTGAAGAGGAAGAAGACCATCGGGTAGAAGAGGAGAAGGACGATGGCGAAGGCGAGCAGGAGGATGCCGTAGAAGAGGACCAGCTGGACGGCCACCTCGCCGATTGACTTCATCTTCAGCGCCTCGGTGAACATCCAGCAGAACATGCCCGCCGGCATTAGCCTGTGTGAAATGATTAGAAAGATGATTGAATTTAGAAATTGCAGTAGCAGCTGTCACAACTCTTTTTCCCCACTTTACCTCAACAGAAAGTCCATGCTGCTGTTGACAATGGTCAGCGTCTCGGTGAGCAGCTGCCGAACGGCGGCCGTCTTCACCGGGCCCAGGTGCTGCAGGAGCATTCCCAGCGCCAGTGAGAGTGAGCAGATGCCGAGGAAGTTCGCCTTGAAGGAGGGCGTCGACCTGGAAATCATCTTTGGAATGCTGGCGCCTTCTTTTTCATCCGAAGCTGCTGTTGGCCAGACGACCTCGGTGTGCGTGAAGCCGGTCATGAAGAGAATGGAGACGACGTTGTCGGGGACGATGTTTCTGGAAAAAAAGGTAATTGAGCAAAAGTTCTAAACCCTTCTTTTTTTGTGTTCTAAACTTTATTATTACAGTATGACATTGTAGACCATGTCCGTCCGCTCGGTGTTCTTCTCCAACTGACTTCTTAGCTTTTCGACTTCAGTCAGAACTATCAACCTGCTTTTTGGGACACTGTCTACCGCAGTTTTAAAATCAGCTCCAGGCTGGAAGAAGGCCATCAGCGAGAGGCCCACAAAGACGGTGATGGAGGAGAAGGCGATGAAGAAGATGAAGGTCCACATTAGAAGCCGCTTTGGGTCGATGGCCTCATCATCAGCTTCATCGTTGGCCGCCACCGTCTTTACAACGCTTCGATCGGAGAAGAAGCCTGGTTAGAAAACAAAACTTGGTAAGTGATCCAAAGTTTTTTTTTGTAAAAACTTACTCGTCGAGAGCGAGGCAATGAGCAGCGGAATGATGAGAATGAGAAAGGCCCGAATAAAGAGCAGACTCGGCAGACTGAGGTAGCGCAGCAGATTCGGGTCCACCTCCTGGTCGGGGCCCCAGAAGATGGCCTTCACGGCGAGGCCCACCAACAGGCCGGCCACCACGCCGATGATGGCCTTCAGTGAGGTCTGATTCTCTGACCAAAAGACGGCCAACTTGGCCCTAAAAGTGGCCGTCATTTTTTGGTGAATGATTTTGTTTTAGGTAATTTTTTCTTGTTGACAATTTTCGAGCAGCCAAGTGTTGATATGCTGGCATTATGTGTAGCTGTACTGCCTTTTGTCAGTCGGCAGACAATATCTCTCCCTTTTGAAATACACTAACCTCGAATCTTATCAGCATCTTGTGATACTTGTGATACTTTTCTTTTCACCGAGTGCAATTGAGGGGCTTGCACTTGATTGACAAATTTTGAGCAATTTTCTTTTCACTTTTCATTTTACATTTTGATTGAAGATCGGAAGTGCCGCCGCTGTTGCTGTTGCTGCTGCTGCTGCTGCTACCGCTCACATTGATTTTCTCCTTCTCCTTCTTCTTCTTTGACAAGCTAATGAGGATGTCATTTAGCGTCGATGCAAAACGATTGACGCTGATTTCACTTGGCACTTGGTGCTCTCTCTTTCTCCCTCGCACTACCAGCGCACTACCGTACAGTAATGTACGGTGACATCTTTTCTGCTGTCTCCCTCTCTCTCTTTTCCGACTTTGACAGATCAGGCAAGTCAGACTTTGCTCTCCAGGTTGTTGTCAGCAGTGCAATCGAGGTAGTCTGTCTGTCTTCATCAACAGCAGCAGTGCAAATGTTTTTGCTATCTTTTTCTTCCTTTACTTCTCTCATTTGCTCTCCAACATCTAATTGACTAGTCATGTCAGATGTGTTTATGTTAGGAGATGTGTGTGCACTCCAGGTTTCACATTTTTTCTCTTTTGCCTTTTATATCAAGCGACCTGCACCTTGCAATTTGTCACTGTTTGTCAGTTGCTCACTGTCTGAGTTATTGAGTGAATGTTTTCGCAAGGTAGGGCAAATTAAAAGATAGAGTAAGAAGAAAGAGATAAATGTGTTGTTTTTTTCTGAAACGAGTTTTTGTATCCACTTTTTTCGTTTCATTTCATTTCAGCTAAGTGGTGCCGCTTTCTCTGGCTATTACTTGGCTTGTCTTTGACAGCAAGCAGTGCTTTAATGCAAGGTGATTTTTTGTGCCTTTTCTTCTTCAAAAAACTACTTTAGTTTCTGTTTGCTGTTAGCTGAACCGGGACCGGGTTTGCTTGTTTGCTCCTGCTTCTGCTGTTGCTGCTGCTCTGAAATGCACTAATTGACAGACAGGCGCATCTTTCTGGTGCCTACACACACACACTTTTTTTTACTGTCGGACTGGTTTAAAGCAGTCCAGAAGAGAGCTGTCCAACAACAGATCTCGAAAATTAAAAATTCTGCCAAAAAGAATGCCAAATTCAATGATGATGATGATGCTGATGATGATGAAGATGGAAATGCGTCAACGGAAACGGATGAATATGTGCTTTTATTGTTATTATTTAGTGTGTGTGTGTACAGGAGGCTTCAAAGCAGCACTGAATCTGCAGAGAGAAAAAGAGAAAGAGGAATCTCTGGTACACACCGGTAGAATAAACAATCTCTACTGCAGCCGGTGCTGATGCTGCTGATGCTCGAAGTAATTACCAATTACTAATTAGGCCGGCGGCCGGGGTGAGCTCGGCGAAATGTAAAGAAATGATTAAATTAGTGGAATGTGTCCTTCTGTGTGTGTTTGGTGCTGAGGATTGGGCATGAAATGGGGTGGAAGTGGAAGATAACTGAGGAGGAGGAGGGAAATGGATGGAAATGACGACGGCCACGCGGCAGTCCTTGAAGCACTTGATGCACTGTGTGTTGGCAGAGGCGGTATTCATCAATGAAAAAAATTGCAGATAGCAGCAGCAGCAGTGGAACAAATGACAAAACATGTGCAGGGCAAAAGAATAGTGGCAAGTGATAAAGGATAGAGGTAAATATAGAATGGATAGAATAACTGTACAATAGGTGCTGCTGCTGTTGAAATATTTCGTGGGAAGGACCACGCTTGCGCCCACGAGCTTGGACTGCAGAATCAATCTGTTGTGTGCGGCAAGAAAGAAAATTGCAGTGAAGAGGAGGAGGAAGAGATAGGAAAATTGAATAAGAGGAGAGAAAGAGCGCGAAGTTCCAACATTGATGAGGAGACGGGCAATTCAGCTCAGCATTCTCTCTCTCTCATTTGCAAAGCTGAACTCGTGCAGAGCGCTTCTCAGCTTTCATATTATTTTCATCGGCAGGGCAATTTAATTTTTGTGTGTGCTTTTCTACTTTATTTATTCTTGCTCTTTTTCTTGAGCAGGTGATCTTATCAATTGTGTTTTGCTTTTTCTTCTTTTTCTTCTTTATCTTTTTTTATTGTTTGCTTTCTTGATTTTTCCTATCTACATCCTATGCACATGGTTTTGCATTACATGTAATTGTGCAGTTTAAGAAGTATAAGACAAAGCAGTTCAACATCTGCATCAGCAGCGGCAGCAGCAGTTGAAGCAGTAAGTAAATATGCTTAAAACTTTTATCCCCGTTTAGTGTGTCACTCACTAGCTAGCTTGAGCTGTGTCATTAGTCGAAACGTAGAAGAAAAAGAAGAAGGCAAAAACTTTAAAAGCTTGCCTTTTCACGCTACTCTGCGCTACTCTTTTCCTAAGCTAATTGAGGGTTTAAAATGGCTTTAGTTGTGCTTTTCAGTTTTTTTGAACTGAACTGAGAATGTCCTTCTTGTCTTGTTAGATTTAAGATGCATTTTCCTCTTTGTAAAATATAAAATAATAAAACCCAGATCAAATGCTTAAAAATTCGGTGCATTTTATTTTTTCCCCAGCAAAGCCAGTCAAAGAATGTTGTGCAGGAAAGTGGTCATGTGTCTCCAATGTGTCCTTTCTCTTCCTATGTTAAATGTTTGGTGGTCGCTTGGTAGAGTTTACCGTAGTCACTGAGAGTGAAGTATTAAAATCTAGCCTTCCTCTTTAATCATATCGCAATCATCATTCCCAGTGCTGCCATTTGTTGCTGAGCGGTCTTCTCTTCCACAAGAGAAATTCAGCTCGTTTTTATTATTTTAAAAAGTGCCTTTCCGCTAAGCTTCTTTTGTGCCCCTGCTAAATTACATAAAGAAGCTACAAAACCGTACAAAAAGCAAATATTATACGATTGCAATTTTTTTGCTCCGTAAGCACTGCTGCTGAACGAGCAAACACAAACGGGCAAATTTGCTATGCTGGCTGCATTCAAGAAAGAGGATCACACGGTTCTTTCCTTCTCTTTGAATGCTTGATTTCTAGTGTCTCTCTTTCTCTCTCAGTTTCAGTTTTTCTAGTTGTTTCTCCCATTTTCCCTCTCATTCTCTGTTCAACTCCTGCCTATTCCTGCTGCTTGATAATTCACGCTCGTTCTCTCGTTCGAGTTGTGTCTGCTGGTGCTGCTGCTTCAGTAATTAGATAAACATAAATAAATTTCCATTTGAATGAAAGTGAGAGGAGGTGGTGGTGGAGGAGGGTGAGGGTGATCGGAGGGTGATATGAGGTAGATATGCATGTTCGTTCGCCTGGTTGATTTGCTACGCTTCAAACATTCATCTCTGTACGGTAGCAGCAACAGCAGCAGCAGTTCACCCGGTACGGTGCTAGCCCGAATATATTAGATTACCACCACCACCGCCACCGTTACCACCACCAGAGACCAACCAAAGGGAAGAAAACGAAGAATTGGGCACCGGTGCCGAATAATCGAACCATTTTCTCCTCTTCCCTTGTCTTTAGCGAGAGAGTTATCTGAATTGGGAGAAAGAGAAAGAGAAAGGGAGTTCAATGAGAGAAAGGTAAATATTTGTAGGCGCCTCATTCTCTTCAATGAATCGCGCGAGAGTGCTTTTTTCTTCTTCCCATTCTTTGGTTCGGTTCGATGTGTCGGTTCAAAAGCTGCCGCTGAGGTTGAGTTTGGGTTTGGTTTGAGTTTGAGGAACCATCAGCGCCTAATCCCACAGCGTGTAAAAGAATTGCCCCCGCTGCCACCTTCTCTTCACGCTTCACCAGCAAATCAATGCAAGAGGATTTAATAATATTTGCACAGACCAATTTGCTGCTGCTGTCGGTGATTCCTCGTAGCCGACATCGTTGGAGAATGATTTATGGCTGTTTATTTGTACAGCATTTGTTCGGCAAGGAGGCACACAGAGAAAAGAGAGAGATTGCAGCACGTTATATTTCAGAGCTCGTGCGCTCGTCAGAGTAGCAAAAATGATGTTTTTGCCTGCCGATTTCTCATTCTCCTATTTTTTCATTTCTGATTGCTGATTTCTGATTTCTAATAAATATTCGCTCATGATGATGATCATCAGCTTTTGACGAGCAGATGCTCTTTCTCTCGTCTTTTGAACTTTTGAGCACTTTTGAGCACTCAATGCTCTGAAACTCAGTTTTTCCTTTTTCCTCCTCCTCTTCTCTCATTCTTCGTCACGGACTAATTAGTGGTAATTAAATTCTCTTCCCCTCTTCCACTCTCATTGCAGGCATTCATTTCAATTGCTCATCGTCATTAGTAGTAGAGGAAGAAGGTGGTAGTTATTTAGCTAATGAAAAATGCGCCCACACGCACAACAGTAGATAGCAGAGATACAGACAGACAGACGGCGAACAGACGAACTGCGGACAGCAAACAATGATCGCCAACACTTTATAATGGACAAATTGAAAGTACTGAAGTGCATCGCTAAAGTGTGAACTCAAACTGAAACTCTTTGGCTACATTGTTTTATCTCGGTCTGGACAGTTTAGCCTGTGTGACAGTGTACTCATTATCATTGCCATTACCGCCAGAACAACTTACGACAGCCACCTTTATTTTCTTCTTTTCTTCGCTCTTTTTGCCGTTCATCAATTAGCAGTAATCATAATAAATTAGCGAGAAATGAGGCAAATTTTTTTCGGGCCTTTTTATGCTAATGGGCGCTGAGTGAGTGAGTGAACAAAAGTGAACGAAAGTGCTGCACATTTCATCAGAAATTCGTGTTTCGGCGATAAGAGTGCAAGGAAGAGCAGCAGCAGCAAGCTCTAGTTTTGCATTCCCAATTAAGCAGTGTCAGTATCTCTTTTAATTGTCGGACTGATACACAGTGTATGTGTATGTGTATGTGTTCCTAGGACGATTACCCCTAGCACCATCACGACTAGTGCAACCTCGACCATCTGTGACGAATACCAAATGATGATTTGCTTAATTTTTTCCTTTACAGTTCTTTCAAAGAGTGCATTGACTAAAGAGTGGCCAGAGGAAAAAAGGGATCAACAAAAGCAAAAATGACCACCACCAAAATCCTACTCTCATTTGCTTTTTTCTTGTTCTACCATTTTAATTCTTGAACTGCGGTTTTACTAAAATCTGAAAAAGAACAAATTAAGAGAAATGTCGGCAGTTTCCCCGGTCAACTCGATCACCGAGGCTTCAGTTACTGAAGCAGCAAATAAGAAGAAGCTGCTGGACGGTGGCGGTGGCTGTCAGCTGATCAACGTCAACATCACCAGCTCTTCACCGCCGGACCGGGAAGTGGGCGACTGCGAGGACAGTGGCGGTGAGGATGGCGAGGATAATGGTAACAGTAATCACGACGAGAGCAGTGAAAACCTTCATCATCAGCCAAATCAGCAGACCACCACCAACAGCAACAAAACGATGTCCATCATTCGAGCAAACAGTGCCTCCCATGGAAGTCGGGTGAACTCCGCAAACAGCCAGGGGTCAACTTGCGGTGGTCCACAGGGAAGTACTACTACTACTACTACCGCTCGCAGTCAGTGCAACTCGCGCAAGTCCTCCACCATCACCTTCCAGACGCCGGACATCAAGCGACCCAACTCGACGACGGGCATTCCCACCACCTCAGGCCTGCTGCCCAGCAGTCAGTCGCTGTACAACAGTTTTGATCAGCAGAATGAAAATGTCCTTCAGAATCACCACCATCACCATCAACAACAGCAGCAACAGCAGCAACAGCAGCAGTATCACTACGGTGGAAATCAGCAGCCCCAACAACAGCATTATCAACAGCCTCATCAGCAGAACCATCCTAATTATCCGCGGCAGCAGCAGTTTATTCAGTACAACGCCGATATCGATAACAATTACCACATGATCGGCAACAACTGTGGTCCTCAGCCGCAGATGGTGGACGCCGAGACGCCCGAGCTGGACCTTTTCTCTCCCGGTTTTGGCTTCAACCCAGTCCGAGAGAAGGCCGCCTCGTTGACGCTGCCCGACCCAAAGTTGCACCTTCTTCGGAAGGGCTCCTCCAACCCTTTTCTAACTACCTCAAACAGCAGTCACAGCGGCCAGTGGAGTGGTAATGGTGGGAACAATGGTGGCAACCACAACCACAGCAGTCAAAACTACAACGGCAATGGCAATAATCCCAACTACCATCAACACAACCAGCCGCACCCAAATCACCAAGGTCACTCCCATCCTAATCAAAACCACCGAACCGGCCACCGAAACAGCAACAGCAGTGCCCAGTACAACCCATACGCCAATCAGTACAACTCTCAGTCGAACAACCAGCAGTCAAACAGCGCCTCCGTCTCGCCGGGGCAGTACAGCCTGCCCAGCGGCGGCCGAACCTCCATCATTCTCAATGGAAACATTCTGCACTCCATTTCGCCACTTCCGCCGGGACGACCTCCTGCTCCAGGAAATAGTGGAGGCTGTCTAACACCTACAAACCTTTCAATTCACGTTCAGGACGCCAGCCAGCTGACGGGAAGCGTCAACTTTGCCGACGTTCGCTGTCTGGCAACTCCAGGAGGAGTGGGAGGTGGCTGTGGGAGTTCGCTGAAACCTCGAGGCTCGACGATGTCCACGATGACCACTACGGCCCACCGTTCCTCGTACATTGGCGACGACGAGCACACGCACCTGCATCAGCAGTACCTGGCCACGACGGGCCGGAAGGATACCATCATTTCGATTGGACGTAATCTGCAGATTCAGTTTCGAAGTCCGTCGACAAGTGGGCTGGCCTGGCGGTACCGGACACGGCTGGAGAAGTTTCTCCTCTTTCTCCTCACCGCCTTTGGGGTGATTGCCTTCAGTTACTTCTTTATTCCCATGCCTAGTGAGGAGGGTAAGTGGTGGGGGTGATGATAACAGGAGTTGTCTATAAATTATCGTAATTTTTTCGGTAGATCTCTCTCCGAAAACCTGCACGACGATGGAGTGCGTCAAGACGTCCGCGTCGCTTCTCAACGCCATGGACCTCTCGGCGGATCCGGTATTTTCCTCAATTTTTTTCGTTTTTTAGAAAATAGTAGTAATGACTTTTATACTTTTTTGGACTACAGTGCGAAGACTTCTTTCAGTTCGCCTGCGGCACCTGGGTGAAGAAGCACGTCATTCCGGAGGACCGCTCCAGTCTGAGCACCTTTGAGGTGATGGCCGATGATCTGCAGATTATACTCAAAGGTAAGCATATTTTGAAATGAGATGAAATGTGTCTGCTGAAATATACTCGGCATACTACAACGGTGTGTCTGAATACTAACTGTACTGTTTCTGTACCTGACCAGACCTGCTCGAGCAGCCGCCAAACAATGACAACAGCGCCACGCTGAAGGCCAAGTTCTTCTACAAGTCATGCATGAACGTCCGTGAGTATTCTTTCACTTTCTTTTCCATCTTTCTTTTCCTTCTATTCAAACATTGCCAGTTTTTTTATTTTATTGTGTATACTTTGTTAGTCTGAATGAATGTAGTCACATCATCATTTTATCTATCTTTTAAAGTTGGAGCGTTGCATCTTTTTCCTTCATTCTCTTCCAGTGCTCAATTTTTCATGAGCTCAGCATTGCACTACACAGCTACTTCTCAATTAGGTGTGCACTGCTTGTTAGCAGTAGTGAAGGAGCGAGGAAAGATAGGTTTTAGGCAGATGTAAAGTAGAAAAAATGAGAAAAATCCAGAGTGCACCTACCTACCTACCTCATCATTCAGGTTGGACGGTGCAGTGATTGAGCGAGCGAGTGAAAAATGCGACCTTACATCGGAAGAACTTTAATTTAAATGTAAACTGCTGTTTCTGCTTCTGCTTTTTCCTCCCTCATTACGACCGCTAATCCGGCCACTTTCAGGCAATAAATAGTGCAATTTTAAATTTTTTCTCCGTACTGCCACACTTTGATTGAACACACATTCGTTTGATGGGTTATGATGGTGCTGAGCACTGTGTAACGAGTAGAAGGGAAATGGAAAAGGAAAGAGAGGGGGGGGCAATGCTAATGGAATCAGCACTGGTGATCACCCTGATGATGCTCATCCAGTGCATATTTCCGTTTTCACTCTCCCATTTTTCTTTTCTTTTTCTGCTGCTGCAGCAGCACGCACTAACAAACAGGGCAATTTACGTATTTGAGTGTGTGTATGTGGATGTGTGTACATTGCTGTACGACGGAGGCTGAACACACACACACAAACACTGAGCAAAATTGAATTGAATTTGATTAAGACTGTACCGACCACCATCACCACCACCACGGCTGCTGTTTTTTCTTTCTTTCTTTCTCCTGAACAGATGGCCCTTGAAGAAAGCAGCAGTTCTTCTTCTTCTGCAAACATCAAATATGTGTGCGTAGTAGTAGTAGTTTTTGCTGGCCACTTCTTTTTTTGTTTTTCTTTTCTTTTATCCTCTGCATCTCCATCATCATCTTCTGCTGACCACTGTTTGTCGAGGATTCAGAATTCAGGATGCAGGGCTTATTAGTGGTGGTGGTGGTGGTGGTCGTCGTGGTGGTGGTTGTGTGCTCTGTGTAGCAGAAGAAGGCTGAAAAGGAGGCCCAGATCAGCCGAAAGGCATTTTTCATTGAAGTGCGAGCAGCAGTCTAACCAGCAGCATCCAAAGTCCAGCCAACCGAGGATGCACTCGAAAAGAAAGGCATTGCCATTGTTCGCTTCACTACACTTTTTCTTCCCTGTTCTCTTATTTTTTTTCTTGTGTTTTAAAAACGCAGCAACCAGCAGTACCACCACCAGCAATTAAGCAGGTACTCTAGGTTCGTTTTTTGCTGGTGCTGCTTGTAGTGGTGCTTCTTTCGCTCCAGTGACGCTCTCTAAGCTGCTGTTGTCGGTTTTTTCTGGTGAAACCTACTGTTTCACAATAATAAGGCTGAGGCATGGATCGATTGGTGGTGATGGTGGTGGTGAACAGAGCGCGTGATCTTGCTGCGGTTGCCACTCTGTTGATGTTGCCTCCGCTGATGTGCCAACATCAACCGGGGTGGTGGTGGTGGTTAACCACACTGAAAGCATCACTATCAATGGCTTTTACATTTTCTGGAAAAACGGGAGAGAGAGGGTCGGTGAGCTCCGTCGGGAGCTGCTGCTGCTGCTGCTGTTGCAGGAAAACGGCAGTGATGCCAATTTAAAGTCGATTGCTACCACCACCACCGTAGTCGGTGACACACAATGCACGCACGGCACTTTACGGGGGCGATTACCGTTGCTGTTTCTGCCGCATCTGTCATAGCATCTTTGCAATTGTACTACTTTCTCTTCCTTTTCCTTCAATAATGCATTACACTGTTGCCACATTTGATTTGCAGCAGGAGCACACACACATACACACACATTCGCATCCAAGTTAAGTAAGACGTTTAATATGGCCCCTGGTGAGCAGCCCAGCAGAGCAAGAAGAAGGGATGTTCAGAAAGAGAGAAAGAGAAATTGTTGAGCAAACGTCCTAGTGTACAACTCAAAAAATTGGTGGCGGTGAAGTGGCCACAGGAGACTGTTGAAAGTTGCTGAGCTATTGTTGAGCAGGCATCTTTTGAATGCCTGCAAATGGCCTGACGATTGGCCTCTTGTGCCTTCTTGATTCGCCTTTCTTTTCTTTTTCCATTCTCTTTCAGCACGTAATGAGTGCGCGTTAGCAAAACGGTGTGTGTGTGTGTGTGTTTGCGCGAGTTTGCAAATCGGAATTATTCAATTGATTCCCCTCTGTCACTCATTACTTACTGACTTATGGCCACCACCTACTACTACTTAGGTACTCAGACACTATTTTGGGAACAGAATGATCGCATTATCATAGTAGTGATCAGGAGTGTGTGACTGCGGGCAAATTTAAATTTGATGTTTCTTTTCCTACTTTTATATCTTTCAAATGGTTTATTAAATTCAGTGCCAGCAGGCAAAAAATACTTTACATATTGTTTGATCGTTAAGGGGGGACAACGCGCACACAGCAATTTTTTTCAAATTTTTGGTTTTCTTTTTAAGTCAACAACTTTTTTCAGCAAGATCTTGAATCACGCAGGTTCCATTATCTTCAAAACGGGTAATACCACAAAAATGATCGAGGTGTCAAATGAAAGATGACAAAATTATCTAGATTTTGTCTGACTCGGATTTTTAAATTTCAGTTTTGTTATATATTTAAAAAACATTTGAAATATGCACAAACTCTATGTTAAGTCAGTTTTCAAAGTTTTTCGTCTTTTACCATCATTCAAAAATTATTATCTGAGACGTCAAACTACTTAAAAATATTTTGAGTCAGACAAAATCTAGATAATTTAGTCACCTTTCATTTGACATTTTGATCAATTTTTTGGTGTTACTCGTTTTGAAGATAATGGAACCTAAATGGTCAGAACACTAGTGTCGTTACCGACAGCGACCCACTCATCGGATGACCATAATATTAACACAAAACTGTTCTACATGAAATTTTTAACAATCCTTATTAAGTACATTCTTCATGAACATCATAGTCACTCCAAAATCAAAATTTGAAAAAGCAGCTAAAAAATGCGCAGTGTCCCCCTTTAAACAATTCTGTTTAAACGTTGCTACTCTAAGCTTTTAAAAAGCGCATTTTTTCCTTTTTATATTCACAAAAATAAAACCACTTCCGTTCATAACCAAACACTTTTGCACAGAAAAAATCGAAGCCATCGGCGACGAGCCAATTCGCGAGGTGCTCGACAGCGTGGGCGGCTGGCCGGTGCTCGACCGCAACTGGGACCCCGATGCGGTGCACTACATCAAGCGGACCTCATTTGCCGGCATCGCCAACAATCCGGGCTCTTCCGGTTCGGCAGCAGCCGCCGTTGTTTCCGTTTCCGCCTCTAACTCTGGCTCTAGTTCACCGATCACCTCGGCCAAGTCCTCCTCTTCCTCATCCTCTTCTTCTTCTTCCTCATCCCAAAACTCCCCCGGCTCTTCTCCATCTCTAAAACTAAACTCCCGACGCTCTTCAAAGATGCCCCTCACCATTGAGAATCTGCTGGGAAAAATCCGCGGCGACTACAACCAACCGATTATAATTGAGCAGTACGTCGGCCCCGATGACCGCAACTCCTCGCACAACATTGTCCAGTTTGACCAGACCAGCTTCGGGCTGCCCAGTCGGGAGTACTTTCTGAAGGAGGGCCCCAATAAGGAGAAGGAGAGCTACCTGGCGCTGATGGTCGACGTGGCGGAGCTGTTGGGGGCGGACCGGGCCTATGCCACTGAGCAGATGGCCAAGGTGATTGACTTTGAGACGGAGCTGGCGAATGCGAGCATGCCAGAGGCGGACCGCCACGATACGAGCGCTATTTACAATAAGAAGACCATTCAGGAGTTGAGGGACGCCGTGCCGGAGTTCGATTGGATGGCCTACCTGAGCAGCTTTATGCCGCGGGAGGTGAAGTTGGAGGATGAGGTAGTGATCTACTCCATTGCCTACTACCGGGCGATGGGGAAGATTCTGGCGAGGACGGCTCGGCAGGACAAGCGGGTCATTATCAATTACGCCATTTGGCGGCTGATGAAGAGTCTGCTGCCCTTCCTGGACGGCGAGTACGGCGTACGGCGAGCAAAGTTCCGCAAAGTCCTCTTTGGCATCAGTGCCGACCGAACCCGCTGGAGTCAGTGCGTCGAACTGGTCAATAAGAAGATGGGCATGGCCGTGGGGGCGCTCTTCATCCGCGACAACTTTGATCCGAAGAGCAAGGAGATCGCCATTGAGATGATCCACAATATTCGGCAGGCTTTCAATGAGCTGCTGTTGGTTAACGATTGGATGGACGAGAGTACGAAGGTGTTGGCGGTGAGTATTATTTAGGTGATCGTTTCAAAGATAGAGTCATTTTTTGGTACTTTTTGGACATGAGTAGAAGGAGAAGGCGGACGCCATCAACGAGCGCATCGGCTACCCAGATCTGTTGACCAATCCGATTGAGCTGTCAAAAGAGTACGACTTTGTAAGTGTGATTTGAGAAAATTTTTTTCTTTTTTGTGACATTTTTTGCCATCATCAAGCTTGAGGTGCACGAAGACAAGTTCCTCGAGAACATCATCAGCGTCTTCACCTTTGAGTCGCACAAGAACCTGATCAAACTGGGCACCTCGGTGGACAAGGACAGCTGGACGACTGATCCGGCGGTGGTGAACGCCTTCTACTCGCCCAATAAGAATGACATCGTCTTTCCGGCGGGCATCCTCCAGCCGCTCTTCTACTCGCACTACTTTCCCAAGTAAGTCATTTAAGTTTTAGCTTTAAGCTTTTTTACAAAAACAAATCAAAACCAGATCTCTAAACTACGGCGGCATTGGCGTCGTCATCGGCCACGAGATAACGCACGGATTTGTAAGTGCAAACTTTGACTAGGAAAAATAGTTTCTAAAATTAACATTTTGAAAAATAGGACGATCGTGGCCGTCAGTTTGACAAGAATGGCAACATGAAGCAGTGGTGGAACAATGCCACCATCAAGCGTTTTCGTAGTCGGACGGAGTGCATCATTGACCAGTACTCCAGCTACGTCCTCGAGGACATTAGCACCAATGTCAACGGAAAAATGACCCAGGGCGAGAATATTGGTAAGTGATGATGGTCAGCAGGCCAACAAACACTAATGAGCAATCATCTGTTTTCCATCTGTTTGTTTATGATGCAAATCTGGGCACTACTCTCATCATCATCATCATCATCAGCGTAAGCAATCATAATAATAATAATTTTTGCCATACAGTTTGTTTCCTCATCAAATTTTTTCTTATTCCTCACCTTTTCAGCGACAATGGCGGCGTGAAGGAGGCCTATCTCGCCTTCAAGCGCTGGGAGTCGCAAAACGGCGTCGAGCCCCTGCTGCCCGGACTCAATCTGACGCACGACCAGCTTTTCTTCCTCAACTATGCCCAGGTGAGTTACTCTGGTTGGGGAAGAAATTAGTGAAAAGGTTTAATAAGAATATTCTTCTCATTTATCGCTCATTACGTTTCGTTTCGCTTCGGTGACTGCAATTTTCTGTGTTCTCTTACACTAGATCTGGTGCGGCTCCATGAGACCAGAGGATGCACTAAACAAGATTCGCTCTTCAGTGCACAGTCCTGGTCCTATTAGGTAAGAAAAACATTCTAAGGTTTCCAGAAATGAATCTGGTTTTGATTTTTTGTTGTTTTTCTTTTCACCTTCACCTTTCCTATCATCATCATTTTTTTTCTTGATCATTATCATTATCACCTACAGGGTCCTTGGACCGCTGTCGAACTCGTACGACTTTGCGAAGGCGTACAGCTGCCCGGTGGGAAGCAAGATGAATCCGGTGAAAAAGTGCTCCGTTTGGTGAACTGCTGCTGCTGAACGCATCAATGAATCAGTGTGCTGCTGCTTCTGTTTTTGCCGTTGCATTATTTAGCATCTGCACCGAAAAGCACTGGTGTGTTTTCTGTTCTGTTCTATGGATACAAAAAGTGTCTCTTCTTCAGGGGTGGGAATCGAGTCCACTTTTCCGTTGTAGCTACACAGCCAACGTTACGCGCCTTCTAGCGTTGGCTGTGTAGCTACAGCGGAAAAATTGACTCGATTCCTACCCTTGCTCTTCTTTTTTCTTCTTTTACTCTCGTATCCTTTTTGGAAAAAACACAGAGATGCACTACTTTGGTTTTTCTCAAAGAAAAAATGTACTTTTTTCATCATTTTTGCGGCAAATTTTCTCTGGATTGTAGTAGCTATTCGGCTTTGTTTATTCCTTTTGTTTTTCCTCTTTCTTTTTGTTAGTTTCTGTTTCTCACTCTCACACTCTCTCATTGTACTCCACACACTCTATCCACACCATTCATTGTGCATAAGATGATGACACCGACACACACTTGACTTGTACTACTTATCATCCACTTACTTGCTATGTTAAACAGGGAGGGGCACACTTTATCACACACACTTTATTCCTCATCATAATCAAATATTGATTCCTCATTATTAAAAGTCTATAAACTATTACAACACAAGAAAGCTAATTGGTGTTCCAAATCATCATTTTTAATTTCATTTTTTAAGTTTTGACAATTTGGGTCGCCTGTCGTGTCACTCTTCGCTCATTTCGGTCGTTGAGAGTTTGATAGTGCTGTTGCCGTTGCTGATCACTGCCACCTTTTTCCGAGAAAAGAGTTGGCAAAGATGTGGTAGTTGAAGTGGAAGCGAAAGAACCCACTGAAGAATTATCATCTGTGGAAATCGCTTCTCCGCTTTGACCTCCTGCGGAGACTTCCGCCGATTCAATGGCCGTCTCATTGCCGCTGTTATTTGACGCCGAAGACTCGGCGGTCAGTTCTGGTATTGCCTCTTCAGCAGGAGGCGGTGGCGGGGCACTACCCGGTGTGGGAAAGTTTAGGCCGACGCAGGCTCCATCGACGCACTAGATTGTTTTTAGATTAAAAAGTTTTAATTAATTTAAAGTTTAGAAACCCTTCATCAATTATTTACTCTCGCCTGATACGGCCCACAGCGGACAAAGTTGGGCGTCACATTTTCAGTGTAGGTTATCTTGCCGTTCATGCGATCGATGATGCGACAGTAGGTGCGGCAGAGGTCGCCGTTTAGATTCTGTCACATAATAGCAAGCAAGCAGGCACCGGAAGTAGAATTAGCGGATCAGCAGTGGCATCAATAATATAATAAATTAGCACAACAAAGTAAGTCGTTAGGCGGATTTAGTCGGAATGAAATGATATCCTAAGGATACATGAAAAAAGATGGTCGTACCGTGACTGCATGCGAGCGAACGCCCAGCCCATTGTGCAGCTTTTTGCAAAGGTAGTGGTCAATATGGGTCGGCCAGCGGACCATCTTCGGAATGAGCTCTGCAGGAGGTAAAAAGAAAGTGATTAGACCAGAATTTGATGAATCATCAGAGGCAGGCAATAACTGCTAATAAATCTAATGTTTGAAGTGGAAAAGCTGTCACAGCAGTGGAAAGGAAAAACCACCCCCTGTTGCTTTCTATTTTAACTGAAACTATACAGGTGTGCTCAGTGCCAATGGCAAAATCCTTGGAGAGAGGAATATGTGGTCTACTGGGGCTGCAAGCCCAGAGGCCAGAGGACACAGAGCACATGTGTTCACCGTCTCTTCCTCTTCCTTCTTCACTTGGCACTGAACAGCAGCAACCACAACTTTTCCTTTTTCAATCTCAACTTTTCTTTTCGTCATTTCTCATCATCTTCTCTTCAACCCAAACATCATGCCACCTCGTCGACCCCTCCCTGATCTGGTGCTCATTGGGGTGTTCAAGCAGCTGACACCCAACAGTCAACTGACCGCCAGCAGAATGAGCAACCGATGTTACCTGCTGGTGCGCGCTGCCAATCGAAGGGTGAAGCTGCTGAACATCTCCGATTATCACCATGAGTTTGCCATCAGCCCCTTCAATTTCTCGTACAAGTTTAACGACTCACATTCTAATCAATTTGGTGTGTTTTCCGGCCCTCCGGTTAATCCGTTAATCAGCAAGTGGAACCGCCTAAAGCTGTCGGACACAAAGAAATTTGATATATCGACTGTGGAGCGCATCGTCACCATCTTCTCCGCCGTCACCTCGCTTACATTTTCAGCCACATACAATGATCACTGCGAGGAGCTGATTGCGCTGCTGCAGCAGCCCCAGTGGGCCACCCAACTCACCAGCTGTGCGCTTTTTCCAGCCGTCCGGAAGAGTGAGCAAGTAATGCACCGCCTGACAGCCATCATCAACGCTCTTCCTGCCTTGCAGCACCTGGCCTATGACTGGTGGAGTAGGGAAGTGTCGGATGGAGAGCCGGTGAAACTGCCCGAGCTGACCATCCTCTCCCAGTTGAAGACCATTGCTGTTCACTCTATGCCCAACTCAGTGCTCTCAGCCTTTGAGCGGTCCATTGATCGTCACGCTGCCGGCAATGCCGACCTGCAGGTGTATCTGCTCTCCTGGAGACATCAGCGCATCTTCGGCGATCCTCAGACTTTCAGTGAGTCCTTTCGCAGTCGCTTTGTTTGCTTCCAAGGACTCCCTTTTTATCTCGCCGATGTGCCTCGTCTCTGCAATCTGTTTCCCAGGCTCACCGCTTTGCCAGTTTACGGCATTAAGCCCGATCAGGTTAGGGCTCTTTTCAGCGCTCTTTCCCGTTTTAGGCAGCTGACTAGCCTTATGTTGAATGTGCAGTTCAATTTTCCACGAGAAGGGGATGAGGAGCCTGATACACTGCCGGCTCGTCCCGTTGATCAGCTGCACTCGGTTCGAGTGCTCACCCTTTTAGCGCCCAGTGCATCTCACGGTCAGCTGCGGTGGCTCAATCTGCAGTGGTCATTACCTCACCTGAAAACGCTCATTGTGCAGCATTTTTTCTGTAGAAGTTGTAAGATCAGCCTCAGTTATAATTTTCGTCAGGGAGCTTCCGCTTATGAGTTCTCCCAAGCTTTGTGTTGCCTTCGAAAGTCCTTTCTCAAAGTGCACAATGGAGTTCACCCCAGTAGGATCTTCATTCAGACGGATTTGTATAAGTATCGCTCTGCAGAGGAGCTGCTGCTGCTTGCCACTGATGCTGGACAGTGATTTTACAAACAATTCATTCATGTAAAACTATTTTTTTGCCAAAAATTATATGAATTGCATGCACTTTTGTATTTCAAACATCACTACACATTTCATTTTACAATTTTCAAAACTAGGGGATCTCCAGGTGTTCACCGGAAGATTTTGACTGGAGCGAGTAGAGGCGCCCCACCAGAAAAACAGAAATTAGAAAAACATTCTAAGATTGCCAGAAATGAATCTGGTTTTATTTTTTTACCTTCACTTTTTCTATCATCATCATCATTTTCTTGATCATGATCATCACCACCATTGCCACAGAGTCCTTGGGCCGCTGTCCAACTTGTACGACTTTGCGAAGGCGTACAGCTGCCCGGTGGGAAGCAAGATGAATCCGGTGAAAAAGTGCTCCGTTTGGTGAACTGCTGAACTGAACGCATCAATGAATCAGTGTGCTGCTTCTGTTTTTGCCGTTGCATTATTTAGCAGCTGCACCGAAAAGCACTGGTGTGTTTGTGTTTTCTGTTCTTTGGATACAAAAAGTGTCTTTTCTTTTTCTTCTTTCACTCTCGTATCCTTTTTGGAAAAAAGCAGAGATACTACTTTGGCTTTTCTTTTCTTACAAATGAAAGAAGAAAAAACAAACAAAAAAATGTACTTTTTTCAACCACTGTCTCTTTTTTTTGCGGCAAATCTTCTCTGGATTGTAGTAGCTATTCTGCTTTATTTATTCCTTTTGTTTTTTCTCCTTTTTGTTAGGTTCTCTCTTTCACTCTCACACTCTTTCATTGTACTCCACATACTCTATTCACACTATTTATTGTGCATAAGATGATGACACAGACACACACTTGACTTGTACTACTTAACCTCCATTTACTTGCTATGTTAAACAGGGAGGGGCACACTTTATCACACACACTTTATTCCTCATCATAATCAAATATTGATTCCTCATTATTAAAAGTCTATAAACTATTACAACACAAGAAAGCTAATTGGTGTTCCAAATCATCATTTTTAATTTCATTTTTTAAGTTTTGACAATTTGGGTCGCCTGTCGTGTCACTCTTCGCTCATTTCGGTCGTTGAGAGTTTGATAGTGCTGTTGCCGTTGCTGATCACTGCCACCTTTTTCCGAGAAAAGAGTTGGCAAAGATGTGGTAGTTGAAGTGGAAGCGAAAGAACCCACTGAAGAATTATCATCTGTGGAAATCGCTTCTCCGCTTTGGGTCCCTTGCGAAACCTCTGCCGACTCAATGGCCGTCTCATTGCCGCTGTTGTTTGACGCCGAAGACTCGGCGGTCAGTTCTGGTATTGCTTCTTCAGCAGGAGGAGGTGGTGGGGCACTGCCCGGTGTGGGAAAGTTCAAACCGACGCAGGCTCCGTCGACGCACTAGATTGTATTTTAGATTGAAAAGTTTTAATTAGTTTAAAATTAAAAAACGTTTCACCATCAATTATTTACCCTCGCCTGATACGGCCCACAGCGGACAAAGTTGGGCGTCACATTTTCAGTGTAGGTGATCTTGCCGTTCATGCGATCGATGATGCGACAGTAGGTTCGGCAGAGATCGCCGTTTAGATTCTGTCACATGATAGCAAGCAAGCAGGCACCGGAAGTAGAATTAACGGATCAACAGAAATAATAAATAAATTAGCACAAGAAAGTAAGTCGCTAGGCGGATTTAGTGGGAATGAAATATATCCTAAGGATATCAGAAAAAAAGAGATGGTCATACCGTTACTGCGTGCGAGCGAACACCCAATCCATTGTGCAGCTGCTTGCAGAGGTAGTGGTCAATATGGGTCGGCCAGCGGACCATCTTCGGAATGAGCTCTGCAGGAGGTAAAAAGAAAGTGATTAGACCAGAATTTGATGAATCATCAAAGGCAGGCAGTTCATCTTTCTCAATCTCAGCGCCAAACTAATCGGATCATACCCACTGGATCGCAGTGTACAAAAGCAGCTGGACTGCTGAAAACTAAGAGTACAACAACAATCAAAGAAAAAAGTATTTGGTGGGGATGATCGTAATGGCTGCTGGGCTCCATTCTGCTCGGTAATTTGCGGGCAAATGCGATACAGCCTCAGTGTCTCTGCTGGTGGTGGTGGTGAAGGTGCTGGGCAGATGACGTAGATGATCTCTACCGAGTATAAATACTGGTAGTATCATGGTGGTGAAATATTGAAAAGAGGAGAAAGAGAAGAGAGGAGGAGACCGGACAATGCAGGCGCAGCGAAGCAGATTAGCACTCTCTTCAGTGTGCACCTCGATCTGCACCGATGGCACCATTCAGTTTAGTTCAGTTTAGTGGCAACAACTGTCAACACAACACACTGTGCTGACCTTCTTCTTCTTCTTCTCCCCACATTGCAGTACCCATTTTTGTTTCTGATAGATAGATAGATGACAACAGCAGTGGCAGTGCTGGCCTGGCCACCTGGTCAACAAGACAACAACACAAACACACAAGTGCTGAAAAGTGCTTGAAATTGGTTTTTACAGTTCAAAACATCTGCTGTTGCTAATCTTTTTGCTGCCACTTTTCTCGTTCTTTCGCTTTTGTTTATTGTTTGTCAATAAATACTGCATGTCAAAGAAGTGAGTTGGTGAACAAAGAAGCTGTGTGTGTGTTAATTTAACGGGATTGACAAAGATTAAGGTAATGAAAAGAGAGGGAAAAAAGAAGGGGCAATGTAGTGGTGATGATGATGGGGAGGAGAAAAATTATTTACAAATGGTGATGGGAGAAGGGGTGGTCAACAAAATATAAATTAAAAAAACCTAGACTAAGTAGAGGGGATGGTGGTGATGGTGAAGTGGGCGTGGGGCTACTGAAGCTTCACCGGGTCAATTCTTGTGCCCTTCTTCGCTGATGCTGCCCAGGTACTCGGCGAGATGACTGCTGCCGCTGACATAGAGCGAAAGTTGAGCAACCGAGGGGCGGTGTCCTTGCCACCCTTGCCGCCTTTGCTGGCTACAAATGCGTCGCCGTAAATGTGGCCGCCGTCCAGGTAGCTGAGAAAGTCGCCGCCGTCGACCACGTAGCCGCTGTTCAGCTGGCCACTGCCAAATTCTGACGAAGTGGATGAAGAAGAGGAGGAGGTGGACATGGTCGTCAGTGCCGAAGAATCCTTGCCGTCATTGCCAAAGTCCACTTCAGGTCGGAAAATGTCCTAAAGAAAAAGGTTTGTCAAAAATTTTAATCATAACTTGTTACCATGCTTACCTTCCACGCCTTGCCACCCCTGAGCACCTTGGACACCTCAAAGAGCATAAAGAGAGGAATCATGGCCACCGAGGAGCCGGCCAGCGCGTAACCAATGTACTCCGTCCACAGTGGAAAGGTGTAGTCATTGTAGCGGACCGGCTGCAGCTTCGAAAGAACCAGACACAGAATGACGGCAATCACTACCGGGCAAATGTACTTGAACATAATCTAAAGAAAAGAAGTTTGTTAGAGCTTTTTATCGCGAAAACCGCTATTTCCACTTACCTTCCAGTAGAGGCGAGGCCAGACGTTTCGGCCCAGCATGCGGCCAATGTTGGCCAGGTGGCGGTCAATGCCGTAGACCCAGGCAATGGCCACTACCTCAGCGATGGCAATGGCAAATGCGGAGTACGGGACAGACCAGCTGTCCATCAGCTGGAGAATGTAGATGCCGGCCTTAAAAAGAAAAAGTTCATAAGTTCGAGCTTGGACAAAACTCCCCAAAAACCAGCGCCGTTCACATACCCCAGTACACATGGGCAGACCGCAGAGAAACATGATCAGGCAGACAAAGGCGAGCACCGTCAGCTTGCGCTTCTGCAGCTTTTCCGGCCAAAAATCGACCAGCGTGCTGACAATCGTCTCGGCGACGGTGAGAATGGTGCCAAAGCCGAGGGTGATCAGCATCAGAAAGAAGACCACCGACCAAAGGGGAGCGTAGGGGAGGCGAGAGAGGGCCGCTGGGTAGGCGACAAAGGCGAGGCCGACGCCCTGGTCGGCGGCCTGGTCAATCGGCTTGCCAATCGCCTTCGCCATGAAGCCAATGACGCTGAAGATGGCAAAACCGGCGTAGATGCTGGTCAGCGAGTTGGAGACGACGATGAGGAGGGAGTCGCTGAAAAGTTAGAGAAGTTAGAAAAGAAGTTTCTAAAATATCTTCAATGACTTACTTCATGGTATTATTGTAGAAGTGGTTGTAGCTGGCCAACGTAATGACGCCGCCCATCGTAATGGAGAGGCTGAAGAAGATCTGCGTGGCCGCATCCGCCCACACGTCCACCGACTGAAGGCGGGCAAAGTCCGGTTTGATGTAGTGGAGAATGCCCTCCATGGCGCCCTCCAGCTGAACACCATTGACCAGCAGAGCGGTGATCATCAGGTAGGGAAAGATGGCCGTAAAGTAGGAGATTTTGCCCAGGCTCTACAGATAGAGTAAAGCAGAGTTAGCAATCAAGCAGTTTAAAAACGACTTTTAGTTTGAACTCTCACCTTGGTCCCCAGCGACAGGCCAAAGAAGACGATGGTCCAGGCGGCGGCCAGGCTGATCACCAGGTGAGGGCGAAAGCCGCCTTCCAGGTCGTCGATGCCGGTGGTCATCTGCAGCACCTGGTGGTAGAAGAACTGCTGACTGGGCGACTGGGTGGCATTGGTGGTGATAATAACGCTTCTGGTGATATTTCCCATCAAGCTTGAACTGTTTGAAAGCAGTGTGTCATTGCTCTGAAAGAGGTGATCATCTTTGTGGTGGTGGTGGTGATTGAAGCAGGCCTCGGTGTTCCAGGCGTTGCCGCAGCCCGACCAGGGCAGCGAGGGCAGAGCGGTGAAGGAGGCGTAGAGGTAGTAGAGCGACCAGGCGACGATCATGTTGTAGTAGATGCCCACGTAGAAGTTCATGAGGAACATCGCCCAGCCGATGCCCTTGAAGATGGGCGTCAGGCGCCAGACTAAAAAAATCGAAGTTAAAACAAGAGTTTCTAAATGGGTTAGTCAACAAAACCAGTACCTTGAATGGTGCCCAGCGAGGTGTACTGGCCGATGGAGGACTCAAAGAAGAAGAAGGTGAGGCCGAGGAAAAGGAGGCTGAAGAGATAGGGAATGAGGAAGGAGCCTAGAGAAAAAAGGTTGAGATTTGCAAAATAGAACTCAAGGACAGCCGAACACTTACCACCGCCATTTCGGTAGCAAAGGTAGGGAAAGCGCCAGACGTTGCCCAAACCTGCAAACATAAACAAAAAAAGATGATGTTTCGCGTTTTAACCAAAACCCAAAACAAAAACAAAAACAAAAACCAAATCCCATGATCAACTTACCGACAGCATAGCTGAGCGCCGTGAAAAAGTACTCAAACTTGTTGTTGAACTTGTCACGGTCGCTGCTGGCGCCGGTGGACTTGCTCGCCTTACCACTGCTGCTGCTGCCGGTGCTGATGGTGCTGATGTCTACGGTCATCTTGCTGATGCTACTGCTGCTAAAAACTCAAAAACTGAGTGGACACTAAAAACGAAGCAGAAGGAGGTTGAGGAAGAGCGGTAGAAATCAAAAGCGGTGGATGAAGCCAAAAAAGGTAGAGATGAAGTTCATTCAAAGCAAATGTCGCTAAAAGAAGAAGAGGAAAAGAGATGACAAAAGACAGAAGACCAGATTGCGTGATGAAGATGATGAAGACAAGAGCACTTCAGCCGGAGCAGTCGACGGCGACTGACGAGCAAATGGGCAGCAGCGATCTGAGCACCGAGAAGACCTGGTCGTTAAGTACTGTGACAATGTACTGCCACCACTTCCACTTCTGCTGCTGTCAAAGGATGAGCAGACGCCGAAAAACGAAAGTTCAACACTGATTCGCTGATAATGGAAAGCGATGATGAAACACTTGCTTCTGAGTATTTTGTCAACTGTGATGAGTACACACTACTCAATGATGAGGTGATGATGGTGCATCAGGTAGCAGTAAAGGGGTGACTAAAGTGCATAGTTCCGAGTGCACGTCACTCTCGGCTGGCTGGCTGGCTGATTGGCTCAATGAATCGACTGACTGGCTGCTGCTGCCTCACTGGTCCCACACACACAAAAATTGACAAAGAGTTGGCGGCTCTGCTTCACGGAACTTAGCTCGAATTAAGCTGCTGTTGTTGCTGCTGCTGCGGTAGCCACTGAAGGATCACACGAAAGCTGCTGCCTGTGCACACTTCGAACGCCAAACGAGAGAGAAATTAGAGAGAAAGAGAATGCTGCTGCTGCAGTTTCGACTGCTGATCACCGCTGCCGCCGAACTGAACTGTCTGATGATTGAGCGCACAACGCTGCCAACCTCTGTGTTATATATCGATCATCCCCGTCGGCTTCATCATTCAGCAGCAGCACACATTGAAGAACAAACAAAAAGCAAACGACAGCAGTTGCAGAAATTGCAGTTGCAGATGCAGTTGCATTCACTGTACAGGTACAGCCGTGGTGATGTAGTGGTAATCGGATTTCAGTCTCAGTTTTTAGTATCAGGAGTTCCGCCTCAGGAGATGCTGCAGCAGCAATGAAAGGATAAAGAAGAAGAAAAAGCAATAAAAGAAGGAAGGTGTACTTTCCTTTTCTACCTTCTCTCCTGTTGTTTGAAGAGTTGATGGTGAACTGAGGAAGAGAAAAAGAGAGAGATGGCAAATGAGATGGTGGAGCAGCGATACTGTAAAAATGGCGATAATCACAATCACATTTTCAGTTAGTGGCGCCCGGCTCGCCCAGCTCGACTGCAGCTAATCAAACACACACTCTCGCTCACACATACCAAACTCTTCACGCCCGGTCACTAATGAACAAATCGTGGAGATCAGGCTGCTGCCTCCTCCTGTCACAATGCTGTTCACCTTCATTTCTCTACAGTGTGGAAAACTACCCACCTGGTGGTCAGAAGATGATCCTGGGGAAAAAAGCTCAAGCTAAAAAACTGCTAGAATAATAATGTTTTCTGTTTTTTCCAAGTGCACTCGCTTTGTTTCAAGTTCAACTCCAGTACCGAAGTTGTCACCCAGTTCTGGTGCACTTCTGGCGGGCTGCTGTTTTGGTGCATTGTTCCTGTTTTTCAGTAGCAGTACAGTGTTGACAACCTTTCTCCTTCTCATTCTCATCAGTCATCAGCTGTCAGACAGTCATTCATTCACCTTTTTTGTTGTTGTTGCTGCTGCTGCTGCCACTACCGTTGCAGATGTCGGACACTGAAAGAGAGAACGAAAACATGTGCTCTTGTTTTTGACATGTTTTTCTGTGTCTTTCAATCTTGTCCAAAATATCCTTCCCAAAAGTTATCAAAACCTTTTTTTCACCAAATACCCTCCTTTTTAGAGGTCATCCGAACTTTTCAGCGTACATCTCATCTCTTTTCTTCTTTTTTGCACCTTTTCTCACCTTCTTTTCTGTTCCTTCTCTACCTTTACGACAGCTTTATTGCTTTAATTAGTACTTGTTGATTATTATTATTATTAAATCAATTTTACTTTCAAAGCAAGAAAGAGGTAGCAGTGGCGTCGATAGGTTAATTAATTCAGCAGTGTAGCAGTAGTAGACAGAGTGCAGTAATCACAAACAGCTAAAAGTCTTTAGCAAATTAATCAGCCTTTGATCACTTTTTAACATTTTATCTCTTTTGTAACATATTCATTGTGCGTATCAAATAAATAAAAACTTGTTGTCAGGCAGCAGCATCAGCAGAAGCAGAACATCGTCATCATCCTCATCAGAATTGGTCGTGGACAATGTTATTCTAGGTGCATCATCACGTGCAATAGCAGTAAATATTCATATCACTTCACTTTTTGTTTTCTTTAATCCGTAGCATAACTTTGCAAAGAATCGCGTAAATAAAATTCACAGTTTCTCAGTACTTTGTCTGTGACATTGACTTCCAGCAAGCAGGCAAAACATAGAGTGTCACCGGCTAATTTCCCACTGTTTGTTTGTCTGTTTGATTGACTTTAGTGCAGCTTGTTTTCATTGCCAAGTGGCAATCTTTCTCAATTGATGACTTAGCTGGCCGATTAACTTTTTTGCATAAAATTTAACTTTTTAATGAGCGGTGAAATGTGAGAGAACGTGAAATCACCTTTCACAAAGTCGAGCAAGGTGTACTATTATTGTCTGCCTAATGATTTGATTAATGATAATTGCACAGAGAAGGAGTGAGAAAGAAGAGGGTAATGTTTGCAAATTGAGTTTACCCATACAGAGGCGATTGCACCTCAAGCAACTTTGCCTGTGTCCAAATTGCAAAGAGAAAATTCTGAGGGTCAGTTTTTGCTCATCATGTAATCTTATGCTTTATTACGTGAGAATAAACCTGCGAACAGCTAAAGTGAAAGTGAGAGCAATCAATTCTAACAGTAGTGAATAAAAACAGGGAAAGAGGATGAAATCTCTTTTTTCACTTCATTTCTCATATTCTTTCAATTTGAACATGTAACAGCGTAGGAGGAGGCAACACTGAAGCGTAAAGAGTGTCGGCTTTTACAGAAAGGTAATTACATAATGGACAAAGAATATGATGAAAAAAGTGGAAAAGTCAATTTAACGCTTCAGAAAAGCAGTTAAGCAGCTACAGATGCAGTACAGAACCTTTGCATTGTGCGTACACTTACGGACTCGATTGCAACTTTTTGTAGCTTTTTTGTTGTTGTTTTCAGCAGCAGTGTTGAGAAAACAATGTGTATGGTGTTTTTTCCATTCAGTTGATTGAATTTAACTGGAGAAAAAACAAAAAACAAAAAGACAAACAAACGTTGACAACTGTCGTCAACTGCAACAGCTAAAAACTAATCAACTAACTATAGCTGGCTCTCGATGCTTGTGCTAATCAGCTGCAAATTACGAAATTACTTTTTGTCAAGTTCTCTGAATTATCAAAAACAATACAGTGAAATTGAAAAAGTGTGACTCAGGCTCAGGCACTCTGAATTAGATCTATCCTGGGCGCGCAAGCTCGATTATCATTGAACGCGCCATCACACGCCTTGACCTACCTCGAGGAGCCGTTCTTTCTTTTTGTCAATGCCTTTCGAAGCGCTTTTCAAACAAAAAGCGACCTGTTTAGCAGTGTTCTGCCTTCTGGCGATGACAGTGGTTAGTCAACTCTTTCCACTATCTATCTATCAGTTTTAGTTTCTATCAACGATTGATTATTTTCCGTCCAGAACAACGACAGCAGTCTAAACATCATCACCATCATCATCACTCTGTGTGTTTGTTTGTTCAGCAGCAACGGCAGCGACGGCGAGAGAAATTGGGCAATGTGAAAGTGGACATGGAACACAAAAAAGGACATCTCTTTTTTGTTGTTATCACCACCATTAAATGATGGTGATCACGAACAGCAGACTGGTAGACCTTGGTATCCGCTGAAGCGCTCAGAATGTTCAACTCTTTCTTTCTCCGTGGCAACTACTCAGTTCAATGCAAAGGTTGCTGCTGCTAATTAGCCGACAATGCTGCCAACAATGGAGCTGCTAATCGACACGATTCGCTGGGTGAGGAGGAGGTATTTGCGTACCGGGAAGATGAAGGGAAAAGGGCGAGAAGGTATTCACCTCGGGTACACACATCAGTGGAGTTCAAAAGTAACATTTGTACAATTTTAATTGCATGCTATGAGGGGAGTTTATGAACAAAAAAAAGTAGGGGTGCAAAGCTCTGATAAAATGCAACAAAATCAAGTGCTGCCTGCAGAAACCGAAGAGGTCGAAGTCGAAGTTGAAGCTGAAGCTGAGGAGCCGGTGGTGACCATCTCGACGAGCAGGCGAAGTCGGTCAGCCAGCTCGCCGGTGCTGCGGGCGGGCTCTTTGCCGACGAACCGACCGGCGACTTTCTTTGCCACCGCCGTAAAGAGTTGGGCGGTCAGCTCGGTGACCTGCCACTCGACGATTGCCCGCTGGCAGGCCTCCAGCAGCAGGCGGTCCTCCTCGATGGTCCACTTTCGATGACTGGAGGTAACTTCCTCAGGGGTCTTGACCACCTCCTCTTCAGTCTCTTCCTCCCCCTCGACAGCCTCCTCCGCCACTGTCTCCTGGTCCTCCTCCCGAAGAACGTGCTCCACCAATTGGACCTTCTTCACCGAGCTGTTGTACTGGGGCACGTAGAGGCGGCCGCTGATGAAGCGAATGGAGCAGGACTCGCAGTGGCTGGTGATGCGTTGATCAGTTTTAGAAGTCGTCAAAGCTGAAGCTGAAGCGGAAGTAGTTGGCTGATCATCGCCGCTGATGGTCACTGGTGGTGGCTGATCGTTACTATTCGATGGCACTCGATGGTGACACCGCCGACAGGGACACTCGCTGGTGCCGTACAGCTGATCGGCCTTTCCTAGCGGCACTGTGACTCGCTCAAAGCGAAGACGCTTTTTTGACCGATGATTATCCTCATCTTCAACCTCTTCAATTTCTACGCCTCCTTCTTCTTCCTCTTCATCGTCCTCATCCAATCGAAACTCCTCAAAGTCCTCCGGACTGGCGTACAGACAGGCCGGCGGGGCGTCGTCCAAAAAGAGCGTGCTAAACTCATTGAGCAGCAGCGTGTGCCCGTTCAGACTGCGCCCCACCACCGCCTTCATCTTCGCCTTCATCGCCGCGTCGATGTTCACTGCCGCCGACAATTTCTGATCTCCATTTTCCTCCTCCTTCTGCTGCTTCATCTGCCCAATCTGCCGCAGCGACTTGATCAGCCGCTGAATGGCCCCCCGCTGCGTCCGCTTGTTGTGGTAGAGGAAGCCGAGGTAGAGTTCGACTTGGCGGGTAAAGTCCATCACCCGGCGCCAGTGCAGGTGGCGGAAGGCCTCGCCGGCGGCCGCGGCCTGTTGGTAGCTGAGAAAGAGCACCACCATGTCGATCAGTTCGTCAAGCTCCGATAGGGCAATTTTGGAATCGCTATCTTCAGAGCACGACCGCTTCAGCCCGGTCAGAAAGCCCCGAATGCCCTGGTAGAGCTGGCGAGCGGCGGCCAGGTCGGCTGAGGCGGCATTCTTCTTGCCCTTCATCTTCTTCTGAACTTCCATCTGCGTCTGAAGGCTGACGAGCCGGCCCAGAAAGTCGACGTACGCCTCGGTGCCCAGGACCTCCTGCGCCCGTTTGAGGTAGTAGGCGACAAACTGCGCCCGAGACTGCTCCTCCTCCGCCGAGTGCTCCACGCGGCTCGTCCTCTTCCGCAGCAAGTACAGCGTCGACTGGCGCTCCAGGGCAATGGCCCGCGATTTGGTGATCTTCTGCGGGCCGGTCAGCTGCTGGTGGTGGGTCGAGGAGGCTGATGCTGAAGAGCTTGTCGAGTCGTGGTGATTATCTGCTGATAATGAGGCCTGTCGGGCCCGGTTGCTGACCGCCGTACAGCTGGCCATCATCAGCGCATGCAGGTCGTGTTCATCGTGTTCGTCGTAGTCGTCCGCCAGTTCGCCAGCCGCCTCCTCCTCCTCTTCGATGACCTCTTCCTCTTCCAGCTCCTCCTCTTCTTCCAGTTCTTCTTCCATCGCCATCATCTCGGGGCCGTCCTCTGCGTCCTCTCCCACCTCCTCCTCCTCTTCGATGATAAAGTCATCACTCTCCGGAGCGACAAACTCCTCGATAATGTCGTCGTCCTCTTCTTCTTCTTCTTCACCCTCGGCCACTTCTTCCTCTTCCTCCGCTTCTTCTTCCTGTGGTTCAGAAGGTGAAGAATCGGCAGCTTTTGGTGGCAGAGGAGATGACACTTTTTCCACTGCTGCTTTAGGGACATCATCATCAGGTGGTGATGATGATGAGATTTCAGTTTGATTGCCATTGTCGCTATTGCACGGTTGATCATCTTTTTCCTGTAGTTGGTGGTCATCACAGTTTGAGGGCTCAGCACCCTCTAAAATAAGGGCGTTCACCTCGTCCTCTTCGACGACCTCCTCTGCTGAGGAGGGTGAACTGCTGCTGGAGCTGCTGACGCTGGGTGAACCCTCATCATCATCATCACTATCACCACCATCAACACCTTCAGCTTCAAAGGTGTCCGTTGATTCACCACCACCACCACCATCACTACCACCACCACTAGGACACAGAGAACTGAGCACTGCACTTCCACTACTACTTCCACTTTCGTGCCCAGAACAGCTGCTGGAAAAGACGTACACCTCGACTCGGTCGTCAAAGCGAACGCGCTTCGTCGGCGGTAGGAGATCATCAGATGCTGCGTCTGAAGTAGTTTCCAAAGTTTTTGGAGAGGACTTTTTCAGCGAAACACTTCGATTGCGCCTCTTTCTCCCCTCTATCCTTTGCTTCTTCAAATCGAGCAGATCGTTCATGGCCGCTGAGTTTGTAGCAGAAGTAGTAGTAGTGGTAGTAGAAGAGGTAGCAGCTGTTGTTGCTGCTTCAACAACAAAGCTGGAAGAGGAGGAGGATGAGGATGAAGGAAACGGAAGAATGGGCGTCATGTGGGGGAGCAGAAGTTGCTGCTGTTGTAGCTGTTGTTGTTGCTGTTGAAGCTGCTGCAGTTGCTGCTGCTCCTGTTGAAGTTGCTGGAGTTGCAGTTGAGTTTGGAGTGAGGAGGAAGTGTCTATGGTAGTGGGTGGCAGTGTGATGATGGTGTACCCTGGCTGGTGGTAGATCACCTCAATCGGCATCTGGGGCATCATCACCGTTGCAGGTATTGCCGGCTGAAGTGGCCGCAACTGCTGCTGAGGATTCTGATGTGCTGCTTTTTGTTCCGAAGCAGCAGCCGGCGGCGGCGGCTCCAGGACAATCTGCAGCTCGTCTTTGTCGTCCTCCTTCTCGCGGCGGCGAAGCCAGCGCGGCGGCCGCCTTAGGCTGCGGTAGACGTCCCGCTGCGGGTCCTCGAAGCCGGCCACCGGCGGCAGGCGGCCGTGCTTCAGGTAGTGCATCACCGGGTTGCGGGCAATCTCCGCCAGAGCGTGGTTCCTCTTCTCCGCCAGCTCCTCCTCGGTCAGCTCTTCAATGCGCGCCAGCTGCCGCCGGAAGTACTTGATGTGCAGTCGCAGGCTGGTGGCGGTCTTTGAGGGCAGGAACTTCAGCTCGGTGATCAGATCGAAGAGGGCGCGAAAGGCACGCTTAGCGGTGGAGCGCCTCTTCTGCTCGTCCATGGCCAGGGCGAGCAGCCAGTCCTCGGCCAGGCTGAAGTAGGTCTTCTTCGCCACTGCCAGCTGCTTTTTGTCACCTTTCTGCTCTTCGGCTGCAGCTCCGTCTTCCGCATCTCCCTCTTCGCCATCTTCACCCTCCTCACCCTCCTCGCCCTCACATTTAAGCTGTGGCAGCAGAGGAGGCTCGCCGATGAGGAAGCGCTTTGAGGGAAAGGCCCAGTCAAACTGGAAGATATCACGTCGCGAGAGGATGCTCCGGCGAAAGAACTCCGATATGATTTCGATGCCTTTGCTGCTGTTCCGTCGTTCGGCCTTTACAATCTGCGGGCCGCGTTCGGAGAGGAAGGTCAGAGCGGCGGAAGCGGGCACGCCTTCAAAGGCCAAGTTCACCGTACAGGCGGTGCCATTTGAACGGCCATCCTGTATCGTCTTTTCAGTGCTCTCGGTAAACTTGGCCAGCTCGTCTAGCATCTGCTTCGAGCCTTCTTTGAGAGACTGGTGCTCCGCATTGGCGGAGGCCAGCAGGTGCGTTTGCGTCAACGCTTGAAGGTGAAAGGCGAGCTGACTTTGAAGGGTCTTGCCCTGCTCGGCGGTAAAGTAGTCCTTGTTGACTGAACCGTCGACATCTGAGCTGGAAGTGGCTGTTGAAGCAATATGATCAGCGGCAGCAGCAGAAGTGGAGGCAGCACTCTCCGGATCAGTGAGCAGCTGTGGTTCATTGATGAAGCTGAGGTACTCGCTCAAGTTCAGGTCCTCATCCTCAAACTCTATACTCTGCAGATCTTTGATGATATCGTAGTCGGGATCGATGTTCGGATCGTCAATCTCCTCCTCAAAAAGTGATGAGGTAGCAGCAGGAAAAGCACTAGCAGTTGAAGTTGTTGTTTCGAAATTAGTGTTACTGTTTGCATCCGATGTTAGGTAGGAAGGCAGAGAGGGCAGCGGAGATTGAGCAGGCGGCGGGGCCTGACCCGGGTGGATATCGCACAGGGAGTTGATGAAGGTCTGCCAGAGAAGCTCGTCATCCTCGTCCATGCTCATCTTGGCCTTAGGATGAAGTAAAAAGGAGATCAAAGTAGAAGTCAAAAGTTGGAAGACGAAAAACGAGGGAAAATATTGCTCTTGAGAAAATCAGGCGCGTCTGTTTGCACCTCTCTCTCTCCCTCAAAACGTCAACAAACCACCGAGGTGCACGTAGCCCGCTTTTGGCAGTGCCAAAAAAAGCTTTTGGCAGCATCACTTTGTGTCACTGTGAGCATCTCTGCTTCTGCTGCTGCCAAGTTGCTTCCACTCTTTCTTTCTCTCTGACGTGAAACTCTTTGTTGAAGCCTGTCAGCTTTTCAGAAGAAGTTGTCTCAAAAAGAACTATTGAACTCCCAAGTAAGCTCAAATCATGGACGAGAAGGACTTACCACCAGCACCGCCGCTGGAGTCCACTTCGGCCAGCTCCAGCAGCAAAGAGAATGACGGAAAAGAAGAAAAGGCAAAGATAGCTCAAACTGCAAACGCCTCAAGCTCAACTGAAGAAGAGGAAGGGGAAGTAGAAAAGATCACTCGAAGCTTCCCCGACCTGCCATCGATCGTCATGGAGTACATTCTGGCGCACTTTTCCTACTTTGAAGTGCTGCAGATGCGGCTCATCTCTTCCTCTTGGAATGATCTGATCAAAGGTAATATTTAACTTAAGCCTGATCAATTTAGAAACTGATCATTCTAATTCTTATTGATCATCCTCAGGGTACCTCAACAAAGCGGACGAGGTCTTCCAGCACAATCTCGCCCGCCACAACGTCCAGTGGCTGTCGGTGAAGGAGGTGATCAAGGACTTTAAGCAGCCCTCAGAGGAGGTGGCTCCCATCAGCCGGAGCAGCAGCAGCAACCTGCTGAAGAAGCCCATCGTGCCGAAGATGTCGCCGCGCTACCACCACTGCGCCTGCTACCTCAACGACTCGATGTACATCTTCGGCGGCTGCATAGCGCCCAACACCGCCTACAACGATCTCTGGCGCTTCGACATGACCAGCAAGCACTGGACGCGGATCATCGCCGCGGGCACACCGCCGCTGCCGCGCATCTTCTGCTCCTTCACCCCCTACGAGACGGCGGACGAGGCGACGGGCGAACGGCGACAGTACATTGTCCTCTTCGGGGGCTTCCTCTTCGACGAGAACCTCGCCACGCGAGACCGTCTCCTCTGGAACATTCACCTCTACGACATTGCCGAGAACCGGTGGACGCAGCTGCCCATTGGGCCACTGGTCGAGGAGGAGGGAAAATCGAACCCGAACCAGCAGCACCAGCAGCAGCCACCCCAATCACAGCAACAGCAGCAGCTGCTCCTTCGCTCGGGCAACCACTCGGCGGTGGTCATCGGCGACGAGCTGATCGTCTTTAACGGCCTCCGCTACGTGTCCACGCTGGGCGGTGGCCCCTTTTCACAGGAAAGTGAGGTGCCCTGCAACCACGTGTACGCCTTTCACCTGCGGGAGCACTGCTGGCGCCGGGTGGACGGCTGCCCGGCGGACCAGCCCGGCCACCACCACCGAGTGTCGCCGCGCAAGAGCGTCCGCTGTCCGCTCCACTTTGACATTCGCTCGACGCTGGAGGCGACGCAGCCGATGTGCACCCGGCGGAAGGCCGCCACGCAGACGCCCGTCGCCCTGGACGCCCACCACATTCTCTACATCTGCGGCTGCAGCAGCAATGTCCTCTTCATTGGCGCCTTCCTCCTCACAAGGGAGCGCTGCCACCAGTCAAACTGTGAGCTCTGTCTGAAGAAGGAGGAGGAGGAGGAGGAGGAGGAGGAAAGTGAGGGTGAAGAGATGACGACAAAAGAAGGAGGTGTGGAAGAACAGCAGCTGAACAAGGAGGCAGCTGTTGGTGGCTCGAAGAAGCAACAACGAAAGGGGAAGGCTCAAAAGAAGGAAGAAAAGGACGACGACACTCGCTGGAAGTGGGCGAAGGTGGAGATCTCCAAGGAGGGGCTGGACTTTGAGTTTACCCACGGCGTCGAGTTTTGCAAGGTTTGTAGGACTGGTTCTTGTTTTTGAGTTTTATTAACTTTAAAACTTCACCTCCGCAGGTTGGCAACATGATGGCCTACCTGACTGCCAAAGACGTGGCTGTTCCGGTGCGACGACATCCACCACCGCCTCCGCCGCCACCACCACCACCAGCGAAACCGAAGCCATCGCCATCATCCTCTTCTTCACAACCTAAAAAATCGTCAACATCTCCTCCTCATCCTCCTCGTTCCCAATCAGCTCCATCAACATCATCCTCCTCTTCATCATCCTCTTCCTCCTCTGAATCAGCAGCCAGAGCAGCCTCCGTGGCGACCGTCTATCCCTCGATACCGCCGCTGCACCACTTTCGCGGTCCTCCGCAGCACGTGAACTCGCACGCCAGCAACCGGCAGCTGCTGCGGGAGCGGCGCATCGAGTCGCTCGACTACTACCAGCGGCAGTTTGAGCAGCTCCACCCCCCGCAGCAGCTGAACCAGCAGCAGCAGCAGCTACAGAACCAGCAGATGCTGGTGGCGCAGCTGGAGGTGGTGGTGAGGGCGGTGGAGAATGGCCACTACCGCGACTACCTCAATCGGCGAGAGGAGCAAGAGAACGCTGCAGCTGCCGCCGCCCGAGCCGCGGCCCCGGCACTGCCCGTACCGGCCGTCATTACCCGCTACTCCGACTCGACCACCGTCCACCGAAGCTCACTGCAGCTCAGCCTGCTGGACATCTCGCGGGTGATCACCGAGCGGCGCATCGAGCGCGTCCGCCAGCGCCACGAGATGGACTACAGCGTGGTGCCGGATGCCCTGGCCGCCTACTCCCTGGTGGCCGCCCCCAGCGGACTGCTCCTCTTTGGCGGGTACGTGGTGAACACCAATCAGCCGGGACAGCACAGTACGCCCCGGGACGTCTACGAGGCGGCGGTGCTCAATGAGGGCCCGGCCGTCTCCAGTAAGCTCTTCATCATCGCCTCCAAGCCGGAGATGCGGCTCTATTAGGGGTGGACCCAGTTTCAGTCATCAACTCTACTAACTAGTCACTGAAGAGGATGGATTCTATTTGTAGGCTGTAGTTGTTGTAGGTGATCTTTTTCGATCAAGAACACTGTAAATATGTAGAGTACACCAGCTCGAACTGTTTTTGTAGACAAGTGGCGGTGGCATTTATATTCTTCTCCTTCTCTGTGTTGATCGCATCCAAGCAATGTATAAATTGAGTACCATTTTCTTTTGTTCAGTGTTCATCAGCAGTGTGTTCAGGCTTTGGCATTGTAGGCGAGAGAGCGCTGGTTGAGCGGATTCTCCGGCGACTTGAGCCAGTCCTTCTTCAGCATCTGCTTCAGCTGCGAGAGGCGCAGGTTGGAGTTCTCCGCCTTCAGTCGCGGGAGGTGCTTCTCCTCGAAGGCGGTGTAGGCGGCCTTCAGGCGGCGTTCAGGGTGGCGGTCCAGCTGTTCGGTGTCGGTGATGCTGAAAAAGAAATGGCGATCAAATGGTTAGCTAAAGTGTGAGCACGAAATAGAAACACCAAATTGAAACACTCACCTGAGCACAGAGATGGCCTCGTCAATATTGCGCGCCTCATCGCCGTCCACCTCGATTCGATTGACGTTCTCCGTCACCTCCAGCTCGAGGTGCGTCGGCTCACGAGCTTTAGCTTCCTTTTCTTTCTCCTTTTCAGTCTTGCTGATGGTGCTTGCAATCTGGGCCCGGGTCACCTTAGTCGGCTTGGAGGCGGCTTTAATTGCGCTGCTGCTCACTGCCGCCGCCAGCTGGGTGGTCTCCTCCTCGAGGGCGGCCCGGTTCTGCGCCTTCCTCGCCGCCGCTTCGGCCTTCTTCTTCTCCGCATCCGCTTTACGGTCCATCTTTCGCGAGATCAGCTTGTCATCGTCTCGCCACAGTTCGTCCTCCTTCGCCTTGGCCACCTGCTCCTCCTTGGCCTTGCGGACGGTGTCCTTGCGCGCCTTCGCCTCGACGGCCTTGCTGTTCACGCCTAGGCTCTTCTTCGGCATCTTCTTCCTCGATCGCTTCTTCACTGGCTCTTGATGTTAAATTGACGAAGAGAAAAGGGCATAATTGTTGATGCTAGTTCCTGTGAAGGAAAGGGTGCCTCACAGCTGTTAGCCGGGCTGGATCAGGTTTTCTTTGCTGAAGTTTCTCGGTGTGTTGACAGCAATAGCAGCATTGAACAGCTGGCCAGTGGAACAGTGCTGCCCTCTGCAACACTGCCACAGGCTGAAAGAGTGCTCCTTGCTTTGCTGACCAACACTGAAAGGCTGCTTCGATGTTTACACTTTTGTTCATCAGTTTCTTTCTAAATGCCTCGAAGCACTAGAAGTCAAAGTCAACACCCGTTTTCTCCTGATAATCAGGTGGAGCTCACCACCACCACTACCACCACCATCACCACAAGGGCCTCTGCCAATATGAGCAACGACTTCAACCAGGAACCACCGACGTCAACATCATGTCAAATCATCAACATGGAGTATCGTACTGAACGCAGGAAGATCATCGCCCTGCTAAAGAACTGGCACGTCCGAGTGCAGAACAAGCTGGGCTTTGACGCCACCCTTGAGGAGGTGAAACAAAGGTGGACTCGCTTCCTCGACATTGACCTGCTGATGGACCTGGAGGAGATGGAAGAGGCAACGAGCAGAGAAACAGCACAGTCGCAGACGCCCACCACCAGTCAAATCAATGAAATGTTCAAGGACGTGGTCGCCTTTCTAGAGGCAAGGCAGCCCTGTGGATCGAAGCTCTCGGAAAGTGACCACACCTACCATTACCAGGGCCACTCACCTTTGGAACTCCAGACTAATCAGTCGAACCAAACCATTAGCAGCAACAGTTCTTCTCGCCAACAGTTACCACCACCACCACCACCACCAAGTCGCATTCCACTCTCCGATGAGGTGTCCAAGCAGCTCCAGGAGACGCACCAGCGCCTTAAGGAGTACTTCGAAGGCAGCATCCGCCGGCTGGGCCGGGGGAAGCAGGTCTGCCGAAAGAAGGTGCTCATCTCCTGCAACTCCTTCATCGCCACGGCGGCCGTCCTAGGGCGAGCGGACACCGACATCGACCTGGTGGACCGACTGTTGAACGCTCTCGTTCCGCCCATCACCGCCGCAGAGCTGCTCTTCGTCGACCGACGGCTTTCGATCCTCTCGCAGCACCTGAAGGAGGCGGCGCCCGCCCTGGTGGCGCCCATCACGCCGACTGAGGTGAGCTGGGAGCGCTGCTACACACAGCAAGGCCGGCCGATGATCCAGGTCGACGGCTACCTCTTCTACGTTTGTCCGCGGCGGAAAAAGGCAGGCAAGAATGCTTCTAAAAAGAAAAGCGAAGGCAAAAACGGCGGCAAGCAAGGCGACGAGACGGTGAGCTACTTTCGGTGCATCACCAATCGCAAGGGCGCCCCCAAATGTCCGGTGCGCATCAAGCTCAACTGCCGCAATGAAATTGTTTTCCAGAATGGCCGCCAGCACTGTCACCCCCCGGTGGACATTACCCGCTACTCGGAGAGGGCTGACCAGCGCAAGCTGAAGGAGGGTGATGAGGATGATGGTAATGGTCATCACCGGGCGGAAACCGTCCTCTTATCATCGTCTTCTGACCCGTCATCTTCGCAGTGAAAAAAGTCTGTCCCCATGAATTTCCCTTGATCTCTCTTCGCTGACTCAACACTTTTAAAATGACCTTAATTTTTGTTTTTAATAAAATTGACTTTTTCAACTTTTCAAATTGGTGGGCAAAGTTTAAAGGAAAGAAAGAGGTAAAGATTGAGAACATAATGATATCAGTTCAGGTTGAATTAGGAATAGAATAAATACAGTTCAAAAAATATATAGACTCTGGGAAAAATAGGTTAATAAAAGGTAGGAAGGGGAGTGGTAATAATACTTTGATTTCTTATTCTTCTTCTTGCGAACCCGTTTTTCGAGTCAGCATCAGCATCAAATGCTACAGGTGCTCGATGATGACGTTCTCGTCGATGAGGAGTGGACCACCACCACCACCGCTTGGACTATGTACATGTGTTCGGTGGTGGTGGTGATGGTGCTGGTGATTATGATTATGATGGTTGTGGTGGTTGTGCTGGGAACTGGGAAGCGACTGGAGCTGTGGTTGCATTTGATGAAGGTGATGAACGTGGTGCTGAAGATGGTGGTGATGGTGAAGAAAGTTGATGGTACCATCACCACCACCGCCAGTGACCGGATGGGTGGCCAGGTGGACCGCTGGACGATTGTGCATTTGTTGCTGTTGTTGTTGCGGTTGTGGTTGTTGTTGTGCGCTTCGCAGTGGTTGCTGTTGTTGATTTCGGTGGTGGTGATGGTGATTGTTGACGATAATCTCGTAGTTGGGATCACCGTCCTCCTCCTCTTCCTCCACGTCATCATCCGCCCCTCCTCTCCTATCCCTGATTCGACTGTAGGCCGCCTCGTTCTTGATCGTCTCATAGGCGGGGCTGTTGTCGTCGTCACCGGCACCAGTATTTTCTGCCGGCGGCGGCTTCACAATCTCATAGGCGGGGTCGCTGCTTTCGCTGTTGTCCAGGACAATGGCCTCGTAGCCGTAGCTGTTGTCGTCTGATCCGCCGGCAGCAGCAGCAGTAGCATTTGGCTTCTCACTCCTGTCGACGACCACCTCGTAGCCGGGGTCCTTCTCCTCGGGTGAAAAAGGATCAGGGTGGGCTGGAGGTGGCGGCGGCTGTGGTGGCCTCTTTGAGCCGGCCTTCTTCGTCTTCGAGGTGATCTTCTGGTAGAGATGGTCATTTTGGGGGTTAGGAGAGGTTGGTCGCCTTTCTTCATCACCGAGTCCATCATGCGATATGGTGTTGTAGTCGTGCAGGTCGGCGAGGTTGTGGTGGTACTGATGACTCGGGTGATGAGGAGGAGGGTGATGGCTGTGGTGGTGGTGGTGATGTACAGCACTAGATGAGGAAGGCGTATCGAACATGATCGTATTGCGGTACATTGCCTTTGGCTGCGTCGAGTGCGGCAACGGCGGTGGGAGGGGCGGTGGTGGTGAGTACCTTTGCAGTGCGATTGGCTTTGAATCGTTGTTTGAGCTGTTTGAGTTTGAGTTTGCCGCTAAAGAAGAGGATTTGGCGTTCTTTGCCGGCGACTTGACCACCATCGTGTAGAGGTTGTTGGCCTCGGAGGGAAGCGGCGGCACTGGAGACTGAGGAGGAACTCGGTTGGGGTTAGTCCCCAGAGCCGACCTCTTCTTGCTCTTCTTGTCCACAAAGGAGTACACCGGGCCGCCGTTTGCCACTACTCCTGCTGCTGCTGCCGCTGAAGTTGAAGCCTTTGAAGTTGCCCTAAAACCACCACCAACTCCTCGAGAAGTGGAAGGCACTGGCTCGGCAATCTTCGAGTAGGTGGAACTGCCGCCCGAGGCATTAGAGGTGGCAATCTCCTCGTAGAAGGATGACAACCGCTCCTCCTCCTCCTCCACCTCATTGTAGTGGTGCTCGAGGTTGTTGGCGTCGCGGTTCCCATCGGCGAGCACCTTCGAGAGCGGCTCCCGTACAGAGATGGTATTGTAGGAGATTTCTACCTTCTCACCGCCTTCAGCACCGTTTTGAGGTTGCGGTGGTGGTTCAATACCGCTGCCATTGCTGCGAAGCTGTAGCCGGAGAATGTGCGCCGGTTGCGGTTGTTGCGGTTGGGGCTCCAGTTCGTAGGCGTTCACCTCTTCGAGGTGGTGGTGATGATTATTGCTATTGTTGTTGCTGGAGATCATCACCGACTGTCGAAACTGACCGGTGGGCGACGGGTGAGGGTGATATTGCACTGAGGGGGGAGGATCAGGATGAGGAGCCCCTCTGCCGCCGTCCACCGAGTAGTCGTCGGTGTCGTTCTCCGTAGAGGAGTCCACCGTGAGGTGGCCATTTCGAATGCGAGCATATGGGTGATTGGAGTCGTTGGATGCGGCTGCTGTTGCATTTACCGGCGGTGCATTGGCCACCGTGTACAGCGAGTCGACGTCGTCAGTGGAGGTGGAGTTGCTGAAGCAGCAGGAGGGAGGAGGTTGGTGCTGCTGCTGTTGCAGCTGTTGTGCTAAATTCGACTGGTCAGCACCGGGAGCGGGAATGTCGGGCAGAGCTCGGTTCGCTTTCAGCTTGTTGCAGGCGCAGCTTTCGACGACGGTGTCACCATTAACTGCTGATACTGCTTGAGCTTGCTGATTAGCACCACAGTTGCAGTAGCTACTACTGCTGCCCATCCGGTGATGTTGCAGCTGCTGGTGGACACTACAGCCTACTTGAGCATTGGCTTGTTGAGTGTTGCTGTTTGCTGGGGGTGATGAGGAGGAGCCGGGCGAAGAGGAGGAGGCGTTTCCGGCCACTCCCATCACCTTTCCAGCAGGTTGCGTGGTGATGACGGCGAGGTGATCGACATTGGTGGGAGGCACTGGTTCGACGTGGTTCGACGTCGTGGTCGGCAGGTCGTGCGAGAGAATGAAGCTGCGGTGCTTGCCACCGAAGGCGCTGCGCGACTTCGACTTGGGATTGCAGACACAGGTGACCAGGGCGACGACAAAGGCGACCAGCAGGGCGGCACCGTAGAGGGCGGACAGGCGCCACCACTCGTCGTCGTCGTCCGCCACCGTTGAGCTAGTTGCACCATCGTTGCTGATAATTAGCATCATCATCATCATCATGGTGATGCTTCCTCTTCTGGCTAGGTTTCGTTATCAGTAGTATCGTCGTCGGAGCAGCTGCTGGTACTGTTGTTGTTGAGCTTCTGAAGTGCATTATTCAAGGGCTCAGTTTTGCTGCTGGTTTTGAAGTCTTCAAGTCTTTTATGGGGGTGATTTACTTGCTGGTGTTGATGCTACAGCTGTCGCTGGTTCACATTTCATGCTGCTGCTGCTGGTGTTGTGATCACATGGTAGTGGTATCGGGAGCTGAGCAGGGGGAGATCAACAAACATATCAACACGGAAGAGCCGCCGATGGATGATCGACACTGACAGATGGTCTTTCTTCAGCTGCTGCTGCAGTAGTTGTAGCTCTCCTCTCAGCAAACAACACAGCAGATACACAAACATCGAGCTTCGGTGGCCAAAAGAGTGGCCAACTGAAACTGGGAGAGAAAGAGCGAGATTTTAATTTGCAGCAGCTATCTTCTCAGCAACTCGGCGTCGACATCTGTCGCCGTAAAGGCAAAGGAGGAATACGCCAGGCCAGAGCCAGCAATGTGTATATCCTTGAGGCCAGAGTGTCGGAATTTCAAAGGGACGAGGACCTAGGACCAAGCTTCTGATGATCTTGAAGTTCTGTCAAATACAATTTAGAAATAGAACTCCTTTGGGCCATGTTCTATTTGTCAATCACAAACATCATTTCCCATTAATCCAGTTCAATTGTCCTCGAGGAGTATCGATACTTTCGATTGTTAGAGATCACAGAGAGTGTTTTCGCAGATGTTTCTCGCTAAACACAATTTTTTTTGCGTCGCTTGCTCCTGAAACGACTTCTACTACTTCTGCTTCTTCTGCTGTGGCTCGTTGTGTAACACACACGTTCACTTCAAGCTCCTTTGCACTTCGAGGCAAAACTGCATCTCATCCATCGTCATCATTACCATCACCACCATCACCACCTCAACACCTCAGTGACCTGGATCTCCTTCCCTTTCCCTCTCCCCAGCAACCTTTTTACCTACTCTTCCTCTCTCTCTTTCCCTCTCCATCTCATCACCACAACAACCGTAGCACGCTCAGCTCTCAGCTGTTTACCTCACCTGCAGCCGAACACCCTCGTGTGCTTCTTCACATTACTCATCACTTTCACACCTAAAGCCAGTCGGCTTCTATTTCTTCTATTTCTTCTTCTACTTCTACTTCGTAATCGCCCGATTTTAGACCTCTGACCGACCTTGTCTGCCTGCCTGCCTGCCTGCTACCAACAGTGATGGAAGGCAACAGCGATATCATCGACAAGTTGAAGGTACGAAACGTGCGGGGTAGTGGGGTGAAGAGACCCCACCAAGGATATTCTATTTTCTGGTTGGGTTCGGGTTCTGTAACCACCTTTTGTGTTTCCCAAACCATTAGGCAAGTGTCATCGCCAAGCTGGAGGAACTGGACCCCAGCACCAATCGTGGTAAGTGTGATGATCAGCAATCCTTCCATTCTTTATCAAAATTGACTGTGAATCTTCTCCTGTTTAGATGCCACCCTCATCGACTACATAATCGTCATGATTGTGAACCAGAAGAGCAAGTTCGAAATGAAGCACAATCTTTCCCTCTTTCTAGGGAAGATCGTCGATGAGTTCGTCAACTGGCTCTTTGACTACCTGGCCACCACCAGCGAGCTGAAGGTGAAGACGGCCAGTCCGACGGCGGCGGCGGTGCTCAACGCGACGACATCGACGAGTAGCAGCAGCAGCAGCCGAACCACAACCAAAAACTCTCCTAAGTCAACCAGCAGTCCTAAAGGTAAATGAGGCCGACATTGAAGACTTTGCTTTTCTAGCATATCTAACTGATCTTTTTTTAGAAACTGAAAAGTCTAAAAAGAGCGAACCTATCGCCGATTCGAAAGCCAACACTGCCACGATCACCAACGGACACAGCAGCAGTAGCAGCAGTCAAGAGGCGACGAGCAAAGGTGACCCCAGCAAAAAGTCCACCTCTAGGCGGAAACTCAAGTCGGCCGTTTCTGCCTCCTCTACTGATGACAAAGAAACAACGGCTGAAACGGGGGTGGTCACATCTCCTGTCAACACTACCAACAACAACAACAGCAGCAACAGCAGCACTGCAGATGCTACTACCAACACGACAGCATCATCTCCCACCAGGAAAAATGGAAAAGTGGTGAAGAGACGGCCTGCAGCGGAAGCAGTGTCATACGCCAGTGGCAGCAGAAAGCGGACACAGTCAAACTCCGCCACGACTGACAACATCAACGACGAAGAAATGGGTGGCGGCGGCAGTGGAGCAAAGAAGAGCAGACAGAAGAAGGGCCCGGCTGCTGTTGATGACGATGAGGAAGACGTGGAAATGCTGGGCCTGGATGCCGATTCGAAGGAGAACAACGAGACGAAGTTTCTCATCACTCTGGACGGCGCCAAGGACATGTTCAAGGACACCCAGGACGGCCTCCTCCTCGACGAGGACTTCGACCCGGAGCTGATGAACGAGGACCTGAGCAACTTTGGGGGCAAAAACTACTCGAAGAACAGCGGCAACGGCAGCAGCAATGGCTCACCGTCAAAGAACAACCACCACCACCACAACGGCGTCAGCCACAGCCTGGCTGACATGTCGGCGATGATCACGGAGAGCAACGGCGGCGGCAACAGCAAGTCGACGGAGCGCTGCAAGTACTGGCCCGCCTGTCTGAACGGCGACCAGTGTGAGTTCTTCCACCCGGTGACCAAGTGCAAGTAAGTTCATTACTTTGAAATTACTTTTGTTTTGACCTTGTTAAACTAATCGAACCACATTTATTAGCAACTTTCCCTACTGCCGCTTCGGTGACAAGTGCCTGTACATCCACCCGACGTGCAAGTTTGACTCGTACTGCACCAGGAAGGACTGCAACTTCATGCACACCGCCAAGGTGCGCGGCCCGCCCATGCACCAGATGTACCCGAGCACCGTCAGGCACCACCACCCGATGATGATGTACGGCGGAATGGGCATGGGAATGGGCATGGGCATGGGCATGCCTCCCATGAGCACTTCCAACGTCACCTGTAAATTCTTTCCCAACTGTATGAAGCCTGCCTGCGAGTTTTTCCACCCGAAGGTAAGTGGTACTGCTCCTTCTTCCCTGTAATAGGTGCAAATGCACTGATTCTTTTCCGCTTTATTGAATCAGCACTCGAGCTAACCTATTTTTTATTCCTTTTTCTTCTTCCCCTGCCGCTGCCGTCGCCGCCCACGCACACCTTTTGTGCCTTGCTTAGGTTTGCCACTACGGAGCTGCCTGCACCTCGGTCAACTGTCCCTTTGTGCACCTTCCATCGCAGGCTGTAGCTCCTGTTCTTCCGTCTGCTCTCGCCCCCGCTGCTCCCACCGCCGTTGCTGCGCTTCACACCTCAAAGTTCAAGTGGTCCTCGTCGAGGAAAGCGGCCGCCGCCTCTGCCATGGATGAGTTTTAGCAGGAGGCCCATTTTAACAATTGAACAAAACTAGGCCCCAGCAGAAGAGAACAGCGGTTTACTTGCTCCACAAAATTCGTCTCTTTATCCTCCTTTTTCTTTCTTCGTTTCCCTCTTCTGCTGCTTTCACCACCACTTTCACCACCACCACCACCACAACGTGATTTCGTCTTTCTCTCGCGCGCTCCCGATTTGTTTCTACTCAGATTTGCTTCGGTTTGTACACACACACACACTCAGATTACACACCACAGACACCACACAGAACCATTTTATTGTAGAAAGTGCCACACACACCCAAACTCACACTCAGACAGACAGACACGCCCACACACACTCACACCATTTTGCAATTAAAGGAAAACCTCTCTCTATTATCGTTTTAATCACACACACACAATATCCCCCGCTTTAGCCATTCAGCCAAGAGAATGGCTGCGGCGCGTGTTCCATTTTTCCTTTCAGTGAAAGAAGAAAAGAAGAAAAGAAAAGAAAATGAAGCAAAAGAGGCAAAGGAAGCAGAGGAATTGAGCACAAGTCAAGCGTGTGCTGTGCTGTGCACTTGTGTGCTTAGGAGCATGTGAGCACTGTGAGAATGAATGAAAGAAGAGAGGAAGAACGAGGAAAGAAAGAGGAAGGAAGGAAACGGGAGAGAGTGAGGGAGAGTGGGGAAGAAAGAATCCTAGAGGGCAATTGGACAGAATATTCTTCTCTTCTCAGCAGTGGAGGCCAAGTGAACAAATGTCGTCCAGCGACGGCGACAGCAGCGGCCACTTGCAGTGATTGCCAGTGAGTGAGTGAGTGAAGACGAACACCTCGCTCTCTCTCTCTCTCTCTCTCCGTTTTCCTTCCTTCACTCTATCTGATAATGAGAATGTCCGGAGTCCGGGAGGGAAGAATGAGATCGTCGGTCAACGACGACGACAACTGCGATCAAAGAGTGTACACACACACACACATTCTGTTGGGCGCACCACTTTTCCGCCTGTCGATGACGTCGATTCTGCTCCTTCTCTGGATTCTCTCATTCTCCATTGCCGACGACGACGAGGCCGCGTGATGACGTTCACGGAGGCAAACGAGCAGCAGCAGTGTACTACTGTGTCACCAGGCCATGAGCTTATTGAACTTTGGGCGGCTTTCTGCTGCTGCTGAACTCGCCTTCCTTTCCTCGTTTTCTCTCTCCCTTTCTACTTCTCCGGGCTCTCTGCTCTGCTCCAATTCGCAAGGCACTACAGTGCGGGCAGGCAGGCAGGCCATTGGCTTGCATGCATGTCACACACTTACTCACTCACAGAATTTTGCTCAGACAACTCGGGCACACACAGAATTTTAGATCGGTAGAATTGAGTTGAGTCGTGGGTGGCTGGCTATACAGACTGGTAGTGCTGGCTGACGTCAGCGACGTCCTTTCACCACCACCACCACCACCACCCAAGTCCTCTTTTCACTCCTTCCTTGTCTTCACTTCTTCAATGCTGCTGCTTCGGCAACATGAAAATTCTTGCCTACTTTTTCTCCTCTTCAATTCTTTCCTCCTTCTCCTGGCTAGCCTTCGTTAGCCCTAGCAGCAGCAGCAGCAGCAGTAGACGTACAAATATGCTTGGCCTCAAAAAATTTTGTTCCTCTTTGCGCCTGATTTTTTGCTCTTGTTTTGTTGCAGTCTGACTGTGTCTGTGTGTGTTCATTCAGCGGCTGATCTGAAACACTCACAGACTGTACAGCGGCTGCGGCGGCGGAAAATTCTCTGCCTGGTCGGCCTCGTTCTAACAATTTCGCCTCTCTTTCCCCTTTTTATCCGCCTCCTCCACCACCACCATCATCATCATTTGTTAGCACTAGCTTTGAGCTCATCAGAGAACTCCGAATCGCCGAACTGCTGAAAAAGAGAACACCGCTTTTCTCTTTTTCTTTCTCTCTGTCTGTGCCGACAAGTGGGGGTGGTAGAAAAGTGGAAGTGAATGAGGGGAAAATATTTAGAGAAGGGGATAAACACTGGGTAGATTGGGCTAGATTGGAATGGATGGAAAGTTATGAACAAACAGAAAAAGTGAGTGTGTGCATGCACTCCAATGCAAACTCACAAACACGACGGCTGCAGCAGCTTTAGCTTACACAACACACATCTCCAGCGGCACAACTGAACAAACAAGTCTCCGCGTTTTTACTCTAATAACAAATAACAAAAGCAAGGGGAGCAAAGACAGCAGCTTTCATATCAAGGCTAGAGGGAAAAGAAGGGAAAATTTTGCTTGGTGGACCGAGATTCGAGACTGGACTAGACTGGACTGGACCAACTGGACCAACTGAACCAGCAGCAGCAGCAGCAGCTAAGCAAACGAACAAGAGAATTATCCCACTTTTCGCCCACACACATTGTGGGAAAAGAAAAAGAAGAGAAGGAAGCGCACGGCCGCTGCCGCCGTCGAACTGGGTTTGATAACCCGATTCAGCCTAGTTCAGTTCAGTACTGCTGCTGAAACGGGAACATGCTGTCGATCGGTGGTAGTGCTAGTGACTCTTCTCTTTCAGTCATCCTCGACGAGGAGGACGTCAGTGCGCCAGTGCGGCGCCCTAAACTGCAACGACAACGGTGCAGCTGCTGTAGCAGAGTTGGGGAGCACAGTACAGCTGCACACGCTACCACCACCACCACCGCCACTTGGAGTTCACTCACTTTTCATCGACTTCGGAGGAGGAAGAAGAAAAAGAGAAGAGAAGAAGGCACTAACATTGCCAGTGTGCCTTCTCTTCTTTTTCCAATGCTGTAGTGCTTTAGTGCGGGCCTTGTTAGCTGCTGCTGCTGCTGCCTTGCTTCCTCGGCTCGTTGCTCTCATTTCGGCGACGACGGTGGTGGTGGCGGCTGATTGGCGTGAGCTACTCTCCAAAGAAGAAGAGAAGGAAACAGGGAAGGAAGGAGGAGAGTACAGGAGAAGAAGTGTCTCAGTAGAGTCTCCCGCGTTCTCTCTCTCTCACTTAGCAAGCGCGACCAGATTTTTCGCCTGCTTTGGCTGCCTTGGCTGCTGCTGCTGCTGCGGCCGATGTCGATGTCGTTGTCGTTGTCGTGTGGTCTGAGAGCTCACAGCAGAGCTCAGCTCAGTCAGTCAGACTTCGATATGAGATGATGTTAGCGGCGACGGCGGCAGCAACGACGGTGGTCTCTCTTTCCTTTTCTCTTCTGTTTTCAGCACCACCACCAGCAACAACATCAGCAGCAGCAGCAGCACTGGTCTGCTAGGCGGTCTGTCTGTTTTGGTCTCTGTCTGAGTGTCTGAGTGTGTGTGTTTGCCGTCTGCGCTGTCAGTGACAGTATCAGTTCGTCGGTGGTAGTCAACACAGTTTGTCCACTGAGAAATAACACAACAGAAGCAGCAGCAGCGGTGACGATGATGAATTCCTGAAGAAGAAGAAATCGGCATTCTTCAACTTTGATTTTAGCGCAGAAGTGGACAGTCTAGTGATTGACTTCGGAAGCTCTACCAGTTCTTATCAGCAAAACCTGCATCCTCGCCCGTGACAGGATCAGCAGCAGCAGCAGCCTTTCCGCTGTCATCACCTTCAGTGCTCATTCATCATCAGCTTCAGCAGCAGCTAAATTGCACCATTGGCCTTCTACAACAACGACGATCACCAGCACAACGACCATTACCATTACCATTACCATTCATCCCATTCACATCCACCTTTTAGGTGGTGGTGGTGGTGGTGGTGGTGCTGGCAGGGCTGGCAACTTTGACGATCGTTCCGCGCCGTTTGCAGCAGCAGCAGTTGTAGTCACAGCAGCCGCAGCAGCAGAAAAGCCGTGGTAGTTGCAGTGGTTGCAACGACGTTCATTGGCGGCGGCATCACAAGTCGAACGTCAAAAGAACACACGACGTTTAGCTTCCAAGCAACTTCAAAGCAACTCTGGCGACACTGTTTGTTTGTTTGTTTGTTTGTTTGTTTGTTTGTTGTTGACGAAAATCACATTCAAACTTGAAGCTCTTTTTTGCAACTTCAAAACTACTGCTGCTGCTTCAACTTCAAATGATGATGGCGAGGATCATCAGCGGGCGGCAGTGATGGCAGCGGCATTACCTTGCAGAAGCAGAAGCAGCAGTAGTGCTTGTCAATAAATTTTATTTAGCTTTACCAAATTTAGATATCACTGCAGCTGACACATACAAAATCTCTCTTCCTTCTTCGGCTGATCAGTTTAATTTTAGTCTTCATCTCCATCTCTTCAACTCACGTCATCACCACAAAATGTGTTCCCCTGTGCCTAAGAGCAGTCGCGGCGACAGCAGAAGCAGCGTCGCCTCAAAAGTCACCTCAACTTCCGCTTCTGCTAAAACTCCTCAACTCCAGTGACCAGCAGCAGCACCTTTTCAACTTTACCTCCTTCTTCACCCTCAGCTCAACTCTTTTACCTTCACTTCACTTCAGCTCATTTTATCACCTCATCTCTACCAAAATGTTCCCGTACAGCACTTGCATGCGTTTCAACAGCCGCAAACGGAGCTCCACGGACAGCACCACCGGCAACTTCCTCCCCTCAGAGTGGACGCTGGTGCAGCACTTTGAGTCGGATACGGTAAGAGAACATGCTGAACATCTTTTTCTTCTTCTTCTTCCTCCTCCTCCTCTTCTTTCATTAGCTCAAACAATGGCAGGAAAGCCAGTGAGTGCACTGGCGGCGGCGGTGATTTACAACCCATATGGGTGTTTGTGTTTGTCTTCTTGAGAAGTAGATGGAAAAAGAAGGAAGAGAGGTAGAAGTACCACCACCTACTTTTAGTCGGGCTTTCCTCTTTCAGCGGCAGCAGTTGAGTGCACTCTGCAGTTGCCGTCATCGTCGACGCCGCCGATGCACAAACACACAAATCTCAGCCGTAAACTGTGAGAGAGAATGAAAGAGGGAGAAAGACCGGCTGCCTTTTGTACAGTTAGTCACATGCACTCCGACGGCGTCGGCGGCGGTGATATCAGTCAGTCGGCGAACAGCTAGCCTAGCTTGTTAGTGCTAGTACTCTCTCACTCGCTAGTCGAGGAAGGCAGTATAAATAGCAGCAAATGGAAACACTCACTCACTCACACTTACACTCACAATCAGAGCCAGTCAGTCAGTTTCAGACACATCATCTTTTGTGTAGTAGTACGTCTACTAGCTTTTAGTTGTAGTAGTGGTGGTGGTGATGATGCTGTAGTAATCGAGCAGTCAAACTGCCAAAGTTTGGCAAAGTCATCGAGAGTATTAAATATCTAGAGCAGCAGCAACAGAGTAAGTGTCGTAAATAGAGGGACCAGTGCGGGGCTGAAAAAAGAAAGCCAGTCGATGATGATGATGCCGATGATGATGATGATGCAGTCGTCAGTGGTTGGATACAGGGTCATCTTCCACCACTACCACCACCAAAAAGTAGCTGGCAGAGTAGGTCTCTCAATTTCCTCGGTGACCAGGAGGAGAGCGAGAAGCTGTGTCGCAACAGCAGCAGCAACTCTGCTGTTGCGACGTCGTTGTCGAGGTGCTCCAACGACAACTTCAACAGATTATGAATGGCAGGCAGGCAGTCAGCTTGGGAAATCAAATGGCTGAAAAACTTTAGTTGAAGTTGAAGCTGAAGCTCTAAAGCATCATCTGACAAGGCTTTTGAGTTTTGTCAATTGTCCTATCCTGCTACAGCAGCAGCAGCAAAGCCGCCGTCGTACATGTTCGATGCTGCTGCTGTACAAGAGCGCTTTTAGTACAAGAGAGCTTCGATTGCGGCTACGGCGGCTAAAGGAGAAAAGAGCCTACTTCGGTGCTCTAATGAGCGATTAATTGACACTAATCGGCTTACGACGGAAAGATAGACAGACAAACAGACACTATTACAAGAGAAGGCAACACTGACAGCTTCCTCAGCTGCTGCTGCCGCTGATCACAACCTAATTGCCTGGTCAATCAATTATTCATAAACACTCACACACACGCTCGTTCATTCATTCACTTTCATTCACTAACTTTCATTGCACTGATTGGTGAGCAAGAGGACTCAATCTTTAGGTGCTGCTTTTTTAGGCACTGCACGGTGGTGGTGTCATTATACAGATTCAGTGCGCTTAGGTGCTCAGGTTTTTGGTGTAGGGGTACTCACTGAGTAGTAGTAATGGTGGTGGTGGTGGTGGTGAAGAGCTGAAGAGCTGATGAAACTCAGCTCCGAAGTAGAGCTATTGCGCTAAATGTTTCATGAAATCCGAGTGCGGCCGCTCTTTCCTCTAATTCTCCTTTTTCGCTCTTTCTCTCTACCTTTCCTTTCCCTTTTCTCGTCTTCATTTTATTCACTTTCGTTTTTGCGCTTTTTCCTCCTCTTCCTCTCTCTTTTGTCCAGGGAATTGCGCCCGCCTTCATTAGCATCACCTCACAGGACGACCAGACGCTGTGCTTCAACTGGAGTTTGGGTAAGTAGTGGTAACTGGTGGTGGTGGTGGTCTCCACTGGTTTAAACTGCCGAAAGATGTTGACGAAATGTCACATCAAAAGAAAAGCAAAAAGAAAAAAGAAGCAGCAATGATGTTGATCGGTAATTTCATTTTCTCTTTCTTCACTTTCCTTTCAGATCCTGAACTTCGGCGAGAGTCGCTCGCCTCGCTGGGCTCGCTGGCGTCCAGCGTTGAGCGTAAGTGCACTCGATTTGAAATCTTTTTCTTCTTCTTTTTTCAAACCTAATTTTCCACATTCAAATCTTGTTCCCCACCATCGTTTTCCCCACAGGCCGCGAATCGGACGACGGAAAGAGCGTCACCCTCTTTCTGACGCTGCGGCGGAAGAGCCTTCAGGCGAGCATCCACTCGGAGGCGATCTCACTGCTCGACCCCTGCTACTACGGCATCACCGAGCGCTACCTCGCCCAGGCCAGTCGCTGGAGCTTCAACACCTTCTCCCTGGACCTGTTGACCGGCGGCCACTCGCTCAGCGCCCTGCTGATGTACCTCTTCAAGCAGTACCGCTTCATTGAGACCTTCCAGCTTGATGTCATCAACGTCCTTCGGTGCTTCTGTGAGTGCTGCATTTTGAGGACTTTTTTCGAACTCCTTTTAAACTCCTCTCTCTTTCCACCCAGATCTTCTGGAAAAGGGCTACCACGACACCAATCCCTACCACAACTCGGTGCACGCAGCGGATGTCACCCAGGCGATGCACTGCTTCCTCCAGGAGGAGAAGATCAGCTCTCAGCTGACTCCAATGGAGGCGATGGTCGCCCTGCTGGCCGCCGTCTCCCACGACCTCGACCACCCCGGCGTCAATCAGAGCTTCCTGGTGGCCACCAAGAGCCACCTGGCCGCCCTCTACAACGTAAGAATGCGGCTGCTGATAAGATTGCTTATCAACTTGCTGACAACCTCCTTTTCCCTTCCTTTTAGAACTTCTCTGTGCTTGAGTCGCATCACTGGCGCTTCGCCCTCAGCTGCTTCTACGAGTCGCACATCTTTGACCACCTCTCGCAGGCGCAGTGGCGCGAGATTGAGTACCTCCTGCAACACCTGATCCTGGCGACCGACATTAGCCGCCAGGGGGAGTTTCTGGTCAAGTTTCGAGGCGTAGTTCAGCCAGGGAGCGGCTTCTCGCTGGGCAAACTGGAGGACAAGCACTTTGTGCTGCAGATTGCCCTGAAGTGCGCCGACCTGGGCAATCCCTGTCGCAGCTGGAAGGTCAGTCAGAAGTGGAGCGAGCAGATCTGCAATGAGTTCTACCGTCAGGGCGACTTTGAGCGGCAGCTGGGACTTCCGGTGACGAGCATCTGTGATCGGACGGCCATGACAATCCCCAGTATTCAGACTGGTGAGTTTAAGTCTTAGAAAAACCTGGCTCTAAACCTCAAAACCTTTTCCTTCCTCAGAGTTCTTCACCAACATCGTCCGACCGCTCTTTGAGCTGTGGAACGTCTACCTCGACTCGAAGCTCAGTCGGCAGCTGCTGAACAACCTCAACTTTAACGACTTTATGTGGAACACGTTGGCGAATGAGGGAAAGCCGTCGCTGAGCAGACAGAGCTCTGGAAAGCAACAGCAACATCAGCAACAACATCGTTGCAGCAGCGTCGCCTCCGACAGATCAGAGTTGAGCTCGGTGACGACGGAAAAGACCGGGGGCAAAAGCCAGCGCCAGCTGCTGCAACAGCACTTTGAGAAGTTCCAGAAAGGCTTTGGCACGCTGAAGCGCTCCAAGTCGCTGGTGATCATCAGCAGCACGCGCAGTCTGCCCGCATCGCTGGACGCCGTCGCGGCGGAGCTGCTCGCCGAGGCGAAGGCTGTGCGAGAGGCGGCAAAGAAGGCCGAGGCGGAAGCGGAAGCGATGGCTCTGGCGGCTGCTTTATCCGCCACAACAACTTCAACAACGGCAGCACCAGCCCCCAAGAAGTGCATCAACGGGTGCGGAACGCCTCCACTGGGAGGTAGTGCTAAAACGGCGGCAGAGATTGCCAGGCAGCACGCATCGGCGATTGTTGTTCGAACGGCGGCTGCTCTGGAGCAGCAAAGCAAACAGGAGCTGGATGAAGATGAGGATGACTTTGTTGCGGACCGCTTCAATGACGACTGTGGGGCGATTCTTTCCACGCCGGCTCTTCTTTTACCCAACTACTACATTGAAAAGGTAACCTAAGTTTGGTTGTTTCAATAGGAAATTTTTTCTAACATTTAATTTTCTTTTTTTTGCAGTCGTACTACAGCTACCACCGACGCGGCTCTGCCCCGGGCTGCATTGACATTCGCAAGAATGACCTCACCTCAAACAGCAAAACCGGCCAGCTGTTGCTGCTGCGCAACACAAAGCTGAAGGCAAACTCTTCGGCCGCCAAGCGACGATCCTCATTTCCGGCGGTGAAGATGGCAGTTGCTGCGGGAGATAATCTGGGCGCCAAAAAGTCGGGCAAGTGTCGACCACCAAAGACAAGTGCCAACTCTTATCGAGCTGCTGCTGCTGTGGGAGCTCCTCCTCCCGTCTCCTCGCTCTTTGACATGCACACCTTCAGTGCGGTTCACCACCTGCAACAACATCACCACCACCACCTTCACCATCCTCACCACTTACCGTACCAGGTGATCCTCGCCAGTTTGGGCGCCAACACAGGCGGAGGTAATGGAGGAGGAGGAGGTAATAATGGAGGTCACCTCAATCAGCCTCGTCGTCGTTCAGTGCCGCAGGACGTCTTCATTCGCTCGCTGACCAACTACACTGCCTAATAATCACTACCATCACCATCATCACCCCCATCACCACCGTTTTCATCTTCACCTTCTCCATCCAATCTTTTACCAATCAACCTCATTCAAACTACTACCACCACTACCACCACTTCCTTCCAAAATTCCTTCCTACTTTCCCTTTTACTCTATTACTAACTTTTCAACTCTCTCTCAATCCCTGCTGACATCTCTCAATGCAGCTCTGTACCTTCTTTTATCTTAATTTTAATCCTATTTTATCTTTTACATCTTTTTTCTGAGCTCAATCTTGATGATGATTATAAAGCCGCCTGCGATGACCTATTCCCAACTTCTCCTCCTCCTTCAATCACCGTGAATAGCACTCCTCAATAGAAATCCTAATAACTGCTTCAATCTTCTTTCCTCCTTTTCTCTCCACCATTGCTCATCATATTGCTCTATTGATATACTCTCTCTAGTCCTGAAGTTTCGAAGTGTCCCACGTATTAGAATGAATGCTTGAATTGCCATGCCTGTTTGCTTGTTTGATAATATCCCTTTACCTAACCACCTTTACCTTCTTTTATTTACAACCAGTGTGTGCTACTATTCTCTATGCTTTTACCCCATTTTTCGTTTGATTGTGTGACAAAACGTTTGAACTTCTTTACCTTCTTTTTATCCTTCTTTTTCTTCTTCAAAACACACCTAAGACACCTAAACGTGATGCTCAACTTACTCTCTCTCTCTCTCTCTCTCTCTCTCTCTCTCTCTCTCTCTCTCTCTCT
>JAALOO010000057.1_pt1 | contig 87296 bp, 80 predicted proteins | sample 7257641 | NCBI WGS metagenome assembly JAALOO01 (sample SAMN14085613, study PRJNA598686) | mite metagenome | biome: ENVO:01001000; feature: ENVO:01001002; material: ENVO:01001226; isolation source: single female mite from University of Michigan culture on fish food culture... ...
ACAGAGCGAGATTAAAAGCGAGATTTTTTTCAAAAAAAAAAGTCTCGCTAAAAGCCGACAGAGGAGATAGTCTTTTACTTTCTCTCCCTCACTCAGTCAATTGGCAGTCTATAACACCCGTCGGCACTGAAAGATCTTCCTTTTCTTCTTCTTCTTCGTCTTTTCCCTCTATCTACTCCATTCATTGCCGGAGCAGCAGCAGCTACTTAGGCAGTCTCGACACGTTGCCGATCGACAAAAATAGAGCAACTCCTGCAGAAAGCAAACAGAAGCCCAAAACACTGCCTGCCTGTGTGGCGTGTACGAGGTGAGCATTAATAAATCACAACTTGAAAGGCGATTAGCAGCAGCAGTAGCAGACATAGGCAAAGAGAAAGAAAGTAGTGGGAGAAAGAAACGAAGCTGAGAGGAGCAATTGGCAAATGGCAATGGCAAAGACGAAGGCACTGGAATGCATAAACAAAAGTTGAACCGCAGCCAGAGAATCTATCCATCCATCCATCCTCAAGAGCTGAGAAGACTGCACTGTGAGAATCGACACACAGGCTGCGACGACGACGAAGAGCCCCGGCTAATAGAGTGACATCAAAGCAGTGGATGAATGACTGACTGAATGGCAAATGGCTGCAGTAGTCGCAGAAAGAAATTGGAAAATGACGGGCAGGGCAAATGAGCTCGCAGAATAAAGAGCTAGAGGAGAAGAAGGAGAAGAAGAAGAATGGCAGACGAAGAAAATAGTGTCGCTCATTTCTTCTTTCCTTTCCTTCCCTTCAAAAATTGGCCGAGTGTCGCGCGGGGCTGGGGCGCGCCAGAATGAGCAGTGAACAGCGTTCACTTCACTTTAGTTCACTTCAGTTCAGTGTTTTTTTTGTTCTGTTCGGTGCTGAATATTAGCCCGAACCGGCGGTGAGAAGAGCCGCAGCTGGCCACCGAGGACAATGAAGGAACGGAACAAAATGGAAGTGAAAGTGGAATGGGACGGCGGCCACTGACCGGTGGAGGAAGTGGAGAAAGAGGAAGGCAGAGAAAGTAGCTGCTGCTCTATTCTGTGTGGTCTCACCTGGTTTCAATCGATTAGGCGCCGCTGCTGCTGCTGCTGCTCACCTAGATGGATATTCGGCGGGGGAATTCGCTGGTCACTGGCTGGGTGGCCACAAAACACAATTCAATTTATTTTCTTCAGCAACTGTACACAGGCTAAAATAAAATAAAACCAAGCAAACACACAAAAAGTAACGGTGATGGTCAGAAACGGTGCAAAAAAAGATGAGAGAAGGAGACACTTCACTTCACACACACTCAAACAGTTAGTAGTAGGAAATTGAAAGTGAAAGCGGGAACGGGCAGGCACTGTCTGCAGAGTCGGTGGTGGTGGACATTAACAGTAACAGCATCATCATCAGCAGCAGCAGAAGCAGACACTGATCGTGATTCGCTGATGTTTTATTGAGGGTGCACAGTGTGTGCACAGACAGAGGCAGACAGATCAGGCAAAGAAGGGAAGGGAAGAAGAAGAAGAACAGAAAAGTAAAGAAGACAGCAGCAGCGTCTAAGCCCAAAAGTCATAAAGCTCCAGCAGCAGCACAAAAGGGGGCTTTCATTAACGGCTGGCGAGAAGAGGAGATATACAGAGGGCAATTAGTGTGATACACTTTTTCTCTTGCCTTCCTTCTTTCCCCTCCGCTTTCTGGTCTGGTGTATAGAGCTGTCTGTATGTGTCATGTACACACACCAGGGCAATAATCGCCATCACCATCTCTCGTTGGTGGGGATAGATGAGAGTGAGCGAGTGAGAGGGCTCAGGCAGCTCAGCTGCTATCTCCTCCAGGCTATCTCTCTCTTGGTTGGCTTCTCTCTGGCAAGCCTAAAGCAGCTAACTGTTTCTAAAGCTTCTACAACTGCAGCTGCAGAGCACCTCGGTTTCAGCCAAACAGCAGAAGTGAAGTCGCTGGTTGACGATCTCTTGGTCAGGGTGCAAAGTGCTCAGAGCAAGTGAAAGAGAGAGACAGGTGAAATAGCAGCAGTGACAGCAGCAGCAGCCGTTCAATTGTGGTGCACCTTTATGGACTGACGGAAGGCAGTGCAGACATTCTCTCGTTCACCACAAATGGCAGCGATAATAATGATCTTGTAAAAGTAAAAACTGGGCGGCAATAATTGAAATACTATGGTGGTGGCCAGACAAACAGTGAATTGTGTGCACAATGCACTGCACACACACAACCTTCTCTCTCTCTCAAACTCAGTTACGACCGGCTAATTGATGGTGGTGGTGGTGGTGCCTGCCTGGACTCTGGTAGCCAGTTACTACGTAAACTCGGTGGCCATTCCGCGCGTTCACTGATTGCGCACTGTACTGTACAATACAGACCACAAACGACAAACCATCATTTTCAACCATTAACCACACACACACACAGTGAACAGAAGCAGGACGCTTGAAAAGGCTTTGCACTTTTGAAAAAAGCGCACTTTGACTACTGCAACCGTTGTACAACTTCTAACTCGTGCTCGCCTGAGTCTACGTGAGAGAAAGTGGTGTGTGTGTCGGGCGGCGGCGGTTCAAAAGGCGGCAATTATAATCACCACCGTCGCCATCAACATCAAAGACCGCCAAGCACAGCAGGCAGCACACACTTGACTTCAACTTCGACTACCAAGCAAATTGCCGCTTTCCGACCGGTGATAACAGCATTCAGCAGCAGCAAAAGATATGTAGAAGAAGGGAACAAATCACAAACTGAAATAAAAGCAAAGCAAAGCAAGAGAGAGGGATCGTTTGGAAGTTTAGGGTTGCACACACGCTCTCTGTTGTGCCAAATAGGCAAGTGCCAATTAGGCATTAAATGCAGCAGCAGTAATAGTAATACCAATCACCGATTGAGCAAGCAGGCTCCAAATTGGTCCTTACTAGAGGGAAAATGAAGGAAAGTGTTGGAGCTGGTTTTATCAAGTCGTGGTGGTGATGGTGCTAGTTGAAGAGGTAATGACTATTATTGAGCCCCAGTGATGGTCGGCGATGTCAATAGTCAAAAGTTGGTGCTGCTGGTGCCGATGATCGTGCTCCTCAAGTTTGGACACTTTCACTCACTCTCTCTCTCACTCTCTCTCGCACTCTTTCACTGCTGACACTCAAACACTTTTCAATGTGACACGTACCGACGGGTGCACGACAAACAGAGTGAGAGACAGGAGACAGGAGAAGACAGAAAAGAAGACAGAAAAAAGACAGTGGCAACGACGACGATGATGATGATGGCAGCGGTGGTGATGGTGATCACCAGGAAAGTAGGCACCCGAAAGAGAGCAGGCAAAAGAGCACTAGTCTAGTCGATGCTGCTCAGAGAGCTCTCTTCTTGTGAGATGCACTCCCCTTTCCCTCGTAGCAACACAACAGTTTCGAGTTAGTTGTGAGCTTTCAGCTCTTTCAGCTCCTTTCAGTGCCTCCACCACCACCACCACCACTTCAACCAGTGAGTGAAACCTAAATTAGCAACAACAAAGCCTCCTAGCGAAAGCCGCAAAGAACAGTGCACTCTGCAGGCGCTGAAAGGCGCCTGAGCTCGAAATATTTTCGCTGCAAAATGAAAACATTTTGAGCGTTATTTTGCAAATTTTAGCCGCCATCGCCGTCACTGCCACTTTCGCTCGTCATCGACAGCCATCTCGTTGTTGCTGAGAGTCGTCGCTGCTCTCTCAGAGAGCATCATCATCTGAAGCATCAGCGGCAAACAAGTGAAGAGGATGTTTGGCGCCGCCACCGCCACACAAAGCGACCGCCTCGGCCCGTTAGTGCCGAAGACACCAACTCTCTCTCTCTCTCTCTCTGCAAAACAGTGCAAACAGTAACATCCAAAGTACGAGAGGATGGAGCAGAAGATGGAGCATCGACGGCTGCGGCGGCATCACCACTAGTATCCATCATCAAATGCGTCGGTGTTGGTGGTGGTGGTGGTTTGGTAGCAAAGAGAGCCAACCAATGAGAAAAGATACACACACTGACATTCTCGAGGCGATGCTGATGCTGGCAGTTGCTACTCTTCAGCACTAATGAGCCAAACAGAGTTGGGCTGAAGAATCAAGAGAATGGCAATTCGAAAATGAAAAAGACAGTCGGAAGAATGAGAGCTCCGACTGTTCCAACTGAGTTTTTGTACAATGAGAGATTTCTCAGGTCAGTACAAACACAGTTGGTGATAGGGATAAAGACTGACACAGGCATGCACCCATGCGCACAAGAAGTGCATCAAATCGGGTGGTGACAACAGTGATGGCTGATGATGATAAGCACTAATAAAACTAGGGGCGTACACGCACCAGTGCAGCATTTCTAGTTGATGAGATGCAGCAGTGGAGCAGTGGCAGCCGCAGCTGCAACCTCGACAACCTGGACACTGTCAGTCACACTATCACTGTCAAATCACTGACAGAAGTGTCAGCTGCTGCAGCTCACCTGCAGATTTCTCCCCTCATTTTGCTGAGAGTGCATGTCCACCACTACCACCACCATCAGCTACGACAACAACAACAACAACAAAATGACAGCTAGAGCGTGAAAGTGAAAAGGCTGAGGACGAACAAGAAAAAGGAGGTCCCAGGGAAGAAGTAGTCCTCTCCAGCACAGTGCTCAAGAGTCCTCGAGAGAGTCCTTCAGCTGAATGAAATCAAATACACACACCGTGAAAGATTAGCTGCTCAATGGCCCTTCACCACCTAACGAGTGCTGTCCATCATTACTACCGTACATCACCGTACAGAAAGCAAAAAACAGGTACAGCGAGTTTAACAGCTGTCCCTGTCAAAGGTTTGCACTTGTCAAAGGAAGCAGATGCAGGAAAAGTGGAAATGGCGGAACTTACCCTTTCGAGTGCGGTAAAGTACTCCTTGAGGAAGGTGATCGGATTCTCCGGCTTGCTGAGGCACAGCTGGACGATGCAGTCCTTCAGCATGGGCTGAATGTTGTGGCGCACCACGTAGGCTTCACACTCGCGCAGCGATTGATGCTGGCTCTCGCTGTTGCTGTTCTCCGCACTGCTCGAGGCAACGGCAGCGGCGGCAGAGGCAGTAGCTCCTGTCGTTGAGCTCACTAGGTTTGAAGCCATGGCGCCCTTTACCGAGGCGAAGAGGATGTCGAGCGATGAGCAGAAGGATGCGGCCGCTGCTTCGGCTGCTGCTGCTGTTGATGTTTGGCTACGCTTCGTCCTCCTACTGCCTCCTTGGCTGCTGTTGGTCGTGGTGGTGGTGGTGGTGGCTGCTGCTGCTTCAAGAGAAGAAGAGGAGGAAGACGATGATGATGGTAATGATGGCTGATGCTGCTGGCAAACTCAGAAGAGAGGACACTGCTGCTGCCGATGTTGATGCAGTTGTGGTGGCACTGTCGATGTTTGTCAGTCAGTAGCACAGCAAGACACTGGCGGGCAGGAGGCAGTCAGGCAGACAAGTCTGAAGCGAGGTAAACACGTCGATTGAAGAAGAAGAGGGAGCGCTGGAGGATGGCTGAAGAGATGAGCAAAGATGAGTCAAGGTGGTGGTGTGTTGGTGTGTGCTGTACAGTGCTGCTGCTGCTGTACACTGGAGAAAGAGACTGTTCAGCGGCAGACGGCAGTGCTGGTGGTGGTGATCGTGGTGATGATTGAGGTGACCGAGGAGGTGATCTCTCTCTCTCTCTCTTTCTCTTGATGCAGCCGCGAGAAGAATATCTTTGCAATCCAAGAAGAGATATCACCAACCACGCTCGCTCGCTCGCTGCCTTTGATGCTGCTGCTCAAAGTGAGCCTGGGGCTGATTTTGCTTTTGCTGCTGCTGTTTCTGTGTTTTTGCTGATGCTTCTGTTCCTGTTCTCACTGTTCCACACAGCGTGTGCCTTGTGGTGGTGGTGGCGGTGGTCAGAGTCAGTGAGACGATATCAGCGTGAGCCAGTCTCGATTGAATGAGAGAGAGAGAGAGAGAGAGAGAAGCTAAGGCAATGCAATGCTGGGGAAGGCAGAGAGGCAGCGAATCGAAGCCTGAGAAGCAGCAGCAGCAGCAGAGCCTGTCCTGGCTGTGTGTGTATGCGTGCAAAGCTTCCCTGAACAGCCAGCTTCTACTTCTTCTTCTTCTTTTAGTTGTGTTGCAGTTGCCCCGTTGCCGCTGCTGCTAGCGCTACTACTCGCCTGCTGCTGGAACTGGTAGTACTCTCTCAGTTTCTCTCTCTCTTCGGAGTTGGCCACCAGGCCGCCAGGCGCAAAGTCGAACAGAGGACCTTTCTTCCTTTCGAGCGAGCGAGTGAGCTTCTCTTGTCGTCGTCGTCGTCGTCGCCGCCGTCGTTGTCGTCGGTACTGTTTGTCTCTTTTTCTCTGTGTGTTTGGAGCAGGAGTCGATGAGAGCACCAAGAGAATATGAGTACACGCTCTCTCTCCAGTGCAATGGTAGCACTACTAGGGCACGTCCTCGAGTGTCGACATGCACACCAGAAAGGAGAGGAGAGGAGATACTGTGGTGCTGGTGGTAGTGGTGGTGGTGGTGGTGGAATGGCGCCCAATGAGAGAGAGAGAAATGGAAATGGAAATTGAGTGCGCCGGCGTGTTTTGGCGTCAACGTCACCGATGAGATCGTGTGCCAGCAGTAGGCGCCAGCCACCACACTACCAGTACACTCTACGGGTGCAGCTCGCTTCCAGCGCTTCCAGCGCTACAGTCCTCTTCTCTTCTTCTACGTTGTCTTTGCTATTCAGGTTTCCAGCTCAATGGCCAATAATAATATTTCCAACGCCACAGAAGGGTCTTTCTTCGTTCGCTGTTGTTCCTTTCGATTTCAATTTTGATGGAGCTTTTCGCCAGCTTTGCTTGGCTAATGGTGTTGGAAGTAGAATATATTGATTCTGGAGGGCGAAAAAGAGGAGATCAATAGTCAGTCTAGGAAGTGCAGCAGTGAGAACAAAAACACGTCTTCTTATTCTACTTTTTTGGTACAGTTAAGGCAGAACAATAGTTCGAACTTCGAACTGCTGCTGCTGCTGCTTATGAAGTTTGTTTTATTTTGGGTGACGACGGCGGCGGTTGAGAGGTTCTATTTTGAAGATCCTTCTTGCTGGAGCTGCTGTGATCCTGGTGATTTCGTCGCCAGATAATGGAGTATTATTCGTTTTCCTTTCCTTCCCTTCCCTCTGAAGTGTCACCAGTGCATTGTTTCTCTGCTGTTGTGCTCTCTCCCTCTTCTCCCTCGAGGTGTTTGTCCCTTGCCAGTCATTAGGCAGCCGGTCTGTGCAATGCAAGCGCCTTCTTCTTTCTTCTTCTTCTTCTTCTTTGTCTGGTTGTGTTTGTTTGTCTAACAACGGCGGTGGCGGCGGCGTGATAATATGCTAAATTGCGAAATTGCCTCCCTTATTTCCCCAGGTTAAGGTACTCTCTTTCCTTTCTTTCGCTCCTTTCACGATCGACAATAGGACTGCTGCTGCTGCTGCAATCATCACCATTCTTCCCTTACTTCTTCCACTGGGCGCCATCCATGCTGACTGTCAAGAAATAGAAGAAGACGAAGAAGAAGAAAAGGAAGGTATCTTGAACAGACCAGTTTGGACGATAGGTAGAAGTAGAGACGATATGAAGTACTGCTACCACCACCACCACCTTCAAGGTGAAGGCCAACTAATTAGCAGGTGAGAGAGGTAGGCAGCAAAAAAGAGCTTCGATTTCTACTTCTGCAATCACGGCTTCGATGTGTGCTGTTTCAGAGGCAGCAAAAAAGTGATCGACTAAGTTGATTGCCAGACCAGGCCACCGTAGCAGCAGTGGAAAAAGTGCTTTTCTTTGTCCAAGAGAGTAGCTGATGTCGTCCTGTCTTCTTCTTCCCTTCCCCTCTTGTCTGTCTTGTCTCCATCGATGCGCGGCAGCGGCGCCCGGCGCCACCACTGTCTGTCTGTTTGTTTGTCAACAGAAACAGCAGCAAGAGCAGGAGCAAGAGTAAGAGGAGGAGGAGGAGGAGGAGGAGATAGAGGATTTTTGCAGAGTTAGAGGATCCACTCCGGACTGAGAGTGCGCAGAATGGCGTCCCCCCTCTCTCACATCTGAGCGTTGTTGTGTTTGTGTGTGCTGGTGGTGCTGGTGTGCTTGCTTGTTTTGATCCGCCAGCAGCAGCAGCTTACATTTGCTCTTTCTCTCGCTTGCTTGTTTCTTGTGCGTTAGTTGGTTGTGTGTGTATATTTCAGCCATTGTTGTTTGCCAGCGCACGAGTTGTCGTTGTGTTGATCTCCAGTGGACCCTGAAGATTCTACTATTTATCCGCCTAATTTGTCTGCCTACCTCTCCTCTACTCAGTTTCGATTGCTGTCGATTCTGCTTCTGATTACACTGCTCAGCCGCTTCCGTCGTCGCCGCCGCTGTCGTCTTGAGTTCTATTGGTACCTCTCTTTCTCTCGCTGGCTCACTCTTCTCGCTTTGCATTCGTTCACTCTTGACTCTTCTACTTCTACTTCCCGTCACTGCTTTCGGTGCGTATCAGTGGCTTCTTGTTGGTGGTACATACCTTGGCGAATTGGGCTCACTTTCGCCATCACGAGCACAAGCTTTCTTTTTCTTCTTTGTTGTTGTTGATGTTGATGTGCTTCTGTTTGTTGTCCTTTACTAATGATGACGCCTTTCCCTTTTCCTATGTGTGATGTTGTACAGTGAGTTGTTGACGTCTTACCCTGGTATCGCTGACTGGTATCATCAACCGCCACCTCATCGTTTTCCTCCTCATCCTCCTCTTTCACCACAACTTCTTCACTACTTCAAGAAGATGGACTCCCTGCGAGAACAGGTGATGATCAATCAGTTCGTGGTGGCAGCCGGCTGTGCCCACGACCAGGCGAAGCAGATGCTGCAGGCGGCTCACTGGCAGTTTGAGGTTGGTGTTTGTTTTGTTTTCCACTCCTATGGGGTCCTTTTCTCATGACTCTGTTTGTTTGTTTTGCTCCCAATCACATGACACCTCACACACACACAGACTGCACTGAGCGTCTTCCTGCAAGATTCCGCCATTGGCCACCACGGAAACACTCACTTTCACCAGGTAGGCAGCAATGGCATGATGATAATGATAACCAAAACAATAACAACATCAACAACAACATCAACTGCATCGGCAGCAGCAGCAGCTTTGTACCCGATTGTTATTGTCCTGCCATTGTCATTTGTCAACAACTTGTCATTCACTTACTCACTTCCCTTTTTTTCTACCTCTTTTCCACAGATGTGCACACCGGCGAACACTCCCGCCACGCCGCCGAACTTCCCCGAGACGCTGCTGCAGTTCAGCAAGCTCTCCACGAACTCCTCCGCCGAGCCCTCCCTCGTGCGGACCTACTCCAACTCGAGCAGTCAGCAGTCGCCGATCAACGCCCACAACAACTCCTCCGCCTCCTCGAATGCCAACAACTACCTGCACGCATCAGGCACGGCCAGTCGCCTTTCCTCTGCCACGCCTCACAACCTGCGTTCCGCAGGCGCTCCAATCAACATCACCAAAAGCTCGCAGTGAAAGCACTGTGCTGCTCATTCGGTGCACAGGTGCGCAGAGATAGAGATAGGGAGAACAGTTTAAAGAATTGAGCCACCAACTTCTGCTGTGCTGTTGCTGCTGCTGCTTTGTCCACATTTTTTTCATTTTTTGACCCTCTCAAATCCCATCTCAATCAGAGCACAAATACAAGGAGCAGCAGTGGCAGCTGCAGCAGTCTCGTGCGCCCTGTACGACTGCTGCTGCAAGACTTTAATTGGAGGATGAGTTTTTTTTATTATTATATGACTATCTCTATTACACTTTAGTGTGTCATATTATTATACTTGATGTCGATCCCCCACCCCTCCTTTCCTTTCCCTTCCTTTCCTTCCTTTCCTTCCTTTCCCATTACATGGTATGCATCAAGTGTGGTGTTAGAATCATCACCATCGCCACCACCACCACCACTATTGCATGTTATATTGTCTCTCTCCATTTGGTTGTTGTTATCTCATCTCTTTCTTTCTCTTTTCTCTCTCTGCTAATACTGCACGCGCATTTGTGTCTTTCTCCCTTTTTTCTTTCTCTCAAATCTCTTCTCTGTATGTGTATAAATTGTTAGAGATCCTCTCTTCTTGATTTTTCCCCTTTTTGCTAAATAGTCCACACTATACTTGCTTCGACTTTACCCTATCCTACTCTTTCTCTCTTTCTCTCTCTTTTCATCAAATGATCACCATTGTCAATGCAGGATCAACACTGCAGAGGATAAATATATCTATATTTTGTAATGTCAATAAATAATCTTCCTTTAACAAATGATATTCCTCTGGGCGCACTTTTTTGCTTCTGTAAAATACTCGTCGTTCAAACTATCAAGAAAGATCTATTTAATTGGACTATAAAGCCTCGCTTTAAGAGTTTGGCTTGACAACGCTCCTCTGTCGTTGATATTTTGGCAAGAACAGTGCGCCCGTCGAGCTCTCAAAGAGCCCGACTTGAAAATGACTCAACTCAAGAAAATCAAGGTTCAAGGAACGATGAGGAACTATCTGTGCAGCCTTTAGGTGGCACAGTTGTCTATTATAACATTGTGCGATGATTCAGGAGAAGAGAGAGCTGGGCACAGGAGAATAAAGTGGGCAGGATTTTTGCCTGGAGACTGTGGCCGCTTATAAAGTGCGACTGGCCAATTTACTGAGCACACTTGCACTTCAGCGTTCAACACGTGTTTCCAACTTCAACTTTTTCTCTCTTCAATCCCATCAATCCTAGCCAGCATGTCACCTACTCAACCCATTCCTGATCTCTGTTTGATTGCCGTTTTTAAACAGTTGACACCCCGGACTCAACTGAACGCCGGTCTAATGAGCCCTCGATGCTACCTTCTAGTGCGAGCAGCCAATCGACGAGTGAAGGCGCTGGTCATCACCGATTCAGATCAGGAGTTTGCCTTCTTCAACTACTTCAGCCTTTCATCCCACTACAAAAGCATTTATGAGCTGAAATCAGCAGCCAGTGAGCCACCTTTTCCCGATTACCCATCCACCCGGCTCAGCAAGTGGAACTGTCTGCGAGTGGAACACTTCCATCAGCTCAGCGAGTCGGAGATTGAGCACATTGTCAATGCCTTCTCCGCTGTCATCGATCTGAAGGTGGGCACTAGGTCAGGCGCTCAGACGGAGAACCTGATTTCTCTGCTACAAAGTCTCCAGTGGACGACTCAGCTGACCAGTCTGATGCTGTTCGCCGGTGACTGGAGTGTCCTAGAAGTGCAACAGGCTTGTCGACTGTCCACCGTCGTCAACGCTCTTACCGCTTTGGAAAACTTAGCCATTCACTGGTCACAATATAATGCTATGGGATTTTTTAACCTGCCCTTACTGGCTCAACTGATGCAGGTGGCCGTTCAGCTTGGCAACTCCGATAAGCCGTCCTTTGTGAGTTCACTCAATGCTTACGCCGTCGGAAATGAGCATCTTCGGGTGCACTTGCTGTCACATGATGGACAACAAGAAGATTTTCGGCCACTGAACAAAGTTTTCGCCTCTCGCATAGTTCGCTACAGAATTTGTAGCCACAACAGTTACCCAGTCTACACACTGGACAATATCTGTGTTCTTGGCAACCACTTTCCAGCTCTCATCTCACTGGAAATAGTGAAAGCTTTGCCCCTTCAAATCGGATCACTCTTCACCGCCCTCGCGCAACTTCCCCAGCTGACTCATTTGCTTTTGGGGACAGGTTTTTTTGATGACGATAAAAAGTCCCTACCTCCTCTTCGTTCATTAACTGCCCAGCTGACCTCTGTTCGGGCCCTGGATCTGTACTGGGACGGATCTCATGCACAGCTGAAGTGGCTCAGTCTGCAGTGGACACTGCCCAACTTGAAGGTGATAGTACTGCAGCGTTTCACTTGTGAAAGCTGCGATGTTCGCTTTCCTGATGATATTAAAGAAATTGAAATTGGTTCAAAAAAGAAAATGCTAACAACTCGACAGTGTCTTCAAAAAACACTTTCAATTCTTCACCCGGGTGTTCATCGCGAGCGAATCCTCATTAAGAATAATTTTAAATCGTACATTTCTGCTGAAAAACTGCTCACTGATCAGTAATTTTTTGTCAATAATTTCTTCAGCGTCCATACTGTACCTTTATCTCATTTTTTCCCGTTTCATGTAGTCCAGATTAACAATTTTCAGTGCAAAAAACTTTGACCAAAAAATAAATTTTTTAGTCTATTCCAACTCAGCATTGCCCAGCTAAATCTCAGTATCCAGTAAACACAGAGCACATGTGCTCACTGTCTCTTTTTTCCTCATTCAGCAACAGCAACAAAAACAAAAATTCTTGACTTTTTTCACTTCTCACTCACTCGTCTTCAACCCAAACATCATGCCTCCTCGTCGACCTATTCCGGATCTGGATCTCATTTCCGTGTTTAAGCAGTTGACGCCCAAATGTCAACTGAATGCCAGCAAAATGAGCCCCCGGTGCCTCGGTCTAGTGCGGGCAGCCAATCGGAAAGTGAAAATCCTGGCCTTCAACTCGGACGACCAGGACGATTTTGCCTCTTTCAGCCTTGCATCCAAGTACTTCAGCGTTCAGCTGCTGGCAGAGAATCCTGGTGAACCAGCAGCTTTCCCCGATTACCCGGTGACCCGGCTCAGCAAGTGGAACAGCCTGGATCTGTTTGACGACAACTTGAACGCACTGACGCCATCGGACATTGAGCACGTGATTGGCAGCTTCTCAGCTGTCACTGACTTGAAAGTGAAAACAAAATCCAGCTTTCAAACGGAGAATCTGATTGCCCTGCTGCAGCATCCCCAGTGGAAGACCCAGTTGACCAGCCTGATGTTTCTCACCGTTACGTGGGGTGTGTCAAGTAAACAGTGTGTCCTCTGTCTTACCACTTCCATCAACGGCCTATCGTCGCTACAAAACTTGGCCATCCGTTGGCCATCCATTAATGTGGATTTTCCAGACCTGTCCATACTGACTCAGCTAAAAAAATTTGCCGTTCTACTTGGCAATGCTCATACACAGTCTTTTGTGAATGTACTCAATGTCTACGCGGCGAGCAGTAGTGATCTTCAGGTGCATGTGCCTACTTCTGATATCTCCAGTTATCTCTATAAGCTTAATAAGGCTGCTCAGCAGAAGATTGTTCGCTATGAAAAGTCCCAATTCAACTACAAATATGATGATGCGCTAAAACTTTGCAACCAATTTCCATCTCTGATCTCATTGAGCATCACTGAAATTATTCCATCTCAAGTCGGGCCACTGTTCACCGTACTCGCAAAACTTTGCAAACTGGCTCACCTGCAGTTGTGTGTAGATTTCAGGAACTGTACTGAGCTTCTTCCCCGTCACCGGGGCGTCCAGCTGAGCTCGGTCCTAGCCCTTGATTTGCACTGGAACGGAACTGACGCACAGATGATCTGGCTAAACCTGCACGGGACATTTCCCAGCTTGAAGGTGTTGGTACTGCAGCAGCAGCAGCATCAGCCACAATAGCTTTGAGTGCATGCTCACTGATTAGTGAATCATTCTTGCTGAAACATCTGCTGAAATTTTAAATCATTTTGTCTCTCCCTTTCTGTACCTTGTAAATAAATTCCAATTCTTCAATCAGAGAAATTAAAAGCACTCCGAATTCTGCTCAAAACACAGCATTTTCCAACTGTTTATATTTTTCAAAATAGCTATCGTTTGCCGACGACAGATGTCGTACATGGCTTTTTAATTTGAAAAAAATCCGCTTAAAACATTTGAAAATGATCAAATGAGTTTCGAAAAATATAAATATTTGATGTCATGAATGCCATAGTATTTTAGTGAAAAAATGCAATTGATAAAAGAAAGAACAAACATGGCCACTTTTAGTCCGACACATGTTACTCCTCCGAATCTGGCCACGAGCAGGACCAAATGGTCTGTTAATCTTTTCATCGTCGTCGTCGGCGGCGGCTATAAATCAGCAATCACACAATGCTCGTAATATCATTCTCTTCTTTTCCTTCCAGTCTTTATTAAAGACCCTAAAGCACAACTGTCTATTTGCACGAGAACGAGCTCAAGCGGCAGCAGAAGGGGATGATGCTCAATAAATGGCGGCGGTGGTGGTCGTCTTTTGTCTTCTTCGTGTACTGTCCTCAACAAAAACTGCAAGTAACCATTTTTAAAAAGCAAAATGTATATTTGCACTCGATTTGTTCAAAAAAAGAAAAAGAAGGTACTTGCCAAACAAAAAAGAAGTAGCCGATTGATAGTGCCGCCGCCGCCACCTCAAAAAAGAAGTCGCTACAACATCATCCGAACGGTCAACAGAGCCGGAAAACTCTACTTTGCGTGGTTATTATGCAAACAGAAAGAGGGGAAAAAAGAAGGCTACCGTGTCCGCAGCAGTGTAAGCAAATAAGCAGCAGCAGCCGAAGTAGTAAGAGAGCAAAGCAAATGAGCCGTTAGATCGATCTGCCTGCCTGTTACACACAGTGAGTAGTTCTATTTGACCGTGTCCCCTGCTACCTTCCTACCTACCACAGCGGGCCCTAGCCGTGACAATCGCCATTTGGCAATGGCTCATTATCGCCTGCTGATTGATTTCGCTCGCTCGCACTCACCGACGCAGACATCCACCAAACAGCATCCAAACACACACACAGAAAATCCTCTCCGTCGCTCTGCTTGTTTGTCATGTTATTTGCAAACACACACACAGACAGAGATCACACTGCTTTCCTTTCTCTTTATTTTTCTATGGTAGATCATCAACTTTTCTCAGTTTCGGTGATCCCCTCTCTTTCTCTCAGGTCTTCTAATCTTCTGCCTCTTCTTCTTCTTCTGTCCAAGTCAAGTTGACAAAACGTGACTGGCCATTTAGCGCGCGTTTAGCGCGTCTCTTGTGTAGTACACCGGAGAAGGAAAGAAAGAGACTCTTCTTGTCTACTGCGGCAAAGAGACTTGCGTGCCGCCAAATATGTTCTCCTTCCAGCGATTGCTTGTTCTTCTTGTTCCTCTTCTTCTTCCGACGACCATTGTACTTTTTTCTTTTTGGGGCTGTCAGTCTGTGTTGACTGTTCGGCGGTGGACTCCACTTGTCACGGAGAAAATGAATTATTTGGAGGAATTGAATTCTCGCGCTGCGAGTGCACGCCGGTGGTCTAGCGGGCAGGCTGACTGACTGGCTGGCCGCTGTCCACTTTCCATTGCTCACATCGACGCCGGTGTGTTCTCCTTAAGAGTTTCTTTCTGTTGTTGTTCATCATCACGACTTTTTCTTCTCCTTCCCCAGCACTAGCGGTGATTTAATTGAGAAATTAGGCCCCCTGCCCTCCCCTCGATTAAAGCGGCAGCAGCGGCTGCGGCCGCGGCGGCCAATGAATGGTAATTACCACTTTAATTGACTTCTCACAGGTGCTAAATTTTTCAATTTGCACTCGCTCGCTTTTCTTCTTCTTCTTTTCAGTGTTCTGGCTGTCGTTATCGTTATAAATGTGCGTACAGTGTGCGGTCCAATTCAATTTACGGTCGTTGTCTTCTGCTTCTGCTGCTGTTTCTTCATTCGATTAGAGTCGTTGCTGTTGTTGTTGTTGCTGCCACTGCACCAGCCACCGCAAATTGCCCTCCTAGCTGTTTTAGCGAACTGCTTCTGCTGTTTAGTTTAGTTTAGTTTAGTTTGTTCCTTCAGGTTGACCTGTGTCATCAAGCTGGTGCACCATTATCATTTGTGGTTGGCAGGCAAGGGCCACTGTCACTGCTACGTGTGATGATGATTTATCGACCGGCAACAGCAGCCATTTTCCGTTCAGGTGCGCACAGTTCCTCAAATTGAAATAATTTTGGTGCCTGACCAAAAGAAACTGGTGCTGCTGCTGCTTATCTGTCAGTACGGTTTGTCCATTCATAATTCAAGAGTGCTCTTCACTGGACAGAAGAAGCAAAAGAAAAAGAAGAAGAAGGTCAGAGGTCTGATTAAAAAGCAATCTATCATCAGAGGAGAGCTGTTGACGAAGAGGAAAAAGATGGAGGTTTTTACCGGGCAAACTTAGTAATACGAGAGAGGGAACATAGGTGCCAATTTGCGAGTGGGTGTGCTGATTTGGACGCCTAATTAGCTGCATCTTCTAGTTAGTGCCGCTGCTGCTGCTAATCATATTCTAAATGAATGCGTCTCTCTGTTTGTGCTCATCAACCGCCCACGGAAATATGATCCACGCGTACTATCTCTCTTTCTCAATTCGAAGCATCTTTTCTTGCTCTTTACTACCGTCGACAAAGAGTCTTTTCATTTTCTCCTTCCTCCTCATTATAGACCTGTAAATCTTCTTCAGTTGTGCAAAGTTGTTGGCAAGTGCACCAATTGACAGCAGTGGTGGTGGTGGTTGACAAGTGACTTCACTGGTTGAGAAGAAAAGTCAGCCCGCCTAGAGTGCGCCGGACAATGGGCCCAATTGACTTGCACTAAATGGTTGACAACAACACTGACAACACAACAGACAACGGCATTGTCACCGACTCTGAATGGTGTGTGACACATGTCATCGCTGCACGGGGGGCTAAATGGCTGCAAGTTTGTGTGAACTTCTTCACACGGAAGCACACGAAGGGGGACACTGAGGACATAGAGAGAAAAAGGAGAAAGAAAGATTATCACCGAAGACAACAAAGGTGTCCCTTATGTAATACTGCTGCTGCTGTTGCTGTCTGTTTGTCTCTGTATAATTTAGAAATTCTCCATTTCTTGTTTCTCATTTGCAAAGTTGTTTGTGAGCGATTGAGCAAATCAATCATTTGCTGCTGCTGCTCATGATCAATCGCCTCTTGATCTTCTTGAAATTGTTTTCCCCTTTTTTCTCAGCCGAGAATTAAAATGACTTTTCAAAGAGAAAAGGTTGTTTTTTGCATTTGGTGTGGTCTGCGGCGGTAACTTCTTCGGTTCACCTGGGCGGAAAGAAAGTCATTGAACACATTGAAAAGGACATTTGTTTTTCTGCTGTTTCAAGCATTCTATTTATCACCTCTTGCTCACTGGATAGCTTGTAAACCCTAAGCATTTCATTTCACTACATTTGAATGCACTCATGATCGTATTGCTTGTATCTCTCTACTATAATGAAGCGAGCTAATGGAATCAAATGGGCGCATAATTACATTCGGTGCGCAGGGAGAGAGAACACTTGCACCGGCAGCTTAGAGTGCAAGGTGTTAGCGCTTGAAGGAAGGGGAAAGGAAGCTGCAAAGGAAACGAAGGAAAAGAAGGTGAAGAGGAGCTTGCTAATGCACCCCAACTGCTTCGCCGCAGCAAGCGTGCTCTCATGCTAATCAAGGCAGACACAGACAGACGCTGATTTTAGAAAGGGAGATGCTCTTCTCCACAAAGCTAGGCTTCTTTTTCATCTTTCAGATCTATTTTTTACTGCCATCCTTCTTCTTCTTTTTTTTCTGGCTCGGGAGAATCGGCAGTGAAGGTACCACCACAACAGTTCCTCCAACTTTCTGTGCTCTCCGTGGGCGACCAATGTTCATGTCTGTTCACGTCTGTGGCCTTCTCCTTTCTCTGCTATGCTTTGCTCTGCTCTAAACTGCCAACTGTCGTCGTATCATCAATTACCCGAGCTGAGAGCCTGCACAAAATCTGCTGCAGTCAGCAGAACAAGAAGAAAAAAAGGTGACAGAAACAAAAGGCAGATAGAAGATGAACTTACTTTTAACTTCGTCTTTTTAACCGACGACGATTGAGTCGACTAATAGTCGGTTAAGCTTTCAAAGCAAGCACTTGACTTGACTTGGCAATGCAAATGAGCACCTCTCTCTCACACGCCAAATCTTGTGATGTCTAATACCTTAATTATTATTAATTGTTCTCTCCAGTGCTGTGTTCTTTATTTTGTTGCTGTTGCCCTTGTTGGAATGTGAACTACGACTCTGGTGAAAAGAAGAAGAAGAAAAATTCAACAAGATTCAACGTGCCTTTGTAGTCATCAGAAGTTGGAGAGCTGGGGCAATTTAATCTAATTATTTATAAAACCAACTTCGTCTTCCCTCTGTTCTTTCTTTGTCCTTTCTACCATCATCATTGCCCCATCATCATCATTCTTCAGTCATTCAGGCAGGCAGTCAATCAGTTAGCCAGCAAGCAGTGCAGCTACTTTCCAAGCTTTTTTGTTGTTGCAAAATTTACCACCACCACCACCACCACCACTACTTTTTCAACCAGCCAACTCGTCGATGGCTTTCCGTCTTCTTTTTCTTCTTCTTTTTCTTTTTCGTTTTCCGATTTTCGAAAGCAGTTCAGTTGAGCAGTTGAGCAGCGGCGGCAGCACTTCCCTTGCCCTGACTTGATCCGACTCGAACGCTGGAAGCGCGAACAAATCTCAATTGGCCACAGTTGTCGCGGGCAGACACTGAAGAAGTGGAAGAAGAGAGGAACCCGGAGAGCAGGCAAAATAAGCTGCTCTTTCCCTTCTTTCAACTGTTTTGTTCATCTACCAACCAACCAACCAACAAAGAGCAATCCCGCCCAGCGATTGGCGGCAGAGCAGCGGCTGAGTGACGTAAGAGAGGCGGAGACAGCAGGGAAAATGGGATGGCAAAAGCGAAGGCTTGCAAGAGAAAGAGAGAAAGAGCAACCTGAGCTGGCAACTGACTTCGACTGCTGCTGCTGCTGGCAAAAGTGGGCGACGGCGGCGCCCAAATGGCCTGCAACGTAGTACACGGCTGAAGAAGCTGAAGCTGAAGCTGAAAGAGCAACTGACCACGTCCTCCTTCTTCCTCGCCAACTTATGCTTCAGTGCTTCGATTCTTCAACTCTCTGCTGAAGAAGGGGAAGAAGAAGAAGAAGGAAAAGCTGCTGCTGCAGCATCACTCTTTGCACTGAGCTGAACTGAACTGCTTCATGAAACAGTCCTCTGCGGTAGCTGGTCGAGGGCACATGCCAGCAAGCAAGCAAACATACACAGAACTGAAAGCAAAGCAGTACCGAGCAGTCGTGATCGTCACATCTCTTTCTCTCTCTTTCTCTTTCAGCGATGCCGCCATCTCCTTCAGCATTGCTGCAGTGCTCAATCGCTGCCGGTGTCTAATCGAATTACTACTACTCCCCTTCAATCTGCCGTTTCTGTCTGTCTGTGTCTGTGTGTGTGTGTGTGTCTGATCTGCCTTCGGTTCTCCTCCTGTGCTCATCTAATCTAATTAGCTAATTGATTCCTTGCCACTCGCAGCTCGTCGCGCTTTCTCTTCGGCTGTCTGTGTCTGTCTGTTTGTGTCTGTATTTCACAAATTCACTGTGTCTGTGTCTGTGCACTGCTGCTAATGTCAACTCTTCATCATCATCAGCCTCATCCTCATCTTTCTTTCTTTTTAGTGTGCATCATTCGTCACCGGTATTACACCGGTGTTTAGCTACTACTTTTGGCTTTCAATTCTTTATTCAGTATTTTATCTTCTTCTTTCTCGTGAACTCCCACGCACATTTTTTATTTTTTAATCTACGTCAACTCAATCGCTTTACCACCTGTAAAGTGCTTCATCCGTTTCATCCTAACAAAAAAAACCTCATTCTCATCATGTCGCTCAACATTCGTCCGCTTTTTGGCGGCTATCCCTTTCAAGGTAAGAAAGGAAGGTTTCAGGTCAAAGGGTGGACAATTAAATGAATGAAAGGTGTGTGTGTGTGTTTGCAGGCTTTCAATTCACCACTTTATCCACTTTTCAATTAGCGCCACCAGTAGCCAAATTGGCGAGAGCCTTTTCCCGTCTTTCTACTACCACTACTTGGCAACAAAGCCTAAAAGGTTACAACAGTGCAAAAGACAAATTCTCAGTAAATTCGTGCTTTATGAGCAGTTGAGCCGTTTTTAAACGGTGCATCAAAACTGCACTGTACTTTTGTGTTGCCAGTAGTAGTAGGTAGTAGAGCTGGACACTAAACCCAAACAGGTTTGATTTGGGTTGGGTAACCAAACCCATTTGGGTTTTGAAAACCCAAATTCGAAAAGTTTAACTGTGAGTGAGTGAAGAGGATTGCTCTCTCCAGCTCTTCTCTTCTCGCACAACTCAATGCGCACTCTCACAACTAAAAAATTAAACATCATTTTTATTATTTTTTAACCGTTTATTAAAACAGTTTTATTGAAAGTACTCGCGTCAATTATCTTAACCTAACATAACATCTCAGCTGCAAAAGGCGGCCAAGCTAAAAAAACTCAACAATAATAACACTAACCTAACATAACAAAAAGTAGTCCATCAATAACCCAAACCTAACATAACAGCAAGGCTTCCGAAGGCAGCCGAGCTCAGAAAATCTGCACAATAATACCTGTAGGTTGGTAGACCTCTAAACTAATATAACAAAAAGTAGTCCTTTTAATAACCCTAACCTAACATAACAGCAAGGCCGCTGAAAGCGGCCCAACCAACTGAAACACCCCAACAATAACCCTAAACTAATCTAACTGAATGAACTACACACAATAACCCTAACTTAATATAACAAAGCCGCCAAAAACGGCCGAGCCAACGAGTACTTCCTTAAAATAACAAAAAGTATTCCCCAGCAATAATCCTAACTTAACATAACAGTCTGCTGAAACGGTCAAGTTTTAAAGAACTCCTCAACAATAACTCTAATCTAACCGAGAATACCTCAACTATAACCTTAACCTCACATAACATTGAAACCGCTGAAATCGGATGAACTAATGGGAACTCCTCAAAATGAACATGAGACTACTCTTTGTTATGTTAGTTTAGGGTTATTGTAGAAGAATTTTTTTTAATTTGGCCGTTTTTGGAGGCTGAGATGTTATGTTAAGTTAAGGTTATTAAGGGGACTACTTTTTGTTATGTTAGTTTAGGGGTCCCCTAACCTATGGGTATTATTGTGCAGATTTTCTGAGCTCGTTTGTTTTCGGAAATTTTGCTGTTATGTTAGGTTTGGGTTAGTGATGAACTTTTCTTTGTTATGTTAGGTTAGAGTTATTATTGTAGAGTTCTTCTGAGTTTGGCCGCTTTCGGCGGCTGAAATGTTATGTTAAGTTGAGGTTATTGAGAGGAGCACTCGCTGTTATGTTAGGTTAAGATAATTGACGCGAGTACTTTCAATAAAACTGTTTTAATAAACGGTTAAAAAATAATAAAAATGATGTTTAATTTTTTAGTTGTGAGAGTGCGCATTGAGTTGTGCGAGAAGAGAAGAGCTGGAGAGAGCAATCCTCTTCACTCACTCACAGTTAAACTTTTCGAATTTGGGTTTTCAAAACCCAAATTTGGGTTTGGGTGGGTTTGGGTACCCAAATGTCCAGCTCTAGTAGGTAGTTAGACTAACTGGCCATTCGATTTTGTTTAATATTTTCAATATTTTGCAGCCGCCATCACAACCACTACCAAAAACAAAGCCCATCAGCTCACGACTCTGGAAAAGAAGATAGAGATAGAGAGGCCATCTCTATTGAGAGTTGAACACGAAAGAACGTTTCTTTTTCTCATTGTTTCCATCTCTCTCCTTTTTCCTATTTCATTAGCTCAGTTGTGCCTTTAGTTCAGTTTGCCAGGCAGACAGGCAGACAAACAGTCAGCACCATATGGACGCAAAGGGCACACACAGCATCAACATAGGCAGCAGCGAATCAGTAGTACAGCTGTATTAATTACCAGTTGCACGAAAAGGGATAGGCAATTGTAGAGAAAGAGAAAGAGAGACAACGACAACAGACAGACGGCAGCTGAAGACCAAATGCACACAGAAAAGATAGAGTACAGAAGAAGAAGAAGCTGAAGAAGCCAATATTGCAACCACCATCGAAAAGCTTACTTATGGGGGCACAATGAATCTTTAGGTTTCTTCTTCTGAGCTTTTTCTTCTTCTTAGCTCTAACCAGCCAGTTGTTGTTGCCTGCTGTTGCAATAGGAACAGTTGGTTTAGAAAATTGCCGCCGTAAAAGCCAGTTCACTTCTCGGAAACACAAGCACATGGAATCGCCTCTTCTTGCATTTGCATTTTCCTTTTCATCTATAGCGCACCCAACTGGTGCGTGCTGCTTTGCCGGCTTCCGCTCCTCTTAATTCCCTTTTTTCTCTTTTCCTTTGTCGGCGCGACATCAAACTCAGAAGAAAACACAGAAGGGCAGACACAGAGAATGCAAAACACAGCAGTGATGTATGGTCAGGGGCTAATTGGCTGAAATGAGTGAGAGAGAGAGAGAGACTAAGCAAATCAGAAGAACTTTTTCCAGCTAACTAACGGAACCTAATGTTTTCCTTCTCTCCCTTCTTTTATAGGCCAGGGGCGAGTTAACCAGCTCGGCGGCGTCTTCATCAACGGCAGACCACTGCCGAACCACATTCGCCTGAAGATCGTGGAGCTGGCCGCCGCCGGCGTCCGCCCCTGCGTCATCAGTCGCCAACTGCGCGTCAGCCACGGCTGCGTCTCCAAGATTCTCAACCGGTACCAGGTAAAATGACTGAGCATTGTGATTTGGCCTTTTCAGCTGAAAGCTAGGTCAGATAGGGCTCGCGAACAAATAAGCCAAACAATGGTACACAATTTCGAACAGCTCAATTTCGACTTCAATTTGGCGCTCAATTTGGTTGCCCATTGAGTCAGTTCAGATCAGCTTTAAATCAGATCAGTTCAGCCTCTTCGGTTCAGCCTCTGGTGGTGGTGGTAGTGATCTAATTCAGTGGGCCATTGTCGATGTCGGCTTCAGTGGTGGTAATAGTAGTAGTAGAGGTAGCGATAAATTTCCGCCGCTGTCGTTTAAATCGGCTCAATGTTGACAATTTAATACGCCACTAACTGTTGCAGTTAATGTTGCAGCTAAAACGATAGAAGGTATAAAAACTAGAAAGGAAGAAATTAGTAAAGCGATTAGCCGAGGTAAATTGAGCTCAATTGGCCATTGAGCAGCACTGAGCACTGAGCTGAGCTGAATTGAATTGAAAGACTGGCGGTAACCGCAGCAGCTTTATTAGGGCAGATACGTCTGTAGACTATGTCAAATGTCGCCGATTTGGCCTTGCAACAAACAGCCAAGGATAATATAATATAATAAGTATGCCCGATCGCCGTTGACAGGATTAGCGACAAAGGCTGCGGCTGCAGCGGCGGTTTAGTAGCGCGGGAAATATTACCGTGCAGTGCTTCAAGTGCTGCTAGCCTGTGTTTAGCCTGCATTCGTAACGATAGCAAAAAAGGAAACTTTAAATATCTTCAACTTCTTTTTCTAACAAAAATCATCTTATTTGTTCCTCTTTAGGAAACGGGCTCCATCCGCCCTGGCGTCATCGGCGGCAGCAAGCCCCGTGTGGCCACCCCGGACATCGAGAAGCGCATCGAAGACTACCGCAAGGAGAATCCAGGTATCTTTTCCTGGGAGATTCGCGACCGCCTCATCAAGGAGGGTCTCTGCGACCGCACCACCGCCCCCTCCGTCAGCTCCATCAGCCGCCTGCTCAGGGGACCGAATGGATCGATGAGGGGTGACGGCGGAATGGACGGTCATGGCCCGGGAGGAGGAATGGGCGGAGGCGGAGGTGGCGGTGGTGGCGGACACAAAGGACAGCACAAGCACTCCATCGAGGGCATCCTCGCCGGGGACAAGAGTGACCGTAAGTGGACACCTCCTCCTTAAGAAAGAAAGAGAGAGAGAGAAAGAGAGAGTTTGTTCTCGTATGTTAGTTTTGGACTTTGATCAGGACTTTGACTGGTTTATTTTATTTGAGCCAATTTTCCGAGCAAGTAGGTAGAGAAACAAACAACGAAAAAATAAAATTGAGTTAGTGGTAGCTCGCAGTTTTAGCCAGCCAGCAGTTGATTCATTCGATTCATTAGCCGCGACAAACACACCGAGCACACACAGTTGTCAATCGATTTGCAAGGCGATCTTTTACTGCTGCTGCTGCTGCTGCTGCTTTCGTTGCACGTAATCGGATTGCGGGAATTGTCTTGCATTCAGTGAGAGCAGAGTGCCTGCTTGCTGCCTGCCTGCCTGGTCCAATAACAGAAAGACTGACGCAAAACTGATCTGCTTCTCTCCAGCTGCTGCTGCTGTCAGTTTTACAAAGAAAGAAAGAGAGAGGGAAATCACTGCTGAGACTTTTACGCAAAATGAGAGCTAATTCAATTGTTGCACGGGTGGTGGTGGTGGTCGGGGTCGAGGAGAGAGAGGGAAAAAAGTTAGCTAGGGCCCAGTGAATGCTTTGCGGTGACACAGGCTCACAATGAGCACACGCTTAGCCACTTCTAAAGCCTGCTATTGCCTAACAGCACTGCAGTGGTGCACCTGTTTGATTCTTCTTCTTTTTTTGAACGTGGCATTAAATCTTAAATAGTTTGATGTTTCTTTTTTCCTTTATCCAATAATTAATTAATTAGACAACACGCAGAATGTGCTTCCTTTTGTGCAGTTGCTGCTGCTGCTGCTGCGTTTGTTTGCTTTGCTTTGCGGCAAAGAAGCGTATGCTTTGCTTTCTTTTCTATGCTTTTTTTGTCTGTGTTTGTTGCCGCCACCGACGAAGAGATTCCGGACGGCTGCTGCTGCCCACCCGGGTCACACAGGCCACAGGTAGCTTCCTTTCAGCTGAAGAGACAAAAACAGTACGACACGACACCAGTGTGCACTGCTTTTTCCAGTGTATTTTCTACTCCCTCTAACTTACAAACAGTGAATGACTGTGTGTGAGGTTCTACTTCCACTCGGCGAGCATGAGATTGCTAAATAATAGCGAAAAAAGCAGTGCATGTTTTGCCGTTTGCAGTGCTGCAGTGTTCACATCGATCCAGAGGTGCTGCTTAGCATTCATGACGCTCACGGACGGTCACGAACGATGAAGATCGGCTGCTGCTGTTGCTGCTGTTGCCGTTGCCTCCATCGTGTACTACTAAGGTGCAGGCACTGGTGATTGAGGCGATCGATGCTAGCAGCAGCAGCAGCAGCAGCAGCAGCTCGTGTCAGCTCAAAGTGTGTGTGTGTTCACTTTGGCACTTCTGTCTGCCACTTACACACTGGTCTACCTGTCTGTCTGTCTTCCCTACCACTTGATTCTTTCTGTGTGGCCGGCAAACAAATCTCTTCCCTCTCTTTCTGCCCTTTCGGCTTCTTCTTCCTCTGGTCGGCCGGCATCTTCTTCTTTTTGGTGGTGGTGGCACGCATCGCTTCGATCGCCGACTGAGTGAGAGAAGCCGATTGCCTCTTAGCAGCCTCTCTTCCCTTCCTTCTTGGGTAGTCGCAGCTTGGAGCCGTCATCGAACTATCATCAACGCCACAACCGCCAGTAGAGCATCCTCATCCTCATTTCTGTTCTTGTTGGCAGCATCAGCAGCAGCAGCACTATCATTACAAGCAACACTTGTTGCTGAACTCTTAAACAGCTGTGTGCTGATGTTGTCGTCCTCGTCGTCGTCGTTGATGTGGTCCATTGTCCGAGTCCAACTCAAGAGGTTTGCTGTCGTTCCTCAAAAAGCTTATCAACTTTTTCCGTGATCAAAACGATCCCGATCCTTTTGCTTGAGGTTGAGGTTAGAAGTTGGTTAGAGTGGCTGCCGACTTGTGCACCGGTTGCCGCCGCCGTTGCTGTCGCCGATGAATCCCGCTGTGAAGCCATTTTGCCCAGTGTTCGAGTGTCGTTCTTTTTTTCTGTCAGTGTACAGTGCTCAAGTCACTGAGCAATTGCCACTTAATTATAAGTTAATTTGTTCGCATTCGTGTCTCTCTGTAGGCAATCCTTGTTTTATGGAGTGGGCACCAGCACCAGCAGCACTGTGACCATCTTCTTCATCTTCTTCTTCATTTGCTGATGATTTACAGAAGGAGAGTGGGGCGAGGGGCAAAGTAATCTAATCCTGCCTGCCTGCCTGCCTGCCTGACTGCAGTTGGCACTCAACAGTGGCAATTTAGCAGCAGTTAAATAGTTTCCTAGCGTGCTGCCGCCGAGCTAACGTTTTGTGCCGACGCCGACTAATGGGCACCAAGTCACATTGCTTCTAATTTCGGCGTTTCACTCTACATTTTTAAGCCCTGCTGCTGCTAAATACCAAGTGGCAATTGGCAATTGAATTTATGTTGTTCAATACATTGAGCAGTCTGTTGAGCAGGCACCAGAGTTTTTTCTCCCAACTAAAAAGAGTGCTTAGAAAGAGTGCTTTTTGATTATTATTGCTGTGTCCAAAGTAGTAGTAGTCGTTGCTGCTGCTGTGATGTCAATGAAGTCATCAGCAGCATTCGGCCCGCTTTGTTCTTTCTCTCTCTCTCTCTCAGTGTCACTCATTTAGTCATTCAACTCGGGTCAACAGAAAGAGACATTAACACCTAGTGGCACTAATCACAGAGCAGCACTTGCTGGCTGCTGATTGACAATCTCGCTTCTCATTGACACCAGCGACCACTTCTGTGTGGAATCTAATGGGAAATTAATTGCGCCATCAGTGTGTACGGCGACAGGCAATTCCTCCACCTGCAACGGTCATTCCAGTGGCAGCAGTGGCAACAAGGCACAAACTATTTCCGCTTTCTGTGCACATAGCACAGATTGTGCTCGATTATAACCCAATTAGGTGCTGCGGCTGCTGCCTCCACCGCCGACTACGAATTGCTCAATCGTCGCCGCAGATCTGTTCTCTTCTGTTCTCTCAGTGCCTAATTGAATTATATTACCTGTACTACTCTGGGACTGTATTACAAAGCAGCAATTGTCTGTCCAGTGGTGGTGCTGGTGGCCATTGTCCTATGAGCTTCTCTCCGGAGCACAATGACAGTGAATGAGCGAGTGCAATGACAACGACAACGACTGAATGTGCAGAAATTGTCTGCTGTTGTGATGTGTGCCTTTTGAAGTGAGGGCCATTGTGCCAGATTGAGTCATTACCGTGAGGAGGGGGGCAAACCAGTAGAAAGCAGACTGTGTGTGAAGAGCATTCTTGAAAAAGCACATGTTGCAGCATCAGAAGTGACTGCCTGTTTCTATTTTTATTTGCGCCCAGAGCAGCAGCAGCTTCAGCTTTGAATGCATTGCACCGTACAGCACGATCACCTCTGCTGTTGCTAGAGGCAAAAAATGGAAAAAGCAAACTGACTCTGGCAAGTCACTCTCGGTGTGAGTGCTAAGCGAGCTTTCAATCTGAAGAGCAAAAAAGTGTTGCAAAAAGAGAATTACGGTACTTTGCCACACACACACACACCAACTTTGCAACACTGCTGCTAATGGAGCTTATCACCACCTTATGAGGTTCTCAGGCACACCACCAAAAACGGTACTTTTTCCTGGAACCTTAGCAATTTCTCCTCTTTTTTCTACTCTTTTCCCTTTCCTTCTTCCTGCTTTGAATCACTTCAAGTCATAAGCACGGACAATTTAAGAGGAAAGTCATTTCACTGCCGCCGCCACCGCCGCGCATTTTGTTTGTTGGTTTAGCGAGGCCTCTTTTGCGGTGCTGGTGTCTACTTTGCTGTTGTCGCATTCAAATGCTAGCAAAAAAAACTTCTGGCGCTTTTCTTCAAAGAAGAAAGTGTGATGGGAACATAGGCACAGTGTACCATACTGCTTGCAACAGTCTGTTTGCATAAAGGAAAGACACACACTGACAAACTCAGCCGCTCGTGCGAGCCGCACTCTCCTCATCCTTAGCCAGCGATACCCAGTAATTGAGGCAATTAACATAGGCCAATTATTAATTAGCAGCAAAAGAGAGTGTGTGTGTGTTTTTGGGGAAGAAAAGGCAAAGAGGCCGCACGTGAAGTGAACAGTGCCAAAGCAGTCTCAAAGTCCGACCGCCAACTGCTGCTGCTGCTGCTGATGCTGTTTACTTCCTTTTTGCTCCGACTTCATCGTTTGGCACGTTTGTCTGCAACTCAGTACACAGTTTGCTGCTTTTGTACAGTGTTGCAGTCTGCTAATGAAGGAATCATGAAGTGTGCATCCATTTCTGCTGCGGTGAGCAAAGTGCGCATCGTGAGCTCTGCTGTGCGACAAAGACTGCAAAGAGCTGCTGAGCCGACAAAGACGCGGCACAACTCACACAAACACCTTAACCACAATAGCCACACTGCTCCAATCTTATAGTTCTCATAGTCCAAGTCATTTGGATGCCGCAGAAGGGAAAAGAGAGAGACTTCTTAATTAAATTAGGCAATTAATCACCTCAATCGGAGGGGCCGAATGACAGACTTGATGCCGAAGCTGCCGCTGCTGCCGCTGCCTCTCCCGCATCACCCGAAATAACATCCAAAGAGCAGACAGCAGCAGGCACAATCACACACACAATACGAATCATATTATTTATTTTCTTTTTCTCTCTTTTCAATTTGTTCTAATTAACCGTCGGACGCCGCCGCTGATCGGAGCAAGTGAGTGAGTGAGTTTGTCGGCGTCTTCTCTGCAGTTTTTCAAAATTTTTTCTCTCCCGATCAGAAATCTCAGGTTGAGGCTGAGGAGAAGATTTGATAGATGACTACCACCGCTCAGCTACTGCCCGAGAAAGCTGTGTTCACAAGCTGCTTGTTCATGTTGCTTGCTAATGTTGCCCGGCCGCGCTAATAGCCGCCAAATGCTGCGTTTGAGAAAGAAGAAACGCTGAAATTAATAGCACTTTGCATGATTAATCGGTGCCAATCTGGTGTCTGTGTCCTTCTTCCAATAAGTGTGTGTGTGTGCGTGTCCGTCTTTAAAGCAAATAATTAGCTAATTATTTTCTCCTCTCTCACTCTCTCAAGCGGCGACACTTTATCGGCTGCCAAAACCAGAGCAAAAAGATTTTCAAAATCATAACAGCAGCAAAAGAAAAGCTGCTGCAGTAGCGATTCCCATTCGACTGCGAATTGATTTATTGTCTGCTGCTGCTGCTGAGCTACCTTTGCGGCACAGGTAATCAGCGAGCAATCATTTGAGAGAGAGAGAGGGGGAAAAGAACTGCCACTGCACTTTGCAGTTGAGTGTCATTGCCGCCACAGCCGCATCTGATGATGCTCACTCAATTCCTCCAGTTAAAGAGGTACTGCTTGAACTGAAATATTAAAAAGTATGCGTTTAAAACGGTGCACTCCTGATGTTTGTAAAGATGATGTCTCACTCCTTTGACTTCTACACACACACAACACAACACAATTTAATTTTTTTTGTAATAAAGTAAGCCTAATTTTTTTATAATTTTCTTTTCAGTTGGAGACTCAGGCAGCGAGGACAGCGACGCCGAGCCGGGGCTGACGCTGAAGCGGAAACAGCGTCGTTCCCGGACCACCTTCACCGCCCACCAGCTGGACGAGCTGGAGAAGGCCTTCGAGCGGACACAGTACCCGGACATCTACACCAGAGAGGAGCTGGCCCAGCGCACCAAACTGACGGAGGCACGCGTTCAGGTGCGTACCTACTTTTTACATTTAAAAGTTACTCCTTTCTAGTTGAGGTTGCAGTGCAGAAGACAAGTGCCTCCTCTAGAAGGTGTTCACCACATCTTCAGCACCTAACGCACACATTTTTGCACAGGTGCTGGTGGTGGTGGTGGTGGTGGTGAAACAAAAGAGAGAGAGGACAAAGGAGTCAATTTGGAGAGAGAGAAAGAGAGAGAGGACAAACTGCTCACCTTCAACTTTAGCTTTAGCTTATCTTGTAGTTTGAGGCAGAAAGGCTATGATTACAGCTCAGCCTGTCTGTCTGCTGCTGTTGTTGCTGCTGTAATTTGCCTATCAAGCCTAGCGGAGTGTCCAGCAGTAATGACACAGTAGCTGAATGGACAAGGTGTTTACTGCACCACTTCAATTTAGATTTGGCTGCTGCTGCTGCTGCTGCCGGTAATCGGCACTCTTTACTACCCTACCCTGCCTCCTCCTCCTGTCTGAGGGCACTGTAATTTAGGCAGGCATGGTCAGTCAGGTCACCAGTCAAGTCGATGACCACCACCACCACCAGTTATTGGTCGATTGGTCGTCGGTGGTCCTCTTCTGGTAGTTCTCTTCTGTTTTGTTGCGTTCTTCCTACTAAATTGCCCATTTGCGAGTGCTTGGTGCTGTTGCTACAATTGTGCTACTACAATTGATTGTCTCCTTTTTCTGACCTTCCTTTTTTGCTTCTGATTTTTGGTGGTGGTGGTGGTGGTGATGGTGGTCAGCAGAAGCTGAAATGGTTCAGCTGATGGTCAGCAGAAGAAACAGCAGCAGCAACTAGATTGAAATCGATCAGCCGATGAGTTCGAGTGATCATATTCAATCAAACGAATGCCGATTGCTGCCGTTTCTGCTGTTAGGCGATTTTTTCATTTTCAAACCACATCAGCTGCCCCTGCGACAGAAGCTAAAAGTTTTCAAGAGTTGACGGAGAAGGAAAAAGAAGAGAGAGAGAGGTAGAGAGGAACGCAAGTCGCTTCTGCCGGCTTCTGCAGAGCTTCTGAATCTTCAGACGATCGAGCCGACGATCAGCAGCAGCAGCCTCGCCTGCAGGCTGTAATTTGCAATCTCCCAAGCCATCAATCTGTGCTCGAGTCTATTTGTCTATCAGCTACTGCTGCTGCTGCTGCTCAAGTTCGGTGTTCAATGTTCACTTGCGAGTGTTGCGTAATTTGTACTCTGATGTACTCGCCAGCAGCTCTTGAAGTCCTATTGATTTCCAGCACTACTACCTCTCAACTCTCTGCTCTCCATTCCAATCAATTAATCAGAAGTGAAGGTGGTGGTGGTGGTGGTTGTCCACTGACGATTTGTCGACTCTCTGACTTTTGGCAACGGGCAATTTGCATTGTGTGAGTTTTTTTTCTTCAGTCTGAGCTCAGTCACAGGCGATAATGTGAGTGAGTGAGTGAGTGAGTGAGTGAAGAGAGAATTTGACCACCGCCACTAACACTTGTTGTTCAGTAATCGACCAGATTAGTAGTCAACGGTGATGGAAGTGAAGGAAAGAGAGAAAAAGAGAGAGAAAGAAGTGCTGGCAAGCTCGGGTGGCGGCAATTCTAGGCGGGCGAAGAATGTGCCCGGCAAAAGCTTTAGCCGCCGCCGCCGCCGCTGAAGTTGATGCGTGACATGTCGAAATTAAAGTTTTGACGAAGGGAGTGTTTGGACTGGCTGGCTGACTGACTGACTGGCAGCTATCAAGACAGACGGACGGACAATAGATCAGTGAGTGTGTGCTGGTGGTAGAGGTGGTGGTGGTGATCGGCAGAAGACCACCATCATCACTGAGACACTGACACCAGTCAGCCTAATTAATAAGCACAGGATACTTCTTGGTGGTGGTGATGCCAAGTGCCAAGTGCCAAATGCTAATGCGCTACAACAAAAACATTTTGAGCTTTGCGGCTGCCTTTGAAACACCTTTTTGTTTTTGCTCCTTCTTCGAGTTTGAAACCGTTGTCCACGCAGCAACAGCATCATTGATGGGCAATTTGTGCATTGCCTTTCTTGCTCATTCTCAACTGCGACCACTTTGGATCAGGTTGACCATCACAGCTGAGCTGAGCTGCTGGAAAAAAAGTCGACCACCACCATCATTGTCGGATGGTGTCCACCACTAACTACTACCTCCTTTTTGGCTGGCTTGTTTTGACCTGAGTTGAGCTCTTCGGTGGCCATCACCTCCTCGAGCACACTTCACTCTCGTGGTGGTGGTGGTGGCTATATAATTTGAGGGCAGCGCACCACTTTACCAAGAAAGAGAACAATAACCGCACTGTTAACACAACACAGGAGTTCAGGAGCAACAAAACGAGTGGCAATTACAGTGGTCAATTGGCCGTAGTGACTAGTGACTAGTTTTCTAAGGGTGAGCACGACAAAAAGTTGAAGCTGCCGTTTCAGCCGTTCGGCCACCACCACTAATAATAATTTGCTAATTAATCTGGGCACACCACATTCGCTAATTGAATTAGACCTCTTCTTTCTCTAACCTTCACTACCTTTTCTCCATCTCTCTCTCTTTCTCTGCAGGTATGGTTCAGCAATCGACGAGCCCGGTGGCGCAAGCAGATGGGCAGCCAGCAGCTGAACGGCTTCAGCGCCGCGCTGGCCTCACTGCCGGCGATGCACGCCGCCGCCTATGCCTCCTCCACGACGGCCGCCGTCGCCACCAACTCCTATCTCCTCGCAGCTGCCCAGCAGGCGCAGCAACAGCAGGCTCAGGCGCAGGCTCAGGCGCATCAACAAGCTCAGGCAGCGGCGGCAGCATCTTCGGGGCAGACGGCGGATGCAGCCTCAGCGAACAACAGCAATCCTTACGGCACTGCTTCTCAAGGTAAGGCTCAGCAACAGCAAGAGTGCACCACTGCACGGCAACGAAATGAAAACGTTGGCTGTATCACCTATATTTTGCGTTTGCCTTTGCTTTGCTTTGCATCACTTCCACTTTGCTGTTTTGTTTTTAGCCTGCTGGATGGATGCTTGGACACCAGGCACACAGTGCCAGTGGACCGTTTCGCGGAGACCATTGGCGGATATTTATAATCTTTGGCTCATATTTATATTTATCTTTGTTTGGTTGTGTGCTGGCTGGTGTTGGTGCAGTCTTCTCCAATGTCAGCTCCAATGTTCACAGCTCAGGCTTCATTTGAGCTGCTGACGTTGCCGCCGTCGCCGCTGCTTCGCACGAATTGCGAGCCCCATTGCTCATAGGCATCATTTTCATTGGATTTTCATTGAGACTGCTGATGCTGATGCTGCTGCTGCATCTATTTGTGTCTGAGCAATGGTTGGCATTGGTTGGTTGAGTGAGCGAGTGAGTGAGTGCTGATTTTAGCCGTCTGTGTTGTGTCTGTGTGTGTTGGTTACCATGCAAAAATCCTTTGTTTTCTTTCCTTTTCTCCTGCTGCTGCTGCTGCTGATGGTGCAGAGATCCTTTGAGCCCCTTTTCAGTTCATTTCTTTGCTTGAGAGCACCTCTTTCCCCCTCCTCAACAAGTGGCAGCTCCAGGCAACAAGTGCAGTACCTGAAGTGCAGTATGATTGCAAATGAGCAACAAATGAAAGCCGAAACGAATAGAACGATGGCGATACTTATTAGCACGCTCATTAGCAGCCGCATCAGCAGCAGCACTGAACTCGTCAGTTGACTCCAATCGTTCATTCCTGCTCGTTCATTTACTTTTCATTACATTTTCAGTTTTCAATTTTCAGCCAGTACTAATGCTGGTGCTATTTTGCGGCTAAACTGCACTGCAAACATAATTAAACACATTTAGATAATGAGGAGCAGTGGATGATCGACTTGCCTGATGATGATGACGGCGATGATGATGATGGAGGGGAACTGAGCATCCAAACTTCAATCTTTGGTGCAATAATTGTGAAGAGGGGTTACCTCAGTTGTGTTCAGGTGTGTTCAGAGACCTCTTCACTCGATGATATATCGCGCCAGGGGACTTTGTGACTTCTATGGTCACACTGTTGAGTACACTGACTTTATCACTCAATCAGAGGCCACTTGCTTGGAGGCTACTGAGACACAAACTGTAGCCACACTGCAGCTGTGAACATAAATTACCCGACACCAGCGAGGGTAATTGTAATAAAAGTGTCACAAACTTCTGCTGCTGCTGATGCTGCTGCCTTTTGCAGTTTTCTCAAATGAACTATGAAATAACATCCAAAACAGCAGCTTTTTTGTATTTTCTACAAGGGCTGCCATTTTTTTTACCATTGCGATTTTGTTGTTATCTTATTAGATGAGCTTGCTTGTTGGGGGAATAAGTAAATGAAATGACAATTCGGCAATAGTAATAATGGTGACGATGGCCAGGGATGATAATGGCGATGGTGGTGGCAGAGCAGAATTTCATAACAGCGGGCGTTTAGAAAAGTGGTCCGAAAAGTGGTGGTGACGCTGGCCGGCAAAGAAATATGGCTTCTTACTTCGTCTTCTCCTCCTCTTTCAATGGTGACAACAACAACAACAACAGCAACGACAGTAGCGATGTCAGTCGATATATCACCAGATGCAGCAACTGCTGCTGTTGCAGTTCAAGTGCCCTCTTATCAGATCAGTAATCACCATCATCCTCAAAGGTGCACTACTGTGTTGGCCACTGTGCACCACACCACATTTGTCGTCACTTCTTACCCTGCAAATGCTTAAGCTTATCTTCCTTTCCCCTCCAATTTTTTCTGGCAAGAATTTTTAGCACTACTATCTAAATGAGGACAATTAATATTCATAGCAGTTGCTGCTTCATCCGAATTATATTTATTATCCACGCATATAATCATTAAGTGCGCTTGGTGTAAGAGTCGGTGTAATGTTGTTTGGCAAATCAAATTAACGTGCCTGCTGCCTCTGCTGGCTATCGTGTTTGCTCTTTGAAAGCACAGAACAGCATCGCTCCTTGTCGTTTATCTGATGAGCTTATCGAAGCTCCCTTTGGCTGGTGAGAATCTGCTTTTCAGCCCTCAAAAACTCTAAAAGACGGGAGCTGAAATGACTCCACTTTTTTTTCTGAAGCTATCACTTTATTGCATCACATAGATCACCAACACTATTACGACTTTTAAATAAAAACCTTCTAACCCGTTTTTCTCTTGCAGACTGCTCCTCGATGCACCACCACTCGAGTCCGGGCAGTACTGGCACTCACGGCATGCACGGCCACCCTCATCACCCTCACCCCCATCACCCCCACCACCACCATCCCCACCACGGGCACCACCCCCACTCGCATCACCCTCACCACCAGTCACTGAATGGCTCAGTTGTGGGTGATCCCCTGGGCAATGGACGATCAGCCGCCGCCGCCGCCTACCTGGGCTCATCGGCGTCGACGGGCGGTGCCGCCGCTGATCCAGTGGCCGCCAACGCCTACGCTGCCTCAGCATCGGCAGCGCTGCAATCTCAGGTAAGACTTTTAAAAAAACATAGCTTTTTGCGCCTCTTTTTTCACCCTTCTCCCTAAACTTTTAACTGCTTTTGAGATAAGATTCAGAAGAACATTCCAGTAAAGTTTTTTCTAGTTTAACTAGCCGAACTAAATTGAGAGAGAGAGAGAGCAATTGAAATTAATTTAAATTGAGCTGTTAAATGGGCTTGTTGTCAGCCAACAGCTGCTGCTGCAACTTGGTGCTACTCAGTTATTATAAATTATAATTAGAGCACACTGGCAAGAATGTCTCGATACGATCTTGCTCGCTCTCACCTCGACCATTAAAATCTTAATTAATTGGTGCGCAGGAATCGCTGGTTTGTGAATGTTTGGGTAGCAGCAGCAGCAGTAGCAACCTTTAAACTGTTTGGATGCTCGCGCGTTTGAAAACTGCGGCAGCAGCGAAATAATTAGACCGACCACTGCAGAGAGCAAAAGAGCGAGCGACCATTGAACAGAGGCGATAATTGAGCAACAAGTGCTAATCGCGCAACTACTGCTACCTCTAAGTGCACTCACTTTAAAGAAGGAGTACCTTTCTCTCTGTGACTGGCCGACACTGAAGTTGTGGTGCTGGCACGACCAGAGAGAGAGAGAGAGAGAGAGAGAGAGAGAGAGAGAGAGAGAGAGAGCAAAGCTGATCATCATCATCATCAGCTGTTGGCAATGCAGTGGCCACTGCTTCGACCACCAATCAATCTTGCCTTATTGGCCAATTGTGGTGGTGGTGGTGGTGCCGCTTCGGTGGTACTCAATCAGCAGTAGCAGCACTTTTAGAAAACTGCTGCTCAACATGCCGGCCATTAGACATTTTTGTAAATTAATTTAAATCTTCTCTCTCTCTTTTATATCTGATCGAAAATTAATTTACTAGTTGAAAAAGCTGCTTTCAGTGCTACATCGTTAGCCAGTTGTGCAGCTAGTAGGCACACAATAGGCCATCGATAACAATTGCCAGATGATTTGTTTGCCTGCTTTTTTGCTGCACTCAACTGTCGGTAAACAGGTGATTGGGCATCAGTCAGTTACTGTGTGTGTGTGTGTTGAAAAGGTACTGAGAAGATGTGACTGGTATTGACTGAACTGTGTTTTACACATCTGACTACACAGGCTAATTGTGTGTGCTACAGAATGGTCCCCATCACCACCAGTAAAGGACATGTTTAGAGAAAACGAGAGAAAAAAGAAGATTCAATTAGAGCATATAGAGTTGGGCTCTGTTTGTGCACACAAAAGCACACAAAGTTGTGAGTGATCAATCAAAGTGCTTTCAATCTAACTGCTCTATCTGCTCTGCTTCACTTCACATCACCTCACATCATCATCATCAATGTTTCCCTTTTCTCCCTCATTTCATTTCCTCTTTCTTCTTTTTCTTCTCTTTCTTCCATTCATTCGGTTCATATAGGTGCTGAACATGCTGAGCAGCTCAAACATTGGCAGCAATGGAAATGGCGGCAACAATGACTACAGCACCGGCGCAGCTAAATACGAAGGACTGGATGGCACCAACGGAAACGGCGGTGGTAGTTCAGCTTCTAGCGGAAATTCCTGGAATCTCGGCGGATCATCAAATATGAGTCTCAAGTACGAGAGCAACAAAATTGGCGGAAACAGCGGCGGAAATGGAAACGGCTCCTGGTCGACCGGAAACAGCATGGGCGGCCTCGGCGTTGACGGCCTGGGCGGCTCGGTCCTCTCCAACAACGGCGGCTTTGGCGGCCTGGGCGACGGAAGTGGAGGTATTAATGGTACTGGTCATCTCGTCTCCAATTCGATCTCTTCGGCGGCAGCGGCCGCCGCCGCCGCCGATCCGTTTGGCTTTGTGACGGCCCATGCGGCGAATGATGCACTGAGCAAGTCCACTTCTTTTGCCTACTACTCACAGTTTGCCGGCGGAGGCATCAGAGGGCTGACGTTGTAAATGTAAAGTTAATTGTCTATGATGTTATTATTATTACAGTTTCGGAGCGTATTTAGTTTTATTGTGTAACTGACTTTGAATCACAATCTCTTCTTTTCCCTTCTCCTCTCAAGCTAGGCACTTTCTCTTTCTCTTTGGTTTCAATCAATCAATCACTGAATCTCTTTCTCTTCTTTGAATACCCACACCTACCTGTAAATAAGTCTCACCATTTTGTACATACATTGCTTTCTCCTTCCCCTCTTTCTTCTCTATTTCTTGAAAGTTCTAGCTTTACTACCAGAAACAAATCCTTCTTTTCCTCCTCTTTTTGTTCACTACACCACTCATCTACTGAAATGCAATACACTTTTATCTTTTACTTTTACCGAGAACTTTAATTGACGACGACGACGGCGGCGGCGATGATGATAAATAAAAAGGAAAGAAAACCCCCAGGTAGAACGGATTAGATTAGACTGGCGGCTAGCATTGATTGGCTTCGACTAAATCTGCCTTATCCCGCTGCCGTACACACACTTTTTTGCGCAAGAGACTGTTTGTCTGTGTGTTGGAGTGTTTCGCAAAATCACCACAATCACAGATTGATTTGCACTGTACACTGCATACTGTACGCCAAAGTTTATACCTGGTGGAGGAATCAATTAGGACATGGCAAGTCAGCAGAGTCATCATCAGCATGAATTATGCATCTATCGCACACACCGTTCTTGCTTTGTTTCATCATTTTTCTTTTTCCCCCTGTTCATTTTCTAAACTGGCTCAACGTCGCACAGCTACATTAAAACCGACAAATTCAGGACAAGCCAGAAACAGAAAAGCGACAGACTCGAACTGAAATTGCGTCAGAGGAGAAAGAGAGAAAAGGTGACTCCAAACGGGAGAGGTGGGCACCAGACGATGATGATGAACAGCCATATGGCCAGTCACGAATGTGATGTGCTGTGTGAGGAGAAAGAGCTAAACTCTGTTTCCTTCCTCCATGTGCTCACATGTAATAGCAGTAAAGTCCACCGCCACCACCATCATCATCATCCCCGACAACCTCAGCAGCACAATCACCGCTAGAAAGTCACGTTCGAGAGGAGAGAAAGAGACTGGTCGTTCAGTTGCCAGGACTAGTGCTTCTTTTTACCCTCTCCTTTTCAGCAAATGAGTTGTGGTGATGATGAAATGAGGTTTATGGCTAAAACAACCAACTGCTTCTCGCCAAAATGCGTCTTTATGTGTTCTTTGTTGCAGAGGTGATTTTCTGATTTTGTGTTGTTTCTAGTTGCTCTTCTTGCTCTGCTCATTCTGAAACTGTCAAAAAGATTTTGCTTCTTTTTCCAGCTAATAAATGCGCCTTGAAATGATGCGGCAGCCGCAGCCATTCGGCAATCGTCGCAATCTTGTTCCCACTCTCTCAAATGCCCCAGCTACAATAAAAGAAACCCTAGCACAAAACGAGCAAAAACGAAAGACAATAGGTCACGCAATGCTAAGTTTGATTCTTCCCTAGCCAAGGCAAGCCAAGTCAATTCTAGAAAACGAGCAAGCGAGCGAGAACGAGCGCGGCCAAATCAAATTTACCTCCATCCAAATCTAAATTAGGCGGACTATTATACACTGCAAATTGGTGGCACAAGCTGACTGAAGCCAATTTGACGAGTGAAAAAGAGGGAAAAGAGAGAGAGAAAGATGGGGAAAGGAAGGGAAACAAATATCGCATCACACTCAATTCGGCGCTGACACTTGACAGCATCAGCAGCAGCAGCATCGGATGCCGCAGACAGACAGCGAAGAGCAATTTGTCGAGTGTCTACCACACACTCATATTCTGCTGCCGCTGCCGTAAATAGATCATGTAGCGCAATTTGAATTGTAATGCAACACCAATTTGCCTGCCTGCTCTCTCTATGCTTCATTCACTCACTCACTTCTACTACTACTTCAGCCGGGCCAAAGGCGTGTAATGTGCAGCACGTTGCAGTCATTGGCAAAGGAAGAAAGGAACCTTAAAACCACTAACACACACACTCACTTCTTCCGCTCGGACTTTCTGTCTTAGCAGCAACAGTTGTTCACAGCTCATTAAGAATTTACCGAAATATATTCTGCAGCAGCAGCTTGAAAGCGAGAGACGGAATAAATAGCCCGTAGAACATTGCCACCACCACCACCACCACCACTGGGCAGTGTCGCTCAATTTGAATCCCGCAGAAACAAATTTTCAGTTTTAGTTTCTCCTGACTGACAACAAAAATAGGAAGGGAAGTTTGTGGCAAAAAAAGTGAAAGCTGTTGGTGGCTGAACACAAACACTTTAAAGGGCAACTGTCTGATTTTTGTGAATGCACTGTGAATGAGTATCAGTGCTGTGTTTGATTTTCAGCGGCGGCAAATTATCGGCAAATGAAAAAAGGAAAGAAGCACCGTCAGCTTGGCACACGCCTGTGAACATGCCTTCAAAAAAGCTGTTTGATTTGATGGCAAGTCAAAAAAGGAATCGATAGGCGAGTGTGGTTGCTGTTTTTGTTTTATTTTATTTTAAAGATGATATGAAGGTGAGAAAATGAGAAGAGGAAGGACTTGATTTGACTTGACTTGCTCATTGCGCCCATTGTCTTTGCACACAGTGCGCCTCTATTCATTCATTCAGTTCGCGCTAATGTGGCAATTGACGCGCGCTTCTAATGAAGTGTGCACTAAATACTGTTGCTGCTGGTGCACACAATTCATTTTGCCGGCCAATTTGTCGACGCCCTTGGTTTGCAAAAACCTCCTAAAACACACTCCTGACAACTGTCCTGTCAATACCAACTAGGCAGTACAATTGAATGCCAAAAAACAATGCAGTGCAAATGGAAAAAATGCAAATGGCAATTGAATGAGTCTCAAATGGCAGTACCTGATACTGTTTAAACATTTGCTCTTTTCAGCCAGTGCCAGCTGAAGACTCTCTTTTTCACTATTTCACTTTGCGGTACGCTCCATTAGCAACACCGTCAACTGACTAAACGCAGAGTGCTGCATTGCACTGACTGTGACAGAAGGGGCACACTGAAGAACTGTCACTCGATATAATATGGCCGCTTCGTTTGCTTGGCTTGCTTAGTTTGGTGCACGGCAAGTGTGTGCAAATACACACACACACTGCCAAGCACTGCAGGAAGAGTGGTGGTTGAGAGGGACAACACACCGCTCGCCGCTTCAGTGCCGAGTTGGCTAATTAAAGGCAAATTATGTCACTTTGATAGATGGACTTGTCAGAGGGACTGCTCTTTTGCAGCATCTGCTCCAACTCTCCTCAGGAGAAGCCAATTTTTGAATAGTGCATTGCAAAACTGAAACTGCTCTTTTTGTGGTTGGCTGGTAACCAGAGAACTTGGTCGGAAATCTGTTAACTTTACACACTTTGGGCAGTAGTAGTTGTAGTAGTAGTAGTGTTTTTCCATCGTCGTCACTGCTAATTGGTTCGCTGGTGATGATTAATGTGGGCGAATATTCTGAGTTTAGGAGGAATCGTTGGAAAAACTTTAATTTTAATTTAATTCTGGTGTTTACTGTCAAAATGAAGGCATTGCAATTAATTTGATTTTGAGAATATTTTTTACTGGTAATTGAACTTTGCCGCCACTACCCAAACTTGTTCTCATTGCCGCCATCTGTAGTCTCAAATTCTTGTTATGTTTGCAAAAAAAGTTTTATTTTGAAAATGTAAAATTAAATGTGTAGTGATGTTTGAAATACAAAAGTGCATGCAATTCATATAATTTTTGGCAAAAAAATAGTTTTACATGAATGAATTGTTTGTAAAATCACTGTCCAGCATCAGTGGCAAGCAGCAGCAGCTCCTCTGCAGAGCGATACTTATTCAAATCCGTCTCAATGAAGATCCTACTGGGGTGAACTCCACTGTGCACTTTGAGAATTGACTTTCGAAGGCAACCCAAAGCTTGGGAGAACTCAGCAGCAGGAGCATCCTGGCGAAAACTAGAACTGAGGCTGATCTTACAACTGCTACAGTAGAAACCATGCACAATGAGCGTCTGCAGGTGGGGCAGTGTCCATCCCAGATTGAGCCACTGCAGATGACCATGAGATGCACTGGGCGCTAAAATGTTGAAACCTTGAACCGAGTGCAGCTGATCAACGGGGCGAGCCGGCAGTGTATCAGGCTCCTCATCCCCTTCTCGTAGAAAATTGAACTGCACATCCAACATAAGGCTAGTCAACTGCCTAAAACGGGAAAGAACGCTGAAAAGAGCCCTAACCTGATCGGGCTTAATGCCGTAAACTGGCAAAGCGGTGAGCCTGGGAAACTGATTGCAGAGACGCGGCACATCGGCGAAAAGGCAAATCAATTCTTGGAAACGAACAATGCGACTGCGAAAGGACTCACTGAAGGTCTGAAGATCGCCGAAGATGCGCTGCTTTCTCCAGGAGAGCAGATACACCTGCAGGTCGGCATTGTCGGCAGCGTGACGATCAATGGACCGCTCAAAGGATGAGAGCACTGAGTTGGGCATAGTGTGAACAGCAATGGTCTTCAACTGGGAGAGGATGGTCAGCTCGGGCATTTCTACTGGCTCTTCTACAATCACTACTCTCCTAATCCACCAGTCATAGGCCAGGTGCTGCAAGGCAGGAAGAGAGTTGATGGCGGCTGTCAGTCTGTGCATTACTTGCTCACTCTTCCGGACGGCGGGAGAAAGCACACAGCTGGTGAGCTGGGTGACCCATTGAGGTTGCTGCAGCAGCGCAATCAGCTCCTCGCAGTGATCATTGTATGTGGTTGCAAATGTAAGCGAGGTGACGGAGGAGAAGATGGTGACGATGCGCTCCACCGTCGATATATCAAATTTCTTTGTGTCCAACAGCTTTAGGTGTTTCCATTTGGTGAACGGAGTAACCGGAGGGCCGGAAAACACACCAAATTGACCAGAGTCGTTAAACTCGTACGAGAGATCGAAGGGGTTGAGGGCAAACTTATGGTGAAAATCGGAAATATTCAGCATCTTCACCTTTCGATTGGCAGCGCGCACCAGAAGGTAACATCGGTTGCTCATTCTGCTGGCGGTCAGTTGACTGTTGGGTGTCAATTGCTTGAACACCCCAATGAGCACCAGATCAGAGAGGGGTCGACGAGGTGGCATGATGCTTGGGGAGAAGAGAGGAAACGTGGTGAAAGTGGTGAAAAATCAAAAGTTGTTGTTGCTGCTGCTGCTGCTACTCAGTGCCAAGTGGAAGAGAAGGTGAGCGCATGTGCTCTGTGTCCTCTGGCCTCTGGGATTTATTATTCCTTATCCAGTATGTATGCGGCCCCAGTGGACAACATATTCCCCTCCAAGAATTTTGCCTTTGACACTTAGCACAACAATTTGCACTCACAGTCGCCATCTGTGATTCTAATTTCTTATGTTTAGAAAAAATGTTTTTATTTAGAAAATGTAAAGTGAAATGTGTAGTGATGTTTGAAATACAAAAGTGCATGCAATTCATATCATTTTTGACAAAAAATTGTTCTACGTGAATATATTGTTTTTAAAATCCCTGTTCAGCATTAGTGGCAAGCATCAGCAGCTCTTCTGCAGAGCGATACTTATTCAAATCCATCTGAATGAAGATCCTACTGGGACAAACTCCACTGTGCACTTTGAGAAATGACTCTCGAAGGCAACCCAAAGCTTTGGAGAACTCATCAGCGGGAGCACCCTGGCGAAAGCCATTATTGAGTCTGACCTGACAACTTTCACAGAAAAAGTACCGCACAATGAGCGTTTTCAGGTGAGGCAATGTCCATCCCAGATTGAGCCACCGCAGCTTATCGTGAGATGCACTGCGCGCTGAAAAGGTGAGCACTCGAACCGAGTGCAGCTGATCAACGGGGCGAGCCGGCAGTGTATCAGGCTCCTCATCCCCTTCTCTTGGAGAACTGAACTGCACATCCAGCATAAGGCTAGTCAGCTGCCTAAAACCAGTAAGAGCGCTAAAGGCAAGCCTAACCTGATCGGGATTAAATAAGTAAATTGACAAATAGATGAGCCTGGGAAACTGATTGCAGAGAGGCGGCACATCGGCGAAGAGGAAAATCAGTTCTCGAAAACGAACAATGCGACTGCGAAAGGACTCACTGAAGGTCTGAAGATCGCCGAAGATGCGCTGCTTTCTCCAGGAGAGCAGATACACCTGCAGGTCGGCATTGCCGGCAGCGTGACGATCAATGGACCGTTCAAAAGCTGCCAACACTGATTCGGGCATAGTGTGAACAGCAATGGTCTTCAATTGGGAGAGGATGGTCAGCTCGGGCAGTTTCACCGGCTCTCCATTCGGCACTTCCCTACTCCACCAGTCATAGGCCAGGTGCTGCAAAGCAGGAAGAGCGTTGATAGTGGCCATCAGTCTGTGCATTACTTGCTCACTCTTCCGGACGGCGGGAGAAAGCACACAGCTGGTGAGCTGGGTGACCCATTGAGGTTGCTGCAGCAGCGCAATCAGCTCCTCGCAGTGATCATTGTATGTGGTTGCAAATGTAAGCGAGGTGACGGAGGAGAAGATGGTGACGATGCGCTCCACCGTCGATATATCAAATTTCTTTGTGTCCAACAGCTTTAGGTGTTTCCATTTGGTGAACGGAGTAACCGGAGGGCCGGAAAACACACCAAATTGACCAGAGTCGTTAAACTCGTACGAGAGATCGAAGGGGTTGATGGCAAACTCACTGTCATAATCGGAGATGTTCAGCAGCTTCACCCTTCGATTGGCAGCGCGCACCAGCAGGTAACATCGGTTGCTCATTCTGCTGGCGGTCAGTTGACTGTTGGGTGTCAGCTGCTTGAACACCCCAATGAGCACCAGATCAGGGAGGGGTCGAAGAGGTGGCATGATGTTTGGGGAGAAGAGAGGAAACGTGGTGAAAGTGGTGAAAAATCAAAAGTTGTTGTTGCTGCTGCTGCTGCTACTCAGTGCCAAGTGGAAGAGAAGGTGAGCGCATGTGCTCTGTGTCCTCTGGCCTCTGGGATTTATTATTCCTTATCCAGTATGTATGCGGCCCCAGTGGACAACATATTCCCCTCCAAGAATTTTGCCTTTGACACTTAGCACAACAATTTGCACTCACAGTCGCCATCTGTGATTCTAATTTCTTATGTTTAGAAAAAATGTTTTTATTTAGAAAATGTAAAGTGAAATGTGTAGTGATGTTTGAAATACAAAAGTGCATGCAATTCATATAATTTTTGACAAAAAATAGTTGTTTGAATTGAATAAACGATTTGTAAAATCACTGTCCATCAGCAGTGGCGAGCAGCTCTTCTGCAGAACGATACTTATTCCAGTCTGTCTCAATGAAGATTCTACGGGGGCGAACTCCACTGTGCACTTTGAGAAAGGACTCTCGAATGCAACTCAAAGCTTGAGAGAACTCATCAGCAGGAGCATCCTGGCGAAAGCCATCATTGAGGCCAATCTGACAACTTTTACAGAAAAAGTGCTGCACAACTAGCGTCTGCAGGTGAGGCAATGTCCACTGCAGATTGAGCCACCGCAGCTGACCGTGAGATGAACTGGGCGCTGAAAGGGTGAGCACTCGAACTGAGTGCAGCTGATCAACGGGACGAGCAGGCAGTGCCTCCTGCTCCTCATCCTCTTCTCCTGAGGTATTGAACTTCACATCCAGATTAAGGTGAGCTAGTTGCCTAAAACGGGAAAGAGCGCTAAAGGCAGGCCTAACCTGATCGGGATTAAATAAGTAAACTGACAAAGAGATGAGCCTGGGAAACTGATTGCAGAGAGGCGGCACATCGGCGAAGAGGAAAATCAGTTCTCGAAAACGAACAATGCGACTGCGAAAGGACTCACTGAAGGTCTGAAGATCGCCGAAGATGCGCTGCTTTCTCCAGGAGAGCAGATACACCTGCAGGTCGGCATTGCCGGCAGCGTGACGATCAATGGACCGCTCAAAGGCTGAGAGCACTGAGTTGGGCATAGAGTGAACAGCAATGGTCTTCAACTGGGAGAGGATGGTCAGCTCGGGCAGTTTCACCGGTTCACCATCCGGCACTTCCCTACTCCACCAGTCATAGGCCAGGTGCTGCAAAGCAGGAAGAGAGTTGATGGCGGCCGTCAGGCGGTGCACCTTATTAAAACGAGCGGCAGGAAAGAGCACACAGCTGGTGAGCTGGGTGGCCCACTGGGGCTGCTGCAGTAGCGCTATCAACTCCTCGTTGTGATCAGCGAAGATGGTGACAAATGTAAGCGAGGTGACGGCAGAGAAAATGGTGACGATGCGCTCCACCGTCGACTTGTCGAATTTCTTTGTGGCAGACAGTTTTAGGAGGTTCCACTGGCTGAACGGAGTAACCGACGGGCCGGAAAATGACAGGCTAAATTGTTCAGAGCGTGGTTCGCTAAGCTTGTACGGGAGATTAAAGGGGTTGATGTCGAGCGCATGCTGTGAATCGGAGATGATCAGCAGCTTCACCCTTCGATTGGCTGCTCGCACCAGCAGGTAACATCGGTTGCTCATTTTGCTGGCGGTCAGTTGACTGTTGGGTGTCAGCTGCTTGAACACCCCAATGAGCACCAGATCAGGGAGGGATCGACGAGGTGGCATGATGTTTGGGTTGAAAAGAAGGAAGTCAAAAGTAATGAAAAGAAAAGTTGAGGTTGGAAAAATAAAAGGGGTTGTTGCTGCTGCAGCTGCTCAGTGCCAAGTGAAGATACAGTGAGCACATGTACTCTGTGTCCTCTGGCCTCTGGGATTTTGTACCTTGTACCTTGTACTCCCAGTACCCATGCAGCCCCCAGTAGACCACATGTTCCTCTCAAGAAATTTGCCCTGAGCACTGAGCACACTGCATTCAGTTAAAATAGAAAACAGCAGACAGTGGTTAGCCCCGTTTCACTGTTGTAATAACTCTTCCATTTTAAACATTAGATTTATCAGCAGTTATCAGCACTTGGAGTGTCAGTGATACGGTGATAATGATTTGCTATGGAAGCCGTTTATTCAGAAAACTAAAAGATAAAACAAAAACGAAAATTACTTAAAAATTAGAAAAGCAAAAAAGTTCGAACATTATCAGTTGACCACTACTTTTCACGTTTATTTACCCGCATTCAACTTTTCTCCTCATCATTCTTTCCTTCACTTTTACCAGTAAACTTCTTTCTCATCTAGACCACAAGATGCTAACATATCTCGCCATTAGAGCTGAATCTGCTCTACTCTCTTTGTTTCTGCTGCAGCACTACCTGCTACCTGTGACCTTCACTGACGCCGTCTCGGCCCTGAACTTCCAGGTCTTCTCCGAAGGCTACCACTTTCCCGATTGTCGAGACACGGCGAACATCAGGCGCGTCTTTAACCTCTTCGAGATGACCCTCCTCGAGGAGAAGATCATCACCGGGCTAAATGGCAATGTCAGCAGCAGCAGCAGCAGCGGTGGCGGTGATAAGGACAAGGACATCTTCGCCTACTACATCTGGGACGCCCGCCTGAAGACCTTCATCAAAGCGGACTGGCTGCTGTCGCTGGTTTCCGAGCAGCAGGCAAAAAATATCGCCTTTCGGGGCGTGATCTGGAGCGCCGACGGAGCTTCTTCGTCTTCTGCCTCCGAATCTTCCCTCTTTACCTTGCACACCTTTACGCTGCTCTTCTACGGCCCGCCCACCACCGCCTCCTCCGCCATCCCCAGCTGGCAGACGTTGACGATGCGGTACAACGTCGATCCAGGCCTCTTTCACCTGATCGATTTGAAGCTGAAGCCGATGAAGCCGCCCCTGCCGCCCTCCTCCTCCTCACCGACCGATGACACTCCCAGCGATAACCCCAGCTACCAGGTGGAGGCCAATCAGGTGTGGGTGTACCAGACGGCGGCGGCAGACCCCTCTTCGGGAGTGTTCTACTACGACGAGGCAAGTCGCAGGCTGAGCCAGCCGCCGGTAGAGGCCGGCGACAGTCAGGAGGTGCTGCCCGCCCCGCTTCGGGGCATCTTCAAAGCTTCTTCCCTCTTCAACGCTTCACTCTTCTTTCCGAAATCGTCGGAACCAAAGCTCTACTACTACTACAACAGCAAGCACATCGAGGAGGTGGTGGTGGTGGGAACAGCTGACAACCAGTCGACCAGCGGCGGCAGCAAGAAGACGAAGAAGAAGAAGAAGGCGCTCAGCTTCGTCGACGTCCTGCCCTGCTACCTCGAGGCGGAGGTCAACTGGAAGCTGGCCGGCGGGGTCGCCGGTCAGGTCGTCCTGGTGGTCCTCCTCATTGCCGTCAATGGTCGCATGGCCAACTGGTGGCTGGCCAGCGGTGGTGGTGGCCGTCGAATGGTGAGCAGTGGCTATCGCTTCAGTGATCCAAGGATGGACTCGGGAGTGAGCTCCTCGTCGGGTGGCGGTAGTACAAGTAGTCAAAGTAGATTTGATGGAGATCGAGGGGGTCGTGGAGGACGTGGTGGCGGTCGTGGAGGTCGTGGAGGTGGTCGTGGAGGAGGCCGTGGAGGTGTTCCTGCTGGCAGAAACGCTGGTTATCAAGCAGGAACCAGAACTGCCAGCCCTACTGATTCTCCAAGAGGAAAAGCTCCAGGAAAAAGAGGAGGAGGAAAAGGAAGAGGAGGCGCTGGAAAAGGGAAAGGAAAACGAGGAGGAGGAGGAGGAGGAGGAGGAGGAGGACATCCAAAGGAGGTAGCGGTGGCAGCAAAAGGTGCAATGAGAAAAGAAAAATCCAATGATCCACTCCCACCACCACCGCCGCCAAAAGAAGCTAAAGCTGTTCATCCCCCAGCACCTCCTCCTCTTAAAGAGGCCGGCGGGCCAATTCAGCAAAGCAGAACGAAGATGATGATGAATGCTGTGAATGCCACAAACACAACCACCGTCGCCACCACCACCACCACGCCCACAGGGACAACTCCGGTCAACTCGCTGGAAGATTGCATCAAAAAGTAGCACCACTACTACTACTTTGTTTAGTTTGACTTTATTGAGCAGTGCTATGCTAATTACTGTGGAGATTGTGGAGAGTGTTTTGTTTGTTTGTTGTGGGAGGGAGGGGCAGAGTAAACACATGTTCCATGCATTTAAACATTAAAGTGCTTCTTGCGAAAGAGCTTCCCGCAGATGGTCTCGTGTTTGATGATGACGTGCACGCCAAAGGAGCGCTTGCAGTACGAGCAGTACTTGAAGATGTCAGAGGAGGCGGCAGTGGCCGCTGATGAGGGTGAAAACTCACTGAAGGTTTCCTCTTCATCATTTTGCTCAAAGTGATGAGGGTGAAAATCGTTGGTGGAAATATCAGTGGTGTTGGTGACGGTGGTAATCTCAGTGTCACCAAAATCAATCAGAACTCCTGTGCCATTGCTGGTGATAACGTTTTCCTTTTCTTCCGTCTTTTGTGTCGTTTCCGCTTCCGCTTTTACTTCTGCCTCCACAAGCTTGCTGTGCTTCATCTTGCGAATAGCATCTAAAAATTGACGACGTGATTCCTCCCAGTTACTCTTGGGTGGCTTTTCTTTGCTTTTAGAAGTTGGTGTTGTTGAAGATGGTGGTGCACTGGTTTCCTACGAAAAACAACAAAATGATTGTTAGAACGGCCGACACCAGAGGGCGCTAGTGTTGCTGGTGATTCTTCGAACACATTAATTTTTTCATTTTCACTTCAAAACTTACCTCTCCCTGATGATCACCACTTTGAGCTTTATCCTTATCACCACCATCATCACTACTTTTCAAACTATCGACTCCTCTCTGCCTCGCCGAGCTAAACACCGGTCGCCTCTTGGTGCTCGTCTTTGCGCAGATTGTCACGTGTTTGTCGAGGCGCTCTTTGGCGGCAAAGGTGCGAGCGCAGTGTTTGCACTCCAAACTCGCCTGTTCGTTTCGAGTGGAGTGGCTGCTTCGGTTGCTGTTTGTCGAGGACGGTCTTCGTTGGCTGCTGCTGCCACTGTTTGACTCAACCGCAGCCCTTGAAGAGGTGCCGGTGGAGGACGTCTGAGAAGTGGTGGGTGGCTGTGGTGCTCTGCTGTTGACTTTGCTCCCTACGGACGAGGCGGTGCTGTTTACTCTACTGGGTTGCACTTTTGCCAGTGGTGCTTGACTGTGTTTGGATACTTTTGCTGGTGCTGGTGGTCGATATGGCTCCAAATGCTGCTGCTGCTGGTGAATACTGGTTAGCGATTTGACACGAGAGAGGCTGGTGCTGCCTGTGCTGCAGTTGCTCGCTGAGCTGTTTCGCCGGTCAACCCTCGCTTTTACACTTGAAATGGAGCTGGTTGTCATGCAGCTGGGAGTGCGCCGCATGAGAGGGTGATAGGGCTGCTGTTGATAGGGAGACTGGTAATTGGCTGAGATCTTCTGGTGAACGGAAGTGGAGGGAAGGTGAGCCAATGATTTGGCGCTGCTCAGTGCTGCTCGAGCTGGGGTGGAGGATTTTTGGTAGTGGTAGTTGTTGTAGTTTTGCTGGCTGACGACTGCAGTCGCCGCCTGTTCACTGTACACTCGCTGGAGAAAGTGCTGGCGCATCTGCTCTAGTCGGGACATTTTTGGTGCAAAAGTTAAAGGAAGTTTTTTAGTTGAAAAATAAAAATTGCTGGAAGGTAATAATTTGATGAACGGCTGACCACTGTGAGCACTGCTGTTCAAATGTGTGCTGTAATCAAACGAGTGCACCAATTTAGATGAGAGAAAAGTGGTGGTAGTGCTGCTGCTGCCGCTGATGTTCCATTCTTGTCGTCCTTGTTTTGGTTGTCCTCGAAGTACAAGTACACACGCCGAGGTGAAAAATAATGTAATATTCAAACACCTTCGATCTCACTGTCTAGCAGACTGTGTAGCTCCCACTCAGTCGTCGGCGTGCAAATGAATATCGCAACAACAGCAGACAACTGTGAGCTTCAGGCTCCAGCCAAGGCAGCAGCAGATGAGAATAAAGCACAATTAGCCTTATTAGGCGGACAGACAGAGGAGAGCAGAGAGAGCAAAGAGCACCAAGGGAGCTTGGTGCCAGTGAGGAAGGAAAGAGAGAGAGAAAACGAGACAATCAGAGCGACAAGTTGGCAAACGAGAGAAAAGGACGAAGTGTAGGTCGGCGTTCGATTACCACCACTTCAGCACTTCACCACCGCCACCACCACCACTACCTTCAACTGAAGCCTCAGTCCAAAGTCGTTGATCTGATAGAACTCTAGTTGTCTGCAGCAGCAGCAGCAGCTCAGCACTGATTGCACTAATTAAGTGCACTGCACAAACACACACAGACACACAAACTGAACAGACAGAACAGAAGCTTTTCCGTTAATTGCCATGAAGCAGCAGCAGCTATTCTCAGGAGTAGCTCAAAAGGTACAGCAGAAGCTGTTGGACCATCGGAGTTGTCGAAGCGTGGAAAGTGGCTGCTCTCGGTGTGCACTTATGAGCACCTCATAGCTGTGGACGACTTGAAGAAGAAGGAGAAGACGATGATGATGAAGAGGACGCCGCCGATTAATCTAATTTGGAGTAGATGCACTCGTGCATTTGCATGATTGCACTCTCTAGTGCTACTGGCTATTGTCTTTTACTTAGGGGTGAAGAGAGGAGCCGGTGAAAGAGAAAAAAGTTAAAAGAGATCGAGAGAAAGAGGAGGAGAAAAAGAGAGATCATCATCCTGATCAGCTAAATGTGTGCTAGTATGTGTGTGCGTCTGGCCAATTTGTCGCTCCATTCAAGTGCAAATGTTGGTTCTTTCCTTTTGAAGCAGCAGCATTGGGACACCTATTTGTTTTCCTCCGTTCCCATCGATTGATTTGGTGGCGACTACTGATTGTTTTGTTTTGTTTTTGCACTGTTGACGTGTTCAATTCGTTCAAAAACGGTCAAAAAGATGGTTCTTTATTGTGCTTTTTAGTACAGAAAATGTGGTGAGTTCGTCTTGTTCAAGATGAAAAGGAAAAAAACTACTGCGATAACGATGAGATCATGCCAGTGAGTGAGTGAATGAATAAATGAGTGAGATTGAGTCCATAAGTCAAAATTGCTGAAGAAATGTGTACAAATGACTAGAAAAAGGGAAAGGAGTGTGTTTTTGGTTTCGTTTCAGACTGCTGAAGTTCAGATCTGTACAGTCGACAATATTGACAACAACAAAAGAGGGTTTGTGTTTATGTGCACCAGCGGCCGAAATGAGCTTTGGAAAAGGAGATGATGATAATGAAATTGATGATCAAGATTGCACCGGAAAAAAGGTTTCCCCACTAGTTCCCCCCCCCCTAGTAGACGACACTGTCATCGGCGTCGTCATCATCACCCTCATCGTCGCTCTCCTCATCGATGATTGCGTCATCGAACCAGCTGGAACATGAGGTGGAGGTCTCATTGGCGAGCAGCGTCGAGGAGGCATTGGAAGCGGGCATGGTGTCCAGCGACAGGCCGTTTCCATTGCCGGACCACCTCGAGCTGGAGGGCGAACTGGGGTGGGCGGTGCCGCCCGGGGACAGGTGCGAGGTGGAGAGGGAGTTGGAGGAGTTGGGCGACTTGCTCGAGTGGGCGTCCTTCTTCAGGCGTTTCTCCTTTGCCCGGCGGTTCTGGAACCACACCTAAAAGTGGAAAGTGAGTTTGGGAACTGTTAGTAAATGTGTGCTTGAGATTATCTTCAGCAGCTGCTTTAGTTCTGCTTTGATTTTGTTCGATTACCTGCACCACTCTCATGTCGAGGCCAGTGTCGTGGCTCAGCTGCTCTCTGATGTGCCGCGCCGGCTTGGGCGAATTGTTGTAAGCGATTTTTAACGTTTCCAGCTGTTTTGCGGTGATGGTCGTTCGCGGTCGTTTTGAGGAAGATTCTAAACGGAAGCGAAAAAGCAAAAGTGGTTTAATAAAGTTTTATTTTTTTTATTTCCCGGTACTGACCTCTCTGCTTGGCAGACTCAAAGTCAGATTTGCAGACCAGCTTATTGTCTTCCATCAGGTAGAACTCATCGCCTGTGGTAGTGGTAGAAGTGGCAGCAAAAAATGGTAATGGCAATCAATTAGAGAGTGATCAATTAGGCACGAGTGACTGACTACGAAAAAAGGAAACAAAACGAGCTAACTCTAAAGCCGCTAAAACTGGGAAGTAAGCAACTTCAAAAGCTACAAATGTAAAAAAGCTGAACTAGAAGTGAAAACAAAGCCACCTGCCTGTGTTCAGCGCCCGCTTGCAGAGGATACAGTTGAAGCAGTGCAAGTGATAGACGTTCTCCTGGGCTCGCCTCACGATGGCCGTCGGTGCGATGCCTGTGTGAATGGAAAAGTGTAAGCAAAACAAAAAATACAAAGCGTGTTCAATGACCCAAATGTATAATGTTCAGCAAGTGAATAGAGATCACTTGTTTACCAGCAGCACCACTTCAGCACTTACCCAGTTCACAGTTGGCACATCTCGTCTTGGCGAAGCGCTTGTAGAAGTCATCCTTGCAGTACGGCTGGCCGTTCTTCATGTAGCACTTGACGGTGAGGCCGACGTTGCAGTCGGAGCACACCAGACAGCCCGAGTGCCAGCACGTGTGCCTCTCATTCTCATTCTGACCGAGCTTGAGGATGAAGCGATCGAAGATGATGCCCTCGCAGCCGCTGCATCGCGGCAGTGAGTCTAAAAGGATGAATAGAAAAGAAAGAATGAATGAATACAGATTGAGCAGTCAGTTGGGGGCACAATCTGCAGCAGAATCTCATGGTATCATACTTCATTCTCTCTTTGTCTCGATGGTAAAAGCTTCATAAGGCATCTCCTTTGTTTGTCTATTCACACCGGGGCACACCTTTCTTCTATTTTCACCGCAAACACAGAAACACACTGGCTAATTTCTCTGTTGATAAGAAGGTTTTTCTCTCATTCTCTTTCTTTCTCTTCCTCTCTCCCTTGTCAATCTTATCTTCACTCGACTATCAACAAGCAAAAGACTCAACTGCTCCAACTACTACAGGAAGACTAAAAGGTAAGTAAGTCATTTGTTTGCTTCAATTGCAGCTAATTTAGCCAGAGTGTGTGTTTCCCTTGCGGTAGACCGCAGACCACTTTGTGTCATTAGGTGCAGCGGCAACAATATCATCAACAACGCCAGCGTTTGCACATTTCAATTAGCCAGCCGAAAATTGACGACAAATCAGCAGAACCACCACCACCAGAAAGTGGTGATGATGATGTCTGATTTGCTAGTGACCACAACAAGCTAGTGCTGGTGGCGGCAATAAAAAAGTGTCTGGTCAGTCGTTTGCTAAAGGTTTGAGCTTTGCTTTGATTGCCGCACAGTTCAGTTTAGTGCACTACTAGTTACTATTAGCACCAGCAGCAGCAGGAACAGTACCAGACAATCTCGCCATAAATGATTAATCGTACAGACATCGCCTTTACTGCTGCGTCAATTCAGTGCAAGTGTTGGCAACAGTGCTTAGTGCCTCACTGAATGACTAGCTGAATGTGCATGCGTTTTTCTTCTTTTTTGACTGCCTGATCATCCGATCATTAATTTGTGCGTGCACAGTGTCGGAGTATGAGTTTTTGGCTCTGTCTATGTGTCTAGGTTTCTGAATCGGATTGTCTGTGTGTGTGACTATGAGCAAAATGGTTCACTTTAGTGAGCACACAGCACACATTCAGAGAGTGCAGGCGGAGATAGAAAGGCTCTGTGTTTTGTGCCATCCTCTAATGGTCGCCGTGTTGTGTGTGTTGTTTGGTATTATTATTGGAACACACACATTTTGTCCGGCGGTGAAACAATAGCAGCAACAGCAGCAGCAGTAAACTGAAAGGATGGCAACAAAGCAGAGTGAAAATAATTTCACTGCCTTCACTTGTCATCGGGTGGTGGTGGTGGTGATTCAGGAGTGCACTGCAGTTTTACTCCTTCCACTACTTTACTACCCCTCTTGTTTTTTATGAAACTACTGCTGCTGTTGTTGCTGATCAAAGTGCACTGCACACCGGACTACCAAGTACCACTTGGGCGTGGCTGCTGACGTGAAAACTGACTTTTTCTGTGAGCTTTTTTGTCTGGTGTCAGAGTGTCAGCAGCAGCAGCATTTTGACTTGACTGTTCCATTATCCACTGCACTCTCAACCATTATGCAAATGCTAAGTGCAGCGGCTCAGTACTAGATCCACTCTTTTACAACCCAAACCATGAGCAGCAGTAGTAAAAGAATGGTCAGAATAAAAAATATGACTTGTTTGTAGCACCTATCGGTTCATCCCCTCCTCTCTCTTTTTTACAGCTGTCCAGTCTGTTTTTTATTATTATCCACCGACAATCAGGTAAATCGGGAACAGGGAACTATCAGTAGAGTGGACTATCATTCGTCACCAGGCGGGGTGCCATTTACAGTTTACTACTACTCATCACCAGTACCAATAAAAAACAGAGCCCAAAGTGCTTCACAACGGGAGTTGCACAGACCTCTCTTTCGGGTCAAAGGGCGCGACAGGTTTATCCCTCCGTGCTGTTAGGTTTATTCTGGTGTGCCTATGCATTGCTGGTGCTAGCAACCGCAAAAGTGGTCCTCCTCCTCCTCCTCTTCTCTTCTCTCCGGCAGAAGACAATCCAAGCAGACAGACGATTCCTGCTCACCGGTGCAGAATAACTAGCGCAGGAAAAAGAGGGAATGAGAATGGGGCATCGAAGTTGAGCAACGCAATTCCTAGTGACGCGTGAAATGGCCGGGTGCATTCACTGCACGTGCAGCGAAGCACTCCAAAGTCGCTCGCTCTTTCTCTCATTTTAGTGAGCCATTTCGCTGTTGCTAGTAAAAACTGAGGCTATTCGCACGGACTAAAAGCTGTCAGGCAGGCAGGAGAAGAAGAGGAGCACCAGCGCAACCACCGACTAATTGAGTTGGCTGAATTATTAATAATCGGCAGTGACCGCGCCGGTGGTGCTGAGGCAGCTCCAGCAAAGTGCTCCCTCAATTATTGATATTGTCCTTTTCTGTTCTTTTATTGATAGCTGATGTTCACTTTGTTGTTTGTGTTGCACTGCACTGCACTGTTGTTGGAACCAAATGTTTGCACATTCTCCGAGACTCTCTCGCTGGAATCATTCTCCTCTTCTTCTTTTTTCTGCTAAAAGACACCGGTGACTTATTGACGGAGAAAGAGATCAGTGTTTCTCTCCTCTTTTTGGAGCCGTTGCGTGCAGCCAAGTCAATGTACCTCTCTACTTTCCTCCACAACACCGATGTGCGACAGAATTTGTGTTCGCCAAGCAGATGAGTGATGTGGCTGCACGCTCTGAAACTGGCGCCCTAGCTATAGGCAGCAGCAGGCTGTGATCGAGTGCCGAAGAAAAGGAAGAGAAAAGGACAGTGTGATCAGCAACGGCAAACCAGCGATTCTGACACGCAAATGAAACACATACACACACAGAATGGCAGAATCAGTCAGCAGTCAGTCGGCAACACGCAGTGAGTGCTTCTTCAGACTGGGTGGAGTTGGACTGCTCAGTGTTTGGTGGTGCTGGTGGTGCCCCCGACTCCCTGGTACACTTTCTGGTCTGTGTAACCAACTGTGTATTTGGTGAGTGAGAAAGTGAGAGAGGGTCTCGGAAAAGAGTCGGGCTATATGAAAGATTGACACAGCAGCGGTTGCAGAAACAGCAGCAGCAGCAGCACGGTACAAACACACACAAGCACACGAGATTGAGAATGGTGCAACTGGCAAAAAGTGGCAGTCAGAGAGAGGGAAAATAATTTGAGTAAAAGCATTTTAACATGATTAAATCGGACCTGGCTTCTCTCACTCTCGCTGTTGCCACCACCACTGCTACTACCACTGCCAGAGCACACACTCGATTCTGCAATTCGAGAAAGAAAGAAAAGAGGGAGAAAAAGTCAGAGCAGCAGCAGCAGCAGTCCAGCGCTATTACCAAGAGAATATTCTTTTTTCTTTTCTCCAGTCTTTATTCCTAGTCTTTACTTTTGCCTCTATGCTTCTCTACTCACTCAGGCAAAAAAGTACAAAACAAAAAGAGGGCAGCGTAGCGAAGTTTGTAAGCAAGCAAAAAAGGGAAAAGCTTAAAAAGAAAATTTGACTGAGCATCATCATCATCAGCAGCAGCGAATGCTGAATTGAGATTTGAAGCAATTTTGAGGAAATGTGAAGGGATGATGAGACTTCAACTTAAAAACTAAATAAGCAGTACTAAAAAGTACACTTTAGGAACAGATTCGTCTTTAAATGCAAGTGTAAAGAGAATAAACAACACCAACAGTGTTCAGATCTCAACTACCAAGTACCTCATTAAACCTGGATGCAAAAAAACAGAAAGAAAATAAAATAGGCGACAAACAGTCGACCAGGGACCAGAAACGGCGGCAACCGGGTTCAAAAGAGATTATCAATTATTAAGCAAAGGAAAGAGAAAAACAAACCAGACGGGTTTGTTGTTCTGTAATTTCTTTTTCTGCTTCTGCTGCTGTTGTTGCTGACTTGGCCCTCACACCCAAACAACCCACCAGCGAGTTGTTGTGCTGTTCTACTAGACAGTCCGAACTCCCGTTGAACTGCAAATTCCGCCGTTCGGCTCCTTTGAGCGATAAAGACATCTCGCTTTTGCCCTCTTGTCGCCTGTCTACTTCGTGCACGACACAAGCTAGGATAAGAAGATTTGCTTCCCGAGCGCCCGTTAACAGCTCAACGGCTTACGATTCTGGTGCTCAGAGGATAGCTCAGTGCTCCAATTGGCAATTCTATTAAGCAGTTCTCTGTCGGCAGCTTTAGGATGATAATGCTGGTGTTGCTGCAGCAGCCTGACAACTCGACTTTGAATGCAAGTGCACCGGTAAATAGGGAACTGAGGACTGTAATTTGTGTAAAAGAAGGCACCGAGCCGAGTCGACAGAAAGCAGGAATAATTATGAATAGGATCTATTGAACGGCTATTGAACGGGGCTATGCAGTCGACAAAATATGGCGACCAAATCGGAGAAGTGTGCTTTCTCTCTCTTTCAATGAGAACGTGAATTCAAATAGAGCAGACAATAAGACAAGCAGATGACTGGCTGCTGCTGATGCTGATGCTGTTTTGAATTGAAGTCAAACTGGGCAGACGAGATTTTCTGTTCCAGAGCAGCCACAAAAGCTAGGAAAGCTAAACTCGGGCTTTCTCCCTCTTTACACCACTGCAGCTAAGAGCATCTGCAAATCACTGAATCGAACACAGAGAGAAAGAAAGTGAGTGAATCGCAGTGAATTGAAAGCTGTCAGAGTCGGTGGTAGCTGATCAGCTTTTCTGTCTACTACCACCACAAAACCACTGCCTACCAATTCAGTGAAGCAAATTCTCTTCTTTTCATCGCTCAGTTCAGTCTGGGTACAAACTGATGAATTTCTTTCAGCTCGCTCATTGAACGACCAAACGGTAGAATTTAGTAGTGGTGGCCAAAGTTGACTATTGTTTTGCATTGCACAACTGATTCTCTACTGAGCCCACACACTGTTTTGAAGAAATAAAAAAAGTAGAATTTACTTGGAACTGGTACTACTCTACTACTGGTTTATAGAGTCAAGAAAGGGAGAGAGTGAGAGAGAGTGAGATGCTGGTTCAAATGCTTAGGCAAAGGACGGCGACGATGGAGACCCGTTAGGTCGACGCCATCATTACCGAGAGAGCATTGCTATAGAGTGAGGCTGAAAAGAAAGTGAGAGAGAGAGAGATTGGAGATTTGAAAGTGAGGACTGAAATCTTGTGGAGAGGAAAAATGATGCAGCATCAGAAGAGGACTTTGACTGTTTGGGTGAAACTCAATCTGCTGACATTTGAACAGCTAGCTACATGCGGAAAGTTTTCCGTGCTCTGACCGGTTTTGTGGTCAGTGTCCCTTTCAAGCATCTCTTATTTAGTGGAATCCATGTCACACAAATTAGCAGCAGCAGTTTTGTGCACGTTCATGTTGCAGACAAGTGCAGACAAGACTCAACAATGACAACAAGAGCACCGGCATCAAATTGACTTTAGGCTCAATCTAGCTGATCGGTGGTGCACTTTAGCGTCAGTGGTGCACTGCAGCAAAAGGGGTTAATGGAGAATAAATTGAATTAAGCCACTGCTATTAGATTGCAGTCAAATGGAAAAGGGGGAACAGAGAGAGGGAGAGGGTAGCTGGCTGAATGTCATCAGTGCACAAACGCTTGGTCAAATGCCTCAAATTGAAATCGGGCGATTTAGCAGCCATTGACCTGAACTAACAGACTGACTGACTGACTGGTTTGACCTGAGCAGCAGCATGACAACAACAACAACAACAAATGCAGAGCAAACGTTAACAAGATCAAACATCAACTTGCTGCCGCCTGCTGCTGCTTGCTAATTCGGTCTGCCCGACTCTCAAGTGGATCAGGAAAAGTGAAAGTGAAAGTGAGTCTAAGTAGATCAAGTAGACAGGCGACGTCCAAAAGGACGACGACATCAACGACAAGACACTGCAAATTGTCAACTGCGTTCGACTGCCAACTCCTGTCAAATTTGTGCCACTGCTCAATTGACTGACTGATTGCGAGATTAGTGTGCAAATATTAGAGAAAGAGAGAGAGAGGGAGTTTTGCACCAGGGCTCAAACCATTGGAACAAATGTTCTTTTCTCCTTCTCCTCCTTCTTCAATCGTCTGGTGGTCGTTTGCCGGCGTTTTCCAAACTGCAGTCTCCTGCCTTCTTCTCTGATCACCACTCTGAAGTTCTGGTGGTGGTGTTTGGCTGCAAGTGGCTGCACCAGCACCAAAGACACGTGTGTTTGTTGCTTGGTCATGGCCGCCTGTTCATTTTGTGCCAACACAACACTGGAGAACGTGCGATTCGGAGGAGGAGAGAACTTCAGAGTTCAGTTCAGTTCGGTGCCTGGTGGCACGTGCCTCGACACTCGACCCATCACCAGCATCATCAGCAGCAGGCCCATTTGACTGTCCATTAAAAAACATAGCAGGTAAATGCAGCGAGTGGGCGCTCTCTGTTAGACAAATACTACAGTTTCCAAAATGACAGACAGTGGAGGGGACCCTGGCAAGATTGAATGTAAGAGCGTGTGCTGCTGCTGTTTCTGTCCATTAAACCTCACTTGCACTTTGACGGCACATGGCTCACTGGCACGCAGCGCATTTACTAAGACCAAAGGGACAAAGTCAAGTCAGTCTTGATGACTGCTGCTTTCTCTCAATCTCTCTCGTTTTCACTTTCACTTGTGACACTGGTAAGCGAGCAGGTGTACACTGAGCTGATCAGAGCAGAGGTCGTGGCACGAGTTTGGAAGTGTTTTCAAGTGTCGGTGAGTAGTTCTCCCATCGTCTGACTATCAATTTGGGAGCTTGGACAATAGTAGACAGTGCTAAAACCTTGGGCAAATTATTATCAGTGCAGTTTTTTAGGTTTGTTCTCAACCTTCAAGTCTTTGCGTGCCCTCAGTGAGTTCTAGACACTGAAAAAAGTGCACCGAGCAAATTGATTCTTAGCAGCAATCTGCCAACAAATCTTCGTTGCACTACTGCCACTAATGTCTACTTCAGAACTTGTTTTTACTGGTAAAATTGTGGCGGAATTATGTTTGCTCTTTGCTATCTCCCTTTTTCAAATTGTTCTTAGTAAAGGAAAAAAGGAGAAGAAGGTACTGCTACTTATTAGTTAATAACAAAAAAAGGTAGACTAAAGCTATTAGATTGACTGCTACTGCTGCTGCTGCTTACTGAACAAACGCCGTTGAAAGTGGACACTACTGGGCATTTGTAAATATAGAACAGTGGTCGGCGAACCGGGCTGCCACAACAGCAGCCGCAAACAAGGATCACCTTACCAGGAATTGTGCAGAGTGGGAAAACGAGAGAGAGGTCTGGGGATCACTTTTATTTGTTTCTGTGTGTGTATGTGTGGAGTATGAAGTGGAGTGCTTCCATTTTCTATTTTTATTTGTGTGTGTGTGTTTATTGTGTATTGTGCATTGTGTCGATTATCCCTAGCAACCTGAATTTTGCTGCTGCTGGCGGTGGTGGTAGTGGTGATGGACACTGGACCGTCCGCTGTCTGCTGCCTCTATGCTGGCAGCCAAGAGTTAGGTAACAACTCGGCAGTACAAACAATGCCCCCCTTCTCTTTTACTCTGTTTAGCATTTAGCTACAACTGAAAACAGTGGAGGATGATTACGGTTAGTGGTATTCAAAAATGGATCTCTATTGTAATGCTAAAGAGGTACTTTTCATTTAAAATGATATACTTTCTTTTGCTGAAAGGAAATGTGAACAGTAGACAAACAATAGATTTATACCTTGGATGACTTTATTGGCCGCCAGCGCCGCCGGGAAGACGTGGTCCTCCATTTTCATTGCAAGTAGTGCTGCCGTGGTGGAAGGTGGTGCTAGTGCTGATCTGAGGTAAAAAAGATATAAGGATTTTGGAGGTGCTGAGAAGTGCTGAAAAGTGGTTGAAAATGCCGAAAAAAGTGATTTAATTTGAAGATGTGCAGATGGTGATTGTGATGGTGACAATAATGATTATGAAAATGATGATGATGATCAAGTAGAGATGTGTGATTCTGGCGTCTCCCAGAACTCATCACGTTGATAGAAAATGGTTTGCAGAAATGCTGATTTTCTAGTTATTTGATGCTTTTATAAGAGTTAAATTTTTAAAAAAGTAGGTGAGCAGATGTTGAAAAAAACTATACAATAGATTTTGATAGATTGCGATAAAAACGATAAAAATGCTAGCCTGGCTTGCATACACGATTAAGGCACGTAGACGACAACGACGACCACCAAGAATATAAGCTTGTGAGATTTGTGTATTGGATTGCACTGACCACTAACCAGCCCCGGAAGGAAGTGGGAGAGGTGAGATTCTTTGAGATTCTGGTTGAGGTAGTTGAAGAGATTTGCTGCTGCCGCTGTTGCTACCGCTGCTGCTTCCCTGTCAAAGAGCTGAACACGTGTGAATCAGTGAAGTAGTAGTGCATGCCTGTTTGTGTGCGTTTGTGAAAGTGTGTTGTCTCTCTCTCTATTTCATTGTACCTTCCATTGAATCGTAGAATTTCTTTCCCTTCCACTCATTTCATTCATGCCCTCACACACTGCAGTGTATCGGCAGCAGCAGCAGCATCAGCTAAAGCAGTGTTAGCACACCAGTTCTGTCCATGCGCCGCCGAATAGCTGGCCAGCTCTTCTCTCTTCTCTGTTCTGGATCGATCCAGGAACAGACACAGTGTGACAAAGTGTGCCATGGCATTGCATTGCCTGGTAGTAGTAGTACTGTAGTGGCTACCAGAGCTATTCACCACGCCTCCTCTCCGGTGCCTGTCCGCCTTGTAAGACAGTGCAAAGTGGGCTGGTGTTGCTGGTGCTTCTGCTTCTTTCTCTCTGGTCTCTAGTCGCTTTCAATTCTCTCAGTTTGTGTGTGTTCTCTAGTGTGGTAAGCAAGTGTCGAAAGGAAACGGGGAAAGGAAATTGTAACCAAATGAACAAAGGAGGGAAAGAATGGAAAAGGGAGAACAGTTTCACTGGGCAAACACTTTGCATTGAAGTGTGTTTGGTGGTGGTGGTGGTTGCAGAGTCAAGTGAAATGAACACACAGCAGCACACACTCGGTCCAAGAGTGATGGTGGTCCTCTTGATGATCAGGATAGTGTGCTGCCTGTGTGTGTGTGTGTTGGCCAACAAACAATAAAAGGCTGTTTTCTTCTTCTTCTTGATGTTTTTGCTCAAACTACAGTTTTTTTGGTTTTCTTTCTGGTCATTTTTATGGCTGCTGAGGGAAAGAAAAAGAGGGACTAAAGAAGTTTGAAGATTATTTACTATTTGACTTTCTCTGTCTGTGTGTGCTCTTAGATCTGAAATATTATTTTTTGTTATTGGTTTGGTCACCAAACTTTGGTGTGTTTGGTAGTGTGTTGACAAAGTTTTGTTTTTTTGGGTGCAGTACTTTTTTCTCCTAAAACACTTTGCACTTTTATGAGAAAAGTTGAATTTTTTGACTGTTTTTCCATTAAACTGTCAGCTGACTAAAAACTGCTGTTGCTGCTGTTGCTGCTGTCAATTGTCATCCATTTTAATTGAAACAGACAGACTGGATCTAGATGATCTTTAGGAAACCTTGTTGTGCATTGGTAGATTAGCGGCCATTTGTAGAGGAATTACCACCACCACCACCATCAACCGGATGATTAAGCAGTCAAGTGCACAATTGTCAACTTGAATAAAGAGAATAAAGAGAAGTAGAAGGAAAAACTGCTCTAGTTTGCCTTCCGGGCACCTCCAGACACTATTGACTTTACCGTTTTTTCTCGATTGCTTGTTCCGGTGTCGCCGTTGTTGTTGTTGTTGTTGAAAAAGCACTTTTTTGAGTAGATTAGCAAACAGCCCTCTAGGCAGGTGGTGGTACTTTTTGGTAAAAAGAGACCACCACTAAATGCTAATTCAAGAGTACCAGAAAAAACAGTTTTTATCGCCAGAGCAGTTTAAACTTGGCCAGCAGGCGTTGGTGGGAGAGTGCCCACAATGCTAATTGAATTAGAGAGTGCTGAAGCCGTTTCGGTTCTTTCCTGGCGCCTGCCTGCTTGCCTGTTAGGAGGCAGCAGCCTGGGAAGACAAATTATTTCATTAGAAGGAAGAGAGCATTACACAATCGATGAGATGTGTCTACTCGACGGCACTACTGCTGAGGGGTCTCAATTGGTCCGTTGAGGAAAGAGGAAAAAAGGGAAAGCAGTGGCCAAACTGTCAGGGGACTTCAGCAGCAGCAGACAAGCAGAGACGTCAACACATCGATACATTTTAGTGAGTGTGTGGATCCCAGTGTGGATCACCAGCAGCCTCAGCAGCACGTCTGTTCTGTCCTCTCTTTCCTTTCTTTCTTCTTCTCTTGCTTTGAAGAGGAGCTATTAGCGCAAGCGGAACGACAAAACAGCAGCCGTGGTGCGGGACCTGCCGCACACAGACAGACAGACAGACAGACAGTGCCTTTGCTCGAGAGAAGTGGTCTCGCGCACAATTGAATCCATTTGAATCCATAGCCAGCCAGTGTCTGTCTGTCTGACGCTGTCACCAGAGTCAACGAGAGGAGACTGAGTCCTGGAAAGGCAGCACACGAGTGTCAGAAGGCAGGCAGGCAGCAAATGATGGACGCGTGCCCAGCGAGCCGGTCTCGGCAGGCTCTGTTTCGGTGTCTCATTTTGACTGTGTGTGTTGTGCAAATGACTCGCTGTAAAGTGTTTAATCAAGTCGAATAATAGCTGCTGGTGGTGCAAAGTGGGAGAGCGGATTAGGCTGGCACTGCAGCACTACTACTGCTGCCCCATTTCATCACCACATCTGTCGATATTTGGCTGGCAGTAACACTTACACACTCTCATTCTCGTTGACACTTTTATGCACTAATCTCTCTGAGATGCTAAAATGCATGAAATGGTAGTGGTGAGCACTTGCTCACTCGAACACACACAGAAAGTCGGACAAGTTTGACAAGCAGAAAAGCGACTTTATGGCTTTCTGCTGCTGCCCTTGCTAACACAGTGGTGCACTTGTGCACCCCATCAGATGATTCGGGTGATGATGTGAGGCTCATCGACAAACCACACTAGTGCCCCTAAACTCTCTGAAGTGCAAGTGCTGCTGCTGCAACAGAATTGAACGAGAATATCCAGTGAACAGCAAATGCACTGGCGCATCTCATTAGCGAGCAGCCTGAACTGAACCAAACGGGAACGGAGATGCAAATGTGTCTGTCTGTCTGGGGCGAGCGATCCAACGATCCACTATTTAGTGCCACTTTCTCTGTCTCCATTAGGCCAAATGATTGGGAGATTCAGGGAGGGAAAGAGAGCTGTGTACATGATCTGCAGCAGCAGCAACAGCAGCAGCAACGACGATCTAGAATGACCCACTAAATTGTTGGTGCTGTCATCGCCGTGGTAAAAGTGTCGTTTTCCCTCCCTTGCCCGCTTTTTTCGGTTGTCCAAGCTTAAGCACAGTTCCTCTGTCGACCACTCTGTTGCCACCACCTGGTCACCCACTACTAAAATAGTGAGAAAGTGTTTATGAGTTTGAGGAAAAAGAAGGGTCGGTTCTTTTTTGTTTTTTTTGTTTCAGTTTATGTTGTCTTCTCTTTAGTTTCTACCGTTGATTAAATGGCAGTACTTTGGCTAATTAGCACACACTTCTAGCTTCTAGTTTAATAGCGACCTTTTTCTGTTTATTTGTTGCTACTTTTTAAAGTTAATGACTTTTGCTCTTTACACCTTCAAAAGTACTTAACTTTTATTTGAAAAGCTTGTTATCGCCTTTTCTTTCCAATCACCACAAGCAATCATTGGCCAGGCCACCGTCTGGAAAACATCCACTAGATGCCGCATTCAGTGCCGCCTCCGCAGCTGAACTTGACTTTTTGTTTGAAGAAAAGAAAATAACTCAATCGCCACTAGCTTTTCTTATCTCCATCTTTAACGAAATCCTTGAAATCGGATCTGACTCGTCATCTTTACAAACTTTACAGACTCAAGAAACGCACTGTTTGTTTCAAAATGAAGAAAAAATGAGGAAAAGGGTAAGAAGCAATTATCAACAACGAGTGTGCAACGTTGGAAGGTAGCTGAGGTGCACCAGAGTACAAATCATTGCTCTTTCTCTTTCTCCATTTGTCTGCCATTGAGAATCATCATCACAGTTTCCACTACCACCACCACCATCGTGGTCATCATTACCCGACTGAATCATCATCATCATCATCAGCTGTTGTTGTTGCTGTTGAACTACCATCACCACCATCATCATCGTTACAGCACACAATATGTAGCTGCTTACCGACGACGACGATGGACTCCATTGTTGAAGCAGCAGCAGCAGCACTACCTGGTTACCTGCCCGCGCACTCTGTGTTCAAACTCACTCGAACCATTGGACTGTTTTTAGTTAACTCGATCCTCTTCGCTTGAAGCGTGACTTGCTCTCTGCATCAACAGCAGCAGCACCATTTTCCAATCATCACGAATCAGCAGTGGCAAACAGTATGGCCACAATGCAGTCCAACAACGGCAGCAGCAACCGCATTTCGATCACTGCCAATCGACTCTCGATTCGAAGAAGAAAGGAAGAGAGGAAAAGAAAAGAAAGCCAGGGGATTCACAGTGCTGCCGATGCTTTCTCGTGCATTCACCGGCATCACCTGTGACCTCCTGAGCTCATAAATTCTCCCTCTTTTCCCTCTCTTTTTCTTGCTTACTCCCAGATGGATGGATGCAGCTAGCTCTTCATCATTTAGTTCTCCCCCGCAAGTTTTTTCTCCCGCTTTTGTTGAGCTGCCGGAGTAGTAGCTCTGGCAAATTGACGGCAGCTTACGCTCATCACAAATTGCAAGATGCAATTGCCACTGCCACCGCCGCTGCTGTTGGTCGCGCGAGTTACCTGTAATTTGGCAAATCAAACGGTGTCTCTCTTTCTCCACATTTGATCTTTAGTCATTTGGACTGTTATTAAGTGGATGTGACTCTCTCTCTCTCTCATATTTTAATTTCCTTCTCTCTCTCTCTACCTCTTGGTCCTTGTTTTCCCGGTCATTACCGGGTGAACACATACACACACACAAACAGACCAGTCACCTTCTTCTTCTGCTTCAATCTTAGTCCTGGTCCTTCACTGCACGGCTTTAAATAGAAGCGAGTGAGTGAGAGAGGACAAGAAGAAGAAACTGGATTCAGCTCTTGCCTTCTCTCTCTCTCAAGACCACAACCTGTTTGTAAGGACTAGCTACAGTGGGCAATGTTGTATCTCAATGTGTTCACCTCCTCTGTCTCTCTCACCTGTTCACCTGTGTGGTGCTCTCCGATCTTTCTCCGATCTAGTGAGCGGACACACTGTGTCCGCCATTCCATCTTTTCTCCCGTTGGAAATGGTCTACTGGCACTTGTGCTACCACCACCACCACCTCTAGCAGTGATTAGAACTGCTTCGACTACCTGTCGAATGTTTTGTTACCGCCGGCACAGTGTTGTTGTCCAGTGTTGGCAGTGGCAGTGGTGGCCGCCAATCTCAATCATTTCAGTCTGTGCAATTCTCTCGTCTCGCATGTTCTTCTTGTTGCTGTTTTCCTCTGCTCGGGGCGCATACCTTGCTTTGCTTCCTTCAGCCTGCAGCACTGTCTGTCTGTGATCTTCTTCCTTCTTTTGTATTTGTGCAGTGGCAATCGCGCAGTTTTTTCCCTTGATCTTTCTTCTTCTGATCTTCTTCTTTTGTGTTTGTTTTTTCTAGCTTAATCATTTTTATCTGTGCAATGTTGCTGCTTTGATCTGAAGTAGCGGTGGTGTTTATTAGATTTAGAACCGTCGTGTCACCAGCAATAACTGTGCTACTAGAATTGGAATGAAAATGAAGTGTTTCGGTTCACCCAGCAAGCCTCACCGCTGCAAGATTGTCCTCCTCGATGAAACGGAGTTGATCCAGGAGATTCAGGTAAGGAAATAACCTAACTTCTTTTAGACAAAGATTCTTTTTGAAAATTTGTGATTAGCATTATTTCATTACTACAGCAGTCATTAGTTGAGGCACTCATTCAGTTAGCTGCTGAATTGCCTGTCTGATTGTTCGTTTTCTTTTTTAAATTAACTGTCTGTCTGTCTGTCTTCCTGTCTACCCCATTGTCTTTCTTATCTGCTCTGATTAATGCTCTTTGAGTGCTGCTGCTGTTACTTTGCTCATCAAAATGTCAGTGAGAAAAAAAGTGCAACAGTGAATTGACCTGATTGCCACACAGTGTCATTGCAAGTTACAGTAATGCAGGAAAATTAAGTCGCTGTTTTTTCCCTTTTAATTTGCTTCAAATTGTCACACAATTTTCAGCAATTGCTAGTATTTTGTAGCAGAAACAAACTCTGATTTCAAGCAAATCTGAGTTTTTCTGATGTTGTTTTTTGTTTTTTGGTGTGTGTCAGCACTGCTGAACACCAGTACAGTGCGCACTTGACAGTGACACAAAAATCACTGTTTCAAGCAGTTTTGTTGGAGTTATATTAAGCTGTCTGCGACCTGCTGAAGTGCGCCACCGTAATCGCAGCGGTCAGCACAATTTTCTGTTCCGTTCCGATCTGTCCTTGTTTTGCTTGTTTGCACTGTGTGCACACTTTTTTTGAAGACTCACCATTGTTGTCCAGAGCAGAAGTCGAGAGGACTACTTCTCAGCTCCGCTGTCACTGCTGTGACCGACAGGAGACAGCGGAGCCCAGGTTGAAGCGAACGAAATCCGCCGTTGTCCCAATTAAATCGATATAAATGATTTATTATGCGTCGATGATCGATCGCGCTGCTCTCTGTGCGATTCGTAGGTGGACAACATTGTCTGCCGCTGACGATTTTCTTCTCTTCTCCTATCTCTCTCTCTGCACTTCCCTCCAAATTAGTACTGGGCAATTGAGGCAGCCATCGTAGCATCAGCATCAGCCCCGTGATTGGCTTGTCAATGGCCACTGAACAGTGTGCTCATTTGCATTTGCTCATTTCTTCTTTTTTCCCTATCGGTGCGGCACACCGGTCCTAGTCAGTCAGACAGGCTGTGTGTGACATCAGCCTATTAAAGTCCATTGTGCACTGGCTGATGTGTGTGTTTATTTATAATACCCCGCCACCGTTGTTGTCGTTATATTTGCCTTATCACTGCAGCTCGGTCATCAGGCGATCTCTCCTTCCCAGTTGTGGAAGTCTCGCCCGACTTGAGACTGTGAGAATATTTTCCGTCTCTCTCTTTCTCTCTCTTGCTTTTCTTACTCGATGAACATTGCATCATCACCCTAGCACCATCACCACCACCACCACCATCAGTGCACTTGTCATCTTTCCTCCCTCTTCGTCTTCGTCATCATCATCATCATCGCCCCCCCCTTTCTTCAGTACTGCTCTCCAATCACCTCTCTCAGTTGATCTAACTGCTGGTTGTCTGCTCTTCTTTTTCTCATGCCGCCCGGTGTTCTTCGGTTGTGTGCAGTGCAGAAAAACACTTCTTTGGACCTCTTTGAAAGAAGAAGAAGAAAAAGAAGAAGGTGATTGCCTGTCTCAGTGCCAAGCACTGTCTGTTGGCATTGCCAAGACTGCCTGGCTGGTTGGTTGATTCAGCAGAAACAGCAGCAGTGGCTGAGACAATTGACGGACATTGAAAAAAGCACCATTCTTGATGGGCTCGAAATGCTGCTGCTGCTGATGGTGATGGTGGTCTTCAAAGTGGTGGTGGTGGTAGATGACACCGACTACTGTATGTGCATAGTGGGAAAAAATCAAAAGGAAAAAGAAAAAAAGAAAGAAGAAGAGGACAGGGAACAGAACAGCCAAACAAGTGTCAGTCGCCGTGTTCGCCGGCTCAATTGCTGCGCAGTTCAATCGTTTCGACACGCTTCATTTGCTTCGTTTGCTGCTGCTGCCTCAAACGATGGTAGTGGTAGTGGTCGTCCGACAGTGATGCCACTGATGCTGAACGTCAATCTCCTCGTTTCTGCTGTTGAGAGTTTGACTTATTCGAATGGCTTCATTTGAATAGCAGCAGCACCGATCTGCTGCCGACTATTTCAATTTGCTGCCAACTAGTGCGCGTTCAGTTTAGTGCGCGTTTCAGCTTTCAAACGAAGCTTGATCGAATCGGCTGCTGGTGTAGGCAGCTCCTAATGCTCCTTCTTTTGCTGTTCAATTTCCCTCGTTTCCACTTATGGAGAAGATGGAGAAGATGGAGCTTAGAGTTTCCTAGAAATGTCTGAGGACTGCTAAGTGAACAGTGAAAAACACTCTACTCTACGAGTAGTTTCTGAAGAAGAAGGCCTCTTCTAGAAGCCCCGAGTTCGTAGAGCAGCTTTTTTGCGGTGATTAATTATGAAAGTGTGTGTGTGGTGCGATCGTTATATAAGACAACAACAAATCTAATTGGTGCCGTGGTCGTCTATTTTGGAGGTGGTAGAAGGAGGGAGGAAAAAATCAGTGCAACTTCTGCAGAGAAATCAGGGGAAACAACAAACTGGAGCGCTTTTCTGCAGCTGAGAGCTGAAAAAAAGCTAACTAAATGCACAGTAAACTAAATGGTGGAGTAGTAAAAAGGCGCTGTCACCTCGTTTGGCTGCCGCTGCTGACTACTACTGCTGCTAATTAATTTGCATTCACTTTCAATTCATCAGATAGTCGATGTTGAGCGGGGGAGATAGACACAGTAGATTGAACACACAGGAGACAGAGAAAAGGGAAAAAGAGGAAATAGATATTCAAAGTTAAGTAAAGAAGGAGCAGTGTTCCCCATTTTTCGAGCATATTTGAGTAGTCGTCGTGGTGGCAGTGGTGGCAGCGATCACTCACTGGTCAGTCAGTCAGTCAGTGGACAGTCAGTCAGGCAATCTCTCTTCTATCGTTCTCAATAACTCTCAGTATCTCCTCATACCGCATATGGCTTGTGGCCATTGGCCGATCGGTTTTCCCTCTCACTCATTCACTCTCATTGACTTTTTATGCCATTCATGAGCTGTCCATTCATCTATTCATTCCTTCCTTTGATCGTTGATCGGGTGACACACACACGTTTGGCGTACTCAATCACACACAGAGAGCGCATTGCTAACGGCTGGCTGCTGCACAGCCGCAAATTATGGCCATTTGGCAGCGAAAGGTGATGAGATCATCTACTTACTACTTTAAAAAAGAAGGACTGCTGCTGCTGCAGCTGCTGATCCCTTTCTCATCATCATAGTCTGCGGTAGTAATGAAATCGAAATGATCTGCCGAGCACATTATCACTACCATAGACACCACCACCAACTGCTGAACTGAACTAAATGCTTAGCAAGGGCAAGTTTTGCCTGTGGACACTATTCAGTCAGTGGTTGTCGGGACGATGTTCTCACTCAACCACTGTGCCTCTAATTTTAAGGTGCGCCAGCAAAACGCTGTCGCCGCCGCCGCTACCAAGAAAAAAAGAGCGAGAGAGGAAAAGTTAGTGAAAAATCAGAGCACAATTTTTAGCAAGTAGTAGCAGTCGTGGAAGAAGCATAACTTAGCTGACTCCTAATTAGCAGACACATTGTGTCTACTGTTGCTGTTGAGCACTCGACAATGGCTATTGAATTACATGCTATCCAAAGGGAAACTGCTGCTGCTGTTGCTGTTGCATTCCAAACTAAAACACAGCTTTTTGCACTGGCTGAGAAAAGAAGAAGATACACAGTGCAAGGATGAGATTAAGATTGTAAATTGCCGAGCTGTTTCTGTAGTGGTGTCCTGACAAATGAGTCGCTGCTTCGTTTGGTGGCTGCAATTAGAGCAAGCAGAGGGTAAAAGTAGTAGTAGATTTACTTACCTTGACCGGCTAATTGATGTCCGTGCACACGCAGTTTTCTTTCAGTTACCCAGTGCAATTGCACTTCACGATTAAGCTGCTGTTGTTGCTACTACTTATTCGCTAATCTTCTAAACTCTTCCAATTACTCACCAATTTACTTTTCTGCACAGAGTTCCCATCGCGGCCAGGACATTCTGGAGATTGTTTTCAAGCACCTCGGCCTTCTTGAAACGGTCTACTTTGGTCTGCGATATGTCAATCCCAAGGGTTACACGGTAATTTCTTTTGTTTATTGAAAAAGTTTATTGAAACTACTATTTACCAAAAAAAAATCATTCCTAAATTTTCCAGTGCTGGCTGGACGCCACCGACAAGGTCGTCAAGCAGATGAAGGGCATCGAGGTGCCGATCACCTTCTACTTTGGCGTCCGCTTCTACGCCTCTGATCCCTGCAAACTGCTGGAGGAGACGACGAGGTAAGTGATCTGCTGATTTATTTTGTTCAAAGATGGTGATAAAGATGGTTCGGATGATGATTGTAGTGGTGATGGTAGTGTTGGTGGTCTGAAATACTCTACTTACCACTGCTGTTGTGATTGTTGTTGCCAATGTCTCAGTTGTTCTGATTGTTGTCCTGATTACCTTCTTTCCCTTTTTAGGTACCAGTTCTTCCTGCAGCTGAAGCAGGACATCCAGCTGTCCCGACTGACGGTCACTAATGAGCTCGCCGCACAGTTGCTCGCCTTTATCATTCAGTGTAAGCATTAGGCTGTTGTTGTTGTTGTGCTGTTGCTTTCTTTGACTCTGATTGTTATTGATGTGACTCGGTGATGGTGGTGATTGTCATCATCTCTCGCTCTCACTCTAATGTCATCATCAATCGGCGGTGTCATTAGCATCCTCATCATGGCTATTACCTTTGCTAACCTTGATCTATTTTCTCCCCTTCTTCCCCTTTAGCCGAGCTGGGCGATTTTGATCCTCGCGTGCACCACCAGGGCACCACCGCCACCGGCGCCGGCAGCAGCTACATCGCCGAGTTTCGCCTGATCGGCGGCCCGGTGGCCCAGTCGGCGGACTGGGAGCACAAGGTGTGCGATCTGCACAAGCAGCTGATTGGGCAGATACCGGCCGCCGTGGAGATGCAGTTCCTCGAGCGGCTCAAGTGGCTCGACCTCTACGGCTGTGAGCTGCACCCAGTCATTGTGAGTTGAAGTTGAGGAAGGGAATGGGGAAAAAAGATTTTATTGTTTGTTTAGTCGGCAGTAGTTTAATTAGAGGCAATAGGCGCACAATTGATTGGCACAATTGAACGGATTGATTCAAATCAGGGCACATCTATTCTCATCTATTTAATCAGACAGTCTTCCTCTTCCGCTTCTTTGTTTTGATCTATCTAACCAACTAAACAAACATCATCTTCTTGATATAGGCAGAAGACGCCAACGAGTACTTCATCGGCCTCAGTCCGCACGGCATCATCGTGCTTAAGAACAAGCTCAAGGTGGCCAACTACTTTTGGTTAGTTGAAGTGTAGAGGAGAACTTCAAAAAAGAAAACTTTTATTTCAATTGCATCCTTTTTCTCTCGTTCTATTTCAGGCCTCGAATAGTCAAAATAATGCGCAAGAGCAAGTACTTTATGATTCGAGTCATCGACAAGGAGGTAAACATTTTTTTAGCAACCGGACTGCAGCAACAACAAAGTAATAAAACTCCTTTTACAACAACAACAACAACAAAAATGCAGAGCGAAGAGAACACCTACGGCTTTGAGATGGCCAGCAAAGAGGCCTCCAAGGCAATTCACCGCAGCTGCAAGGAGCACCAGGAATTCTTCAAGCTCAGCCAGTCAACAGCTGCCAGCAATGGCACTGCTCGAAGAGGCGGAACACTAAACAAAAACGGCTCAACTGCTAAAAACGGTGGCTCAATAGTCAATGGCGGCGGCGGTGCTTCAACAGCCAACTCTCAACGTCCGGCACCGATGCTGGTTCGAGTGCCCAGCCGCCGATACCAGCGAATGGGCCTGCCTGATGGCTCGGAGAACACCTCTGGACACATGAGCTTAATGAAACGAGAAGTGACCGGTGGAGGTGGGGGATTTGAAAACAGTGCATTTAACAACAGTGGTATGTCTCGCCACAACTCGACGCCCTCGCTGATGAAGTCAGGTGGACACTTCAATGGATCTCAGACGCGGTACACCACCAGCCCGTATCACGTTACCTGCTACGATACGAGCATGATGGGCACCAAGCATGAAAGGTAAACAATTTAAGACAAAATTGAAAAATTGTTTAAAATTTTACTTTTTTGCAGAGGTTTGTTTTCGAAGTCAGCCAGCGCCTCTCCGCTTTCCGTTCGCAGCGCCTTCGTCTCTCGGTACGACTACGGCTCCGGCAGCACGCCGTACATTAGTCACATGAAACGGAACACCTCCTCGCTTAGTCTGCAACGAAACGGAGGTGGTCCACCACAGCAGCAACAAAATATCACCTCTAACGGCTACCGCAATCCCCACCATCACCACCACCACCATCATCACCACAGACGAAGTCATCTTTCGGACAATGAAAGCGAGGTGAGCAAGTGCTCCCGAGCCTCTCGGCACTCCTCTCGATCTCGAACAACCTCCAAGTCTCAGTGTCGACATGACACATCAGCGGTAGCAGATAGTGGCACTGAATCGGATTCTAGTCGAAAGCGACGACACCGACACCGGAAGCACCGGCACCAGCTGGCCGAGCAGCCGCAGCTGGTCGCCTGGAACGACGTCGCTCTGGTGGAGAAGAAGGGCGGAGGAGGTGTGGTCAGACCGGAAGTGAATGCTAACGGCTATTCTCATTCAATGGCCAAGCACGGGGCCACTGCCGCCAGTGCTGTGGTCCGCAACCTGACCACCTACAACTACGGCGTTGGAAATGGTGGTGATGAAATGATAGGCAATGGAAGGATTGGCGGCGGCCAGTCAAAGTCTCTCGTCAACGGCTCAACTTCCTCAAGCCATCCTCGAAACACGCATTCCAGCTCAGCCAGCAATGGAGGCTTTCTCTCCAGTGAGATGAAGAAGTACATCACCCACGACCCGGTGGACAGCGCCCACCTGTCCGAGCTAGAGAAGAGAGACATCAAGTACACCAATGTAGAGTGAGTACTGCTGATGCTGCTGTCTGTTCTGTCTTCTCTGTTTGTCCATTACCATCATTGCCATTATTAGCAATGTTTTCCCCTCCTGCTGCAGCTGTCCATATTTAACTTCATCATTCTAATGGATGCCACTTTGTCTTTTTCCATCCCTTTTTATTGTTTTCCTCCTCCTTCTTCTTCCTCGTCAGATCTGACTCCAAGTTCTACAAAGTTCGACCATCAACGAACGGCGGTGGTGGTGGGTCATCTTATCGACTGCCGCCGCTGCCGCTTCTTTCTGCCGAGAAAACCGCCACTTCACCGCCATCACAGACACTCGTGGACAGGTACTGTTTAACTGAAGAGGAGGGGAAAGGGGAAAAGTGCCTGTCAAATTGAATGAATGAATGAATAGAAAGGGATAGAAAATAGTGCTCATAACTTAGACAGCAGCAGCACTCCAGATCCTAATTGGTTGAATATACACCACAAAGCTGATGCATACTCAATAGTTTAGAAGAAGTTTTGTCTGTCAGAAAGCTGTCCGTCTGTCTGTCTGCCAGTCTAAAAGGATGCAGTCTTATGCAGTCAGTAAAATGCGCACTTTTCTCTGATTGTTCTTCTTCTTTTTTCTCCCCACTTAGCTATGCCTACAGCAACGGGAACGGGAACGGCAGCAACAGCAGCAACAACAACTCTAACCAAGTGCCGCCAACTCGGTATCGTTTCGACTACCACCACGACAAGCAACAGCATCAGCAGCAGCCATTATCGCCAATGAATATCGCCCCCGACTTGAGCTACGAAGGTGCTTCTGCTGCTGTTAGTAAAGCTGCCGAGCGCCCCCTGCCGTACTACGGCGTTGATGGCCGTGGTGGTCATAATAATAACTATTCCGCTTATGATGGCGGTGGAGGCAATGGATACCTCGACTACCTCGGCAAAAGGTAACACACACTGAAGAGCAAAAGAGCAACGGACGTTGTCGCCGTCGCCGCCACTGTTTGCTTAGTAGTCTCACTCATCTAATTTGTCCATCTTTTATCTTTCTTCTCCTCCTCCTGCTCTGCCTCTTCTGACTAGCCAGTCACTTGCTCAGGTATCATCAATGAACGGTGGCTTCCATCAGCAGCAGCAGAACCAGCAGAACCAGCCGACACCTCGAGTGCACTTTCAGACGCCGCACAGTACGACGGCGTACTTCTCTAATCACGACGTAAGTAGTTTTAGGAGTGAAAAGTGTTTTATTATTAAATTTAACAATTACAAAGTGGTTTAGTTGTGGGCTGCTGATGCTGTAACTTGGCAAAGATAATAAAATTAGACAGACCAAATCATAAATGATGCATCAGCAGCAGCAGCAAATCAGAAACATTGCAATGGCTTTTGCATAACATTTTACTAATTTTTGCAATGTGTTTCTGTTATCTCCAAAGTGTGTGACTTCCTGACGATTTCACATTTCTAACATTTTTTCTTTTTCTCTTCCCTTTTCATTCTTCAGGTGTTCATGAGCGCCATGGGGGCGACACCGAATAACGGCAGCAACGGCATTCACCATAAAGATGGCAGTGCGCAGATCCTGCCGATGCCACTGGCCGCAACGCGAAAGACCCATGAGATGAGCACCGAGCTTTGACACCTCACCACTATCATCACTATCACCACCCTCATCACTATCACCATCATCTTTTACTACTGTGCAGCTGTGTTAGCGCTGTTTTGCCCAATACGTAAAATAGCACATTGTTGTTACCGTTTTTATGATGCAGAGTTTTCTATCTCTTTTGTGTAATATTATTATTATCACTTTGTGTACTGCCACCTTTGCCTCAAATAAGAATCACCACCACCACCTTCTTTTATTATGATCTTTGACTTGCTCACCCAATTTTCTTGCCAAGTAATTGGCAAGTTTTTTGTCCGGTGGCATTTTGCCACCGTTGTCGTTGCGCAAAATGCTTTATGACCACAGATGGTGGCCTAATAATCACTTTTTATTTGTATCATCTGCAAATGCAAAATAAAACAGATGCAGCGTGCTACGATACACGCTGAACTTGTTTTGCTTATCCGATTTAGTTTGTGCTCAACACCCTTTTCAAATCCTCTAATTTGTTTGTTTTGACTAACTAAAAAGCAATGGACCTGGAACAAGACAACGGCGACCCGACTGGCGCCACCGCCTCACCACCGGTCAACTACAATCGCAGCCGTCGTCGATCGTCCATTTTCCCTCAATATTTGAGAAGGAAATCAAAACGAAAAGACTCGACCTTTGCCTCCGAGTCAACTACAAATCTGTGGCCCTTTGCCGTAGAGGAGAAGCAGCCCAGTCTGTTTGACTACCAGCCAGGTGGTGGCCAGGAGGGCAAGGCCAATCTGGGCCTGAAGTTTGGTTGGGTCAATGGCGTCTACGTTAGTGTGCTAAGTGCTGTGTTGTTTTTGCTTATCATCTTAAACTTCTTTTCCACTGACGCACTAGATTCGAACCGTGCTGAACATCTGGGGGGTGATGCTCTTTCTGCGAATGGGCTGGATAACAGGTACTAATGCTGGATGCTTAGCTTCAGCACTGATGATTACCATTTTAACCATCGATGTTACACATCGTTAATTCTTCTCCTCCTCTACCACTTTAGGCCACGCAGGAATAGGTGATTAGATAGCTCTTTGCACCAACTAATTCAAACCGATTACTCAAACCAATACCTTTCTTTCTTTATCTGTTCATGTTCATGTTTGTTTCTAATATTGCACACACATACTCACTCACTCATCTTCAGTCGCCTCGCTGGTCATCGTTCTCGTTTCGACGTTGGTCACGGTCTGCACGACGCTCTCCATGAGTGCCATCTGCACGAACGGCGAAGTGGGCACCGGTAAGTGGCAAGTGCAGTTCGATTTGCTTCTGCTGATGCTTCTACCAAAAGATTAAGCAAAGACTAATCAGTAATTGACCTTCTTTTCTCATTCACTCATTTTAGGAGGCATCTACTACATGATCAGCCGATCGCTGGGTGCCGAGGCGGGCGCAATGATTGGCACGTGATTTGATGATGATGATGATGAACTTCAGTGAAGTGGCTGAGAACCTAGGTTGTAACCAACATTTTTCTCTTGCTCTTTTTTGGCTTTTTCTCTCAGGCGTCATCTTTAGCTTTGCAAACGCCGTCTTGGTGTCGCTAAATTTGGTCGGTGCGGCAGAGACGACGGTGGAGATTATCGCAGTAAGCACATTGAAATGTAAACAAACACTTTCTAGAACACACAGTTTAAATGTTATAAAACCATTGTAGCTTTTCGGTCACAAACCCCTCATTGATCCAACGAATGACGCCCGCATCTACGGCGCCATCCTCCTCGTCCTCGTCGCCATCATCCCTTTAATTGGCATGGACTGGGAGGCAAAGGCCATGTTCGTCCTCATGATGATCCTCCTGGTGGGAATCCTCAACTACCTGGTGGGCACCTTCTTGCCGCTGTCCGAGAAGAAGATCGCCGAGGGAATGCTCGGCTGGAGTCGTAAGTCGTTTGAGAGGAAAAGTGTTTATCTTTAAAACAAGTTTTTTTCTAGCAAAAGTCATAGGAGCCAACCTATGGCCCAAGTTTGGAGAGGTCGGCTTTGCAGAGGTCTTCGCCGTCTTCTTTCCCTCGGTCATTGGCATCTTCGCCGGCGCCAGCATGTCCGGCGACCTGCGCAACCCTAATGAGGCCATTCCAAAGGGCACCTTCCTCGCCATTCTCACCACCTCCTCTACCTATGGGCTGCTGATCATCTTCCTCGGTTTCACCGTCCTCCCGTACGCCAGCGGCTCCTACGAGGAGATGTCCAATCTGACCGACGTTCTGGAGGTGTCCTGTCGGGCGGACAGAAGTTGCAAATTCGGTCTGACCAATGACTACCAGACAATGGCCATGAGCTCCGCCTTTAGTCCGCTGATTTACGCGGGCATCTACGCGGCCACCATCTCCAGCGCTCTGGGCTCGTACGTCTGCTCGCCGAGGATTTTTCAGGTGAGTGGTGCTCTACAAATTTAAGGGATTTTTAGAAAAGCTTTTATCTTTTTTTGCTAGGCCCTCTGCGAGGACAAGCTCTTCCCGTACATTCACTACTTTGCCAAGGGCTACGGCAAAGGCAATGATCCTCGTCGAGGCTACGTCCTCACCTTTATCATTGCACTCGTTTTTATCTCCATTGGTAAGTGGTGATCTTTCCATCTTTTGCTAATTTATCTATTTTCAGGCGAACTAAATCTCATCGCACCAATCATCTCCAACTTCTTCATGGCCTGCTTTTGTCTGGTGAACATCGCCTGCTTCCACTCCTCCTTCGTCGGATCGCCCAGTTTCCGCCCCACCTTCAAGTACTACAACCAGTGGGTCAGTCTGCTGACGGGCCTAGCCTGTGTTGGTATCATGTTCTTCCTCGATTGGATCTCTGCAGTTGTAACCGTCCTGATCATGGGCGTCCTCTACCTGTACATCAGCAAGAAGCGACCTGACGTTAACTGGGGCTCCAGCACGCGCTCCCACGTCTACAACAACGCCCTCTCTTCGGCGCTGAAGCTCAACTTTGGCAAGGACCACATCAAGAACTTTCGCCCGTCAATTCTTCTTCTGACCGGTAACCCCAGTGCCCGCATTCCCCTGGTGGAGTTCGCCAACAACATCACCCGAAACCGATCGCTGCTGATGATCGGCCACATCACCAACTACGAAATTGTGCAAGAGATCAGAGAGCGGGTCATTAACGCCCAGTACGAGTGGATGCTGAAGCGAAAGATCAAGGCCTTCTACCTGCTGCTGGAGGCCAGCTCGTTGGCCAGCGGCACCAAAACGATGCTGCAGGTGTCGGGCCTAGGGCGAAAGCTGGCCCCTAGCATTATCATGCTCGGCTACAAATCCAGCTGGCGTGATTGTCTGGTGGAAGACCTGCTGGACTACTACTCGGTGATGTTGTAAGTGTTGGTTGAAAGGTTTTTTGTTTGTAAACAAAGTCCCAGCTGAGATTTTTTTTAATCATCTTCAGGAAAGCCATGGACATGTCAACGGGCATCTGCATCCTCCGCGTCCAGGAGGGCCTCGACTATGCGGACTTCTTTGGACCGGTTTTTCGCTCGCGTGACGCCGAGGCCGACACCTTCCACGATGAGCTCCCGGAGCCGGTGTCGCCCTCTAATCACCCTCTTCGAAATCACTCTCCACAGCCATCGCCTTCACCAACGTCAACCGCAATTTCAGCAGCAGCACAAGCATCACCACCACCATCACAACTGCTAGCGCCAACCATTGAAGAGCCACCTGAAGAGGAGTTAGAGTTGGAAGTGGACTCGAAAGCTTCAACGCCAAACGTCGGCTCGCCCAAGGTCCGCTTCGATCGAGTCGTCTCCTTTAACGTGACTGACGAAAACAATAACAACAACAACAACAACAATCACCAGAACAACGTCAGCAATGGAGGAGTGCTGCTGTCACCAACAGATGCTGCCGTTTCAGCAGCAGCAGCTCAAACTCCTTCTTTGCTATCACCTCCCAGCACCCCAGCCCTGCACTCTGCCCTGGCCAGTTCACCCCTGTCCCGCCGCCCACCACCGCCGCTGATGTTCACCTTCACGAACACCAGCCACCTTCCGAAGGCAGTGGACCGAAAGATGGAGAACATGAAGGCGCTCATACCGCACGATGCCCTTGAGGCGATCAACCAGTTCAACGACAAGCAGAAGGAGGGCCCCATTGACATATGGTGGCTGTCGGAGGACGGCGGCCTCACCATCCTCCTGCCGTACATGCTGAAGAACAGCACCTACTGGAGCCACTGCGCCATCCGGGTCTTCTGCCTGGCGAAAACGGAGGACCAGATTGAGGGCATTCGCTCCAAGTAAGCAACAGAGAGAGAGAGAAAGAAGTGTTTGATTTCAAAAACTTCTAAAAACCTCTTTTTCAGCATGACCGAACTGCTGGACCGCCTGCGCATTCCCTACGCCGACGTGCTCGTCTACTCGCAGGCCGAGCTGGAGCCGAGTGACCACACCGTCGGCCGCTTTCGCCACTTTATCGGCAGTTTTCTCTCCAAAAGTGAAGCGGTAGCTGGCCGGTCGGCGAAGCTCTCCAAGAGCGATCTGGCCAAGTTTGAGGCCATGGTAAGTGCTGTTTATGATTGAATGACTCTACCATCTTTTCATCTCTGTCATTACAGACTAGCCGGTACATGAAAATTCGCGACCTCCTGCTGACCCACTCACGACTGTCCACGCTGATTGTCATGTAAGTTGTTGGCTGTGTTTTTGGATTCAGCATTGCTTTATCTGTTTCCTTCTTTCCTTCTTTCCTAGGACCCTTCCAAAGCCTCACAAAGATATTCCGGCCAGTTTGTTTATGGTAAGAGAAACTGTGATGAACAATTTTTTCTCAAAACTGAGCTGACCATATTTTGGCCTTTCATTCATTTGCAGAGCTGGCTAGAGACGATCACCGAAGACATGCCGCCTTTTCTCTTCGTTCGAGGCCACAAACACGTTCCCAGTATTGCCATTTGAGAACAAGATTGTGTGTGTGTAAAACCCGTTTAATAATTTCAAAAGTTTCAAACAAGAAATATTACAATAAATTTGCGGTAAGAAAGGTACAAGAATAAAGGTGTGAGAGAGTATGCAAATGTGTAAAACAAAAGCAAGCACTAAAAACAAAAGTGGTGACGTGTACCAAGCAAGCGGCAGCAGTTCAGGATTTCCTCGTCTTTACCCTCCTTTTCCAGGGTCCCTTCATCACGTTCACGTCTACTTCGAGGGCGAAACTGTCTGCCTCGAGCGACAAAGGTGAGTTAACGGCATTGCTTGAAACTCACTCAATTGGAGGAGGGTTCCCCATCCTTCTAACTTGAAGATCGCGTCATTCTGCGTCGCTGGCGGTTGAAATGAGTCAGCCAGATAGCGGCCATAGTGAGCAGTCCAATTATGGCAAAATTGGCGTAGCCACAAATGGTCACTATCCAGTCATGCCACCAAGGTCGAGGTGGCAGCTCTGTTGGGGGTGGTGGTAGTGATGACGATGCAGAGTTAGCAGAGGAAGAGGATAAAGGCAACGGCAGCAGTGTGCACAGTACTTACCATACTTCATTTTGCAGGGTGCAAACTTTGGAGTGGTCTTTACGACGTGGAAGATCTGCCCACCGTAGAATTGGAACTAATCCACTGAGGGGTTGGGAGTATCAAGGACCTTCCGGGAGACGTAGGCAGTGTTGCCCTTGTCAAAAAGGTACACTCCGCGGTGGTCAATGTACCCTGCGGTCAGGTTTTTGGGGAAAGCTCCAAAGCAGTGGTCCTTCGTCACTGTGACAGTGGTAGAGGAGACACAAAGTTAACCCGTGTCCTGGGTCGTAGCACTGATTTGAGTTTGCAATAGGGTCACTATCAAAACCACCACGTGTCACATTTTCGTTGGAAGTGATGACGTAGAAGTAGAGGTGCTTGTTTGATGACGTGTAGAGAAATCCATCGCTATCCTTGCAAACAAAGTTGACCGATCCTTTTGGCACATCACTGGGAAGGGGCATAGGGTGGCTGCTGACCTGAAGGCGGCCTCCATCTGAAGGGTAGACCTCCAGTCGATAACCCCTAACTAAGTCAAAGCGGTGGTCGACGTCACTGACGGAAACCGTCAGCTTGTCATTGACTTTGCCGATGGCCAACACGTTGCGCTCTCCGTAGTGAAGGTCATTGACAATCGACTGTAAAAGAAAAAAAGTCAAAAGGGGATTAGTCAGGAGTAATCTAAAGTAAAAGCACATACCTAGGTTGTCACTTTGCTTTTCTTAAAAGCCTTTTTAGGCACTGAGAGCAGTCGGCGCCCGACTGGAGATGTGCTGCAAAGGCAGGCCGAAAAGAGTGTCCACAGGCCAAAAAGGCAGAATGATTTTGAGTTAAAAAACTTCATCTTTGAGAAGCGTGGATGGAAAAAGGTGCAAAGAGAGTTGTGGAAAGATGTAGAAAGAGAGGTAGAGGGAGATGATGAGTGCTTGGAGAGAATCAACAGGAAACCAAAACAGATTGACTCTTCGGGTTAAAGAACTTCATCTTGGAAAGTTGTGGAAGACACAGAAAGTAGCCGGCGCCCAACTGGAGAAGTGTTGAAAAGGCAGGCTGAAAAGAGTATCCACACGCCAAAAAAAGGCAGATGATGCACTTCGGGCTAAAGAGCTTCATCTTTAAGAGAGGTGTGGATGGAGAGAAAGGGGCAAAGAGAGTTGGGGAAAGTTGGGGTGGAAAAAGTGAAGAAAGTGAGAAGTGAAAGAAGATGTTGAGTGCTTGAAGAGCTCAAGTCCACTGGTAAGAGATGACTGGAGACAGGCGCCTTTTATAGCTGACTGAGCCAAATCTGCTGAATCATGCCACACACTACTGATGACCAGGCACTCACTTGAGCAGAGGGCTGATTTGGGTGCACTGCGCACGTATCGCACAGCTCACTCTGCTGTACGGCAAACAGTCTGCCTACCCAAAAGCACCGTACAAATATGATGTTGCAAAAGGGTCAAAATGTTTAATAGATCAGGAATAGTTAGTTAGAGCCGGAAATCATTTTTGATTATGAGGATGTGAACTTGTTTTCTTTTGAAGAACTTTGATGGCTACTTCTGCCACCTCGGCTACGACTACGAGAACTCCTGCCTTTCTTAGAGCTTCTCTTGACTTTTTTCTTTTTCATTTTTGAAAGCAAGCCTTCACTAATGGTGGTCTTTTTCTTGCTTTTAGAGGTTCTTTTTTTAGTGGCCTTTTTATCAAGTTTAACAACATCATCTTTCTTGTTCTTTTTCTTTTCATCACTAACATCACAAAAGCAGCAATAGACAGCAATACTAATGCCAATGATTAGAAGAACCAGAAAACCAGTGCTGACGATTATGACAAGGGGAAAACTTGTTTGGTTTGTTTGCTTGCTGGTAGCTGGTTGTAAAGGAAACTGATTATTTATTTATTTAGTTTTAACCTTTCCAAATTACTTACTTTCATCTGTTGACTTGCTTGGTGTCGGTTCATTGCCTTTAGGTCCTTTCCAGGCATCAGCTCTACCTGCCTTGATCAACTTTGCAGAAGGGCCATTTTCCTGAAACACCTTGGCAGAGAATGTGTAAACGGTGTTGTTCTTGGCAAAGAGGTAAACTGTGTGCTCGTCCACAAATCCAGAGATTATATCAGTGATGAAAGATAAACCACACAGTTCTTTACTGAAAACTATTTGATCGCCATTAACACACAAAAACTTTGTTGCATCAGGATCAATATAAAGGCAGTAAACTGCTGTACTAAGTGTGGTTTCCGGTTTTGGGTCTATTCCTCTTAAAAAATAATAGACATTTGCTCTTCCTTCATTGTAAATGTCCAAGAGATAGAACTGAAGGGGATTGAGTGTTGACAAGTGGAGAGTTCCCGAATGACAGCAGGATTCAGCATTATTCAGCTCATTAACACCCGTTAGTTCAATAAAGTTTTTCTTGTCCAACGACAGTGCACCCGCTTTTTTATCATTCATCGTCACCAGATAGATGCCCGTTGAGTCGCTGCAGACAAACTTGATAGAGTGCTCCAACCACTCAGTGCCCGATGGCAATGGTTCTGGGTCCTGGCTGATGGTGATCACACTGTTGACCACTTTGTCCACGGTCACTTGATAGCCACCGTTGGGGTCGGTCATTGAGCCAGTTCCACTGATAAAGAGGGTCAGTTTGTTGCGGAAACGACCTACGGCAAAGACACCTCGCATGCCTGCGACCAAATCATCGACGAGTGTCTAGGGACTTCAGGTGGTCAGAATGAAGTTTGACAAAGAATACCAATAACACCAACCTTTGCATTTGCGTTTCCACCTTTAAGATTGCTTGAAGATTGGCTTGTAGTGATCAAAAAGACAAAAAGTAGCAACAACAAACAAAGATTACTGTGATAAGCTTTTGAAAAGCGAAGCCACATTTTGGTGATAATCAAGAGCAGAATAATGTTTTACAAAATGATAACCAGTTATTTTTAATGATTTCCAAAACTGATGACAATTCTAACTTGAATTCTAAAACTGTTGTGCACTTTGATACCCAACACGGTTTGTGTGTATGCAAAACAATTTACAAACAGGTTATTAATAAAATCAATACAGATTTCGAAATGATTTTTCAGCATAAACCTAACGACTGGAAACTGCCGATGATCTGCGTGAGGAAGTGAACTTGTTTTGTTTTGAAGAACTCAAATATGACGCCTACTAATTATGATGTGTGTGTGATAGAAGGTATAGTAACTGTGCTTTTGATGCTGCTGCTGTTAATTTGTCATTAATTTTCCACACTGCAAAATCAAATATGAGCTACTGCCAAACACACACGCACTAGCACACTGACAAGCACACCAGACTGCAAAAAACTGAAACAATTTCAACAGTTGTACACGTGTCATCGTTGCAAATTTCACACCTTGTTTGCTAAAAAGGCAGGTTTAATATTTTAAATGTAACAAAAAACGCCACAAAAGGTATATGTACAAGAATAAATACAAGAATAAAATGAAGAATGAGAGGATGGTGGGATGAGGATGAAAAACTCAACGCAGTGAGCAAGGTAGAAAGTAATCGGAAAAGAATAATAATAGTAATGTTAAAATGAATGTAGCATGTGAATGTGTGAGAATTGGGGCAGTGAATGCTGTGAAATGATGCTGCCGCCGATTCTGCGTCATCCTCCGTAGCCGCCGCCGCCTCTTCAACGGCGCTTCTGCTTGCCGCCGCCCTTCTTGCTGCCCTTCTTTCCACCCTTTTTGCCCTTCTTGCCCTTCTTGGTCTTCGTCTTCCACACCGGCTGGCTGGTGGCGGCGGTGCGGCGCTGGTTCGGAGAGGTGCTGCCTCGCGGGCTGCGACTTCGGGAGCGAGAACGAGCTCGACTTCGAGAACGGGAACGAGCGCGACTTCGAGAGCGAGATCGCGAGGTACGACGACCACCTCGGGCTCCTGCAGCGGCCCCGGCAATCCCTCGAGCCTCCGCAGCGGCGGCTGCAGCCTGTCGCATTTCCCTCATCCTGCGTCGCTGGCGGTTGAAATGAGTCAGCCAGATAGCGGCCATGGTGAGCAGTCCAATTATGGCAAAATTGGCGTACCCACAAATGGTCACTATCCAATCGTGCCACCAGGGCCGGGGTGGCAGCTCTGTTGGGAGTGGTGGTAGTGATGACGAGGCAGAGTTAGCAGAGGAAGAGGATAAAGGCAACGTCAGCAGTGTGCACAGTACTTACCATACTTCATTTTGCAAGGTGCAAACTTTGGAGTGGTCTTGACGAAGTGGAAGATCTGCCCACCGTCAAACTGGAACAAGTCCACAAAGTAGCCGTGGGTATCAAAGACCTTCCGCGAGAAGACGTAAGCGGTGTTGCTCTCGTCAAAAAGGTAAACTCCGCGGTCGTCGATAAATCCTGCGGTCAGGTCTTTAGGGAAAGTTCCAGAGCAGTTCTCCTTCGTCACTGTGACAGTGGTAGAGAAGAAACAGAGCTGGCCCTGGGGAACTGGGTTGATGCACTGCTTTGAGTTATCGATGAGGTCAAAACTATCAAAGCCACCAAGCGTCACGTATCCGTTGGAAGTAATGACGTAGTAGTGGCGATGACTGATATAAGAAACATGGAGAGATCCATTGCTGTAGCAGTTGGCGATAGCATTTCCCCGTATTTGCAGAGTGGTAAAGGATTCCGAAGGCAACGAGATGCTTTCGACACTACTGTCTGTCATGACAACAAGCTCAGTGCCACTCTGATCACTGCAGACAAAGTTGACCGAGCTTTGAAGCACTCCACTGGGCAGGGGCACTGGGTGGCTGCTGACCTGAAGGCGACCGACATCTGAAGGGTAGACCTCCAGCCGATAACCCCCAAGTAAGTCATAGCGGCGGTCGACGTCGCTGACGAAAACAGTCAGCTTATCGTTGACCTTGCCGATGGCCAGCACGTTGCGCTCTCCATGGTAAAGGTCGTTGACGATCGACTGCAGAAGAAAAAAGAACAAAAGTTAAGTGAGGAGTCATCCAAAGCAAGAGCACATACCTCAGTTGTCACCATGCTTTTCATAAAAGCCTTTTTAGGCACTGAGAACAGTCGGCGCCCGACTGCAAAAGTGCTGAGGAGGCAGGCAGACAAGATTATCCACAGGCCAAAAAGGCAGAATAAATTTGAGTTAAAAAGCTTCATCTTGAAGATAGATGGAAGGGGTGGTGGCAAAAGAGTGATGAGAGAGAGAGAGAGAGAGAAGTGGAGGAAGGTGTTGAGTGCTTGAAAAGCGAAAGTCAACTGGGAAGTGATGACTGCTGACAAGCGCCTTTTATAGATGACTGAGCCAATTCTGCTGAATCACGCCATCCAAAACTGATGACCAGCCTAATTCGAACATTCTTGTCCACCAGAGGGACAATTTGAGTGCACTGCGCACGTTGTGCACAACTCTCACTCTGCTAAACCAGCGGTACAGCAAACCCAAAAGCACCGTGCAAATATGATGTTATAAATGGGCCAACTGTTTAATGAATCAGTAATAACTAGTTAGATCCAGAAATCATTTTTGAAGATTTACGTGAGGAGGTGAACTTGTTCTGTTTTGAAGAACTTTGGCGACTACTTCTGCCACCACGACTACAAAAACTTTTGCCTTTTTTAGAGCTTTTCTTGCCTTTTTTCTTCTTCTTTGAAATCAAGCCGGCACCGGTTTTGGTTTTTTTCTTGCTTTTAAATGTTTTCTTCTTAGTGACCTTCTTTTCAACTTTATCAATATCATTTTTCTGTTTTTTCTTTTTTTGGTCATTACCACAAAAGCAGCAATAAAGAACAATACTGATGCCAATAATTAGAAGAACCAGAAAACCAGCGCTTACGATTATGACAAAAGGAAAACTTGTTTGGGTTGTTTGGCTCGCTTGGCGGCTGGTAGCTGGTTGTAAAGGAAAATGATCATTTATTTATTTATTTGGTTTCTACGTTTCTAAATTACTTACTTTCATCCGTTGACTTGCTTGGACTAGGTTCATCACCTTTAGGTCCTTTCCAGGCATTACCTTTGTTGGCCTTGATCAACTTTGCTGATAGTCCTTTTTTCTGAAAAACTTTGGCAGAGAATGTGTAAACGGTGTTGTTTTTGGCAAAGAGGTAAACGGTGTGCTCGTCAACAAATCCAGAGACTAGATCAGTGGTGAAAGTGAAGTCACACTCTTCTTTACTGAAAACTACTTGATCGCCAGTAACACATAAAAATCCCAAGGGCTTTAGATCTGGATCACCATTTCCACAGCCGTCTGCTGTACTAAGTGTGGTTTCCGGGCTTGGTTCCGGTCCCCTTAAAAAAATATATTCAATTGACCCATCATAACTGCGATAGTTTACAAGATAGAAATGAAGGGGATTGAGTGATGACACATGAAGAGCTCCAAATTTAGAGCAGTATAAAATAACACCCGGCTCCTGACCAGCCATTACACCAATAAAGTTTTTCTTGTCCAGTGAAAGTGCACCCGCTTTTCCTTCACTCATTGTCACCAGATAGGTGCCCGTCGAATCATAGCAGACAAACTTGATAGAGTGCTCCAGCCAGTCAATGCCCGATGGCAGTGGCTCGGGGTCTTGGCTGATGGTGATCACACTGTTGACCACTTTATCCACGGTCACTTGATAGCCACCGTTGGGGTCGGTTATTGAACCGGTTCCACTCACAAAGAGGGTCAGTTTGTTGCGGAAACGACCCACGGCAAAGACACCTCGCATGCCTGCAACCAAATCATCGACGAGTGTCTAGGGACATCAGGTTGTCAGAATAAAAGTTAACCAAAAGCACCAATACAAACCTTTGCATTTGCGTTTTCACTTTTTAAATTTAATTGATGACTTGACGTGGTTGAAAAGTAAAAGAATAGCAACCACAAACAGAGAATATTGCCACACACTTTTAAAAAACATCGTCTCATTTTGGTGATAATCAAGAGCAGAATAATGTTTTACAAAATGAGAACCAGTTATTTTTGATGATTTCCAAAATTGATGACAATTCTAACTTGAATTCTAAAACTGCTGTGCACTTTGATACCCAACACGTTTTGTATGTATGCAAAACAATTTACAAACAGGTTATTAATAAAATCAATACAGATTTCGAAATGATTTTTCAGCATAAACCTAACGACTGGAAACTGCC
>JAALOO010000006.1_pt2 | contig 87237 bp, 74 predicted proteins | sample 7257641 | NCBI WGS metagenome assembly JAALOO01 (sample SAMN14085613, study PRJNA598686) | mite metagenome | biome: ENVO:01001000; feature: ENVO:01001002; material: ENVO:01001226; isolation source: single female mite from University of Michigan culture on fish food culture... ...
AAGGGACTGACGAAGGGACTGACGAAGGGACTGACGAAGGGACTGACGAAGGGACTGACGAAGGGACAAATAAAAACCCCGGTGTGATTCGAATCACACCGGGGTTTTTTGTTCGCTGTCAGGATCAGGCACGGGCGCCAAAGCCCGGCCTGTCAGAGCAGATTAGTGCGCAGAGGCAGCTTCTGCACCCACACCCGTTTCAGAACGTACCGACTGAGCCTCGAAACCAGCACGGTCGATCTCGGCACGTGGGCTTTTATCGGTGATCGAGAAGAACCAGATCGCAATAAAAGCCAAAGGCATGGAGAACAAGGCAGCCGATGCATAAGGGAACGGAGCCGAACCAGCAGGATTACCCAGCGTCGCTTCCCACACCGATGGGGAGAGCAAGGTCAGCAGCAAAGCAACGATCAGACCCAGGAAACCGCCAATCGTGGCACCACGCGTCGTGCAACCTTTCCAAAGAATGGACAGGAACAGGACCGGGAAGTTGGCCGAAGCGGCAATCGCGAAGGCCAGGGACACCATGAAAGCGATGTTCTGCTTCTCGAAGATAATGCCCAGCAACACGGCAACCACACCCAGAATCAAGGTGGTGGTGCGCGATACGCGCATCACTTCCTCGTTTGTGGCCTCGCCTTTCTTGATCAGCGTGGAGTACAGGTCATGCGACACGGCCGACGTACCGGACAGTGTCAAACCGGCCACCACAGCCAGAATCGTGGCAAACGCCACTGCCGACATGAAGCCCAGGAACACGTCGCCACCCACAGCATCAGCCAGGTGCACAGCCGCCATATTGGAACCGCCAATCAGGTCGCCGCCAATTTCCAGGAAGCGGGGATTGGTGGACACCAGCACGATAGCGCCAAAACCAATGATGAAGGTCAGGATGTAGAAGTAACCAATCCAGGTGGTCGCCCAGAACACGGATTTACGTGCTTCTTTTGCATCAGGCACCGTGAAGAAGCGCATCAGGATGTGTGGCAGACCAGCCGTACCGAACATCAGAGCCATACCGAAGGAAATCGCGCTGATCGGGTCCTTGATGAAGTTGCCGGGACCCATGATGGCTTGACCAATCGTGGAGGCCTGAACCGCATCCTTACCGGCAGCAATAGCGGCATCGGTCTTGACCTGCACGGCAGCGGCAAACAGTTTTTCAGGGGAAAAACCGTACTGTGCCAATACCATGATGGCCATGAAGGAAGCACCGAACAGCAGCAAGCCGGCCTTGATGATCTGCACCCAGGTCGTGGCTGTCATACCGCCAAACAGCACGTAGACCATCATCAACACGCCCACCAGCACCACGGCAACCCAGTACTCCAGACCAAACAGCAGCTTGATCAACTGGCCGGCACCGACCATCTGTGCGATCAGGTAGAACAACACCACAACCAGCGTGCCCGAAGCCGCAAAGGCGCGAATCGGACCTTGGCGGAAACGGTAAGCCGCCACGTCGGCAAAGGTGAACTTGCCCAGGTTACGCAGCTTTTCTGCCAGCAGGAACGTAATGATGGGCCAGCCGACCAAAAAGCCGATGGAATAGATCAGGCCGTCGTAGCCGTTGATCATCACCGCAGCCGAAATACCCAAAAAGGAAGCCGCAGACATATAGTCACCGGCAATGGCCAGGCCGTTTTGAAAGCCCGTAATACCGCCACCTGCCGTGTAGAAGTCAGAGACCGACTTGGTGCGGGCAGCCGCCCATTTGGTAATCCACAAGGTCGCCAGCACAAAGACCGCGAACATGCCAATCGCAGTCCAGTTGGTCGGCTGCTTTTGCAGCTCGCCCAGGTCGCCTCCAGCCGCCAGCAAGGCGGGGCTGGCCAGCATCAGGCCCAGAGCCAGGCCGGAACGAAGATAGGAATGCTTCATTTACGCACCTCCTCAAGGACTTCCTTGGCCATCTGGTCAAACTTGGTATTGGCACGCCAGACATAAATGCCTGTAATCACGACCGCCAAAACAATGACTCCAAAACCAATAGGAATACCCAGGGTCATGACGCCATCACCCAAGCGCTCTGCAAACAATTCCTTGTCGAAAGCAATAATGCCGATGTAACTGTAGTAAGCCACCAGCATGACGATGGTGAGTATCCAACCCAGCCGCAACCGGGTCTTGACCAGATTCTGATAGCGAGGATTGGCCGTAATCCGACCTACAAGGGGGTCTTGCATAGTTTGTCTCCGCATTGTTCTGAACGCCTTGTTTTGCTGGCGTATCTTATTGAACCGGCCCAGCCCGAAAAGGCTGAAAACGGCGCTATGAAGACGCCTGCCGACGTCTATGCGGTGAACATTAGAGCCCGACACTTACACCATACTTACTAATTGCATCGCCTCAGGGTAATGCCTAGGAGCAGGAAAAAGTGCAGGAAATGGGAGCAAGATTGGCGCGGGTGGAGGGGTTCGAACCCCCGGCCCCAGGCTTAGAAGGCCTGTGCTCTATCCAACTGAGCTACACCCGCCAGGTGATGGTGGCATCGTCAAAACTGCCAAGCAATGCAAGGTCCGAGATAACGGCCCGTACGGAATAAGGACCGATTTCAAGGCCCATTTTTTGAAAAAAAACAGACCTGAAAAGGACAATCGAATATTCTAGCCTGAAAATCTGTTTTAGATAAGCAGCACTCTGGTCAGAGTGTCAATACTGTAAGAAAAATAATTATAGGTAGTATTTTTAGTCGCAAATGGTACAGTCGTGTACGGATTAACACGCTTTCCTGGACTTTTCTCCATGCCGACCAAAAAGAAACTAAGTAAGCACTCTTTAATACTATCGGCCCCCCTTCTTATCTTGAGCGCAATCCTGAATACCGCACAGGCAGGTATCAGCTACCAGTTGCGCCAAGTACAGGCCAGTTCTGGTGAAACCGTCGATATTGACGCCATCGTCTACAACGACACAGGCAGCTTGATGAGCTGGACCGCCCCGCAAAACCTGGTTTTGCAGTGGCGCGACAATAACGGCAACGTCATCCGCAGCCTGGCCGAACTGGTCAACCCGCGGCCCCGAGCATCCATCCCTACCAACAACTTCACCGCCTACAGCTGGCGAGCCGTGGTCCCCAATGGCTTGACCGGCTTGCAAGCCGTCAATATTGAAGGCGAGCGTGTGATGTTGGCACTGGACACCAATCCGGAAGCCCAAAGCCCGATTACTTCGCAAGCAGCAAACGCCGCCGTGGTGAACGCAGGTGCTGGCCATGACCCACGTGTCATTGACCCCGCCCTGCCCTATGCCCAGGCCGTCGCAGCCGGAGCACAACGCGAAGGGCCAGCCATCAATAATGGACAAGGCCTGAAACCCGCGAACTCCAGCTTCGAGAACTTCAGCAATGCGATTTCGGCTCACGACCCAACCTACTTTATTGTCGGCAATAAAGGCGGCACAAACGCCCGCTTCCAGCTGAGCTTCAAGTACCGTCTGCATTCGCCGGATGATCCTAGCAATCCGAGATTCTACGATCACTTCTACATTGGCTATACGCAAACAGCCCTGTGGGATCTGCATGCCGACTCCAAGCCTTTTGTAGACACCACCTACCGCCCCAGCTTCTTCTGGCGTAAGGACTCCATTTGGGAGTCCGAGCAGAAACGTTTGTTCATGGGCCTGGCCACCGGCTACGAACACGCCTCCAACGGCAAGGCCGGAGACGACTCCCGCTCCATGAACGAGGTCTTCATCCAGCCCGAGTTCAATTACCGCTTTGATCACGGCGCCACACTGACGTTTGCCCCACGCATCAAGCACTATGTATTCATGGGCGAGAACGCAGACTGGGCACACTACCGTGGCCGTTACGACTGGAAGGTCCGTTACGCGCAGGACAACGGACTAGTACTGTCTGGCATGTACAACAAGGGCGCGGGCAGCCGCAATACGCATGAGTTCACGATTGCCTGGCCGCTGAACCGCACGCCTTTGAACATGAATGGCTATCTCTACGGCCAGTACTTCTCGGGCTATGCGGAAACCATGCTGGGATATCGCGATCGCTCTTCTCAGTTCCGTATCGGTCTGGCGCTGGTGCCTTAAGCACTTCTACAACAGTCCCCCACCGCGTCGGCTTCCCATGCCGGCGCGGGCCATATCATGATCACAGGCCTGGATCAGAAAACGCTGGAACAAGGCCACCAATCCTCCTGGCTCACGTCCTTTGGGCCACAACAAGCCTACCTCTACCGACTCGACCGGGTCATGAATCCCGATGGCATGGATACGCTTGCCTTCCAGAGACCAGGGCCGGTAAACCATATCTGACAAGATCGTCACTCCAAAGCCATAAGCCACCAAACCGCGCACCGCCTCCAGGGAGCGCGTCCGCATAGCGATGCGCTCCGGAAAGCCGGGGCTGCCCCAATGACGCATGGCCGCCGTATCGGCATCGTCTACCGTCAGAAAGATGTAGGGATAGTTGTTGATCTGCTCCAGGGACACGCTGGACTCATTGGCCAGAGCGTGTTGATCGGACACCCATAAACGACGGCGGGAACTGCTCAGGCGATGGTGCCCGAACAAAGCCAAATCGGTGATATTCGACAAAATAGCAACACCCAGATCGATGCGCTCGTCCTGCAAGGCCGCTTCCATTTCGGGGCGCTCCATATCCACCAGCTCGATGTCGATATTGGGATAACTGTGCTTGAAACGGCTGATCAGATCAGGCAGAAAATAGCCCAGAACCGTATAGCCCGCGGCCACCCGAATTTGTCCTTCGATATTTTGGCGACGCAAATCTGCGTGATTCAGTGCATCACTGACCGCATCAATCACGTGATGGGCGTGGTGAAAAAACGCCTGCCCCTGTGGCGTCAACTCCACGCCGTGGGGCAAGCGTTCAAATAAAGCCACATTGAGCTGACGCTCCAGACTTTGCACCGCATTGCTGATGGCCGACTGCGAGACATTCTCCGCCTGGGCCGCCGCCGAGAACTGCCCGCTAACCGCCGCAGCAATGAAATATCGGAACTGTCTCAGGGTCACTTCGTGTTTCATAGCCATCCGTTTTTCAGATATCAGGTACACGTAAATTTGATTTTACGATAACAAAAAGCTGCCCTAGACTAAAGAACAAACTACAACAACTTGCACGAAAACAATCCTTCTTGCAGGAGACAAACTCATGAATGCCCCACTCAACAAACCTTACAAGGCCATGTTGGAATCGGTGTCCCTGGATGACAAATACACTGTCACCAAGGGCCGCGCCTATATGAGCGGCACCCAGGCCCTGGTGCGCTTGCCCATGCTGCAAAAAGAACGGGACCGGCGCGCCGGTCTGAATACAGCAGGCTTTATCTCTGGCTACCGGGGCTCCCCACTAGGGAGCGTAGACCAAGCGTTATGGCAGGCCAGCAAACACTTGCAAGAACACGACATCGTGTTCAAGCCCGGTCTGAACGAAGATCTGGCCGCTACCGCCGTCTGGGGTAGCCAGCAAACCAATCTGTACCCCAGTGCCCGCTTCGATGGCACCTTTGCCATGTGGTATGGCAAAGGCCCGGGTGTGGACCGTTCCATGGACGTGTTCAAGCATGCCAACTCGGCCGGCAGCGCCCGTCACGGCGGTGTGCTGGTACTGGCAGGCGATGACCACGGCGCCAAATCCTCCACGGTGGCCCACCAGTCCGATCACGTTTTCGCCGCCGCCGGTATCCCCGTGCTGTATCCGGCCAACGTGCAGGAATACCTGGACTTTGGCCAGCACGGCTGGGCCATGAGCCGTTTCTCCGGTCTATGGGTGGCCTTGAAGTGCGTCACCGAAGTGGTGGAATCGAACGCCTCGGTGGACCTGGACCCGGACAGCCTGAACATTGTCCTGCCCGAGATCGAGGACATGCCCGCCGATGGCCTGAACATCCGCTGGCCAGACCCGCCACTGGCGCAAGAAGCCCGCATGATGAACCACAAGTGGTACGCCGCTTTGGCTTATGTGCGCGCCAACAAATTGAACCGCGTCGAGATTGATTCGCCCGAAGCCCGCTTTGGCATCATGACGGCCGGTAAAGCCTATCTGGACACCCGCCAGGCATTGGCCGATCTGGGCCTTTCCGACGAGCTCTGTGCCGAGCTAGGCATCCGACTATTTAAAGTGGGCTGTATCTGGCCCCTGGACGGGCAGGACGCCCGCCAGTTCGCAACTGGCTTGTCCGAAATTCTGGTGGTAGAGGAAAAACGCCAGATTCTGGAATACGCACTTAAAGAAGAACTGTACAACTGGCGCGACGATGTACGCCCCAAGGTTTACGGCAAGTTTGACGAGACCGAGCACGGTGGCGGCGAGTGGTCGCTGTCGCGTTCCCCCTGGTTGCTGCCGCCTCAAGGTGAACTGTCCCCCGCGATTATTGCGCGCGCCATTGCCCGCCGCCTGGGCACCATGGATCTCCCAGAGGAACTGCATGCCCGCATCCAGGCCCGTCTGGCCATTCTGGACGCCAAGGACCGCGAAGCCCGCATGCCGCGCGTCAGCGTGGAGCGCAAACCCTGGTTCTGTTCGGGCTGTCCGCACAATACCTCTACTCGCGTGCCCGAGGGTTCACGTGCCATGGCCGGAATTGGCTGTCACTATATGACAGTCTGGATGGATCGCAGCACCTCTACCTTCAGTCATATGGGTGGCGAAGGCGTCGCCTGGATTGGTCAGCAGCCCTTTACCGATGAAAAACACGTCTTCGCCAACCTGGGCGATGGCACGTATTTCCACTCGGGGATTCTGGCGATTCGAGCCTCGATCGCGGCCAACTCCAATATCACCTACAAGATTCTGTACAACGATGCCGTCGCCATGACAGGCGGCCAACCTGTAGACGGGATCCTGAAAGTCACGGACGTGATTGCCCAGGTCCATGCCGAGGGTGCACGCAAGATTGTGGTGGTTACCGACGAGCCCGAGAAATTCAAGGGCGTTACCCTGGCTGGCAACCCGCCTGTGTATCACCGCGATGAGCTGGACCGCGTACAGCGCGAGCTGCGCGAAGTGCCCGGCACCACCATCCTGGTCTATGACCAGACCTGCGCTACAGAAAAACGCCGTCGCCGCAAGAAAGGGACTTATCCGGACCCCGCCCTGCGCGCCTTTATCAATGACACAGTCTGTGAAGGCTGCGGGGACTGCTCGGTCAAGTCCAACTGCCTGTCCGTTGAGCCGCTGGACACCCCCATGGGTTCCAAGCGCCGCATCAACCAGTCCTCCTGTAATAAGGATTTCTCCTGCGTTAACGGTTTCTGCCCCAGCTTTGTCACCCTGAAAGGGGCACAAGTACGCAAGCCGGAAGCCCAAGGTCGCTCGCTGGAATCCTTCAATCTGGCCGATCTGCCTCTGCCCAAACTGCCGGATCTGGACAAGACCTACGGCATTCTGATCGCCGGTATTGGCGGCACGGGTGTCGTGACGGTAGGAGGCCTGCTGGGCATGGCTGCTCATATCGAGCAAAAAGGTGTCAGCGTTCTGGATATGGCCGGTTTGGCCCAGAAAGGCGGTGCGGTGCTGAGCCACGTGCAAATTGCACGCCAGCCCGATCTGCTGCACGCCACCCGTGTGCCTACCGGCGAGGCCTCCTTGCTGATTGGTAGTGATGCCCTGGTCAGCGCCTCCACGGACGTACTGAGCCGTGTCAGCCGCGACCGCACACACACCATTATCAATACCGCTGCCAGCCCGACCTCGGATCTGATCGGCAACGCGCACTGGAAATTCCCGCTGCAAACCGCCTGCACGGATATCGAAAGTGCCGTGGGCAAAGAGATCCGCTATCTGGATGCCAATGCCCTGGCCGTACACGTCATGGGTGACGCCCTGTACGCCAACCCCATCTTGCTGGGCTATGCCTTCCAGCGTGGCTGGATTCCTCTGCACATGGACAGCTTGCTGCGCGCCATCGAACTGAACGGGGTTGCCGTCAAAGCCAACCGCGAAGCCTTTCAATGGGGGCGTCTGGCCGCTGAAAAGGGTATCGAAGCCCTGATGGAAGGTGCGACGCCCAAAGCCCGCGAAGTCACGTTCCCTGAAAGCGTGCAGTCCCTGATCAAGCGCATGGAAGAGCACCTGACTGCGTATCAGAACCCGGCCTGGGCCAAGCGCTATCGCGACGCCATCAACAAGGTCATGGAACGCGAATCACGCCTGAATCAGGACAAGGCTCTGCCCCTGACTCGCATCGCCGCCACGCAACTGGCCAAGCTGATGAGCTACAAGGACGAGTACGAAGTGGCCCGCCTGTACACCGACCCGGCCTTCCTGGACAAGCTGCGTGCCCAGTTTGCGGGTGAGCCTGGCAAGGACTACCAGATTGAATACCATCTGGCTCCGCCCTTGCTCGGTCGCAAGAACAGCCAGGGTCAGCCAATCAAGAGCAAGTTTGGCCCTTCGACCCGCAGCCTGTTCAAGATTCTGGCCCGTCTACGCGGCTTGCGCGGTGGTGCGCTGGATATCTTTGGCTACACCCAGGAACGCCGTCAGGAACGTCAGAATATTGAAGACTATCTGGCTGACCTGAATGAAGTCAGCGCCCACCTGGATGCGGACAATATGGAAGTGGCCCAGCGCTGGTTGAACTACCCGGATCTGATCCGTGGCTACGGCCATGTCAAGGATGCGGGCCATGTCAAAGCCTACGCTCAGCGTGAACAGCAACGCAGCCAGTTCCGTTCCCGTACCGAGCCCAGCCAACGCGTTGCCTGAACTTATAGCCAACCCTGGACACAGGGCTGGCTCCCCCTAGCTCCTCCTTAACAGCAGGCTGTCTTTCAAAGCGGCCTGCTTTTTTTTCGTCTTTACACTCTGAACCGCTAGCCCGCCGACTTTTCCTGGGCAAGCCCACGCGTTTAACAGGATAGTTTGCTCATTAAACTGACATACAATCGTGCAATTCGATGCCAGTGCCACCGCCTGTGGTAATCAGGTCGATCCAGGACCACTTTCTTATGCGCCATCTCGTTTACGTTTTCATTCCTTCAGCCCTGATTTTGCTGACCGCATTCAGGCTGGCTTTTGCCTTATGGCAATGGCCACGCGTGCGTCAGGCCGGAGGTCTGCTGCCCATTCTGATTGGCGGCCTGCGTATCGACGCACTGATGATTGCCGCCTTGAGCGCCCCCGTGATCTTGCTGGCTCCCTGGCTGGGACACTATCCCGCCATGACGACGGTAGCCGCCATCTGGTTTACCTTCGCCTGGTTCTTGCTGACCTTGCTGGAAGTCTCCACGCCCCAGTTCATTATTGAATACGACACACGCCCAAACCGACTGTACGTGGACTACCTGAAGCACCCCCAGGAAGTGATGGGCATGCTCTGGAAAGGCTACAAGCTGATGATAGGCATCGCCCTGATTGGTCTTGGGCTGATTGTGTACTCGGGCTGGTCTATTTTTGGTCATATCGGCCCCGATCCCATCATGAGCTGGTGGCTGCGTCCCATCTGGATGCTGGCAGGCGCGGCTCTGTGCGCGCTGGCGATACGTGGCACCCTGGCACACCGCCCCATCAACCCCTCTTCGGTGGCCTGGAGCAGCGACAGCATGCTCAACACGCTGCCCTTGAACTCGCTGTACAACGTGGCCTACGCCATCTACAGCATGAAAAACGAGCGCTCTGCCGAGGACATTTACGGTGGCATGGATGCCGCCGAAATGAACCAGATCGTGCGCGATGCGGCCGCGATGCCTGCCGGGCCTGACACATTGCCCACCCTGCACCGTCAAACCCCCGCGCAGAAACGCGAGCGCAAACCCAATCTGGTCCTGATCGTGGAAGAGAGCCTGGGTGCGCAATATGTCAGCAATCTGGGCGGCGCCAAGCTGACGCCCGAGCTGGACAAGCTGGCCCAGACAGGCTGGAACTTCCGCCGCGCCTACGCAACCGGCACTCGTTCGGTACGGGGTCTGGAAGCCGTGTCCGCCGGTTTCCCCCCAACCGTGGCCGACGCCGTACTGCGCCTGCCCGGCTCACAAACCCGCTTCTTTACCCTGGCCCAATTGCTCAAGGAACAAGGCTACCGCTCGCGCTTTATCTATGGCGGCGAGGCCCACTTTGACAATATGAAGAGCTTTTTCCTGGGCAACGGTTTTGACGAGCTATATGAACAATCCAGCTTTGAGTCCCCCGAATTTGTCGGCACCTGGGGCGCCAGCGACGAGGATATGTTCAACAAGTTGCACCAGTTGCTTGGCCAGGACAAGGAGCAGCCCACCCTGACGCTGGCCTTTTCCGTCAGCAATCACTCGCCCTGGGAGTACCCGGCTGGCCGTATCCAGGTAGAAGGCGATCCCGCCACCGTAGAGAACACCGTGCGTTATGCAGACTGGGCCATTGGCGACTTCTTCAAGAAAGCGCGCGAATCCGATTACTGGGACAACACAGTGTTTTTGATTGTGGCTGACCACGACTCGCGCGTGGGCGGTGCCAACCTGGTGCCTTTGCGCCACTTTCATATTCCCGCCCTTATTCTGGGTGCAGGCGTTCCCAGCCGCCAGGACGAACGCATCATAAGCCAGATCGACCTGGCTCCCACCTTGCTGTCCCTGATGGGCATTGAAAGCGAGCACCCCATGATCGGGCGCGACCTGACCCAACAAGACAGCGACCGGGCCATGATGCAGTACTTCGAGAACTACGGTTATCTGAAGGGCGACATTCTGACCGTGCTGATGCCCCACCTGCCGCCTTGCCAGTATCGCTATACCGCACCGGACAAGTACGAGCCGCTGGAACAGATAGACGAAGCACTGGCCAAGGAAGCGCTGGCCCACGTCCTGTGGCCTAGCTGGGCATACCACGAACAGGCTTACACCCTGCCCCACCTGCAAAAACGCTAGAACCGGGGGCGCAGGGCTTGACGAAGCCCTGAATTCGTTCTATTATGCTTGTCTTTAGTCGGGGCGTAGCGCAGCCTGGTAGCGCATCTGGTTTGGGACCAGAGGGTCGCGAGTTCGAATCCCGCCGCCCCGACCATTAAAGAATTAAAGGCTTAGTTCATTGCACAGTGAACTAAGCCTTTTTCTTTGCCTGCGTCCCTGCCTGTTCCCGATCGGTTCCAATCACGGCGATGTCGCCTTCAAAAAGCTGAGTTTGCCATTAGGCTCGATATAAGCTGCCGCCACTTCATCCAGCGACTGAATCCCGGCCAGGCGCATTTCACTCAAGATCTCATCCCGAGTCACAAACTCTCGACGCATATTGCGCCACTGCAACTGCCCATCCCTGACCACACACACCTTGCGTGGCGTTGCCAATGCATTGAGCGCCGGAAATCGGTACATCAGCCAATCGACGATGTACCCCCAGGCAACAATGGTTGCAGCCACCAGCAAACCGTCCGTCAAGGAATTGCTGCCCCCTGACATCGCATTGCCACTGGCGTCGGCAATCAGCAAAAGAATCAGCAAATCCGCAACGCCCAGCGAGCCCAGCTCCCGTCGTCCCGCCAGCCGCAGCAGGATGAACAGAACAAAGTACACCACGGTGCCTCGCAGCACGGACTCCAGCACCGGCATTTCCAGTGCGAAGACCGTGCTCCAATCCAGTGTCAGCATAGTGACAGCAACCTACGATCAGTTCAGATCGAAATACTGATGGTCCTTGGGACGCTGGCCTGCCACATCCTTGGCCGTGATCTTGTCACTGAACTCATTGCCCAGGTGAGAGCGGACATAGTTGACGACTTCGGCTATTTGCTCGTCATTTAGAACGCCACCAAAACCAGGCATGCCCTTATTGCCCTGGTTCACCATGAACACCACATAGGCAGGCGCCCCCAGTTTCGGATTCTTGGACAGGGACGGATACATGCCCGCCCCTTGAGCGCCCTTGCCATCGATCATGTGACAAGACGCACAGACCTGCTCATAAATTTCCTGACCGGTTTTCTGGGTAAAGACAACCGTATCACCCCCTACCACCGCCGTGTCCGCATGGCTGATGGTCAACAGTCCCGAGGCCAGAAAAACCGCTAGAGATCGCATCATCATGACTAGGCTCCTTTGGAATCGGCTTGTTGATTACCCACAATATGGCTATGCAAACGGGAAATCGCATTCAGGGAGGACAGGATCGCCCCTTCTTGCCAGGCGTTGACATAGGAAGCATGCTCGCCCGCCAGAACCAGCCGGCCATCAATCTGACACAAGTTCTCGTAATGCGCGGCCCGAGTCTGATCGGTCCACATGCCATAGCAGCCCAATGTCCAGGGAACACGATGCCAGGCCACTGCCACCCCGCTCTCGAACTCATCCTTGTACTGCGGGTGGATCTGCGCGCCATATTCCAATGCCTTCTTGACCCGGTCTTCGGGGCTAAGCGAGGACCATTCCACCGCGCTGGGGCCGAACATATAGCCCCCCAGCAAGACGCCTTTGCCGCCGGCCATCATGCCGCCACTGGGGTAAGAGATTTGGGTGATGGGCAGGTCCGTGTAACTGATACCGCCATAAATAGCGTCATCGTCTTCCCAGAAGCGCCGCTTGAACTGCAGCCCGATCTTGACCGAGGGAGCGTAGGGCACTGCGTCAATGGCAGCGTGCATTTCCTTGCTGGCATCCAGATCGATCTGACTGAGAATCGACAAAGGAATGGTACATACGCACCAGTCTGCCGTTTCAGTGTGCTCGCTGCCTTTGCTTTGATCCTTGTAGCTGACCGTCACCTTGCCATCGTTCTGCTTGATGGCAGTAACCTTGGCATTAAACGTAAACAGCCCCTCCAGCTCTTTACCGAACGCAGCGCCAATCTGGTCCATGCCGCCGACCGGCTGAAACATGGTCTGCTGAAACTCGTACAAATCATGAATGCCCATATTGTGCCAAACGCTGGAGCGCACAATATCAGCCAGCTTCAAGGGCTCGGAAAACTCGGGCTGGGCATTGAGGCCACCTCCCGGATCACGCTCGAAACCGCGGACCTCGGAACTGGCATGACCTTTCACATAGGCCATGTTTTTATCCAGCGCTCCCCAACTACGCAAAGCCTCCAGCAGCTTTTCCTGGTCCTCTTTGGACAAGGGAGCATCGAGCGATTGAGTATTGATGGCTTTGGACAAAAGCTCGGAGACCTGTCCTTGGAAATCCGCATGGATATGGCGAAAACGCTGGGGCTTGCCATCAAAATGCTCTTTGCTATGCAAGTACGCGTTGTAGTTGTACTGGATAAAGGGTTCCAGCTTGACCTTGAGCCGCTTGCAATAGTCCAGCAAGGCCCTGTGATGGAAGGGAATACGCCAAGGCCCCGGATTGATGTACTGATCCTTGTCGAACTTCACATCCTGCTTGGCCCCGCCCAGTTCAGTGTAGCTGTCACCGCCGTGCAAGGACCAGTTCCGCCCTCCCACTTTTTCGCGATATTCCAGGATTTTGACTTTGTAGCCTGCATTGCGCAGCTCCAAAGCGGCCACCATGCCAGCCAGCCCCGCTCCCAGGATCACCACAGAGGTCCCTGGCTTGGGCTTGCCCTCCAGCCGAATGGGGCCATCGTAGCTGCCCTCCGCCGCATGGCCCAGGCGCATCATGGCCTGATACATGGCCGCGCCACCTGCGGCATACCCGACCATGGTCAGAAAATGCCGCCGTGTCAGTATTCCACCCTGTGAAACTTGGCTCATCGTCCTTTCTCCTTTTGGAAAAATGATGAGCAGCATTCGCCCCCAACTTCTTTGCCTGCCCCCGGTGCATGAATGCTACTCGTGTGGAAAAAAACAAAGAACACAATGCCTTATGATCAGCTTGTCACTTAACTATAAGCACCTAAAATGTTTAAGCCCAAGACAAGAAACACATCTTTACAGCCCTGAAAATTAGCTGACTCCAGATAAATGCGTGCAAGCCCCTTTTTCATGTAGGCATATGCTTGCCAAGTTCCCCACGACGGGATATAATTTTTTTCTTAGTCGGGGCGTAGCGCAGCCTGGTAGCGCATCTGGTTTGGGACCAGAGGGTCGCGAGTTCGAATCCCGCCGCCCCGACCAAAAAATTCAAAGGCCTTGCAGAGCAATCTGCAAGGCCTTTTAGTTTTGCCGGTTCAATTCATTACCTGCTTTTACTGCCGGCACCGCTACAGCATTTAACTTTGGCTTGCACTCACCGCTACCGAGTCGGGCAAACCAAAAATAGAATCAAATGCCCAGTTGTAGATAAAGGCAAAGATCGGAAAGAAGGCCAGCAGCACCGCTTCCATCATGAACGCCTTCCACAAGCTGATATTCAGCCACCACGCGATCAGCGGAACCAGCAAAGACACCAGCACGATCTGAAAACCGGCCACATGCAGCACCCGGTGCCAGAAGGTACGCGCCTGAATCTGGCGACGGCGCTCCCAGGCTTCAAACAGCATGTTGTAGAACAGGTTCACCGACACCGCACAAGTACTGATCATGAAGGACAACACGCCGCTTTCCATCGCCCCTGCACCACTCAAATGCCCCAATACGGTTGCCGCTACCATCATGCCCAACAGCTCGAACATCCCCACATAGACCACTCTTCTTTTCCACCCCTGCACGATAAATATCCTTGATAAAAATGCCGAAAAGCATGATTATCCGCAGTATTCCTTTTAGAAAAAGTCAGATTCCATCAGCTTTACTTATAGGTTAAGCCATGCTTACCAGCGATCATCTTGAGCTGCTACTGGCCGTAGTCGAACACGGTTCGTTTTCCTCGGCAGCACGGGCCTTGCGACGGACGCAATCGGCCGTCAGCATGGCCGTGGCCAACCTGGAGGCCGAGCTGGATCTGACGCTATTTGATCGCAGCCGCCGGGAGCCCGTACCCACTGCCGAGTTGCTGGCCATGCTGCCTGACGCCAAACTGATCGCCAGCCGCTTGCAGGGTTTGCGGCTGCATTTGCAGGAATTATCGGGTGGGCTGGAAAGCCATGTGCGACTGGGCATAGTCTGTGATGTAGATCCCAGGCCAGCCTTGATTGCCCTGCAGGCTCTGGAACAACGCTACCCCGGCCTGGATATGGAAATACGGACCGCGCCACAAGACACCTTGGTCGACGCTCTGAAGAAACGCGAGCTGGATCTATGTATTGCCTATGGTGGGCTGGAGCTGGAAAGCGTGGGCATTGTGCAGTCCTTATGGACCGAAACCATTAGCGCCGTGGCCGCGCCTGGCCATCCTTTGCTGCAAGGTGGCCCCCGCCCCCTGGAAGATTTGAAAGCCTACCGGCAGATTGTCATTACCAGCCCCGACAACGATGTCAGCAAAGACCGCTCCATGCTCAGCCTGCGTCAATGGAAAACGGATAGCTTGCCCATGACACTGGAACTGGTGGAGCGGGGTTTGGGTTGGGCGAATCTGCCCTTGTCCTGCCTGCGACCCTCACTGGAGTCTGGCCGTTTGCAGCGCATCCAGTTCTCCACCGGCAGCAACGGGCTGGATCTGCCCATTTATCTGCTGCAATCCAAAGGCCAGGAGGTGGGCAAAGCGCAGGCCCTGTTCAGACAGGCCCTGCAGGACGAACTGAATACGCGCCTTCAGCCTATTCCGGCACGGTGACATTGGCCTGGCCGCTATCGGCCAGGAACTGCGCCACCATCCCTTCTTTCTTCTGCCGGGCGATAAAGGCCTCGACCCAGGCATGGGCCAGCGTACGTTCCGATGGCACCGCCATGGCCTGACGAATCACGGTGAAACTGTCGGGCAATACACGCAAACCGCTGCGGGAACGTGCATAGCGCTCCAGAGGCTGACGCACACCGGCAGCGGCATCCAGTTCCTCCTCCACAAACAGGTCGATAGCGTCAGCGGAGGTTGTTGCCCGAACCAGATCCGCCTGCTTTAAATGACGGCTCAGGAACAGGTCGTAGGCCGCGCCCTTGCCAACCGCAATGCACACGCCCTGCCGATCGAGCTGGTCCACGGTCTGAAAGGCAGACTCCTCGCGTACCAGATACGTGCCTTCGATATGCACATAAGCTTCACTGAAGCGGATCTTTTCCGCACGTTTGGGATCAATCGCCAAAAAGGCCAGATCCCACTCGTCCCTGTAGACCGCCTCTACGACGGCCTGGGCCGCATCGTAGCCATGAAATTGCACGCTCAAGCCCAGCTCTTGCGCCACACTGCGCGCCAGATCGGCCGACACCCCTTTGGGCGACTGCTCATTGGCACCACGTTGGGCCAGGACGGGATTGCCATAATTCATGGCAACACGCAAAACCCCGCTGGGGGCCAGTTCTGCTGCGACAGCCTGCTTTTGTGTCATGTAAATGCTCCGTCATACTTTTAAGAACCCGGTCTTCTACAATAACGCACCTTCCTGTCCCACTACATAATGGAGCGCCTGTATGTCTCGTGATGATCTTGGAAAACTCTTGCTGCGTGTCACGGTCGGTGTGTTGATCCTGCTGCACGGCATCGCCAAGATACGTTATGGCATCGGAGGAATCGAAAGAATGCTGATCGCCAACAATATGCCCGGCTTTCTGGCCTGGGGCGTGTACATAGGCGAAGTGATTGCTCCCGTCCTGATGATTCTGGGCTTTTACGCCCGTGCCGGCGGTTTGATTGTAGCCATGAACATGGTCATTGCCTTGTTGCTGGCCCACAGCAACCAGATCGGCAGCTTCAATGCCCAAGGTATTTGGGCCTTGGAGTTGCAAGGCATGTTCCTGATTGGCGCGCTCACAGTCGGCTTGATTGGCGCCGGACGCTACAGTCTGGGTGGCGATGGCGGCCCCTGGAATTAAGTCTGGCTCGAGTCCTGTGCTGAAAGAACGCAGAACGCCCCGCTTTGCCGGGCGTTTTTCTTGGGTGATCAAACAACATTAGCACCACCAGACCCGGTTCGCACCAGCACTCAGTCCACTCGCCTCAGACGCCTCTACGTTCCGTTCGCCGACACTGCACTTACACTTGCACTAGCGTTGGCGTTGGCGTTGGCGTTGGCGTTGGCCGCCTAGCTTCCTGCCCTAACTCGCCAAGGTCAAATCCAGCCGCAAACCACCTTTCTCCGACGCACTGGCGTGCACCTTGCCCTGATAGCTGCGCGCCAGCTCACGGACGATATCCAGTCCCAAACCGAAACCGGGATGCCGTTCATCCGCACGTTGACCACGGCCAAACACACGCTCCAGCTGCTCCGGGTCCAGGCCGGGGCCATCATCCTCCACCACCAGATGCAGCACATTGTCCTGCTGCCACACCTGGCACCACACATTCTGCGTCGCCCATTTGCAGGCGTTATCCAGCAAATTCCCGGCCATCTCCTGCAGGTCCTGCTCCTCGCCTTTAAAGAGCAGCTCCTGATCGGGCAAATCCAGATGGATCTGCTTGTCGCTATGCAAACGTCCCATCACCCGACACAGGGACTGCAGGCAGGCCGACACATCCGTACGCACACCGATGGCGCGTACCGCCATGGCCCTTGCCCGAGACAAATGGTGGTCCACCTGTCGCTGGGCCAAGGCCACTTGCTCGCTGACCAACGCTGCCAGATGCGGATCTTCCGCCTGGGCCGCGTTGCCCATAATCGTCAACGGGGTTTTTACGGCATGGGCCAGGTTTCCAGCCTGAGCCCGCGCGCGGTCCACCATGCCTGCATTGGCACTGAGCACTGCATTGAAATCATCCACCAAGGGCTGAATTTCGCTAGGGAAATTGCCGCTGACTTGCGGCTCGCGTCCTTCCTGCACATCCAGCAAACGGCGTCGCAACAGATGCAAGGGATACAAGGCCAGCACCACCTGCAAGATGGCCGCCAGAATCAGGCCCACGGCCAAACCACCCAGAGACAGGAACAGAATCCGCTCAAAACGGGCCAGGGGCTCGGCCAGCAGCTCCCGGTTGCCTGCCACCATGATCTGCAGGCTTTGGCCCTTGTCGTTAACCTCGTCCAGCTCCTGGCGCAGCACCACCAAGCGCTGCTTCTCGGGGCCATTCAACGACAAGACACCGTTGGGCGTATCGGGGGCATTCACGTCCAGCGCCTCGTCCCACAACGAGGTCGAGCGCAGGGCTACCGTCCATTGATCGCTCCCCGCCTCCTGGCGCGCAATCTGCCAGTACATGCCCGAATAAGGCTGTTCAAACAAGGGGTCGCTCAAGCGTGACTGCAGTGTTACGCCATCCGCGTTGTCCAGATTCACGTCCGCCATGATCTGGTCCAGATGGGTTTGCAAACGCTGCTCGAACTGGCGATAAACGTGATCCTGAAACAGACGATTCAGGCCCAAACCGGCCAGAACGATACTGATCAGAATCCAGGCCAGCGTCCCCAGCAGCAAACGGCCGCGCAACGATCCCAGAATGGTGTGGCCACGCCAGGCGATCATGCTTCAGGGTCCACCAGACGGTAGCCCATGCCTCGCACCGTTTCGATATAACCGGCAGGCAATTTCTTGCGCAGACGGCCAATAAAAACCTCGATGGTATTGGAGTCGCGCTCGAAATCCTGGGAGTAAATATGCTCGGTCAATTGGGTGCGTGACAGTACCTGTCCGGGGTGATGCATCATGAACGCCAGCAAACGGTATTCATGGCTGGTCAGCGACAAAACCATGCCCGCACAACTGATCGAGGACGAGCGCGCATCCAGCTCCAGTTTTCCCAACTGCAAACGCGGATTCGCCTGTCCCGCCGCACGGCGCAGCAAGGCCCGCATACGCGCCAGCAACTCTTCCATATGAAAGGGTTTGGCCACATAGTCGTCAGCACCGGCGTCCATGCCTTCAACCTTGTCGTGCCAGTCATTGCGGGCTGTCAGAATCAGCACCGGCATATTGATGTCCGAAGCCCGCCAGCGGCGCAATACCGACACCCCATCCATGCCCGGCAAACCCAGATCCAGCACCACGGCATCAAAGGCTTCAACCTCGCCCTGGTAATGGCCTTGCTCACCATCATGGGCGACTTGAACTGCATAGCCCGCCCGCTCCAGTGCCTGCTGCAATTGCGCTGCCAAGGTAGGCTCGTCTTCAACAACCAGTATCCGCATATCAATGTCCTCGGGAGTGCGGGCGTTTCACGCCACGCACAAGCAGCACTTTGCCGGTCAGGGCATCCACTTTCAGGCGCAGGAGGCGATTGTCGTCAACCAGCATGCGTAACTCATACACCCACAGTTCAACGCGCTCATCATATTCAAACTGCACACGCAGTACCCGACCGGGATACGTTTCTCTCACCCGTTTCAAGACCTCCCGCAGCGGCAAGGCTTCCCCACGGCGCACGGCCTCACGGGCCTGATCGTGGCCACGGTAGGCCGGCCCCGGAGGCCAGTACGGACTGGGGCCGAAACGCTCGTTAGGCGGGGGTGGCTCGGGCGGAGGTGGCGGCGGGGGTAGACGACGAAAACAGTCGTCATCCCCAAAGTAATCATGTCCCGACCAGTCCGAACGCTGATCCCTGTCCCACGACGAATCGCCCCGCTGCTTTTTGCTGCCGCAGTCAGGGGAATCATGGGAATGGGCAAGTGCCAATGGCATCACCGCCATCAGAACGGCGGCCAAACTCATCAGCAATGCGGATTGTTTAAGGGACGTCATAAGAATCGGTAGGTGCAATCAAAAAAAGAGGGATCAAAAGATCACGCCCCCTTATATAGCAAGCTGCGGATGAACATAACATGAACAGCGGCTTCAGTTTAGATTCAGAGCCCCTTGCTCATAATGGGCACCAGGCTGACAGGACAAACACACCTTCCCCTCTCAAAAGGAAGCTACCCAGGAATCTGACAGCACTACTTTTTGATTACATGAAGGAGCTATACATGAAACGCACTTCCCTATTTTCTGCCCTGGTATTGAGCGCAAGTCTGTTGGGTGGCACCGCTGCCATTGCACAGGAAGCCACAAGCGCAGCCCAAACACAAACCACCCAAAAACAGACTCGTCAGGCTCGTGATCACAAACCGCTGACCGCTGATCAAGTCACCGATATCGGTCCCGCCTACCAGCGTCTGAAAGATGCCGGCTACACCAAAGTGGGCAGCCTGCACCAGCGAGGCGACCACATCATGGCCATGGTGGTCGATAAGGACGGCAAGGTTGTGCGTGTCCGCTCCGAAGGTGCCAATGGCGAGTTTACGGTTGTAGAGCGTAAAAACGACGGTCAGCATCGCCGTGGCCACCGCTCCGGTCACGCTCAGCAAGGTGACAGCGCCACGAAAGAGGCCGCCAAGTCCTGATCACGGAAACACTTTCCCCCAAGCAGTTGATGTTCGCAAGCAGTAGTTTGAAGTGACAACACACCGTTGTATCAGCAGTCAAAGTCGGTAGTTGGACCTTGCCACCACCCTCACGGCAGTGGCAAGCAAGCAGGACGAAAAACGGCGCATCCCCTGGCGCCGTTTTTCTTTTCTACTGATTAGCCCCGATAGGGTCATCCCGCCCGAAGCGGTAGGATGAAGGTCTGTTTCACCTTTGGGAAAAGTGTCTCTCATGCTGTCTGCTGATTCTGTTTACTCACAAAGCTACTCGGAATTTCACTGGTCCATCCCCGAGCACTACAACATCGCTCACGACACCTGCGACAAATGGGCCGATGGCTCCGGACGTCTGGCCCTGATCCAGCAATTGCCCGATGGTCAGGTCAAGCGCTACACCTTCGATCAACTCAAAGCCTGGTCCGACTCGCTGGCCGCCGCCTGGCAAGCCCGAGGCATACAAGCAGGCGATCGTATCGCCATCTTTTTGGCGCAGGGGCTGGAAACGGCTCTGGCGCATTTGGCGACCTACAAGATTGGCGCCATCGCCATGCCCTTGTTCACCTTGTTTGGCACGGACGCACTGCGCTACAGGCTGAATGATTCCGGTGCCAGCACCTTGATTACCGATCAACAGGGCCTGGAGACACTGCTGCCACTGCGCGAGCATCTGCCTCAGCTCAAACACCTTTATCAAAGTGACAGCCAGCAGGATCAGGGCGAGGCGCTGTCCCTGTGGCAAGCCATTGCCGCTCACCCTGAACCGGCACCACGTACCCTGAACACCCACGCAGTTGACCCTGCCGTGCTGATCTATACCTCCGGCACCACAGGTTCGGCCAAAGGCGCCTTGCATGCCCACCGTGTATTGCTGGGGCATCTGCCGGGCGTAGAAATGTCACACAACTTCCTGCCTACGGGTGAAGGCCTGATGTGGACGCCCGCCGACTGGGCCTGGATTGGCGGCCTGCTGGATGTGCTGCTCCCCGCCTGGCATCACGGCATACCCGTGCTGGCCTACCGCTTCCCAAAATTTGATGCCGAAGCCACCTGGAAGCTGATGTCCGAACATGGCGTCACGCATACCTTCCTGCCCCCTACTGCGCTGAAAATGCTGCGCCGCAGCCAATGGTCGCGCGAGCAATGGCCCCTGAAGCTGCAATCCATCGCCAGCGGTGGGGAGTCTTTGGGTGCGCAGTTGCTGGATTGGGCAAAACAGGAACTGGGCATCACCATCAACGAGTTCTACGGACAAACCGAGTGCAATATGATCGTGTCCTCCTGCTCGGCCTGGTTTCCCGGTCAGGCAGGCAAGATCGGCAAGGCTGTGCCCGGCCACAAGGTCGCAATTGTGGATGATCAGGGGCTGACTCAGAAACCCGGTGTCGAAGGCCATATCGCCGTGCAAGCCCCCGACCCAGTGATGTTCCTTGGCTACTGGCAGCGTCCCGAGGCCACGCGCGAGAAATTTGTTGGCGACTGGCTGCTGACCGGCGACAAAGGCATGCAGGACGAGGATGGCTATATTCAGTTTGTAGGCCGCGATGATGATGTCATCACCAGTTCCGGCTACCGCATTGGACCCGGTCCGATTGAGGATGGCCTGATGGGGCATCCCGCCGTCGCCATGGCGGCAGTGATCGGTGTCCCTGACCCGGAGCGTACCGAAGTCGTGAAGGCCTTTATCGTGCTCAAAGACGATGTCGAGCCATCACAAGCACTGGTCAAGGAGATTCAGGAACACATCAAACGCCGGGTGGCTGCGCATGAATACCCACGGCTGATTGAGTTTGTGGATGCCCTGCCCATGACGACCACCGGCAAAGTCATACGTCATGCTTTACGCAAATTGAGCCAGTAAACGCACAAGCTGCACGACTCAAGACCGTCGTTCCCTCCATTACCGGAGCCAACTCCACATCGCCGCGCCAAGGAATAAAAAAACACCCCAATCAGTGGACATGAATCCAGCGATTGGGGTGTTTGCCACACAGGAACGACTGTCCTGATGTGGAGGTATGGCTTTCATCAAACTCCAGACAAAGCGCCGCAAGGCAGCTCTGTCTGCAACCATCTGATTAACCGAAACGACCCGTGATGTAGTCTTCGGTTTCCTTGCGAGCCGGTTTCACGAAGATCTGGTCAGTTTCACCAAATTCCATCAGCTCGCCCAGGTACATATAGGCGGTGTAATCCGAGCAACGTGCCGCTTGCTGCATGTTGTGGGTCACGATCACCACGGTGTAGTCCGCTTTCAGTTCGGCAATCAGCTCTTCGATCTTGGCGGTGGAAATCGGGTCCAGCGCCGAGCAGGGTTCGTCCAGCAGCAGAACTTCGGGCTTGATCGCCACACCACGGGCAATACACAGACGCTGCTGCTGACCACCGGACAGGCCATTACCACTTTGGTGCAGCTTGTCTTTCACTTCGTTCCACAGCGCGGCTTTGGACAAGGCCCATTCCACACGCTCGTCCATCTCACCTTTGCTCAGGCGCTCGAACAAACGCACGCCAAAGGCCACGTTGTCATAAATGCTCATGGGGAACGGTGTTGGTTTCTGGAACACCATGCCCACCTTGGCGCGGATCAGGGAAATGTCCTGCTTGGACGTCAGCAGGTTTTCATTGTCCAGCAGGATTTCACCTTCAGCACGCTGGCCAGGGTACAGCTCGTACATGCGGTTCAGCGTGCGCAGCAAGGTGGATTTACCGCAACCGGAGGGTCCGATAAAGGCCGTGACCTTCTTTTCCTTGATAGACATGTTCACATTGCGCAGGGCATGGAATTTGCCATAGAAGAAATTCAGGTTGCGGATTTCAATCTTGGTCGATTCGTCGGAGGTAATAATTTGACTCATAGCGTTGGCCGACTAGGGCGCTCCGTGAAAACGTTATTTTTGGCGGAAAAGGCTGCGAGCCAGGATATTGATACCCAAGACCAGCAAGGTAATCAGCACCGCACCTGCCCAGGCCAGACGGTTCCAGTCCTCAAAGGGGCTGGCAGCATATTGGAAAATCACCACCGGCAAGTTGGCCAGCGGCGCGTTCATGTTCAGGGACATGAACTGGTTGTTCAAGGCGGTGAACAACAAGGGAGCCGTTTCACCCGCAATACGAGCCACAGCCAGCAGAACACCCGTCACAATACCGGGCAAGGCTGCACGGTAAGAGATGGACATCACAATCTTCCACTTGGGGCAGCCCAGAGCGGCCGCAGCCTCACGCAGGCCATTGGGGACCAGCATCAGCATATTGTCGGTAGAACGCACGACCACAGGAATTACCAGAATGGCCAGGGCCAGCGAGCCGGCCCAACCCGAATAGTGCCCCACCTGGGCCACGTACACGGCGTAGATGAACAGACCAATAATGATGGACGGTGCCGATAGCAGCACGTCGTTCAAAAAGCGGGTTGCCGGAGCCAGCCAGCCGCGCTGACCGTATTCGGCCAGATAGGTGCCGGCCAGAATGCCGATAGGCGTACCGATCAGGGTGCCGACGCCAGCCATCATGACGCTACCGACGATGGCGTTCAGCAGACCACCCTCACCACCGGGAGGCGGCGTGCTTTCCAGCAGCAGGGACCAGGCCATGGCGCTGCTGCCCTTTTCGATCAGGGTCCAGATGATCCAGAACAGCCAGAACAGGCCAAAGATCAAAGCAGCAAAAGACACCCCCAGCATCAGGCGATTAAATACCTGCCTGCGCTTGTAAATCGGGTTGCTCAGACTAATTGCAGATTTTTTATCAAACATGGTAGGTGATCCTTAGCGCGACGTGCCTTCGTTCTTGGCCAGACGCAACAAGAGCAACTTGGAGATCGCCAATACAACCGTGGTGATCAGGAACAGGATCAAACCCAGCTCCAGCAAGGCAGACTTCTGCATGCCACCGGCTTCGTTAAACTCGTTGGCCAGGGCCGACGCAATCGAGTTCGATGGCGAGAACAGCGAACTTGGCAGGTTAAAGGAGTTACCAATCACGAAAGTGACGGCCATGGTTTCACCCAAGGCACGCCCCAAACCCAGCATGATCCCGCCAATGACCCCGTTCTTGGTGAAAGGCAGAACCACACGCCACATCACTTCCCAGGTCGTGCTGCCCAGACCGTAAGCGGACTCCTTGAGCATGGGCGGAACCAGCTCGAACACGTCGCGCATCACGGCGGTAATGAAGGGGATCACCATGATGGACAGAATCAGACCGGCGGTGAACACACCAATCCCGAAGGGAGGGCCCGCAAAGATCTGGCCCAGCACAGGCACTCCGTCAAAAAAGGAGATCAGGCTGGGCTGCACATAACGCTGGAACAGGGGCACGAAAACAAACAGGCCCCACATGCCGTAAATGATGGAGGGAATGGCAGCCAGCATTTCGATGGCCGTGCCCAAAGGGCGACGCAGCCAGGCTGGCGAGAGTTCCGTCAGGAACATCGCAATCCCGAAAGAGACCGGCACTGCAATACAGAGCGCGATCAGGGAAGTGAGCAAGGTACCGGCAATGGGCACCAATGCGCCATATTCGTTATTGACCGGATCCCAGTTATTCGTCCAGAGAAAAGAGAAACCGTATTCGGCAATGGATTCCCGGCTTCCATAGATCAGGGAAATAGAGATGGCAGCCAGCAATATGAACACGAGAAACGCAAACGAGCGCGTCATGTTCTTGAAAATGCCGTCCATAAAGGCGTTCTGATTTGATTTCATGTAGACAGATGAAGGGTCAGGCCGGAATGGGACAAACGCACTGCAATCGATTTACGGATTCTGTAACAGGCAGGGCAAGTTCAGGTCCGGCAAAACGATCGGGTCACGCGCGGTGCGTCCAAGACAAAACCGTAATTTTTACATAATAAAGACGGCACCACCTAGAGGTGGGCCGTCTCACAAGATCAATTTACAACTGACCTGTATTTGAACACGAATCTTACTTCCAGACCGCAGCGCCGTCTTTGGACTTGATTTCAGCAGCCCAGGCAGCTTTGATCTTGTCGGTTACGTCTTTAGGCAGAGCCACGTAGTCCAGATCAGCAGCGGCTTGAGCGCCGTTTTCAAAGGCCCAGTTAAAGAAGTTCAGCACTTCTTTACCGTTCTCAGGCTTGTCCTGCACCTTGTGCATCAAGATGAAGGTAGCCGAAGTGATAGGCCAGGATTGTGCACCAGGCTCTTCGGTCAGAATCACACCCATGCCAGGCGTACCGGCCCAGTCTGCGTTCGCAGCAGCGGCAGCAAAGCTTTCCTGACCAGGCTGGACGAACTGGCCGTCCTTGTTCTGCAACTGGGTCCAGGACAGCTTGTTCTGCTTGGCGTAAGCGTATTCAACGTAGCCGATCGAGTTCTGCAGCTGGCGCACATAAGCGGCCACGCCTTCGTTACCCTTGCCACCCTGACCGGTAGGCCACTTCACAGCCTTGCCTTCGCCAACCTGGGATTTCCAGTCTGGGGAAACTTTGGACAGGTAGTTGGTCCAGCCAAAGGTCGTGCCCGAACCGTCGGAGCGGTGAACCACCACGATGTCCTTGTTAGGCAAGGTCAGATCGGGGTTCAGTTCTTTGATTGCTGCGTCGTCCCACTTGGTGATCTTGGCCAGGTAGATGTCGCCCAGTACTTTACCAGACAGTTTCAGCTTGCCAGGCTCGATGCCTTCCACGTTGATCACAGGCACCACACCACCGATCACGGCAGGGAACTGCAACAGGTTTTCTTTTTCCAGTGTCTCGACCTTCATTGGGTCGTCAGAAGCACCGAAATCCACGGTCTTGGCAATAATCTGCTGCTGACCACCACCCGAACCAATCGACTGGTAGTTGACGCGGTTGTTCGTTTGCTTGGCGTATTCAGCCGCCCATTTGGCATAAATTGGGTAAGGGAACGACGCACCAGCACCGGTTACGTCTGCAGCTGTGGCAGTGGCCGCAAAAGCGCTGAACGCCAGAGCAATACTTACCTTGTTGAATACACGTTTTAACATCGAGAAATCCTCTTGATGATAGTCAGATCACAGGCCCACCCTGTATGTGACGTCATAATAAACAGGCTATGTGACACGTTCATGACAGTCTGTATTTCACACACCGCCCAGACGCTGCATCATGTTCTGGTGCAGGTTGAACGGAGCGCCGCGACTGCGAATACGGCTGTACGTGCCATCCGGGCTGGCTTTCCAGGACAATTGGTTGTCACGCAGGGCATAGGTAAAGGCTTCGGCAATGACCCGCTTTTTCAGGCTGCGATCCAGTACCGGCACACCCAGCTCCACGCGGCGGAAGAAATTGCGGTCCATCCAGTCAGCCGAGGAAATAAAGACCTCTTCCTGGCCGCCATTGTAGAAATAGAAAACACGCGAATGCTCCAGAAAGCGTCCGATAATCGAACGCACCTGGATGTTATCCGACAAGCCCTTGACTCCCGGCCGCAAGGCGCAGGCGCCGCGCACGATCAGGTCTACCTTGACCCCGGCCTGGCTGGCGTCATACAGAGCTTGAATGATCTTGGGTTCCAGCAAGGAATTCATCTTGGCCATGATGCGGGCTTTCTTGCCTGCCAAGGCGCGCTCGGTTTCTGCCTGAATTCGTTCCATCATGCTGTCATGCAAGGTGAACGGCGACTGCAACAGTCGCTTCAACGGCCGCCAGGCACCCAGACCAGTCAACATGGAAAATACCTTGTCCATGTCCTCGCACACTTCCTGATTGGCGGTAATCAAACCAAAGTCCGTGTACAGCCGAGCCGTGCGTGGATGATAGTTGCCCGTACCCAGATGCCCGTAACGGCGAATCAGGCCAGCCTCTCGACGCAAGACCAGAGCCATCTTGGCATGCGTCTTGTGGCCCACCACCCCGTAACTGACGTGTGCCCCCACTTCTTCCAGCTTGGCGGCCCAATTGATATTGGTCTGCTCGTCAAAACGGGCCATCAGCTCCACGACCACCGTCACCTCCTTACCTGCACGGGCAGCCGACAGCAGAATGTTCATCAACTCCGAGTCTTCACCCGTACGGTAAATGGTCTGCTTGATACCCACGACAGCGGGGTCGGCTGCAGCGGCACGCAAAAAGCTCAGGACCGGCTGAAAGGACTGATAAGGGTGATGCAGCAACTGATCCTTGCGGGCAATCGCCTCAAAGAACTGGGCGGGAGACTCAAAAGAAGAATCAAAAGGCGCTGGAATCGGTGCGCGGTAATCCGGGAACAGCAGGTCGGGACGATCCGGGACATTGCATAGCTGCATCAGGCGCGTCAGATTGACCGGGCCGCTGACACGATAAGTGTCGGGGACATCCAGCGAGAACTCGCTTTGCAGGAAACGCTCCAGACGCTCGGGCATGGAACGGTCAATTTCCAGTCGCACAGCGGCACCGAAGTTACGTTGCGACAGTTCGCCTTGCAAAGCGGCACGCAAGTTGGTGACTTCTTCTTCGTCCACAAACAGATCACTGTTGCGGGTGACGCGCCATTGATAGCAACCCTTTACGTTCATGCCGGGGAACAACTCGCCCACAAATACGCTGATCAGCGACGTCAGCAGCATATAGCCCTGAGGGATGCCGGCAATATCGTCCGGCACCCGGATCACCCGGGGCAAGGCACGCGGTGCCTGCACAATGGCAATCGTGCCTGTACGGGCAAACGCATCCTCACCGCTCAACTCAACAATGTAGTTCAGGCTCTTGTTGTACACGCGTGGAAAGGGATGCGCCGGGTCCAGACCGATAGGCGTGAGCAAAGGCATGACATCACGCAAAAAGGTTTGATAGGCCCACTCACGCTGGGCAGGTGTCCATAGCGCGGTCAGCAGCAGCCCGATGCCCTCATCCATCAGGGTAGGCAGTACATCGTCCATCAAAAGGTCGTTTTGCTTCTCGACCAGCTGGTGAGCAGCGGCTTGCACTTTATCAAAAGCCTGCTGAGGCAAAAATCCGTCATCTCCCACTTGATGAGGATTTTGCAAAATCTGTTCTTTCAGACTGGAAATACGAATTTCAAAGAATTCATCCAGGTTAGAGCTCACGATACAGATGTAGCGCAAGCGCTCCAGCAAAGGCGTGGTCGAATTTTCGGCCATGGCCAGTACTCGCTCATTGAACTTGAGCAAGGACAACTCACGGTTTAGCAAGGTTGAATCTGGAGAAGGCAGCATGGTGAGGTCGTTAAAAAGCCAAAAAAGATGGGATCGTGAGACTTTTACTACATGAATGTTACAGCTCTATGACCCCAGAGCCATTCCAGTCTAAATCACCACCCGGGAGGCGGCGCACAAATACCCCATCACCCTTCCAACGATGCTTTCGTCTAACTTTTCTCAATTTTCCGGTTCATGTAACAAAACCCATGATTAATGTCCTTATAATCGCACAGTAATCATCCCGAGCGATGCCTCATGGAACAACTTCTTGCCGCTGTGGACCTGGGCTCCAACAGCTTTCGTTTATCCATTGGACGAGTGGTTCAGCACAACGGTCATGCCCAGATCTACACCATCGACCGCCTTAATGAATCCGTCCGACTCGCCGCCGGCATGGGCCCCGACAAGTACATTAGTCCCGATGCCATTGAACGTGCGGTAGTCATCCTGAAACGCTTTAACGAACGTCTGGCCGGTTTTCACCCCAATCGCGTTCGTGCCGTGGCCACCAACACCTTTCGTGTGGCACGCAATTTAAGCGAGGTTCTGCCCGCTGCCGAGGCGGCCTTTGGCTTTCCCATCGAGGTCATCTCCGGCCACGAGGAAGCCCGTCTGATTTTTTCGGGAATCAGCAACGAGCTGCCCCCCTCCCCCAATCGCCGTCTGATGATTGATATTGGTGGTGGATCGACTGAAGTGATTATTGGCAAGGGCTTGAAGCCCCTGCTGCTGTCCTCCCTGTACATGGGCTGTGTCAGCTATACCGACAAATTCTTTGCCGATGGCGTGATCACCGAGGAGCGCATGAGCAATGCGATTCTGACCGCCCGTCGTGAACTGGAAGGCATTACACGCCAGTACCGCAAGACAGGCTGGCAGGAAGCCTATGGCTCCTCCGGCACCGCCAAGGGTCTGGTCGCTATCCTGCAAGAGAACGGCATGTCCAAAAAGGGCATCACCCTGGAAGGCATGGAGTTGCTGCGCAAACGCCTGGTGCACGATGGCAAGGTGGACATGCGCAACCTGAGCGGCATCAAGCCTCATCGCGCGCCGGTGCTGGCTGCAGGTCTGGCCATTATGATGGCCGCCTTCCAGGAGTTGAAGATTCGCCAGATGCTGCCCGGTGAAGGCGCTCTGCGAGTGGGGGTGCTCTACGACATGCTGGGTCGCGAATCCGAGCATGATCAGCGCGACCAGACCGTGCAGCAAATGATGAAACGCTATCAGGTCGATACGCGCCAGTCGCATCGTGTGCACGACGCTGCCATGCAGTTCTTTGCACAACTGAAGCTGCCCGATACGCCCGAGGTACAGGAGTTGCAGCGCCAACTGGGCTGGGCCGCTGATCTGCACGAAGTGGGCCTGAGCATTGCGCATGCGGATTACCACAAGCACACCGCTTATGTGCTGGAACACGCCGATATGCCTGGCTTTTCCAACGACGACCAGATGTTGCTCAGCTTTCTGAGCCTGGGGCATCAAGGCAAGCTGGGCAAGCTCAAGCGCTTTGAGACCAATAACGCCTGGTGGCTGACCTTGTTGAGTCTGCGTTTGGCCGTCATGCTGATGCGTCGTCGCGAAGACAGGGAAACCTTGCCGCTGAGCCTGCAGGCTCGGGGCAAAACCGTCCAGATTCATCTGGACCATGAGTGGATGGCCAGCCATCCCCTGTCTCAAGCGTCCTTGCTGGCCGAGGTCCAGGCCTGGCAAAGCGATATCAATGATCTGAGCCTGGAGCTGGTCTGACAGGACCCGCTGGGTGCCTGGAGGCTGGGTGAGCCTGTTGAAAAACAATCCACCCGGCTTGTCAGCACTCCAGCTCAGGCTGACAGACGCTTTGACTCCCGTGTAGCTCGCACTAGCGGGCCAAACTGCTCACTGGCTCAGCCACACACAGCAGAGTCAAGCCACGTAGATCATCAAAACCTAAAAAACCCCCGAAAGTTGGATGGTCATCCAACTTTCGGGGGTTCTTTGTATCTGCAGGCCCTGTTCAGGCCCAACTTGATCAGGCCTGAGCAGTACGCAATCAGACCAGGCCAAAGTGCCGTTTATAGCGCTCATCCATGGCTTCCAGATCCAGCAGGACAGGAAAGTCTGCCGTATTGAAATCCGGATCCCAGGCAGGCGCACCACAAATTGTGGCACCCAGCTTCAGATAGCCTTTGATCAGCGGTGGAATACGCGCTGGCAAATCGCTGTTCAGTCGCTCGACCGGATAGCGATTCAAGGGCTGCACATGCGGAATGTGCTTGTTGTCCTGCATGGACTTCTGGGCCACACGCCAGACTTCGGCGGCAGTGACACCATCGTCGCGCAAGCTGACGCTGGCGCAACCCAGAAGATAGCGATAACCGCCGACTCGCGTCAGAGCAGCAATACCACCCCACAGCATCATGATGGCCGAGCCATTGCGGTAGTCGGGGTGGATGCAGGAGCGCCCAACCTCGACCAGACTGGGGCGCAGCGCATCCAGGGCGCTGATATCAAATTCGGACTCTGAGTAATAGCCGCCCGCTTTGTTCGCATTTTCAGGGGTCAGCAAGCGGTAGGTTCCCACAACCCGGTTCTCCTCGGGTTCAGTAACCATGAAATGCTCGCACCAGGGGTCGAAGCGGTCTATATCCAGACCATTATGCTGGTCTGGAAAGACGGCGTTCATTTCCTGGGTGAAAACCTGAAAACGCAAACGCTGAAGGCATTCGAGTTCTGCCTGGGTACGAGCCAGACGCAAGGCCAAGCCTCCAACGGTATGACCTGCCCAAGTATTTCCCCAATCCACTTCAGTACGTTCGCGCTCAAGATTTAGCATCGTGATGACTCCAAACACTTTTGTGCATCATGCACAAACAATGTTTCAGGTATTTGATAGCCACATTACTATTTCATTAAATCCACTGCAAGCAAGGTATCGATGCCTGCTTGAGCCAGATCGGCTTGTTCTGCTTCCACCATCAAGCGCAGCTTGGGTTCTGTGCCCGATGCGCGAATCAGCACTCGACCACGGTCACCCAACATTTGCTCCACTTCACGGGTTGCCTGTTGCAAACCTGCATGGTTTTTCCAATCCTGACCCGGCTGCAACGGCACATTGACCATAATCTGCGGGTACATCTTCAAGCCTTCCATCAAATCGGGCAGGCTTTTGCCGCTATGGCACAAGGCAGTCAGAACTTGCAGGGCGGCAATAATGCCATCACCCGTGGTGTGCCATTCCAGACACAACAAATGACCCGAGCTTTCGCCACCGAAGACCCAGCCTTTTTGCTGCATCAATTCCAGCACGTAGCGATCACCCACTTTGGCACGTGCAAATTCCACGCCCAATTCCTGCATTTTCTTCTCGAAACCCAGGTTGGTCATCAGGGTGCCAACCACGCCTTTGACGGGCTGAGACTGCAGATGATCGGCAACAATTAGATACAATAGTTCGTCGCCATTGTAGATGCGACCCTGGGAATCGACCATTTGCAGACGGTCAGCATCACCATCCAGAGCGATACCCAAATCGGCACCGTGCTTGCGCACTTCTTCGGCCAGCTTCTCGGGATAAGTTGCGCCCACTTCCTGATTGATGTTGAACCCATCAGGCTGAACGCCTACGGCAATGACCTCTGCACCCAGCTCGCGGAACACGTGCGGGGCGATATTGTAGGCAGCGCCATGAGCCGCATCCACAACGATCTTGAGCCCGTTCAGGTTCAAGTCGTTCGGAAAGGCACTCTTGCAAAATTCAATGTAACGGCCGGCCGAGTCGGCCAGGCGACGCGCACGGCCCAGGGACTCGGACTTCACCCAATGCATGGGCTGGTCAATGGCCTGTTCAATTTTCAGTTCAATCTCGTCAGGCAGCTTGGTGCCCTGGGCGGAAAAGAACTTGATGCCGTTGTCGTAATACGGGTTGTGCGAGGCAGAGATCACGATACCGGCCGTCAGGCGCAAGGTACGTGTCAAATACGCTACAGCGGGCGTCGGTACAGGGCCTGCCAGCAATACATCGATCCCGGCAGCCGACAAACCGGCTTCCAGCGCCGATTCCAGCATGTAGCCGGAAATACGGGTGTCCTTGCCAATCACCACGGTGGGGCGGCCGGTACCTTCATATTGGGCAGCCAGAACCTGGCCAGCAGCATAACCCAAGCGCAAGGCGAACTCGGGGTTAATGGTTGGGCCACCTACTTCACCGCGGACACCATCGGTGCCGAAATACTTACGATCGCTCATTCAGAGACTCCACATTCAACCGCGTTCCACACATCCAGCGCTTCGCGCGTGGCGGCTACATCATGGACACGGACAATTTTTGCGCCCCGTGCCACGCAGGCAAGGGCTGCCGATAGACTGCCAATCAAACGCTCACTGGCGGGTTTCCCCGTGACATGGCCAATCATGGATTTGCGCGACAAGCCGATCAGCCAGGGATAACCAGGCACTGCCGCCTGCTGCAAATCCCGTAGCAACTGATAATTATGTGCCGCTGTTTTACCGAAGCCAAAGCCGGGATCCAGCATGATACGCTCGGATTGAATGCCTGCGCTGACTATGGCCTCACATCGTTGTTGCAAAAAATGACGTACATCAACGACCACATCATCATAGTGAACCTGCTCTTGCATGGTCCTGGGCTCACCTTGCATGTGCATGATGCACAGGCCGCAATCAGAGTCCTTGACCGCTTCTATGGCACCGGGCATGCGCAAGGCATAGATGTCATTGATCATGTCCGCGCCGGCTGCCAGGCTGGCTCGCATGACGTCGGGCTTGAAGGTATCCACCGACAAGGCCACACCACTGTCACGCAGGCCCTCGATCAGGGGGATGACGCGCTCAAGCTCTTGTTCCAGGGAAACGGGTTCGGCACCGGGGCGAGTCGATTCGCCACCAATATCCAGAATGTCTGCGCCTTCGGCGATTAACTGGCGGGCGTGGTCCAGCGCCCGAGGCAAATCATTGTGTGTATTGCCGTCATAAAAGGAGTCTGGGGTGACATTCACAATCCCCATAACCAAAGGGCGCTCCAGCCCAAACTGGAAGCGCCCACAAGACCACTCAGGGTAATTCATGAAATAGGCTTGGCCTACGTAAGTTAAGCAACTGGCGTTGTCGCCGCGGCACCCTCGTCATCGGCTGGTTTAGGACCAGCGGCTGGCGGCGTAGAACCGTCGGAGGAATTGCTGTCATTGCTGTTGGGCACATGAGGAGCCCGTGGTGGCAAACCTTTCATGATGTCGTCGATCTGGTCGGCATCAATGGTTTCCCACTCCAGCAAAGCCTTGGCCATGGCATGCATCTTGTCGCTGTTGTCCTCGATCAGCTTGCGGGCAACGGCGTACTGCTCGTCGATGATCTTGCGAATCTCGGAGTCCACTTTCTGCATGGTGGCTTCGGACACGTGCGTTGTTTTGGTAACGCTGCGGCCCAGGAAGACCTCGCCTTCGTTCTCGGCGTATACAACAGGACCCAGGGAGTCCGTCATGCCGTAGCGAGTCACGATGTCACGAGCAATTTGCGTTGCACGTTCAAAGTCGTTCGATGCGCCGGTGGTCATTTGATTCATGAACACTTCTTCAGCGATACGGCCACCGAACAGCACGGCAATCATGTTCAACAGGCGCTCTTTGTCCATGCTGTAGCGATCGCCTTCCGGCAATTGCATGGTGACACCCAAAGCACGACCACGAGGAATGATGGTGACTTTGTGAACCGGGTCCGTCTTGGGCAGCATGCAAGCCACCAGAGCGTGACCGGCTTCGTGGTAAGCAGTGTTGCGACGCTCTTCCTCGGGCATGATCATGGTGCGGCGTTCTGCACCCATGATGATCTTGTCCTTGGCGCGCTCGAAGTCCTGCATATCCACGGTGCGACCGTTACGGCGTGCAGCGAACAAAGCAGCTTCGTTAACCAGGTTGGCCAGATCAGCACCGGAGAAACCGGGCGTACCACGAGCCAGCACCACGGCGTCCACATTGGGAGCCAAAGGCACTTTGCGCATGTGTACTTTCAGAATCTGCTCGCGACCACGGATGTCAGGCAGGCCGACCACCACTTGACGGTCAAAACGGCCAGGACGCAGCAAAGCGGGGTCCAGTACGTCAGGACGGTTGGTAGCAGCAATGACCAGTACGCCTTGGCCGGTTTCAAAACCGTCCATTTCAACCAGCAACTGGTTCAGTGTCTGTTCGCGCTCGTCGTTACCACCGCCCAGACCAGCACCACGCTGACGGCCCACGGCGTCAATTTCGTCGATAAAGATGATGCAAGGCGATTGCTTCTTGGCGGTCTCGAACATGTCGCGAACGCGGGAAGCACCCACACCCACAAACATTTCCACGAAGTCAGAACCGGAAATGCTGAAGAAAGGCACTTTGGCTTCGCCAGCAATGGCACGAGCCAGCAAGGTTTTACCGGTACCGGGCGAGCCGACCATCAGGATACCGCGCGGAATGCGGCCACCCAAACGCTGGAAGCGAGTAGGGTCACGCAGGAAATCCACCAGTTCCTGTACATCTTCCTTGGCTTCGTCGCAACCAGCAACGTCGGCAAAGGTAACTGGGTTAGTGTTCTCGTCCAGCAAACGCGCACGCGATTTACCGAAACTGAATGCCCCGCCCTTGCCACCACCTTGCATCTGGCGCATGAAAAACACCCACACGCCAATCAGGAGCAGCATGGGGAACCAGGAGATGAACAGGCTGGTCAGGAAGGAAGGCTCTTCGCGGGCTTTGCCCGATACCTGCACACCGGATTTCACCAGTTCAGGCACCATCCACAGGTCACCGGGGGACGTCAGCGAATAGCTGCGGCCAGAGTCCGGCGTGACATGCAGGGTGTCACCCTGAATATCTACCTTGCTGATGCGTCCGGAACGGGCATCATTCATGAATTGCGTGTAAGTGACGCCATCAGTGGCTGGTGGCCGGCCGTCAAACTGCTTGAAAACAGTAAACAGCACCAGCGCAATAACCATCCAGATCGCGACTTTGGAAAACGAATTGTTCAAAGCCAATCTCCTGCGATTGCGATAACTTGCCAAATATGCTTACACATACCTGAACAAGCGCCATACATAGTTCATTCTACCCGATTCAAGGACCGGCAAGTCATAAATTACCTGCCCTTCAAGCCTCGGGCAACGAGAAAGGTTTCGGCGGATTTATCGCGCGAAGCCTTGGGTTTACGCTCGACGACTCTGACAAAATTCTGCTTGAAAGATTCCACGATCTGGGAAAACCCGCTGCCATGGAAGGCTTTGACGATCAGCACACCTTCATCGGTCAGATGCTGCAGGGCAAATTCCTGTGCCAGCTCGCATAAATGCTGGATACGGGCGGAATCGGCCGATGCCACACCAGACAAGTTGGGGGCCATATCCGAAATCACAAGGTCTACGGCGGCACCTTTCAGGGATTCCTGCAATTGTTCCAGTACCGAGTCCTCGCGAAAGTCGCCTTGCATGAACTCCACACCGGCAATTGGTTCCATTTCCAATATATCCAGTGCGATAATGCGACCATTGAGCACACCGCCAGGGCCGACCATGCGTTCACGTATCAACTGCGACCAGCTGCCCGGCGTAGACCCCAGGTCCACCACCACCTTGCCCTGAACCTGAATCTTCTCCAGATCCAATATTTCACTGAGCTTGAAGGCCGCACGCGCGCGATACCCCTTTTGTTGCGCCAATTTGACGTAGGGGTCATTTATATGCTGCTGAACCCACTCTTTAGAGAATTTTTTCTTGGCCATTCCCGTACAATCTCTTTATGCCAAAACTCAACCTTACACCTCATGAGCGCAGCGAACTTCGTGCTGCTGCTCACGCTCTGCGCCCAGTTGTCCTGATTGGAGACAATGGCCTGACCGACGCCGTGATCAAGGAGATCACCGTCCACCTGCAGGCCCACCAGCTCATCAAGATCCGTGTGGCCGGTGATGACCGTCAGGCTCGTCTGACCATGTTAGAACAAATCTGCGATGCGCTCGATGCTGCCCCTATTCATCATCTGGGCAAAATCCTGACCATCTACAGACCCAATATCGAACGCCCCCCTGTTTTGGGAGCGCCTGTTGAAAAACCTACCCGTGCGGTGCGCAAGCCCTCGGAGCCTTACACGCCCAAGAAACTGGCCGCTTCCGGTGTTCAGCGTACGCGCAAGACAGAACGTGCTCGCCGTGCAGAAATGCAAGCTGAACGCAGCAGCACCCAGGAGAAAAAAGCCTCGGCCGCACCACGCAGCGTTCAAAAGTTCTCGGCGGTCAAACCGGCTGCCGCACCCCGCAGCAATACCAACCGTCCTGGCAGTGCCATGTCCTTGCGGGCTGGCGCGCGTCGCGGACTGGGTGGTTCGGGCAAACGCTAAACTGCCGTAAATTATAAGGCCCCCGCACAATGTACAGGGGCCTTTCTTTTGCGCGCTTGCCCCAGCAGCAGGACAAGCCTGCTGCTTGAGGGCAACATCACACGTAATTGATGCTCAGGATTTCGTATTCACGAATACCGGCAGGTGCCTTGACCTCAACCACATCACCTTCTGTCTTGCCGATCAGGGCACGAGCCACAGGGCTGGAGATGGAGATCTTGTTGGCACGGATATCGGCCTCCACGTCACCCACAATCTGGTAGGTCACGGTATTGCCGGACTCCAGATCCTCGATCTCGACGGTTGCACCAAACACGATGCGGCCATCGGCCTCCAGCGTGGCCGGTTCGATGATCTGGGCATTGGACAACGTGCCTTCCAGTTCGGCAATCCGGCCTTCAATAAAGCCCTGACGCTCACGTGCGGCATCGTACTCGGCGTTTTCGGACAAATCGCCTTGTGCTCGCGCCTCGGCAATAGCGTTAATCACATCTGGGCGTTCCACCGTCTTGAGGCGGTGTAATTCGACTTGCAAACGTTGTGCGCCCTGCGCAGTCAATGGGATCGCAGACATAGTATTCCTGCTCAACAAGTAAAAGACGCTCCGTAGCAGGAGCGCCTGGAAAATAGGGGGATAACGATGATGGGGCGAATATTCAAGCAGGCCGATTATGCTGGCTGAAAGCCCTGCAGAGCCTACAGCGTACCGATAAACACACTGCTCAAGCCAAAACCTGCCGGCCGCCCCAATATGGCTTTTCTGACACGGAGAAACTCTGCGGCAGAAAAAAACCCCGCGAAGAACCGGGGTGTGAGATCTATTGTCGGCAAACTGCCTGAAAATAGCAAGCCCCTGGAACCCCTGTGTATAAAAACAGAAGTCGGCAGGGGCCGCTGTTTACAACAAGCTATTGCAAGGCGACTGAGCGACCCGCGACCGGGCCTGTCAGGCCCGAGCCAAGATTGATCAGCCCTGCGCCGCCTACACCATATTGTGGCGACGACCTCGCAGCAGAGCATGCAGCAAGATGGCACCGAAGGTGGCACAACCAATCCCGTCCAGACGAATGACGCCAAACTGCAAGGAGAAGTTACCAGCACCCAGAATCAGGGTGACGGCAGCAACCAGCAAGTTGCGGTTATCGCTGAAATCTACCTGGTTCACCACCCAGATACGGGCCCCTGCAATAGCGATCAGACCAAACACCACAATGGACATGCCACCCAGCACAGGGCCGGGAATCGACTGGATGACGGCGCCAAACTTGGGCGAGAACCCCAGGAAGATCGCAATGACCGCTGCAAAGGCAAACACCAGCGTGGAGTAGATACGGGTAGCGGCCATCACGCCGATATTTTCAGCGTAAGTCGTGACACCCGTCCCCCCCACCGAGCCCGACAGCATGGTTGCCACGCCATCGCCCACAAAGGCACGACCCAGATAGCCGTCCAGATCCTGGCCGGTCATGGCGCTAACGGCCTTGATGTGACCCAGATTCTCGGCCACCAGAATAATGGCTACCGGCACAATCACCGTCATGGCATGAGCCTGGAATACAGGCGCAGCAAAAGTGGGCAGACCCAACCAGGCCGCCTCAGCAACTGGCGCAAAATTGATCGGGGTGCCGTAGCCCATCACATTGGTGAATATCCAGTACAACACGCAAGCCAGAGCCAGACCCACCAGAATCAGCAAACGCTGGGCCAGCCCACGGGTATAGACCGCAATACCGCCTACGCACAGCACGGTCATCAAGGCCATCATGGAATCGAAGGTACCGCTGCCCATGGCCCCCTTGGCGGCGATAGGGGCCAGATTCAGACCGATCACCGCGACGATAGAGCCGGTGACAACCGGGGGCATCCAGTGGTTGATCAAGCGTGCCGCACCACCCTGAGTACGCGCATTGAACACCCAGACCAGAATACCAATCAATGTGTAGACCAGGCCGCAGATAATAATGGCCCCCAAGGCCACGCCAATATTGGGATTGGGGCCACTGCCGGCATAGCCGGTAACGGCAATCACACCACCGATAAAAGCAAAGCTGGAACCCAGGTAGCTGGGAACCCGACCACCGACAAACACAAAGAAAATCAGCGTACCAATACCGGACATCAAGATGGCCAGGTTGGGATCAAAGCCCATCAACAAGGGGGCAAGAATGGTGGAGCCAAACATGGCCACCACGTGCTGAGCACCCATGGCAATGTTTTGCGGCGTGGCCAGACATTCGTCGGGCTGCACAACCGCACCGGGTTCGCTGCCGGACACACGGCGCCAACGCGGAAAGTAAGACTGAGACATAGAGGGTTCCAGAAAAGGAATAAAGAAATACAGCTGAATTTGTTATACGCAGGCACGGCCCCTCCGAAAGAGGGGCTGGCTGATTCGTTGAGGCATGATTTTAAACGTGAAAGACTCAACAAGACACCTGAAAATAAGGTGGTACGCGGTAAACCCCAACATGGGCCTGAGCAATCAGGGTTTGAAACCGCTATTTGGGCTCGATCCTCGCGCTATATGCGGTATATACCCGCCCTATCTGCTTGCGCTTGACTGGCCCATTACAATAGACAATCAGCCTGCCGTCGGCAGTCCGATTCCCTAGCAGAGTGATTACGTCAGCATGAATACGTCTATTTGTCTGATCCGCCACGGTGAAACCGCCTGGAATGCCGTACGTCGTTTACAAGGCTGGCAGGATATAGAACTGAACGAGACTGGCCGAGAACAGGCCCGTGCCCTGCAAAGCTACCTGTGCTCCCCGGCGTTTCAGATGCCGGTAGACGTCGTCATCAGCAGTGATCTGCAACGCGCCTCGGAAACCGCGAAAATTGCCTGTCAGCATTGGGACATTGAAATCCAGCAAGTCCAGGGACTGCGCGAACGCGGCTTTGGCACCCTGGAAGGCCAGGCATGGGATGCGGCAGGCCGCCACGGCCCGGACCAGCCAGACGACACGGTGGACATTGATTACGCCGTGGAAGGCGGCGAGTCGCTCCGCCAATTCCAGATGCGAATACTGAGCTGCTTTGAAGAACTGTCCCAGCGGAATGCAGGCAAGAACCTGCTGGTTTTTGCACACGGTGGCGTTATTGACATGGTCTGGCGCAAGCTGAACCAGCAGCCACTGAATGCCAAGCGCACTCACGCAATTCTGAATACCAGCTTGAACTTCTTCAGCATTGATGCGGACTTGAACTGGACCTGTACGCAGTGGGGGCAGTTGCCGCATTTGAATACGGCGCTGGACGAGCAAGTCTAAGTCATACACAGCCACAATGAGGCCAATAAACAGGGCCTCAAAAATCAGCTACAGGGACCATGATCAGCTTTTTTTGTTCAGTCGTGGCTTGCGCGGCGCCTGACGAGCCAAGCGGTCATACAGCCAATTAGGCAAAAGACGCATCAGGCGCGAGACAAGTCCCATCTGCCAAGGAATGACCCGATAGGACACACCCTGCTCGATGGTCCTGCGAGCTTTGCGGGCAAATTCCTCGGCAGGCATCAAAAACGGCATGGAGTATGGATTATGCGCCGTCATGGCCGTGCGGATATAGCCGGGGGTAATGGTGACAACGGATACCCCGTGCACTGACAGCTCCAGACGCAGGCTCTCGCAATAGGCAATCACCGCCGCCTTGGAGCTGCTGTATGCACCTGCCCCCGGCAGCCCGCGTATACCCGCCACACTGGCAATCCCCACCAATGCGCCCTTCCCCGCTACCTTCATCGTGCCAACAAAGGGCTCGAAGGTCGCCACCATGGCCAGCAGATTCGTATCAACAATGGCTTTGAAAACGGCGAAATCCTCAGTCTCTTCCGTCAAGGTGCCAGCGCTGATTCCCGCACTGGCAATCACCACGTCAATCCTTTGCCCCGTGAACTGCAAAAAATCCTGGGCCGCCTGATGCAAGGCATCTCTGTCACGGACATCCGCCACATAGATACGGTGCTCGCCGGGCAAGCTGCCGACCAGCGCCTGGAGTTCCTCCTGACGCCGTCCGAGCAAACCCAGGCATGCTCCTTGAGCCGCGTATTCCTGGGCCAGCGCTTTGCCCAAACCGCTGCTGGCACCCGTGATAAAGACCGTTTGCATCTTTGCCTGCTTTTTACAGGAAAATCAGAGCGGCAATGCCCAGCACCAGCAACCACTTGAGGATGTAGTACAGGGTTTCGTTCTTTTTCTTGATGGCCTTGCCGAAACGACGCACCGCGTAAACTGTGCCGAAAATACGGTTGATGCCACCCGTACGGTCACCTTCCTGGTTAGGGGCGGCAGCGGCACGCAGCAAGAAACCGCCCACGGCATGGTTGATGGCCTGAGCCCAGCGGTAACGCATGGGACGCTCTACGTCAGCAAACAAAATGATGCGGTTTTGATCAGTCTTGTTTTCGGCGTAATGAATAAAGGTTTCATCAAACACGACGGCCTCGCCGTCACGCCAGTAGTAGGTCTGGCCGTCCACATCGATATAGCAATCGGGGCTGTTGGGCGTCATCAAGCCCATATGAAAGCGCAGCGAACCCGCATAAGGGTCACGGTGACGCGGCAAACGGGCACCGGGAGGCAGGGAGGTGAACATGGCCGCCTTGATCGACGGAATATCCTTGAGCAGGCGGGTTGTCACCGGGCACAGCTCGCGCGCCGAAGGGTGATCGGCGTCATACCATTTCAGGTAAAAACGCGTCCAGCCGGTTTTGAAAAAGGAGTTGAAACCCGCATCGTTGTACTTGTCCGAAGCCTTGATGTGGCCTTCACCAAACAATTGCTCGGCCTCGGCACGGATTTCATCGCAGTGCTCCAGCAGTTTGTTCAGCTCGGGAAAATGTTTCAGATCCAGATACGGTTCGTTCGGCACTGCCGAAAAACCATACATGAATACATTCAAAGGTGCCGTGAAGGTGGAGTGATCCAGCAGCTGACGGGAAAAACGGTGCCTGACTCGACCCCTGAAGTGCACCACAATCGTGCACACAATGAACAAGGCAAGAATGAACCATTTCACGACATGATCTCCAATGAAGAAAGCTTTCACGCTAAGCAGGCTGTAGCCTGCGGCTGCCCAATACGACGCCCCGGTCTTGTCTGATGCAAGAACAAAAAAAGGCGCACCACTGAGGTGCGCCTTTCCGGCTGGGTGAGACTTAGTGTTTCGCGAGCAGAGCGTGCAGCTCTTGTACCGCGTAAACCTTCAAGCCTTCACCTTGGCTCAGATACTGCAGGCCTTGAACAGCGGCTACGGCACCGGCAATGGTGGTGTAGTAGGCCAGGTTGGCAGCCAGCGCATGTGTACGGATTGTACGCGAATCAACGATGGCGTTGCGACGCTCTTCAACCGTATTGATGACCAAGGAAACTTCACCGTTCTTGATCATGTCCACAATGTGCGGACGACCTTCAGTTACCTTGTTCACCACTTGAACAGCCAGACCAGCCTGTTCGATGGCGCTGGCGGTACCGCGGGTAGCCACAACCTTGAAGCCCAGCGAGATCAGGCCACGAGCCACTTCAACGGCTTGTGGTTTGTCCTGAGCACGCACGCTGATGAAGGCCAGACCGCCCTTGGGCAGGTTCACGCTGGCAGCCATTTGCGACTTCACGAAGGCTTCGGCAAAGGAGGTGCCCACGCCCATGACTTCGCCGGTGGACTTCATTTCAGGTCCCAGAATGGTATCCACACCAGGGAACTTCACGAAGGGGAACACGGCTTCTTTCACGCTGTAGTAAGACGGCGTGACTTCTTCAGTAATGCCTTGCTCGGACAGAGTCTGACCGGCCATGGCACGAGCGGCGATCTTGGCCAGCTGCAGACCGGTAGCCTTGGATACGAACGGCACGGTACGCGAAGCACGCGGGTTCACTTCCAGCACGTAAACATCCCCGTCCTGAATGGCGAACTGTACGTTCATCAGACCCTTCACGTTCAGGGCCTTGGCCATGAGTGCGGTCTGGCGCTTGATTTCAGCTACGGTTTCGTCGCTGAGCGAGTAAGGAGGCAAGCTGCAAGCGGAGTCACCGGAGTGAACACCAGCCTGCTCGATGTGTTGCATCACACCGCCCACAAAGACGCGCTCGCCATCGGCCAGACAGTCCACGTCCACTTCCGTGGCGTTGTTCAGGAAGTGATCCAGCAGCACGGGCGAGTCATTGCTGACCTTGACCGCTTCGCGCATGTAGCGCTCCAGGTCTTGCTGTTCGTGCACGATTTCCATGGCACGGCCACCCAGCACGTAGCTTGGGCGTACCACCAATGGGTAACCGATCTCGGCAGCCAGAGCAATCGCTTCGCCTTCGGTACGAGCCGTACGGTTTGGCGGCTGACGCAGACCCAGCTTGGTCAGCAGCTTCTGGAAACGCTCACGGTCTTCGGCCACGTCAATGGATTCAGGGCTGGTACCGATGATAGGTACACCGTTGGCTTCCAGAGCACGGGCCAATTTCAGCGGAGTCTGGCCACCGTACTGAACGATGGTGCCCACTGGTTTTTCGATGTGGACGATTTCCAGCACGTCTTCCAGAGTCAGAGGCTCGAAGTACAGACGGTCGGAGGTGTCGTAGTCGGTAGAAACGGTTTCGGGGTTGCAGTTGACCATGATGGTTTCGTAACCATCTTCGCGCAATGCCAGAGCAGCGTGCACGCAGCAGTAGTCAAACTCGATACCCTGACCAATACGGTTAGGACCACCACCCAGAACAATGATCTTCTTCTTGTCCGTAGGATTGGATTCGCACTCTTCCTCGTAGGTCGAGTACATGTAGGCCGTATCGGTGGAGAATTCCGCCGCGCAGGTGTCCACACGCTTGTAGACAGGACGCACGTTCAGCTGGTGACGCAGTTTGCGCACTTCCGATTCCACGGTATCCAGCAGGAAAGCCAGACGGCGGTCGGAGAAACCACGGCGCTTCAGACCAAACAAGGTGTCGCGGTCCAGATCGGCCAGCGTCTTTTGTTCCAGAGCCAGTTCGATGTCCACGATCTCTTTGATCTGGGCCAGGAACCAGGGATCGATCTTGGTCAGGTTGTGAACTTCGTCCAGGCTCAGGCCTTGAGCGAAGGCATCGCCCACGTACCAGATACGCTCTGGACCAGGTTCGCCCAGCTCGACCTGCAGTTTTTCGCGGTCGGTGGTTTTCTGGTTCAGACCATCCACACCCACTTCCAGGCCACGCAGGGCTTTCTGGAAGGACTCCTGGAAAGTGCGGCCAATGGCCATCACTTCACCCACGGACTTCATCTGGGTGGTCAGGCGCGAGTCGGCCTGAGGGAATTTTTCGAAGGCGAAACGTGGCACCTTGGTAACCACGTAGTCGATGGTGGGCTCGAACGAAGCGGGGGTCGCACCGCCGGTGATTTCGTTCAGCAGCTCGTCCAGGGTGTAACCCACGGCCAGACGCGCAGCGATCTTGGCGATAGGGAAACCCGTGGCTTTGGAAGCCAGTGCCGAGGAACGGGACACGCGCGGGTTCATTTCAATAACGATCATGCGACCGTTATCGGGGTTCACCGCGAACTGCACGTTCGAACCGCCAGTATCCACACCGATTTCACGCAGTACGGCGATCGATGCATTACGCATGATCTGGTATTCGCGGTCGGTCAGGGTTTGGGCAGGAGCCACGGTGATGGAGTCACCCGTGTGCACGCCCATGGGGTCCAGGTTTTCAATGGAGCACACAATGATGCAGTTGTCGGCGCGGTCGCGCACGACTTCCATTTCGAACTCTTTCCAGCCCAGCAGGGATTCTTCAATCAGCAGTTCGTTGGTGGGCGATGCTTCCAGACCACGACGGCAGATGGTTTCGAATTCTTCAGGGTTGTAGGCAATACCGCCGCCCGTACCGCCCAGCGTGAAGCTGGGGCGAATCACGACGGGGAAACCGGCTGTGCCGATTTCTTCAGCAATACGCTTTTGAACAGCCCAGGCCTCGTCCATGGAGTGAGCCACGCCGGACTTGGCGGACTCCAGACCGATGGAGGTCATGGCGTCCTTGAACTTCAGGCGGTCTTCGGCTTTTTCGATAGCGGCGGCATTGGCACCGATCAGCTCGACACCAAATTTTTCCAGCACGCCATGCTTGGCCAGATCCAGGGCGCAGTTCAGCGCGGTTTGGCCGCCCATGGTGGGCAAGAGCGCATCGGGACGCTCTTTTTCAATGATTTTCTCGACAGCTTGCCAGGTGATGGGCTCGATGTAGGTGACGTCGGCCGTATCCGGGTCCGTCATGATGGTGGCCGGGTTGCTGTTGACCAGCACAGTCCGGTAACCCTCGGCCTTCAGGGCCTTACATGCCTGGGCTCCAGAGTAGTCGAATTCACAAGCCTGACCAATGATGATCGGGCCTGCGCCAATGATAAGAATGCTTTTTAAGTCTGAACGCTTTGGCATAGTGCGATTTATTTATTGGCCTGGTGAGCAGCCATCAGGCTGATGAATTTGTCGAACAGCGAGGCAATATCGCGCGGGCCGGGAGTGGCTTCGGGGTGACCCTGGAAGCAAAACGCGGGGCGATCTGTCAACTCGAAGCCTTGCAGGCTCTGGTCGAACAAAGAAATGTGCGTGACCTTGGCATTGGCAGGCAAGGTGGTGGCATCCACCGCAAAACCGTGGTTCTGGCTGGTGATGAACACGCGGCCGCTGGCCAGTTCCTGCACAGGGTGGTTGGCACCGTGGTGGCCGTTTTTCATCTTCAAGGTCTGAGCACCGACGGCCAGACCCAGGATCTGATGACCCAGGCAAATACCGAACACGGGCAACTTGCGCTCCAGCAAGCCCTTGCAGGCTTCAATGGCGTAATCGCAAGGCTCCGGATCGCCAGGGCCGTTGGACAGGAACACACCATCGGGCTCGTAAGCCAGCACATCGGCCAATGGAGTTTGCGCAGGCACGACGGTGACTTTACAGCCACGGTCTGCCATCAGGCGCAGGATGTTGGCCTTGACGCCAAAGTCATAAGCCACCACGTGAAAGCGCTCGCCTTCGGGCTTGGAGAAACCTTGACCCAGTTCCCACGAACCTTCGGTCCAGTTGTAGGTCTTGTCGGTGGTAACCACCTTGGCCAGATCCTGACCTTTCAGGCCAGGGAAAGAGCGGGCCAGTTCCAGAGCACGTTCGGCATCATCACCGACCAGGATGCAGGCACCCATGGAGCCTTTCTCGCGCAGAATGCGGGTCAGCTTGCGGGTATCGATACCGGAGATGACCACAACGCCCTGAGCTTTCAGGTAGTCGGGCAAGGACTGGGTGGAGCGGAAGTTGGACAGGCGGGCGGGACAATCGCGAATGACAAGCCCGGCAGCGTGGGCTTTGGTGGATTCGGAGTCCTCTGGATTGACACCGGTATTACCGATGTGCGGATAGGTAAGCGTAACAATTTGCCCGCTGTAGCTTGGGTCTGTCAGGATTTCCTGATAGCCCGTCATGGCTGTATTGAAAACGATCTCAGCAACACAGTGCCCCTCGGCACCGATTGATACCCCTTTGAATAGGGTTCCATCCGCCAGGGCTAGGACGGCACTAGTGATAGTGCGGGACTCCTCAGGAAATAAAGACGGCAGCACGTTAAAAACCCCGGATTCTGAAATTAATATTAAACCTTCTAATTATATGCTCAAACGGCGTTTTTCCGGTAGTTTATCGGTAATAACACTGAAACCAGGCACGAAAACTTGGAAAATCGACTACAGTAATCGATTGGTTTGATGGCTTTGCGATGGACTAGTAACAGACATGACTACTCAGCTTGACTCCCTGCGCCAGTGCACAACCGTAGTGGCCGACACAGGCGATTTCGAAGCGATGCGCGCGTATCGCCCTACCGATGCAACAACCAATCCTTCCCTGATTCTGAAGGCTGTCCAGCAGGCGGCCTATCGGCCTTTGCTCGACCGTGTCATCGCCGACCATCCTCATGCCAGCCTGGCTGAAACCAGCGATCTGCTGCTGGTTGCCTTTGGCCGCCAGATTCTGGATATTGTGCCGGGCCGCGTCTCCACCGAAGTGGATGCCCGCCTGTCCTTTGATACGCTGGCCAGTATCGAGCGTGCCCGCCATATCATCCAGCATTACGAAAAAGCCGGTATCACCCGTGAACGCGTGCTGATCAAGCTGGCCAGTACCTGGGAAGGCATTCAGGCCGCCCGTACGCTGCAGGCTGAAGGCATCAACTGCAACCTGACCCTCTTGTTCTGCCTGCCACAAGCCATCGCCTGCGCCCAGGCCAAAGTCACCCTGATCTCACCTTTTGTGGGCCGCATCTACGACTGGTTCAAGAAAGCCGCTGGCCAGGACTGGGACGAGAGCGCCAACCAGGGCGAAAACGACCCCGGCGTGCGCTCGGTACGCAGCATTTACGAATACTACAAAACCTATGACATCCCCACGGAGATCATGGGTGCCAGCTTCCGCAATGTTGGCCAGATCAAGGCGCTGGCCGGTTGCGATCTGCTGACCATCAGCCCGGATCTGCTGGGCCAGCTGGATGCAGCCCAAGGTGAAGTCCCTGCCATGCTGGATGTGGCCCGCGCCAAGGCCGTCGCCCCCGAATGGCGTGCCAGCAACGAAATCACCTTCCGCACCGACCTGAACCAGGACGCAATGGCCACTGAAAAGCTGGCTGAAGGCATACGCCAGTTCACCGCGGACGGCATCAAGCTGGATACCCTGATTCAACAGGCGCGTCAGCAGGCTTGATCCCTGGCGCAGCAACATACAAGGCCTTGCTCCCTGCAAAGCCCTGAAAGAAGACCCCCTGCTTGATCAACAATTTGATCAGCAAAAAAAATCAGCCCGGCATTACGCCGGGCTGATTTGCTTTGAGCGTTATCTGGACGGCAATCAGATTTTGCTCAGATCAATACGCACCACGCTTTCCCGGGCGCTGACCTTGTGGTCAGGGGTAAATGGCGCTTTCACCGTGACATACAGTTGATCGTCCGGCCCCAGCAGCAGACTGTTGGGATGAGCAGGCAAGCTGTATTCCGCCTTTTTCGCATAGCTGCCCGCATCCAGTACAGACACCTTGCCCTGCTGACGATGCGACACATACAGCTCGTCACGCTTGGGGTTATAGACAATATCCAGCGCGTCCCCTACGTCCAGTTGCTCCAGCAGTTTGCCCGTGCTGGCATCCAGCACATAAACCGTTTTCTGATGCTGATTTTCCGTGGCGTATAAACGATTGCGCTTCGGGTCCAGAGCAAAGTTGAGCAAGATCGCCGGCTTGTCCCCGGCAGGTTTCCAGCGCTGTTGGATCTGGTTCTTGTCCGTATCAATCACCAGCACTTCACCGTCGCCATTGCCTGCGTACATACGGCGATGATCCGTGTCCAACAATAAGCCCGTCACCCATTTGCCCGCATTCTCAATGGTGTTGAGCACTTCCATGCTGCTCTCGTCCAGCACCCAGATCACTGCTGGATTGCCTACACCCCCTACATAAAGACGCTTGTGAGCCTCATCCAGCTTCACCGTACGTGGCCCCACCTTGAAACCATCCGTTCCCATATTGCTGAAGGGCGTACGTTTCAGACCACCCTTTTCTCCCAGCTCCACACGCGCAACTGCCGGGTTCAGGCTGTTCGTCATGAACAGCACATTCCCCTCGGCATTGCTGCTCAAGCCAAAATTGCTTTCATCGGTGTGAATCACACCCAGTACATCCAGAGTCTGTGGGTCCAGCTTGTAGAGCGCCCCACCCCGTACACCATCAAGCATTTCTGCCGAAGCCACATACAGGGCCTTTTCAGACGCGCTGTAAGCCATCTGATAAATCCCGTAGGCCAGCTCCTTGCGCAAGGCGCCATCGGCCGTGATCGAGCTGCGCTGCGCCAACTCTGGGCTCAAGGGCTGCACAGACGGCTGAGCATGCGCGGTCACGCTCAACAGAGCCGCCGACAGAACGGACATCAGAAAACATCGTTTCAACATTTTGTTTTTCCCTTCCAAGTCCAGGCAGGGCTACACGGCACCGAAAGCCGCCGCGAACCCCTGCCTGACGTTAACAATCAGCGAATCAGAAATTCACGGAGGCCGACAACATGAACGTGCGCCCAGCCCCATTCGTGGCAAAGTTGCTGGAAGCCAGCCAGTAGCGCTTGTCGGTCAGGTTTTCGATATTGGCGCGGATCACCACATCCTTGCCCGCAATATCGGTGTAGTAGCGCGCGCCCACATCAAAGCGGGTCATGGCGGGCAGCTTCAAGGTGTTGGTGTTGTTCAGATACTGGGACGAGGTGTGAATCACGCGACCATTCAGGCTCAGGCCTTGTACCCAAGGCGTATCCCAATCCAGACCCAGGTTATAGGTGCTGGCAGGTACACCCGGTGCCCGGTTGCCTTCATTCACACCGTTCTGGGTTTTGGTGAGCTTGCCTTGCGTAAAGCCAGCACTGGCCATCATGCGCAAACCTGGCATCAATTCACCGTAGGCACTCAGTTCCAGACCACGGTTGCGCTGTTCGCCAAAGTAGCCATACACATTGTTTCCATCCTCTTGCCCTGCAGGTCGGGCAATCTGCCACAGGGAGGCCGAGGTCATGATGCCACCCCAATCCACTTTCACACCCGCCTCATACTGACGGGACTTGAAAGGCTTGAGAATCTCGCCCCGGTTGGCGTAGGTGTCACCCACAATCGTGCCGCGCGTCAGGCCTTCGGTGAAGTTGGCGAAGACCGAGACATTCTCCATGGGCTTGACCACAATCCCCGCCAAGGGCGAGATGGAGCTGGCCTTGTAATCGGAGGTTTTTACACCTGTAGTCGTATTGAAACTGGTGACATCCACCGTCTGACGACGCGCCCCCACCGTCAGCAAGACACGGTCATCCGCAAAGGACAAGGTATCTGCCACGGCAAAGCTGAGCAGGCCGGTGCTGGAAGCCTTTTGTGGTGTCAGCCGCTCTGACGGACCTGCCGGAATAGGCACGGGATTGTAGATATTGGAGTCCGCCACTTCGGTGCCAGGGCTGTAGGCATTACCCAGCTCCTGATCCATATAGCTCACCCCAAAAGCCAGCTTGTGCGCCACGCTGCCCGTGTCGAAATCCACGCTCAAACCCGCATCGCTGCTTAGCGTTTTGGAATAGGAGTCATAGAACGTGGAGATCACGCTGAAATTGCCGTCAGCATCTACAGACTGGCGCACATTAGGATTGCCGGGTTTCACATTCACCGGGAAAATCTGGCGATTCTTGCCGTGGCGATAGCCCACCCCGATATGCCCGGTGACCGAGTCGCTGAAGTCATATTCCAGACGGGACATGATGGTGTTGTCGCGTTGGGTCAGGCGAGTGCCGGGGTAGAAATTGGTACGGCCATCCGGAGGTGCAGGCAGCTCGGTCAGATCGCTTTGAAAGCCAATTTGCGAACGGATATTTTCCAGCGTGTCTTCCTGGTGGATGACATCCGCAGACCAGCGCAAACGGGCGCCTCTATAGTCCACGCCCAGGGCGGCCATGCCCAGATCCTGCTTGCCATCGCGTGACGTGGCTTCGCCACCGCGCTTGACGCCATTAAAGCGCACGCCCCATTCCTTGTTTTCACCAAAACGGCGGCCCACATCCAGCTGTGCCGTCACGTTCGCCTGGCTGACATAACTGGCCGTCACACGGGTCAAGGGCTCGTCCTCGGCCCGCTTGGTCACCAGATTGATCGCCCCACCTATACTCCCTCCGGGTGGGATACCGCGCATCAAGGTGCCGGGCCCTTTCAGGACTTCCACACGCTCCAGAATCTGCACGGGCACACGGCTGGAAGACACCAGACTGTACAAGCCGTTCACGCTGACATCGCCACTGCCTACCGCAAAGCCGCGAATCACAAAGTCCTCACCAAAACCGCCGGTAGAGGTCGTCGTGCGCACCGCCGCATCATTCACCACCACATCGGCCAGAGTTCTGGCCTGCTGGTCATAGAGCAGCTCGGAGGTGTAGTTGGTGGTGCTAAAGGGGTTATCCATGACATCCACGGAACCCAGCAAACCCAGGCTGCCACCTGTTGCCACTTGCCCGCCCACATAAGCAGGCGACAAGTCGCCCAGAATCCCGCCCTTGACGGTAATGGTGGACAGCTCGGCCACCGAGGAGGCCGGGTCAGGCGTCAGGCTGATGGTATTGCCCTTGCGCTTGTACGTGATGCCTGTGCCCGCCAAGAGCTGCTGCAACGCCTGCTCAGGAGAATAGCTGCCCGACAAGGCCGGCGCCTGATGGCCATCCACCAACTCCTGAGAGAAGAAAATCTGGACCGAGGCCTGCTGCCCCAACTGCAACAAGGACTTGCTAAGGGGCTGCACAGGAAGATTGATGGAGGTGGCTTGAGCCTGCGCACGCACGTCCAGCGGCAAGGCGCTGACGGCGCAGGCCAGGCTGATTGCCAGAATCGTCAAGCGTGTATTGATCGCGGGCTTGTTGCGCCACACAGAAGAGGTCGGTGTATTCACAGTCTGACTAGGTCCAAAGAGTAGCAAGGCACGCCCAAGGCGGCCTCAAGACAAGGTGATGGGCGCTGCCGTCTGCGACATAAAACAGCTCCCCTTACTCTATCGACGAACCAGAATCAAAACACCGGAACAAAAATGAGAATTATTTTTGATAAATAAAAAACAGAGCCTGGATTGCCAAGCAAACTCGGGCTCTATTCGCTGATTCGCAGTTGTCCGCTGGACAAGGTTTGAACCTTCACCGGCACCAGGTCGGGCAAGATATGAATCAGGGCCAAAGGCTCATTCACACTGAAAACCCCGGCCACCCTGTAGGAGGCAAAACGGGGCGCATCGAAAACGGCCGCTTGCGGCAAGTAACGATTGATCTGCGCTACCGCCTGCTCCAACGGCGTGTTTTCGAACACAATCATGCCGTTACGCCATGCTAGGCTGGTATCTAGATCCGCCTTTTGTACCTGTCCCAGAGGAGCATCCTCAGCCGTGTAAACGGATTGCCCACGCTCCAGCAAGCGGGTATCCCGGTCCCACCAGGCACCCTGCTGCACCTTGACCGAACCGGACTCCACCGTCACCTGCAATTGCTGCTGCTCATGCAGAACATTGAAGCGCGTACCTGTGACCACCACCCTGCTTTGCCCGGCATGCACCACAAACGGTCGGGACCGATCAGGCTGCACATCAAAGAACACCTCGCCTGCATACAGGTCAACGACACGCTCATTCTCGTAAAAACGGATCTGCGCCCGTGTGCCGGTATTGGCCATCAAGGTAGAGCCATCAGGCAGACGCAATTCTTCGTGCAGCCCGCGTGGGGTCGTCAATGTGGTTTGATAGGAGGGCTCAGTATCCAGGCTAGCCCGTATTCCTACAGCGGCAAGCACACCCGCCGCACACAGTCCTGCCGTCATGCCCCAGGCAAAACGACGGCGTGACTTGTTGACCCGGGCCGATGGACGCGAAGCCCGCAAGGCAGCCCGCAGCTCGGATTCGGGAATCTGCAAGGTCGCTTGCCAGATCGCCTCCAGATGGCGGTAACAGCGATCATGCTCCTGATCAGACTGTCGCCATTGCTCGAAGGCACGCCAATCCTCGGGCGAGGCCTCACCCGAGCGCAGATGAGAAAACCAGGCGGCCGCCTGATCCTGTGCGGTCGCTGCGTTCAGGACATCAGGGGGCATACTTCTGTAACCTTGTACTCAAATGTCGCAACGCTTTGTTCATATGCTTTTCCACCATGGCACGGGAGATCCCCAGTTCACTGGCAATCTCGGCATGGGAGCTTCCCTCCAGGCGCTGGTAAATATACACCTGCCTGCAAATGTCCGGCAGTTCATCCAGCACCGTTCTTAAATCATTGACCATCTGGCTGGAATACACCAGGGACTCCGGGCCAGTTGCCAAGGGATGCTCGGATTCATGCAGTTCGTGCAAGGGCACCATGGGCAGTTTTTCCTCCCGCCTGTGCCGGTCGATTAGACCGTTGGAGGTACTGCGTTGCAGATAGGCCGCCGGATTATCGGCCGAAACCGAGCCGTTTTCCAGTATGCGCAGCACAGCGTCGTGCATGGCATCTTCCACATCGTGATCAACTTGAGATCGACGACGCCACGCCCCCAGCAGCTCGCTGTAGTGAGCAAGCCAGGTTTTACGAAAGGCACGGCGGTCGGACATGAAAGCAAAGAGCCTGTAAGGAAAGGAGAAGGCTGATAATAACAACAATTCTCATTTCCAAAAACAGGAATGCTCGCTGTTTGCTCCGACAGTCTCACATTCTGGGCGTATGCGTTCCATCAATGCTCGCACAACAAGCTGATTTGCGAGCACCTGACTATTGCCTTGCTCTTACCACAAGGTGCAAGCATAAAAAAAACCGGCGCCTGAAACAGGTGCCGGTTTTCAACGTATAGCCAAGCTAGTCGATGACTTGCTCAGGCATACGATCAGAGTTTCTCTGTACCGCCACCTTGTGGCCGCCAGGCCAGCAGGCGATCTTCAAACACACTGACCAGACCATCCAGAATCAGCGCAAAGACGGTCAGCACCACAATACCGGCGAACACCGTATTTACATCCAGCGTGCCCTCTGCCTGCAGGATCAGATATCCCACCCCACTGGCTGAACCCAGGTACTCACCCACCACAGCGCCCACAAAGGCCAGACCGACCGAGGTGTGCAAGCTGGAAAACACCCAGCTGGTAGCCGAAGGGATATAGACGTGGCGCAGCAACTGACGACGGCTGGCACCCAGCATGCGGGCATTGTCCAGCAGTGTAGAGCTGACTTCACGCACACCTTGGTACACGTTGAAGAACACGATGAAGAACACCAGCGTCACCGCCAGAGCCACTTTGGACCAGATACCCAGACCGAACCACATGCCGAAAATAGGCGCCAGAATCACGCGTGGCATGGAGTTGGCCGCCGTCAGATACGGGTCCAGCAAGGCCGCCGCACGGGGCGAGAGCCCCAGCCACAGACCGCAAGCCAGACCAGCAATCGTACCGATGGCAAAGGCCAGCAGGGTTTCGCTCAAGGTCACGCCCAGGTGCAGGTAAATATCACCGTTGGTGACGAACCAGGCCCAGATCACCTTGACCACTTCCAATGGCTGCCCAAAGAAAAAAGCCACTTTGGGGTCCAGCGTGAAGAAATGCCAGGCAGCAAGAATGACGACGAGCAGCGAGATTTGCCAGCCGCGCAGGGCCAGCTTGGATTGAGTAATAGATTTAGACATATCAGGCACGCTTTTGCTGGGCATAACCCTTCAGAACCTCATCACGCAGGACGGCCCAGATCGCCGCATGCAATTCGACAAAGCGGGGGTCGTTGCGTACTTCGGCCACGTCACGAGGACGTGGAAGATCGACATGAAATTCGCCGATGGGATGAGTGCCCGGCCCGGCTGACAGAACCACCACTCGATCGCTCATGGCAATGGCTTCGTCCAGGTCGTGCGTGATGAACAGCACGGCTTTACGCTGCGCCATCCAGATCTCCAGCACTTCGTTTTCCATCAATTGACGGGTCTGAATGTCCAGCGCCGAGAAAGGCTCATCCATCAGAATGATGTCGGGATCACGAATCAGGGTCTGCGCCAGCATGACACGTTTGCGCATACCGCCAGACATTTGATGCGGGTAACGATCCCCGAAACCACCCAGGCCGACTCGCTTGAGCCACTCCTGGGCACGGGCGCGGGCCTCGTCCTGCGGGACACCAGCAAACTCCAGACCGGCCATCACGTTGGATTCGGCACTGCGCCAGGGCATCAGTGCTTCGCCCTGGAACATGTAGCCAGCGCGCTCGTTCACCCCTTCCAGGGGTTTGCCGAACACACGCACTTCGCCCGACGAAGGGCTCAACAAACCCGCCCCTACGTTCAGGAGCGTGGACTTGCCGCAGCCCGTTGGGCCTACAACCGACACAAATTCGCCTGGGGCAATGCTCAGGCTGGCGTCACGAACCGCTGTATACGTACCTTTGCCATCCCGGGAGGCAAAAACACAGCTGATGTTATCTAAAGAAAGTGCTGCCTCAGACATTGGGGTACTTCTTGTTGGCATTTTCAGCAAATTCATTGGTGTAGATCTTGCTGATATCAATCTTGGATGCGTCCAGATTCGGCACAAAAGCGGCCAGTGCATTCAAGGCGGTAGTCGGGCCATCAGAATCAACCAGGCCATCCGGCGAGAGTGCTTCCTTATTGGCATCCAGACATTGCTTGTAGAGTTCTACATCACCCAGCAGGTAGGTCGCAGGCACGGTCTTGGCAATAGTTTCAGCGTCGTTGGCCTGAATCCATTTGTCGGCGCGCACAATGGCGTTGGCCAAAGCCTGAGCCGTATTGGGATTCTTGGTAATGAACTCTTCAGAGGCGTACAGGCAGGCCGAAGGCATGTTGCCGCCAAAAATGGTCTTGGTGTCCGCAACCGTACGGGTGTCAGCAATGACACGGACTTCGTTTTCTTTAAGCAAGGTGCCAATAACCGGATCCAGGTTGGCCATGGCATCAATCTGACCGGTACGCATGGCGGTGACGGCGCCGGCACCAGCGCCTACACCGATAAAGGCCACGTCCGAGGGTTTCAGACCGTTTTGTTCCAGATAGAAGTTGACCATCATATTGGTCGAGGAGCCCGGTGCGGTCACACCGATTTTCTTGCCTTTCAGATCGGCTGGCGACTTATAGTCAGCCATCGTCTTGTTGGACACAGCCAAAACAATGGCGGGTGCACGCCCCTGCTGCACAAAGGCGCGGTACATCTGCCCTTTGGCCTGCAAGTTGATGGTGTGCTCAAACGCACCCGATACCACATCGGCGCTACCGCCCACGACGGCTTGCAGGGCTTTGGAGCCGCCGGCAAAGTCCGCCACTTTGACTTTGAGACCTTCGTCATCAAAGTAGCCATTGATCTCGGCAATGGACAAGGGCAGATAGTAGATCAGCGCCTTGCCACCCACGGCAATGGTCAGGTTTTTTTTCTCGATTTCTTGCGCACGGCCCAGCGTTGGCAATGACAGCGCTAGACCTGATGCTCCAACCAGCTTGAGTGCATGACGACGAGTCAGTTTCATGGCAATCCCCTTCTTGTTGTTGGTCATTAATTATTTAGGTTTGATACTTATACTAAAAAACAAAGGGGGGTGTCCCCCCCTTGTCCGCCAAGCGGTCAAACCCGATTACGTGGCGCGACGCTCCATCAAAGCCCAGGCAATGGTGCTGGGGTCTACATACTCCAGCTCGCTCCCGGCTGGCACACCGCGTGCCAGTCGAGTCACTTTCAAACCTTGGCTAGTGAGCATTTCCGCCAGATGATGGGCGGTGGTTTCGCCCTCTGCGGTGAAATTGGTCGCTAGAATCACTTCCTGCACTTGGCCATCACCGGCTCGCTCTAGCAAGCGGTCAAATTGCAAGGCATCCGGGCCTATGCCTTCCAACGGCGTCAAACGCCCCATCAGCACATAGTAAAGGCCTCGATAGCCATGCGTAGCCTCGATCATGTTTTGATCGGCAGGCGTCTCCACCACACACAACAACGCCGGATCACGGCGGGGATTGGCACAGGTTTCACAGATAGGTTGAACAGTGAAACCATTGCAGCGCTGGCAGTGCTGCAGTGCCGTCGTGGCATGTTCAAGAGCGCGGCTCAATTGGTCGGCGCCTACCAGATCGTGTTGCAACAAATGGTAAGCCATGCGGCGAGCGCTACGCTCGCCCACACCGGGTAGCCGACGCAGAGCCTGGATCAGAGCCCGAAGCGGTTCGGGCTCAGCGATCTGCGGTTCGTTCATTAGAACGGGAACTTCATACCGGGTGGCAGTGGCAGGCCAGCGGTAACACCCGCCATTTTTTCCTGCGAGGTTGCCTCGGCTTTGCGCTGTGCATCGTTAAAGGCAGCAGCAATCAAATCTTCCAGCATCTCTTTTTCGTCTTCCAGCAGGCTGGGGTCGATAGAGACACGGCGCACATCGTGGCGGCAGTTCATGATGACCTTGACCAGACCACCACCGGAAACGCCCTCGACCTCGATATCGGCCAAGGCTTCCTGAGCCTTTTTCATGTTTTCCTGCATTTGCTGCGCCTGGCGCATCAAGCCGGCAATCTGACCTTTCATCATGGTTTGGTTTTCCTGATTGATATAAATTGACAAGGGGCCATTCAGGCGGCCCGAACCAAAGGAGCAGCCTTGATCGACCCGGCTTTGACGCTGCCGTCAAAGTCCTGGATCAGGCTCAAGACAAAGGGATCCTGGGCAACCTGCTCTTCGGCCTGTCGCTGACGCTCGGCCAGCTTGGCCTGCTCCACGGCATGCGCGGTAGCATCGCCTGTATCCCCGTATTCGATCACCAACTGAATGGACTGGGCAAAGTATTCCGACAGAACGGTGCGCAAGCGCGCTTTGCCCTGACTGCCTTCAGTGGCCTTGATTTTGGCACGCAAGTGGATTTCCTGGCCTTTCACACCCAGCCATTCGCTCTGGCGGGCCAGTTCGGCGGCCCAGCCGCTTAAGGGCAAGCTGGTTGCCACATCGGGCCAGGTTTCCGGTTTCATGCCGCCCAGTCGCACGGTGCGCGGGCTGTCCGAACCGCTCTGCGGCACGGGCAGGCCCAGTTCGGTGTCGGGCATGAAGCGATCAGACATGGACACAGACGGTACATCGCCGTCTTCTTCGGCACGAGCTGCGTCCATATCCAAAGGCTGGTAATTCTCGAATTCTTCGTCCATGCCCTCGGACAGCCAGGCGGGTTCTTCCGGGCCGTCCTGGGTGGAGGCGGCTGGCGGCGCTTCTTCTGCCATCGGGTCTACTCGGGCGGCGGCCTGGGCTTGAGACGACATCAGGGGCTGAGCACTGCTCTTGCCCTGGGCTTTGGAGGACTCTGCTACAGGGTCGGCAGAGGAGTCTGCCTGGGCTGCGGAAGTAGACTCTGCGGCTGGCTGGGCGGACGGAACGGATGGAGTCGATGCCGCTTGGACGGCTTCAACAGTGCTGCTATCAGCAACGGCAGTCGCAGCTTCTTGAGGCTGACTGGTCGCGGAACGGGCGTCAAAGTTTGCATCCGCTGGGGCAGACTCTGAAGAGTCATAGCTGGCCCCTGCACCGGCTGGCTCGGGAGCATCTTCCCAGGCCGGGACAAAATCGTCGTCAGCAGGGATGGATTCTGCGACTGGCGCTGCTTGGGCTGCATGTGCACGGGCAACATCAGCGACCGGGGCGGCTGCAGGGGCAGAAGCCTGTGCCTGCTGAGACGCGGCCTGTGGGTTAACCGCAGGCTGAGTGGTTTGCGCTGCTTGTGCAGTTTGGACGCTCGGCTCTGTTTGCGCACCCTGCGCAGCTTGCTGTACAGGCGCGGCAGAGGCGGCGGCCTCAACAGAGGCAGTAGAGGTAGCCGGTGCCGACGCAAGCTCTGAGGCAGCGGGGGCCGTCGCAGGAGCGGGAGCAGCCTGAGCCGCACCAGCACCAGCACCAGCACCAGCACCAGCACCAGCACCAGCACCAGCACCAGCAGTATCAGACCCCGAAGGCCCTGCTGGCGGTGGTACATACGCCGAGACGGGCTCGGGCAACAAGGCCAGCATGCGCAAGCACGCCATCACGAAACCGGCGTACTCATCCGGAGCCAAAGACAGCTCCTGACGGCTATGCACCGCTACCGAATAAAACAACTGCACATGATCGGGCGAGAGCGTGGGCGCCAATTGCCGCACTGCTTCTGCCAAAGGATCATCATCAGAAATCGTGCCGGGAATGCGCTGCTCGATGGCGATACGGGACAACAAGGTGGCCAAATCCGCCAGAGCTCCCGAATAAGACAGGCCACGCAAGGCCAGATCATCGGCTACACCCATAATGGCCTGCGCATCGTAAGCGACCAGCGCTTGCAGCAATTGCGCCAGGTGGCGTTGATCAATGGTGCCCAACATGGCTTGCACAGCCTGGGCGCTAAGATCACCCGCGCTATAGGCAATAGCCTGATCGCTAAGCGACAAGGCATCCCGCATGGAGCCATCGGCTGCCTGCGCCAGCAAACGCAAGGCGGGCAGCTCGAACTGCATTTCTTCCTGGGTCAGAATGTCCTGCAGGTGGCCCACAATCGCAGGCACTGTCATCTGCTTCAAATTGAATTGCAAACAGCGCGACAAGACCGTAACCGGAATTTTCTGCGGATCTGTGGTGGCCAGAATGAATTTGACGTGCGCTGGCGGTTCTTCCAGCGTCTTGAGCATGGCGTTGAAGGCGTGCCCGGTCAGCATGTGAACTTCGTCAATCATGTAGACCTTGTAGCGGCCCGAGCTGGGGGCGTAGACCGCCTGCTCCAGCAGCTGGGTCATCTCTTCCACGCCCCGGTTGGAGGCGGCGTCCAGCTCTACATAATCAATAAAGCGACCAGCATCAATCTCGGTACAAGCGCGACAAACGCCACAGGGCTTGGAGGTGATGCCGGTTTCGCAGTTCAGCGACTTGGCCAGAATACGTGACAAGGTGGTCTTGCCCACGCCGCGTGTGCCCGTAAACAGCCAGGCATGGTGCAGGCGCTGGGTATCCAGGGCGTGCGTCAAAGCGCGCACCACGTGGTCCTGACCAACCAGGGTGTCAAAGGAGCGAGGGCGCCACTTGCGGGCCAGAACGAGATAGGTCATGCGAATTCCGGACGGCGTGAACCATCAATACAAATAAGCGAAAGGAAAAGTGTACCGGATTCGGTGCTGAAGGGAAGCAGATAGACCGGGCGCGCATAACCCGATAAGCAAATGAAGTGGCGAGCCTGACTCCGGCACTGATTCTGCACGGCTGTGGCTGCTTCGTTCCCGACCTGACCAGATTCACCGCCGAACCATGCGGAGGGGCCCGCCGACCAATAGTGTAGCATTAATACGGCAGCCAAAGATCGGCTCTCGGGAAATAAAGCGCAGCCTGCGCGGGCCGTCCATCCAGAGCCTGCACCTGCTCACAATAACGCTGTAATTGCGGCGCATAACGCTCCAGCATCCGGGCCTTGAAATCGTCCAGACTCTCATGCTCGGCAGGCCGCCCGGTCTTGTAATCCACCACCAGCCAGTGATCTTCCTGGGAAATGGCCAGGTCAATAATCGACACCCGGCCACTGACGTCCAGCAGGGACCACTCGCGATAGGCGCGGGTGACGCCCAGCAGCCAGCGGCCACGCTCGGTTTGTACTGTGGCGGTAATCGCCTCAAACAAGGATTGGGCAGCGTCATCCAGATAGCTGGCCGGCACACCGGCCCGCTGCAACTGGCGACGCATCACGGCGCGGCTTTGCTGCAAGCGCTCTACCGGCCACTGGTCCAGACCTTCACGACCCAGCTTTTCCAGCCAGTCGTGGGCAACCGTACCAATGGCTTTTTCATGAGTCGTGTCCAGGGACCACTGCCAGCTTTGATACTGCGGGCTGGCGCTTGGCAACTGCTCGGGCGGTGCTGCGGGCAGACTCACCACTCGCTGCAACAATGCCGCAGAACTTTGCCCGGACTCCTCTTGCTGACCGCCCTGCTCGGCTTGCCAAACCGGGGCCTGTGGCTGATCCAGGACGGGCCAGACACGGCTCAACAAGGAACGGCCATCCGGCTCACGCAGGCCCTTGTCCTGAGTAATGCTCAGTTCCGCAAACAAATGCAGCTCCTGACGGGCTCGCGTCAGGGCCACATATAAAAGACGATGGCTTTCCTGCTCGGCCCGGATACGTTCTCGCGCTGCCAGAAACTGCGACACCGGATCGCGTTGCTCGCTGCCCTTATGGCTGATCGGCCCCAGGATCAGGCGCTCGGCGCTGTGTTCCAGACGAATCAAGGGTTCGGAATCGGCGGCCGATTGCTTGTGCAAGCCAAACAAGATGACGGTTTCGAACTCCAGCCCCTTGGATTTGTGAATCGTCATCACCTCCACGGCCTTACCCGTACCTTGCGGGGTGGCATACAAGGACTCCACGCGGGCCTGCAATTGCTGCTGATCGGGCGGTCCATAGGGACACAGCTCCTCCAGCAGCCGCAAAACTTGTTCGGCATCGGCCTGATCGGCCAGGCTTGGATAAACCTGCGGCCCACCCAGGCGCGTCCAGCACTCCTGCACCCAGGCTGCAAACGGCATCAAACCGCTGCGATTTCTCCGGTCCAGCAAGATCTGACAGGCAAACAAGAGACGGGCCCGCTCGTCCGAATCCCAATCCTGAAACTCCTGATTCTGCGTCAGCTCGGCCAAGGTCTGGGTGGGATGCAAGGCGCACAAGCGATGCAGGCTCTCCAAACGCAAGCCGATCAATGGCGAGCGCAAGACGGACAGCCAGGCCAGTCGATCTGCCGGGTGAGCCAAGGCACGGACCAATTGCACCAAATCCGCCACCACAGGGCGCTGTTGCAAGGGTTCCAGCTCTACGGCTCGGCACGGTATGCCCTGCTCGCCCAGCTTGCGCACCAAACCATGCAAGTGCGAACGTGCTCGCACCAGAATTGCCACCGGATGCTCACTGTCCTGATAACGTTCCAGAGCTTGAGCTGCGCACTGAACCGCCTCTTGCACCGCACGCTCCTGGGCTGCTTGTTGCGACGGCACGGCATCCTCTCCCCGTGCCACCCGGAAATGCCAGGAGGGGTGAAAGTGCACCGCCCACTCGGGAATATCAGGCTTGAAAGCAGTCGAGTGTTCGTAGGTGACCATGCCCAGATCCGGATCAGGTCGAGCCGGAAACAGTTGCGCCCCCACCTTGTTCACCCACTCCACCAAACGCGGGTGCGAGCGGAAGTTATTGCTGAGATTCAGCGGCTCCAGCTCTACTTCGCCTAGGCGTCGCGCTTGCCAGACCTGCAGAAACAAACCCACTTCCGCCTTGCGAAAACGGTAAATGGACTGCATGGGGTCGCCCACCAGAAACAGACTGCGCCCATCGCCCGGTTCCCAGCCACTGGTCAGGCGCTCCAGCAATTGCACCTGGGATTGGCTGGTGTCCTGAAACTCGTCCACCAGCAAATGACGTATGGATCTGTCCATACGCAAGAGCAACTCGCCCGGCTCGTCCGCATCGCCCAAGGCTTGCAGGGCACGCTGTGCAATCTCGGTGAAATCGACCTCGGCTTTCTCGGCAAAGCGCAGTTTCAATTGCGCCGCAGCCAGCCATAGAACCTGAATCAGATTGGACAGGACTTCTTGCTGCTGGGGGGAGTATTGTTCGGGCAAAAGGCGTGCACTGGCCAGGCGAGCAATCCAGGGTTCTGCGCCCAGACAATTGCTCAACCATTCGGTCAGAATTTCTTTTTGTGCCGTTTTCGGGGGAAAGCCATTACGCACCGTCAGGCTCTTACGCAGATCGCCTTTATCCGTCAGCAACAAGGCTGCCAGCCCACGCCAGCGCGGCAAATCGTCCATGACTGGAGCCAGGTTATCGCCTTGCCAATCCGCCAAGGCCAGCACATCACCGCTTTCCAGATTCGAGGCTGCAAAACAGGCCAGGGGGGCCAAAGTCCGCGCCCAACCGGGTGGCAGTGAATCGCTTAGCTGCTGCAGCTGCTGCTCCACCACCTCGCGCAAGCTGTCTTGCAAAAGCGCCACATCACCGCCCTGCCCCACGGCTGGCAGCCACTGATCGCGACTGGCCAACATACCGGCCAACAGGGCTTGCGCCTGCAGCAGGTTCACATCCATATGTTCCAGAAAGCGCGCCACGCTGGGCACGCTTTCTGCCATCTCCAGCGTAGCCCAAGCCGCCGCTTCGTAATGCTCCTGGGCCTTATCGGTAATGGCCGGCACCCCGCCCAGTCCCGTAATCCAGGGCATGGCACGCACCAGGTGCGCGCACAAGGAGTCGATGGTACGGATACTCAAACGAGCCGGGTAGGCCAGCAAATCCCACTGCTGCTCCTGATTGCGCTGCATGGCCGCGCGCGCCAGCTCCCAGCTGCGTACCCGGTAGGGCTCGGCAGGCCGTTCCTGATTGGCAGCGGCCAACTTCTCCAGCACACGCGCATGCATTTCAGCCGCAGCTTTACGGGTGAAGGTAATGGCCACAATTTCCTCTGGCCGTTGCACGCGAGCCAGCAAGGCCAGAATCCGGTCAGTCAGCAACTCTGTCTTGCCAGAACCGGCTGGGGCTTGCACCAGAAAGGAGGACTCGGGGTCCAGTGCCCGTGCACGGGCGGGGCTATCGCTAGGGACTGTCAGCATTACACCTCTCCTCCATTGTCTTGGAGGTCTTCCTGGAACAAACGTAAAAAAGGCAAAACATCGCAGTACAGCAAATCATTGCGGTTCCAGATCTGGTTGGCGGCCTGCCCTTGCAGAAACTCATCTGCCAGACCTTCCACCGCCTGTTTCCACTGCGCGATTTGCGCGGTCCACTGCTGGGCGCTTTCCAATTCGGTCAGGCCATCAATATCCATGCCGGGCGCGGCCAAACCGCTTAAGCCCACCTGACGGGCATGCAAGCGTACAAAGGCCAAACCACTGACGCTACGGCCTTGATCCTGCAAGGCGGCAGCATAAAACGGCAATTGCAGATTCACGGGTCTGGGCCGCAGCCAGTCTTTATCGGGCCGCAGCTCGCCTATGCCGGTTTTGTAGTCCAGCAGCAATTGCTCGCCATCAGCCAGATCATCCAGTCGGTCCAAGCGCAGGTTCAGACGCAGCAAGCCTCGACTCCAACTCAATTCATGCTCCGTCGCCCCCAGAGCAAACGGTGGGCGCTGGGCTTCCTGATGGGCGTACTCGTTCAAGACGGCCAGACCCCGCTCCATTTCCAGGCTGCGCAGCACCGGACCATAATCGGCCAGCTCTTCCTGAGCGGCCTGTTCGATACATGCGTGCACCACATCCAGCAGCGAATCCTCGCCAATCAGCTCATGCAGGCTGTCCTGATCCTTCACACGCAGCCAGAACAATTCGACGGCGCGGTGCAGGAACATCCCACGTGTATTCATATCGCCGACACGGGCGTAATCGGGCAAGGCCTGACCATGCAAACGGAACTTCACGAAAGCCCACAAGGGGCTGCGGGCCTGCGTATCCAGCACGCTGATCCCACCGCGTATGCGCTCTTCCAGCTTCAGGCTGGGGCCTTGCTCATCCAGCAAGGCTTCCTGTGCGACGGCCTGCTCTGCCCGCACCGCCCAAGGCATTTCAAGCACAGGCCAATGAGCAATCAAGGGGCTGGGTCTCAGTTCCTGTTCACCCTGATGCAAAGGTGCACTTAGCAAAACCTGATTACCACAGCGCAGCAAGGCGCTCAGCATCCAGCGCGCCCACTCCAGCTCCCGCTCCGGCGTACTGCGAGGTGCCGAGACTCGGCGCAGCACCTGGGCAGGAATCAAGGGATTCGGTTTGACGGCGGCAGGCAAAATATCATCGGTCAGGCCCAGCACCCATACGGCATCCCAACGCCCGCCTTCCGCTTCCAGAAAACCCAGCACATCCAGACGGGAGCGCGGATCACGTTGTGGCTGGAACAGATTTTCACGGGCCATGCGGGCCAAAGCGCTTTGCGCCTTCAAGGCACTGATGCGACCCAAGACGGGCGCTTGCTGTGCCAGTTGCAGCAGCAAGGCTTCCAACGCTTCCAGGGTTTGAAACTGAGCACTGTCCAGACGGTTGGTTCCCGGGAAACCCAAGGCCTCCAGGCATTGGCGCATGACCGAAGCCCAGGTATCCACCCCTTGAGCGCCGGCCGACACGGACTCGAAGCGCTCCACCGCCTTGCCCCAGGCCAGAGCCAGTTCGGGCGTGTGAAAGCTGAGCATGTCGGCAAATTCTTTACGGCTCACTTGCGTGATGCGATTGTCGCGCCAGGCCTTGTCAATGCGAGCACGGCCGCCTGCTTCGGACTGTTCTGCCTGACACGCGCCCAAACGCAAGGCTTCGCCCAGCATGGCGGGCTCGGCCTGCCCCTTGGTCGCCAGCGTAAACAAGGCCTTCAACCAGGCCATGGCCGCTTCAACCACTGGCCACTCAGCCAAGGATCGGGCCGCTGCCACGTTATAAGGCAAAACACCTTGATCCGTGTGCATGGCCTGACGCAAGAGGCGATGCACCAAGGGCAATTGTGTTTCCAGCTGCGCGGCCACAATGGCTACTGTGCGATCCGGGTCCTCATCCAATTGACGACGCGCCCACTGCACAGCCAGGCGCCATTCCGTATCCGCATCCTGTGCCTGCACCCGATGAACTTCTGTTGCCGGAGCCTCTTCGTGCTGCAGTTGCAGAATCTCCACCCCCATATCCTGCAAACCACTCAAGAGGCTTTGCAGACGCGGGGAGTATTCATGAAAACCATGCAGCACCATATGACGATGACGCATATGCAGGGCACCGGCCTGCACCGCTTTCAGCACACGTTCCGCAGCCAGATTCGCGTCGTCCAGATCTGCCTGTTCCAGGCTTTGCCGGTAATGAGAGCGCCACTGCATGAAGCGCTCGAAATCCACGCTGGCCTCACCGGGTTTCAGCTCAATATTCCATTCATCCAGCAAGGTATCGGCTTCACAAGCCAGACGCGCTGCCTGGCCTACATCCAGGAAATAGCCCTCTTCCTCGCACTGCTCGATGCTGTGCTCCCAGCGCTGCAAGGCGGCAAAACGATCCATCTGGTGCGCGGCCGGTTGCCATTGTTTGGAAAAGCAAAGCTGATCGCTGGCCTGCGCCAGCCACGCACCCAACGGCACAATTTCCGGCACGGCCACCGTCCCGCCAGCGCCGGCCAGACGAGCCGATAAATGCCCCAGCAGGCGGCGCGCATAGCGCTTGTTCACGGTTAACACAACCGTCTCGGCACTATTGAGCTCCTGCAATTGAGCCATGGAAACAGCAGGGGTGTCGTACATAGAAAAAACCAGTTAAGGTTGCAAGAAAACAGAACGGCCAGCAGCGCTGATCCGGCCATTGTACCGGCGCTCTATCCCTAGTTTGTTCCCGCCCTTACACTTATCACCATGTCTAGTTCAAACACCCCCAATACCGAATTAACCGGCAGCCTGTCGCTGCGCACTGGCGACCATACCTGGGGTAGCGCCCGCCGTATGGCCTTGCTGGCCGCCATTGCCGAGCAGGGTTCGATCTCTGCCGCTGCCCGTCATATTGGCATCAGCTACAAGGCGGCCTGGGACGCCATCGACATCATGAACAATATGGCGGGCGAACCTCTGGTGCTGCGCAGTACGGGCGGTCATCGTGGTGGCGGAGCCACCCTGACGCCCAAAGCCATCGAACTGCTGGAGCTGTATCAAACCTACGACCGGCTGCATCAACGCTTCATGAGCCGTATTGGTCGTTTAATGCCTTCCGTGGCGACTCAAATGGAGTTACTCCAAACCATGATCATGCAAACTTCGGCTCGCAACCAACTGCCCGGCATCGTTACCACGATCAAGACCGGCGCCGTCAATGACGAAATTCATGTGGATATTGGCCAGGGCCAAACCGTTGTTGCTTCGATTACACGGGAAAGCACGGAAAACCTGGGCCTGCGTGAAGGGCAGAAGGTTCTGGCTTTTCTGAAAGCGTCCTCGATCATGATTGGCACGGGCGACACCCGCAACTCTCTATCCGCTCGCAATCAGCTACCCGGCACCATTACCGACGTCATTACCGGTGCCGTCAATGCAGAAGTACGCCTGGAACTGCCACAGGGCCTGACAGTAACCGCCAGCATCACCCTGGACAGCACACAGCGCTTGCACCTGGAAGCAGGCCAATCCGCCTATGCACTGTTCAAGGCATCCAGCGTGATGATCGCTACGCTGTAAGGACTTCCAGATCCGCGCTGGTACAGCATTCAATGATGCGCCCCTCGCGAATACGATAGACCTCTTGGGCCAGGGCCCTGGCATCCTCAGGATCGTGGGTAATCAAGATAGTGGGAATATCGATCTGGCTTTGCAACTGAGCCAGTTCAGCCCGCAAACGAGCCCGCAAATCCTGATCCAGGGCCGCCAATGGCTCATCCAGCAAGAGCAGCTGAGGTTGAATAGCCAAGGCTCGCGCCAAGGCACAACGCTGCTTTTGCCCGCCCGACAATTGGGCGGGATAGCTGCTCAATACCGACTCCAGCTGAAACGCCTCAACCCAACGCTGAGCTGCCGCAGGCATGTCACGCACGGAGCGGTTGAACAAGCCTGTATTCAAGCCAAAGCAAATATTCTGTGCCGCCGTCAAATGCGGGAACAGGCCGTAGTCCTGAAACAGATACGCCACCCGACGCTCGCGCGGCTTCAGGTTGATGCCTTTTTCAGAATCAAAGTAAACCTGGTCGCCAATCTGAATACGACCATGATCGGGCCGCAACAAACCCGCCACACTTTGCACCGTCAGTGACTTGCCCGAGCCTGAAGGTCCGTACAAGGCAATATGGCGGGCTTCGGTTTGAATCTGAATATTCAAGTCGAAATGACAGGCCTCGCTGACCACCGTGCGTTGAATCTGTACATTCAGGCTCATTGCATCCCTCTTTTGCGGCGTACGTGACGGGGTGACAAAGCACTGGTACTCCACAAGACCAGCACACAAGTAATCGAAATAATGGCGACCAGCACTAAAGCCTGCTGATCCTCGCCCGCCTGCACCGCCTCGTAAATGGCGATGGACATGGTCTGGGTGCGCCCCGGTATGCTGCCAGCAATCATCAAGGTCGCGCCAAACTCGCCTAGGGCGCGGGCAAAGGCCAGCAAAACACCGGCCATGATGCCACGCGCAGCCAAAGGCAGGCTGACACGAAAGAAAATGGCCAAAGGTTTCAGGCCCAGCACGCTGGCGGCATTTTCCAGACGGGGGTCCACATCTTCAAAAGCCGCACGCGCGGCCTTCAAAATCATGGGAAAAGCGACGACAGTTGCGGCAATCACCGCGCCCTGCCAGGTAAAGACCAGTTCAATCCCCATGCTGGAGAGCCATTGCCCAAAAGTACTGCGCCGACCCAGCAAGACCAGCAGGTAATAGCCAATGACGGTAGGCGGCAAGACCATGGGCAAGGTCAGGATGGAGTCAAGCAGGTCACACCAGCGCGACTGCCAGCGTGACAAGGCATAGGCTACGCCTATACCCAGCACACAGGCGAACAAGGTCGCCCAACCGGCGACCTTGAGCGATAACCACAGGGGAATCCAAAGTGAAGTCATCCGTCTATCAAAATCCTGTCAAGGCTTGGCAAAACCGTATTTTGCCAGCACTTGCTGCCCGGATTCGGACATGACGAAATCCTGGAAGGCCTGGGCCTTGTCATTACGGCCTTCGCGCTGCACCAGGGCGATGGGGTAAGTGACAGGTTCCGTGGTCTTGAGCACTTCCAGCACTTCCACCTTGTCTTTCATGATGGCCGCGTCGGTAGCGAACACGAAACCGGCCTCCACTTCACCGCGGGCAACATAATCCAGCACCTGGCGCACGTTCTGCCCCAGAATTTCGCGTTGTTTGACTGCGTCCCACTGACCTGCTTTTTCCAGAGCAGCCTGGGTGTAGCGGCCTACAGGCACAACAGCCGGGTTACCTAAAGCCACACGTTTGACTTCTGCCTTGCCCAGATCACCAGCGTTGCTCACTTTGGCGGGGTTATCTGTCGGCACAATCAGCACAACCTGATTCTGTACAAAATTCTTGCGGGTAGCAGGATCCACAGCCTTGGCTTCTTCCGCCTTGTTCATGGCTTTCTGGTCGGCCGAGGCAAACACATCCACCGGAGCGCCATTGACGATCTGCTGCAGCAATACATCCGATGCGGCGAAGCTGGTCAGCACCTTGGTGCCGGGGTGCTCTGCCTCAAACTGGCCTGCCAGTTCCTTGAAAGCATTGGTCAGGCTGGCAGCGGCGGCTACCACCAACTCATCGGCTTGTGCAGTGCCTTGCAGAAACAGGGATAAGGCGGCTACCGATACGACGCGTTTGAACATTGTTTTCTCCTCCGGGACGGGTGTAACGAATTAGTATAATCAGGAAATATATATAGGTATATAGCGTAAATCTACCCCTCTGCTGAATGAAGCTCATCATCCCGGAGTGATAGCATGAGGGCTTTCCTGCCTCATCCCGGCTCCCAAAAGCACGCCAACAGCCACGCTTTCCGAATTTTTCATCCCCATGACGCAAGCCAGTCTGATTTCCGATTTCATCACCATGCTCTGGTTGCAGGACGGCCTGTCCGCCAACACGCAGCAAGCGTATCGGCAGGATCTGGAGCGGCTGGAGGAATGGGCTCAGCAAGAGCGCGAAGGCAAGCCACTGGAGCAACTGGAAGCAGGCGATCTGCGCGAATGGATGGCCAGCCAGGCCGGTCAGAGCAAGGCCAGCACGGCCAACCGCAGGCTGGCCACCTTGCGCCGCTTTTACGATTGGACGGTGCAAGAAGGCATGCGGCAGGACGACCCCTGCCTGGAACTGAGCAGCGCCCGACAAGCCCCGCGTGTCCCGCATACCTTGTCTGAAGAACAGGTAGAGCGCCTGCTGGCCGCACCAGACATACATAATCCCTTGGGCCTGCGTGACCGCTGCATGCTGGAAACTTTGTATGCCAGCGGTTTGCGCGTCACGGAGCTGACTGAACTACCCCTGCAAAACCTGAGCCTGAGCGATGGCGTACTGCGCATCGACCAGGGCAAGGGCGGCAAGGACAGGCTGGTGCCCTTGGGGCAGGAAGCGCTGCACTGGATCGAACGCTATATGCAGGAATCCCGCCCTGCCTTGCTGGGCCAGCGCCGCAGCGATTTTGTCTTTATTACCGGGCGCGGCACCTGCATGAGCCGCCAGTCCTTTTGGCTGATCGTCAAGAAATACGCGGTACAGGCCGGAATTCTGGCCCCCTTGTCCCCGCACGTTCTGCGCCATGCTTTTGCCACCCATCTGCTCAATCACGGGGCCGACCTGCGCGTAGTGCAGATGCTCCTGGGGCACGCCGACATTTCCACGACCCAGATTTATACTCATGTGGCACGTGAGCGCTTGAAAGCCTTGCACGCAGCCCATCATCCACGCGCCTGAGCGCACGACCAAGATATGGCTAAAGAAAAACACGTTAGCGAAACACCGGCCACGCAGTGGCTACGTAAAAATGGCATTTCCTTTACCGAGCATAGCTACAACTATGTCGATCATGGCGGAGCCATGGAAGCAGCGGCCCAGCTGGGTCTGGACCTGCACCGGGTAGCCAAGACCCTGATCATGGAAGATGAAAGCGCCAAGCCCCTGATCATCGTGATGCACGGCGACCGTGAAGTCTCCACCAAGAATCTGGCCCGTCAGACCGGCGCGAAAAAGATCGCCCCCTGCAAGCCGGAGGTGGCCCAGCGTCATTCCGGCTATATGGTTGGCGGCACCTCGCCTTTTGCCACCCGCAAGGCCATGCCTGTATGGCTCGAAGAAGAACTGCTGGAGTTCGACACCATTTACATCAATGGTGGCCGACGCGGCTATTTGCTGGGTATCAATCCCCAGGTTCTGATCGACAAACTGGGCGCGCGCCCAGTGCAGGCCGGTCTGGAAAAAGGCTGATCTTACTTAGCGGCAGGTATAAAAAAGACGGCGCTGTCAGCCCGTCTTTTTTTATGTCCCGCGCTTGCTTGAACCATCAAACGCCGCACTAAACGGCCTAGTTCTGCTCCCTGCACTTCCTGCCACGCAAAGCCACCACCACCACCACCTCCTCCTCCACCACCTCCCGCAACAAGAGCTAGCACTGTATAGCAGCGCACGACAACACTGTCCGCCCCATCGCTCTTCGCAAAAGCAGGTGATTGCACCGCTTTGGCATTTCGCCAGATAATTCAAACCTGAATAATGAGAGGGGTCCCCATGTTTCAATCCTTGCGCCAGCCCGCCGTCATGACGGTGACTTTGGCGGCTGCTGGCATCCTGATGGTTACCATGGGGATACGCCAATCCTTTGGCCTGTTCGTCGGCCCCATCGATAAAGCAACCGGTATGGGCATCATGTCCATCAGCTTTGCCATGGCCGTGGGCCAACTTGCCTGGGGGGCGATCCAGCCTATTGCCGGTGCCTGTTCCGACCGTTGGGGACCGGACCGGGTTCTGATCGCGGGTCTTCTGATTCTGGCATTGGGCTGTGCCGTCACACCGTTTATTGGCACAGGGCTGGGCCTGACCTTGACGCTGGGCCTGCTGGCCAATATTGGCTCGGGTGCAGCCAGCTTCTCCACTCTGATTGGCGCGGCCGCCCAACGTATTCCCGATCACGCTCGCGGTCAGGCCTCAGGCCTGATCAATGCCGGCGGCTCCTTCGGCCAGTTCGTCTTTGCTCCCGTAGTGCAAAAGCTGATCGGCTGGGTGGGCTGGATGTCGACCTTTTGGGTCCTGGCCCTGACCGCCCTGCTAACCCTGCCCCTGATCCGCAAACTGAGCCCAGGCAACAAAGCTCAAAAAACAGCAGCAGCCCCCAGCCCTGCTCCGATTGCCAGCGGTCCAGGCTTGGCCGAGACTCTGAAAAGCGCCATGAAGGATCGCAGCTACTTGCTGCTGAGCCTGGGTTTTTTCACCTGCGGTTTTCACATTGCCTTTCTGGTCACCCACTTGCCGGGGGAAATTGACCTGTGCGGGCTGCCACCTTCGGTAGCAAGCTGGTCGCTGGCCCTGATCGGCCTGGCCAATATCTTTGGCAGTATTGCCGCCGGTTCCTGCATTGCCCGCTGGCGCAGCAAGTACGTGCTGGCGCTGATGTATGCCTCGCGCGCCGTGCTGATCCTGTGGTACTTGATGATGCCTAAAACCGATCTGGTGTTCTACATCTTTGCCATCGGCCTGGGCCTGACCTGGCTGGCGACCGTGCCGCCTACTGCCAATATCGTCGCCAAGCTGTTTGGCACACGCTATCTGGCAACCCTGTTCGGTCTGGCCTTGTTCTCGCACCAGATCGGCGGTTTTCTGGGGGCGTGGCTGGGCGGTATTGCCCTGACTCGTTTTGGCGACTACAGCTGGATGTGGTGGGCTGATATTGTGCTGGCCGTACTGGCTGCCATTGTCAATCTGCCGATACGCGAAGCCAAGATCAAGATGCAAACGGCTTAGACGACTCTAAATCGAAACACCGCAAAGCAAAAACAAAAACGGTTGCCCCGGCAAGAACCCCGTTTAACTGCCCCAGCAACAAAAAGACCCGCCAGTGATGGCGGGTCTTTTATTTCTGGTACACATACATCCTCTTTGCACCGGGGCTCAGCATCAACCCCAAACTAGTGTCCTTAGAACATAGTGTTGCTATTGGCAGCCTGCTCCGGCACAGCCTGAATCACATCCCAATGCTCCACAATCTTGCCGTCTTGCACCCGGAAAATATCAATCACGGCCTGTCCGCGATCGGCCTTGCCATTGGTCGAATGCACATGCAAATAGACCAGATCCCCATCCGCAGCACTACGCACAATCCGCGCACGGGACTCCGGATTCTCTTTGAAATAACCACCAAAATAGCCCACAAAAGGTGCCTTTCCATCCGGCACTTCCGGATTGTGCTGAATATAGTCCTCGGCCACGACAGCCGCCGCTTCCTGCACCTGATGCTTGTTAAAGAAGCTGTCGTAAAAATCGACCACCAGCTTGCGATTGCTCTCTTCCTGAGCCACATCACGAGTCGGCGAATTGGCAGCCAACGCTGCATTTGTGCTCAACAAGAAAGAGCCCGCTAATAACACTGGAGATACCCATCGGATTAACCCTTTCATCAGTCACGCTCCTGATTCAATAACCTACGGTGAAGCGCTGGCGCGAGTGGGCAGGACGCTCAATCTCGTCCACCAAAGCGATGGCGTAATCCTCATAAGAAATCTTGCTGCCTTGGTCCGAGACCAAAAGACTGTCTTTGCCCACACGGAACTTGCCCGTGCGCTGACCCGGACCAAACTCTGCCGAGGGCGACAGGAAAGTCCAATCCAGTTCTTTTTCCTGACGCAGCTGATCCAGAAAGGCAATGCCACCCAAGGCCTCGGTACGGTAGGCGTCCGGGAAAGCAGGCTGATCAATCAATCGCTGACCAGGAGCCACTTCCAGACTGGCTGCACCGCCCACCACCAGATAACGCTGCACACCAGCCGCACGAACTGCCGTAATCAGCTTGGAAGGATCCGACGAGGCGAAACGCACCGCGCTGATCGCAATATCGTGCCCTTTCAACAGCGCAATCAAACCGTCCAGATCATTCACATCACCCTGGACCGCCGTGACATTGGGCAGGCTGACAATTTCTTCAGTATGGCGAGCAATCGCTGTCACCGTATGACCACGATCCGAGAGTTCTTTCAAAAGGCGCGAACCGACTTCGCCAGAAGCACCTATCAATGCAATACGAGACATAACAGCTCCTTGTGTGCTCAAATAAAGACCTGGTCTATAAAGTAGACCATTAAGCGTGATGCTAGACAGTTTTTTCACAGTCCACAAGAAGTCACGCAGGCGATACCAGGTCACACGGAAGTGACTATTGAACACAGGAAAGCGACTCGTCATGTCCTCAACAAGCACAGCCACACTGGCTTCCAGCGCCATACAGGAAGAATTTGAGCAACCCTGCCCCATCCGGGATGTACTGGATCGAATTGGTGACCAATGGAGCCTGCTGATCCTGGAATCCCTGGCGCCGGGCACTATGCGCTTTAACGAGCTGGGTCGGGAAATCGGCGATATTTCCCGCCAAATGCTCTCGCGCACCCTCAAGCGGCTGGAAACTGATGGATTTGTACAACGGACCTTGTACGCAGAAGTGCCGCCGCGCGTGGAATACACGCTGACCGAATTGGGGCAGTCCTTTCTGGTGCCCATGCGGGAACTGGTGAAATGGGCGGACGTACACCATGGGCGCATCTGCCAGGCACGTCGGGAGGCTCAGGTGGGGTGATAGAGCCAATTCAGCAGAAACAAAAAAGCCGCATGACGCGGCTTTTTTATGGGGCGATGGGGCTCAGGCCGCACTGGCCGGCAAGCCAAACACCCGATCAAAGGTCCAGCTAAAGATAAAGGAGTAAATCAGGAAGAACACCAGAATGGCCACTTCCATACGCAGCGCTTCCAGCAATCCGACCTGATACCACCACATATACAAAGGCACGATGGCAATCACCAGGCCAGCCTCAAAGCTGATCGCATGCACACTTCGACGCAACAGGCTACGGCCTTTGACGGCCTGGCGGGACTCCCAGTGCTCGAACGCCGTGTTGAACACATAGTTCCAGACAATCGCAATCACCGAGATCGCTACTGCAATAGGCGCAGATTCCGAGGCTTCTCCACCGGCAAAATACGCCAGCAGAAACGAAGAAAAAACAATGGCAAAAAACTCGAACAAACCCACGTAAAAAACGCGGCGTTTCCAACCTTGGAGTGTCATGACTAACCTGCTGCGGTGCATCAGCCTGGCGGTGAACGCGGTTCAGCCCGACAAGACGATGCGTTCAAAAATGGAATCGCAAGCCTGACGAGAAGCCCCCCGGCCCGCATCGAAGCTGCGATAAAGCGCACAATCCTACCACAGGCACGCAGACGGTTTAGTGGGCCAGCTCCAATAACCCTTTTCAATCCCTGCCCAGGCATAGTGTTACCCTGGCCTTACGCCATTCACAGCCCGTATCACTCCTCATCAAATCGAATAATCTGTGTGTGCTCCAGCATTTATGGTGATAGCTCTACCCCTCAACCCATGGACTGGAGCGAACAATGACATTACATAAAGCGAACACCGAGCAGCTGCATGAACTCTTGTATCAAGCCCTGGAAACCGAATTGGGCGGGGAGCAAGTCTATAAAGCAGCCATTTCCTGTGCCAAGAACGCGGATCTGAAGAAAGAATGGGAAGGCTACCTGAAAGAAACGCTGACACATCAACAGGTGCTGAAAAGTATCTTTGAGGAGCTGGCACTGGACCCCGCCAAACAAACACCCGGCCGACAAGTGCTGAAACAAATCGCATCGGCACTGGTCAAGGCGATGGATCTGGCCAAGCAGGCTGGGGACCCGAAAGCCGCTGAGCTGGTGGCGTCCGAATGCGTGATTCTGGCCGAAACTAAAGATCATCTGAACTGGCAGTTGATTGGCCTGGTTGGCGAGCAGAGCAAAGACAAAAAGCTGGCGGCCCTGCTCAAGCAGGCGCACGATGCCGTCGCTCCCGATGAAGGCCATCATCTCTACCACACTCAGGGCTGGTCTCGCGAACTGTGGATTCAGTCTCTGGGCTTTCCTGCGGTACTGCCACCTCCAGAAGAGCAAAAGCAAGTCGAAACGCCAATCGGGGCCTCGCGAGCCGAGCAGCAACGCAGCAAATTGCTATAAAAAAAGGGCCGCAAGGCCCTTTTCTTTATTCCCCGCCGTCCAAACGTCGGCGAGCTTTCAAAGCAATGGAGGAATAATAGGCCTCCAGTTTTTTAAGCTGCTTTTCATCCAGCTCTTCAACATCAATCAAACGTTCATTGGCATCTGTCAGTGAAATAATTAACTCATCAAGCTTTATATGCAATGCCTTGCTATCTTTATTTTGATTTTGCTGAATTAAAAAAACCATCAAGAAAGTAATAATCGTTGTGCCAGTATTAATAATTAATTGCCAGGTTTCCGAATAATTAAAATACGGCCCGGACAAGGCCCACACCAGCACCGCTAAAACAGCAACGGAAAACATGATGGGGGAGCCGGCAAAGCGTGTCACCGCCTTGGCAAAGCGATCAAAAAAACTGTCCACCGAATCTGGCTTGCACGGCTTGACCAACGGGGGGTCCTCCTGCCAGCATGCAGAAGAAGAGAGCGGATCTTTTTCCAAGGAATGCTTGTCGTTTTTCATGGCAAATCCCTTATAAATAAAAGCAGTGTAGTCTTGGGACTCGCGCATATATTTCAAATAAAAACGAAACTGGGCAAAATTCAAACGCAGATCAAACAGCGACACAACTGCTTTGCCATCCCCGCCCTGTAAAAAACCACCGGCTGCGGCCCAGCCCAGACATTCAGACCGGCTTTCCCCTAGGCAGAACGAGCGATGGCCACGTTTTTCAGCGCTGCTTCTTACGGGTTTTTGCGAACGAAATGATTTTTTACAGCTGCCACTACCCAAGTCACGACAAGCTTTGTAAGATGCGTCTGACTATCTTGCTTTCAGTTTGATAGTTTTTGTAGAAAGCACATTGCTGTCTTTTTTAAAACACGCTATTTCCCATAGCCTTTATTTAAAAAGGAGCAAGAAGTGGGCAAGATCGACCATAAAACAATGTGTATTTTGTGCCAGACTCTGCCGCTTTCCAAAGCGCATACACCCAAGCATGCCTACATGGAACGCATCACCAAAACAGAGGACTATGGCGACCAGGGAGCACAGAGCCTGTTTCGCTGCTCCGTTTGCCAGACCCACTGGCTTTATCAACAAGACAAATGGAAAAGTTGTCTGGGATTCAAGCTCTGGACCGGTAGTGTGGATGACTATCTGGCCTCAACAAAAGGGCTTGTGAATGCTTGGGGCAGTGCACAAGCCCCCAGAACCTCACCCACAAGTCTTGACACTCGGCCGCTCCATTAGCGCTACTGACTCTCCAGAACGCGCATGCCCATCCAGTGTCAGTCGTGACACAATCGTCTTTCGCTTCCTGCCAGCCTTGTTTTCTCACAACAAGGCTGGCTCGATTAAAAGCAAAGCGAGCAGACACACGGGGCGCTCCGCACACATCGCGAAAGATCAGTTATCAAGTGGGATTTCAACGCTCGGCCTATCAGGTGCGGAGCTAAAAGCCATGAAGGCAGACGGGCCTCATGCAGCAAAATGGCGGGCCCAGCAGGAATCGAACCTGCAATCTTCCCTTAGGAGGGGAAAGTTATATCCATTTAACTATGGGCCCGGTGGCTGGTCTGCGCAGTAGGCCCAGGCGGGCCAGACACTACATGCACCGCAGGAATCCTGGCTTTACAACACACAAGGGCAGATCCGCCGCCCTCTCCAGTCCGTAAAAAACCAGCTATTTTCCTGCCCGCTGCTACAGAAAATGCTACAGCAAAAGAACGGTCCAAAGACCTTGTCCTGCCGCCGCGTGCTTATAAAAAAGCAGTCGCAAAGTGTACCAGCTAGACCGCAGGGACGAAAGGATTGAAACAGCTAAACAAGGCTGCCCCGTGATGCTTCACACAAGCATAAAAAAGATCCGCATCACTCATCACTTCAATCCTGAAATCCGCATCAGAACCAGACCAGGAACGGTCTCCCCCTACCGTTCCAACACTAGGAACGAACACTGAAAGCCAATCAGCAAGCCACCTCCGGCACTTTCTAGGACAAACCCCAATCTAAATATGTTGTTAATATATTTAGAAAATATTAAGATCCATCCCATGCTCTGAAGCTGGCCGTCGGCCTCTGACAGAGCTGAACTATAAAAAAACCACCGGAGACAAACATGAAATCCAAACTTGTTGCATCCACCTTGGCTGGCCTGTTTTTGCTGGGCAGCATGGCCTCGGCACAAGCAGCCGAAATCAGCTGGCGCGTACCCACTTCTGTACCCGAAGGCTCCCCGTTCTATCAAAACTTTCTGGAGCGTTTTGCAAAGAACGTGAAACTCATGACGGGGGATCGTGTCGAGATTCAGCCCTTTGGAGCCGGGGTTATCGTTCCCGCCCTTAAAGTCTTTGAAGCAGTAGAGACAGGCGTTGTGGAAGCGGGCCACTCCACCTCCAGCTATCTGGTCAATCAGGACCCAGCCAATGCGATTTTTGCGGGTTATCCCGGCGGCATGGGGCCCGATGCCTATCGTGTCTGGCTATATGAAGGCGGTGGCAAGGAAAAGCTGCAGGAGCTGCGTTCCAAAAATGGCCTGAAAACCATGATTGTGGGGCTGGGCTCCACCGAAGTCCTGGCGCACTCCAATACCCCGATTCGGACAGCTGAAGATCTGAAAGGGCTGAAGTACCGTACCTCCGGTGCCTGGGCCGATGTGATGAAAGACTATTTCGGTGCCGTTCCCACGGTGGTTCCTCCCGGCGATACCTACACCCTGCTGCAACGCAAAGGGGTGGATGCAGTGGAATGGGCAACCCCCTCCTCCAATACGCCAGAAGGCTTTCATCAGGCCGCCAAATACATCGTCGTACCGGGTGTGCATCAACCTACTTTCATGTGGGAAGTCGTGCTGAAGCAGGAAACCTGGGACAAGGTGCCCGCCGATCTGCAGCAGTTAATTGAGGCTGCCGCCGAGCTGACCACCCATCAATCGCTGGACTACTTCTATAACGCCGACATCAAGGCCATGGAGAAGTATCGCCAGGGACGCAACGAAGTCATCACCCTGGATCCGGCCTTCATCAAGCAGCTGGCCGAGGCTGGCAATGACTGGGTACACAAGAAAGCCGACGCCCAGGCACAGTCCGGCAACGACTACATGAAAAACCTGCTGACTGACTACGATGGTTTCCTGAATCGTTGGCGCAGCGAAAGCAATTACTTGATCCGCGACTAAGTCCTACTTTCTGAAGGAGAGCTGCCATGCTGCAGCCTATTTCAAAACTGATCGACTTTGTTGCCCTTGTCAGTGCCAGGTTGGCGGAGCTGGCTGCGGCCATCCTGGTCACGGCCATGGTGTGGGAGGTCTTTGCGCGCTACGTCCTGCATGCTCCTACGGTCTGGGCCTTCGATGTCGCCTACATGATGAACGGGGCTATTTTTCTGCTGGGCATGGCCTGGGTAATGCGCCAGAACGAACACATCAGCATTGATGTGGTTCGCAAGCACTTACCCAAGTCCCTTGCCCGCATTTCAGACGTGGTCCTGTACCTGCTGGTGCTGTTTCCCCTGTTTGCGGTGTTGAGCAAAGTCGGAGTCAACAAAGCCTGGATGGCCTGGAAGCTGAACGAAGTGGAAATGGTCAGCCCCTGGGCCCCGGTCATGTGGCCGTTCTACGCCTGCATTGCCATTGGCCTGATCGCCTTTACCTTGCAACTGCTGGCCCATGGCTTGCGCTGCGCGGTCAAAGAACAAAGCCCTGCAGACATCGAGGTGAGCCCATGAATTTATGGATTGCCGGACTGATGTTTCCCGCCCTGTTCCTGCTGATTTTTCAGGGCATACCCGTGGCTTTTGCGCTGATCCTGCCCGCCTTTCTGGCCGGTTGGTACGCCTTTGGCCCCATGGTCTTTGACCAGATGTATGGCGCTTTGTACGGCGCGGCCACCAACCATATCCTGTCAGCGATTCCCATGTTTGTTCTGATGGGAGCCCTGCTGGAGCGCTCGGGCATTGCCGCACGCCTGTTTCGCACCATGCAGTTATGGCTGGGTGGTCTGCCAGGTGGATTGGCCATTGCCACCATCGCCATGGCCGCCACCTTTGCTGCCGCGGCCGGTGTGGTGGGGGCGGTAGAAATCATGGTGGGGCTGATGGCCATCCCAGCCATGAAGCGCTTTCGCTACAACAACTCCCTGATCGCGGGCACGATCTGCGCCGGGGGTTCCCTGGGCACCATGATCCCGCCCTCGGTGGTCGCAGTCGTCTATGCCTCCCTGGCACAGGTTCCAGTGGGTGAGCTGTTCGCTGCCATGCTCTTTCCGGGCCTGTTGATGACCACGCTCTTTGTGGCTTACATCCTGATTGCCACCACGCTCAAGCCCGAATTGGGACCTCGGGCGGACGACGAGGATATGCGTCGGCCCTTGGGCGAGAAAATCAGCATCACGATGCGTGGTCTGGTTCCCATGATGCTGCTGATCATCGCCGTTCTGGGCTCCTTGATGAAAGGGATTGCATCGCCCACCGAGGCCGCTGCCCTGGGTGCCGCTGCCGCCGCGGTCCTGTGCATTTTCTACCGTCAGTTCAACTGGGAAGTGTTCAGCGGAGCCTTGCGGATTACGGTACGCATTACGGCAATGATCATGTTGATTGTGGCCGGTGGCACCATGTTTACCGGTGCCTTCGCAGCCAATGGTGGTGCCAAGTTGGTACAAATGCTGACCAGCGATCTGGGCCTGGGCAGTACGGGTACGATCATTCTGTTTCTGGGCATCGTCTTTCTGCTGGGCTTTGTGCTGGACTGGACGGCAAACGTCTTGATTTGCGTGCCGCTTTTCCTGCCCTTTATTGTGGCAACAGGACTGGACCCCTTGTGGTTTGGCGTCATGGTAATTGTTGTTATTCAAACCAGCTACCTGACACCGCCCCTGGCCTCTTCGATTTTTTACCTTTTGTCCATTGCCCCCAAAGACATGACATACGGACAAGTTTGTCGAGGTGTGGTGCCGTTTATTCTTGCTCAGTTGCTGACCTTGCTGATCGTCGCTCTGTTTCCGGCGATTGCAACCTGGCTGCCCCAGCAAGTGTCCGGCTTTTAACACCCTTTTTATATTGGAGTCTCTGTGAGTAGCGCCCCCATCCCTTCTTCTCGTGCCGCTGAAATCGCCTATCAAGCGATTGAGCAGTTAATTGCCACACTCAAACTGGAGCCTGGTCAGGCCATTGTGGAAAGTGATCTGGTGGAAATGACAGGTTTGGGACGCACCCCCTTGCGCGAAGCCCTGATGCGCATGGTGGCCCTGGGATTGATCGAGCAGCAACCCCGCCGTGGTCTGCGTGTCAGTGAGATCCGTGTGGCTGAACATTTGACCCTGATTGAAACGCGCCGGGTTCTGGAGCGCCTGATTGTGCAGGGCGCCGCCCGCTGGGCGACCCCGGCCCAGCGCAGCACCTTGCTCGGCCACGCCCAGGCCATGGTGGATGCTGCCAACGCCAAGGATATCGACGCCTACATGCTGGCCGACCAGCATCTGGACGAAGTGATCCACCAGGCCTGTCGCAACACCTTTGCGGTTCAAGCGGTCACACCCATGATCGTTCAGTGCAGACGATTCTGGTACGCCTACCAATATGAAGGCGATCTGGAAGCCGGAGCCCAGGCTCATTTGACCCTGGCCGAAGGTATCCAGGATGGAAATCCCGACCTGGCCTTGCAGGGCTCTGAAACGCTGATGGCTTACCTCAGCGCCTTCACCCGCAAGGTCATTGAATAACGTATCAATAATCTATTAATAATCTGGAGACATCATGAATCTGAACGGCATTCTCGTTCCCATCGTTACCCCGTTTGACGCCAACAACCAGCTAAATGAAGCCGCTCTGGAGCGTCTGGTTGAATGTTTTATTGAAGCCGGCGTGGGTGGCATCGTGGCTTGTGGCACCACGGGCGAATACTACGCACTGAGCGCACAAGAGCGCCGCCGCGTGCTGGAGATTGTTGCCAAAATCGGCCGTGGCCGTACAACACTGATTGCTGGCGTGAACTCCATGTCACCTGCCGAAGCCATCAGCCGGATCCGTGAAGCCGAGGAGTTGGGTTACGAAGCGCTGATGCTCTCCCCCACCCCTTACAGCCTGCCCGGCCAGAATGAAGTGGTGGCGTATTTCAAGGAGGTCGCCGCGGCCACCGAATTGCCGATTGTCATGTACAACTTCCCGGCACGCATTGGCATCCAGATCGAGCTTGAATCCGTTTACGAACTGGCCAAGGTCAAAAACATTGTGGGCATCAAGGAGAGCAGCGGTAACTTCAGCCGGGTAGTGGCTATGGTCAATGCCAATCTGCCCGACTTCCAGGTTGTTTGCGGCTGTGATGATCAGGCGGCCGATTTCCTGTTCTGGGGTGTGCGCAGTTGGATCAGTGGCGGAGCCAATGTGTTTCCGGCCGAGCAGGTTCAAATGCTCAAGGCAGCCGAACAAGGAGACTGGGACAGCGTGCGTCGCATGATGGCATCCATGCTGCCCGCCATTGCCGCCATGGAGTCCGGCAACTACAACCAGAAGGCCAAACTGGGCTGCGTGCGTCACGGCATTGATGTCGGTTCGGTGCGCTTGCCCCTGTTGCCAGTCGACGCGCAGGAACAGGATGATTTCCTGGCCCAGATCAACGCTTACCAAGTAGAACAGGAGGCTTGAATGCCCACGCAGAAAGAGACTGTCTTTGAATTGGCCCGCGCCGGAAAGCTGCACGCTTCCCATTTGATTCCAGGCCATCAAACCACGGCTTCGGCCCTGCTCGATAACGTCAGCCCTATCGATCTGGCCATGATTGGCAAGATCTCCGCTGGCCAAGCCTCGGATGTAGAAGCGGCGGTCGCTGCCGCACGCGCAAGCTTTGAGTCGGGCGAGTGGTCTGAACTGTCTCCGGCAGACCGTAAAAAGATCATGCTCAAGTGGGTCGCCTTGCTGGAGCAACACGCCGAGGAACTGGCCGCACTCGATTGCGTGGATGCAGGCAAGCCCATCACCGAATGTCTGAATACCGACATGCCCGCCACCATCGATACCTTCAGCTGGTATGCGGAAACGGCTGATAAATGCTTTGGCCGAATTTCCCCAACCGGCTCCGACGCGCTGGGCTTGATCACCAAGGAACCCATTGGGGTCGTGGCGGCCGTCCTGCCCTGGAACTTCCCGGCCCAGATGTACGCCTGGAAAGTAGCCCCTGCTCTGGTGTGCGGCAACTCGGTCATTGTGAAGCCGTCCGAGCTGACCAGTCTGAGCGCCTACCGCATGACACAGCTGGCACATCAGGCAGGCGTCCCCGCAGGAGCCCTGATCCTGGTCACAGGGACGGGCGAAGAAGTCGGAGAGCCTTTGGGACGGCACAAGGACGTGGATATTGTGTCGTTTACCGGCTCCACCGAAGTGGGTCGCCTGTTCCTGAAATACTCCGCAGAAAGCAATCTGAAGGAGGTGGTACTGGAATGCGGCGGGAAAAGCCCCCAGGTCGTTTTTGAGGATGCCCTGCTGGACGAGGCGGTCCCCTCCATCCTGGCGGCCGCATTCTGGAACATGAGCGAAAACTGCAGCTGCGGCTCCCGCCTGATCATACACAGCAGCCTGAAAGACACGCTGCTGCAAAAACTCAAACAGGGGCTGAGTTCCTGGAAAGTAGGTCTGCCTACGGACCCGGATGTGTCTATCGGACCGATGGTAGAAAAAGCGCACTTTGAAAAAGTGGCCAGCTTTCTGCAGAACCCCGGAAAAAACGCCAAACTGGTTCATGGGGGGCGCATTCACAGTGACCTGGGCAGTGGCTGGTATATCGAGCCCACTATCTTCGATCACATCACCCCGGAAGACCGCCTGTTCCAGGAAGAAGTGTTCGGCCCCGTTCTGGCCGTCACTACCTTCGAGTCAGAAGAGCAAGCGATCGCCTTGGCAAACGACACCCAATACGGCCTGGCCGCCTCCATCTACACACTGGATGTGCGGCGCGCACAACGTGTCTCGCGCAAGATCAAGGCAGGCACCGTCTCGGTGAATGGCTTTTCCGAAGGTGATATCACCGCGCCCTTTGGTGGCTTCAAACTGTCCGGTTTTGGCGGCAAGGACAAGGGAATGGAAGCCCTGGATCAGTACCAGCAAACCAAGGCAATCTGGTATGTCAATCAGTAAGCCGCTGCTTGCCTAACCCAGGCAGCAACAAGCAGGCCGCTGTACACCGCCCCCCCCTCTCAGACTCCAGGACATGAAAGCGGGGAGCGGTTCTTGTCAGTGAGCAGCTCCGGTTTCCTGGGCAGGTATGACATCCTGCCCTCAGGCCCCGCCCAGCCCGCTCGGCATAGGGCGTTCATGATGGAGCACTAGCAATCAGTCCGCAGCAGGCAAAACGACACTAGTAGAAAAAAGCCCCCCGCTCCAAGGGCACAGTCTTATCAGTACACACCCGTTTCAATTCCTGCGCGAACAGCTTGTCCACCGGACGCTGCTGACCGGCCACCCGCGTAAAGAGCGCAATAGGCGACAAGCCCCACTCAAAGGAATACGGCACGATGGCCACGCCGGACACGCGCACCAGCTCTTCGGCAATTTCAGTGGGGACCACGGAGACGGCCCGGGAGTGGTTCACAATCAACTCACCGATCAGCTTGGGTGAGGAAGTCTCCACGCTGGGCACCGGCTCCAGCAAGCCTGCCCGCAAAAACAGGTTCGCCACCTGCCGCCGCATGGGCGTATTGCGCGGCCCCAGAATCCAGTCCAAATCCTGCAGTTGCGCCCAGTCCAGTTTGCGTCGTCCCAATCGGCCTGCCAGTTCCCGGCTGGCAATCAGGCGCGGTTGCTGCGCGTACAAGGCCTCATGCCGCAGCCCTTTCATATTCAAATCCGGAGAACTGCGCGCCACCACGGCATCCAGGGCATGATCACGCAGTTGTTCCAGCAGGGTTTCCGTCAGCCCCTCGGTGATACTGACCGAGACCACCTGTCCTTGGGGACGGGTCGCCCGCAGCGCCGTGGAAACCAGCTTGCCGGACACCAAAGGAATCACCCCCAGACGCAAATGCGCTTGCCGCCCCAGGCTGTGCGCCTGCAAATCCAGGCTCAGCAACTCCATGTCCTGCACCATGGCCCGGGCACGTGAAATCACGATTTGCCCTTGTGGTGTTGCCTCCATGCCACGGGAAGAACGCAGAAACAGGGCAGTACCAAACACCTGCTCAACCTCGGCCAGGGCCTGTGTCACTGCAGGCTGGCTCATCGCCATCAAATCCGCCACTTTGGTCAGCGAACCCAGGCGTTCGATCTCGATCAGCAAGGCCAAGTGACGCAGCTTGAGTCGTTGCACCAAGCGATGCGCGATATCGTTTGTTTCCAAGCCTTTACCCCATACATAAGCATTTACTAATGGGGTAATAATAAGCCCTAATACCCTGGCCTGTTTAATTATCTACACTTGTTGAAAAGCGGCGCTGGTGCCTACTTCCCACGCCATCCCCCGATTCCACCAAACACCTGTTTGACGCCTGAGCAAGAGGAAACCATGAGTTCACCCGTAGATCGACAAGCTGCACTGGATTATCACGAGTTCCCCATTCCCGGCAAAGTAACGATTGCCGCCACCAAGCCGCTGGTCAGCCAACGCGATCTGGGTCTGGCGTATTCCCCCGGTGTGGCCGCCGCTTGTGAAGAAATCGTTGTCGACCCAAAGAATGCCTTCCGCTACACCGGCCGTGGCAATCTGGTGGGTGTGATCTCCAACGGGACTGCTGTGCTGGGTCTGGGCAATATTGGCGCCCTGGCCTCCAAGCCCGTGATGGAAGGCAAGGCCGTTCTGTTCAAGAAGTTTGCTGGCCTGGACGTGTTCGACATCGAGATCAACGAAACCGATCCCGACAAGCTGGTGGATATCATTGCCGGTCTGGAGCCTACCTTTGGTGGCATCAACCTGGAAGACATCAAGGCCCCCGAGTGTTTTGAAGTTGAGCGCAAGCTGCGTGAACGCATGAACATCCCCGTCTTTCACGACGACCAGCACGGTACCGCCATTTGTGTGACAGCCGCGTTCCTGAACGGCCTGAAAGTGGTCGGTAAAGACATCAAGAAGATCAAGGTGGTGACCTCCGGTGCTGGTGCAGCCGCTTTGGCTTGCCTGGACTTGATGGTAGACATGGGTCTGCCCGAAGAAAACGTCTGGGTCACCGACATTGATGGCGTGGTCTACAAAGGCCGCCCCGGCCATCAAGTGCCTGAACTGGCCCGCTTCGCCAAAGAAACCGAGGCCCGCAAGCTGGCTGATGTGATCGACAACGCTGACGTTTTCGTGGGCCTGTCCGCAGGCGGTGTGCTGAAAGCTGAAATGCTGCAAAAAATGGCAGACCGTCCTTTTGTGATGGCATTGGCCAACCCCACCCCCGAAATTCTGCCTGAAGTGGCCAAAGCCGCTCGCGATGACGTGATCATGGCAACCGGCCGTTCGGACTTCCCGAACCAGGTCAACAACGTGCTGTGCTTCCCCTACATCTTCCGCGGTGCGCTGGATGTGGGTGCCACCACGATTACCCGTGGCATGGAAAAAGCCGCTGCCCGCGCGATTGCCGCCCTGGCTGAAGAAGAGCAAGATGAAGCCGTGGCCGCAGCCTACGGTGGTTACGGCCTGAGCTTTGGCCCCGACTACCTGATCCCCAAGCCATTCGACCCACGTCTGATCGTGCGTATCGCCCCCGCTGTGGCCCAGGCCGCTATGGAAGAAGGCGTAGCAACCCGCCCTATCGCTGACCTGGAAGGCTACATCGCCAAGCTGCAACAGTTTGTCTACCATTCCGGCGCATTCATGAAGCCCGTGTTTGCCGTAGCCAAGCAATTGGTGCGCGAAGGCGGCAAGGCTCGCATCGTCTTTACCGAAGGTGAAGAAGAACGCGTGCTGCGCGCCGTGCAAGTGATTGTGGACGAGAAGCTGGCCCACCCAATTCTGGTCGGCCGCCCTGCCGTGTTGCTGTCCCGCATCAAGAAATTTGGTCTGCGCCTGCGTTTGGGCGTGGATGTGGAAGTGACCAACCCCGAGTCCGACGACCGTTTCCACCAGTACTGGACCACCTACTGGGAAAAAATGTGCCGTCGCGGTATCAGCAAGGAAATGGCTCGCGTGGAAATGCGTCGCCGCCTGACTCTGATTGGCTCGACCATGGTGCACCTGGGCGATGCTGACGGCATGATCTGCGGCACAATCGGTTCCTACCACAACCACCTGCGCTACATCGACGAGATGATTGGCCGCAAGCCCGGCTCCAGCGTCTACGCCGCCATGAACATCCTGCTGCTGGGCGAGCGTACGGTTGCCCTGACCGACACGCACGTCAACGACGACCCGAACGCACAGGAAATTGCGGAATACACGATTGAAGCGGCCCGCATGTTGAGCACGCTGAGTCTGGAACCCAAGGTGGCCCTGCTGTCGCGCTCCAACTTTGGTACAGACTCGGCCACTTCCGGCCCCAAAATGCGTGAAGCCCTGCGGTTGATTCAGGAGCAAGCCCCTGACCTGGAAGTAGACGGTGAAATGCATGCCGACTGCGCTCTGGACGAAAGCTTGCGCAATCGCACCTTGCCCAACTCCTCGCTGAAAGGCTCGGCCAACCTGCTGGTCTGCCCGAACGTGGATGCTGGCAACATCAGCTACAACCTGCTGAAAACCGCCGCTGGCAGCAACGTGGCCATCGGTCCTTTCCTGATGGGTGCCAACGCTCCGGTGCACATCCTGACTTACAGCTCGACCGTACGCCGCATCATCAATATGACGGCCTTGACCGTGCTGCAAGCCAACCGTAGCTAAGCCCTCTGGGGACTGAAATAAAAAACCGGCCTGCGAAGGCCGGTTTTTTTATGACTGCAATCAGGCAGCAAAGGCTTATTCCAACTTGATATTGCCTTTCTTGACCACGTCGTGGGCCCAGTCGTATTGCTCCTTGATTTCCTTGGCGAACTCTTCAGGCGAATTACCCGAAGGCGTGGCACCCTGCTTTTCCAGAGCCGAAATAATTTCCGGCTTCTTCAAAGCCTCAGCAGCAGCGGCATGCAATTTGGCAACGATTTCAGGAGGCGTTCCTTTGGGAGCCAGCAAACCGTACCAGGCCGGGCTGTTCAGCTGCGGGTAGCCTTCCTCGGCCAAGGTAGGCACATCTTTCAGAGCAGGCAGGCGCTCAGGCCAGGCAATCGCCAGTGCCCGCAAATTGCCAGCCTGGATCTGGGCCATGGACGAAGGCAAGTTATCGAACATGGCATTGATCTGGCCACCCACCGCGTCCGTCACAGCCGGGCCGGCGCCACGGTAAGGAACGTGCACGATATCAGTGCCGGTTTCCAGCTTGAAGGCTTCACCAAACAAGTGCAGAACCGAGCAGGTGCCCGAGCTGCCGTAGGAATATTTGCCGGGATTGTCTTTCAACTGCTGCACAAACTCCTTGAAGTTCTGTGCCGGGA